>Ga0307471_100002489_pt1 | contig 10616 bp, 11 predicted proteins | sample atmos_gasesAM3C__2_FD_204566 | JGI IMG/M metagenome (GOLD analysis project Ga0307471, IMG submission 204566) | Hardwood forest soil microbial communities from Morgan-Monroe State Forest, Indiana, United States - atmos_gasesAM3C_515 | ecosystem: Environmental > Terrestrial > Soil > Temperate... | reverse complement strand
CCGATCACGATCATGGCCGGACGCGTGGTCGCGTAGCGGCGCGCGAGGGCCTCGATGCGCGCGGCGGGGATGCCGGTGATCGCTTCCGCCCACGCCGGCGAGTGCGCCCGCACGTGCGCCGCCAGCTCGTCGAAGCCGAGCGTGTGCCGCTCCACGAATGCGCGGTCGTGAAGGCCCTCGCGCACGATCACGTGCATCATGGCCAGCGCCAGCGCCGCGTCCGTTCCCGGGCGGAGCACGAAGACCTCGTCGGACTGGGCGGTCGCCTCGGTCTCGCGCACGTCGACCGTGATGACGTGAGCGCCGCGCCGGCGGGCCGCGGCCAGGTGCCGCGCGGTATTCGGCTGGCTCGCCAGGTTGGCGCCCCAGAGGAGGATGAGATCGGCGTGCTTGCCCATGTCCTCCTTGGTGCTCGTCTCCAGCACTCCGGTGAGGCCGAGGCCGAAGCCGCCCAGGCCCCAGCAGATCATCTGCGAGCCCCACGTCTGGCAGCCGTAGTGATTGGCGAAGCGCCGGACGAGGTTGCCCGTGAGCCGCATGCCGTAGTTGTTGGCGGCGACGCCGTGGCCCGTCCACGCGGCCACCGCGAGCCGGCCGGCCTCGCGCATCCGTTCCGCGATCCGGTCGAGGACCTCGTCCCAGCCAACCCGCCGCCAGTCGCCGCCGCCCCGCCGGTCACGCACCATGGGATAGAGCAGCCGCGCCGGGTTGCCGATGATCTCCTTCGCCGCCTGGCCGCGGACGCAGAGAAACCCCTGGCTGTCGGGATTGTCCGCATCGCCCTTGACGGACAGCACGCGGCCGTCCTCGATCTCCACGAGCATCCCGCAGAGCGTGGGGTGGCAGTTCATCGGGCACATCGTGCGGACCACCGTGCTCACCGGTCCCTCCGGTCGGCGTCGATCGACGGCGCGAGGCTCATCCTGTCAAGCCGCGGGCTGGTTGCCTAGCGAAGCCGTCCGGCGGCGCGCAGACGACGCTTCAACTGCTTCTTCTTGAACGCGGCGCGCTTACGCGCGGTCTTTCGACGATTCCTCTCGGCCATTACGGTCTCCTCTCATCGACATCGAGTATCCCAAGGCTACGCCACCGTTGAGCTTCGGTACACATGATTTGCCGCGCTAGCCAATGACGATGCCCGCGGTCTCACGGCGCAGCATCGCGATCAGGCTGGCTGCAACCATGTGGATGTCCTCGGCGCGTACGACGCGCGGCCTTGCCATCAGCTCGAAGACGCCAACCCGCGAGCGCACGGTGAACCCCATCGTGCGACCGACGCTCCCCCGCGGAGGGCGCATGACGCGAACGTGTGTGGCGTCGAGTCCCGGGCCGGCCAGCGCCGCCGCGATCACGACGTTGACGCCCTCGGGGAAGCGCAGCCCGACTTCGCGCGCGGTGCCCTCGAACAGGAGCTCGGGCTCGGACGCTTCGCCGGCGCCGAGATCGATGAACGCGTCCAGGCGCTCCAGGCCTCCGGCCATGGCGGTGGCGATGCCATCGAACGCGGCGAGCGCGCCCGGCGCGATGCGCAGCGCATGACCGGTGGACGCCGAGATGGCGCGAATCTCGCGCTCGAGGACCGGATCGGCGAGAGGGATCGGGCTCACCGCCCATACCTCGCAGCGCTCCAGCGCCGCCGGCACGAAGGCACGGAAAGCCGCCGGGCCGCCTGCCTCGATGATGAGGTCATAGCCGCCCGCGAGAAACTTCTCGGCGGAGTCCGTCACGGGGAAGCCGTCGAGATCACGCGCGGTGCGAGCGAGCAGCGCCGCCAGGGAATGCGATCCGGCCTTGCCGGCCAGCAACGCGCGCGCTACCGGGCGCCCGATCGCCCCGCACCCGATGAGGCCGACCCGTTTCGGAGGTGTCCTGGGATTCATGTCCGGTGGAGCGTAGCCGACGCGGTCGCGGCTGTCACTGAACGATCGCCGGCGAGGTCCGCCGGGCGCAGCCACATGAACACGAGCGCTCCGAGAAGCAACGCGACCGTGACGTGACCGAACGCCAGCCCCCATCCCAGCACGCTCGCGCCACCGGAGAGATCGAGCGTCGCGCCGAGTGCCAGCGGCCCGAGAAAACCGCCGGCGTAGCCCAGCGTGGAGTGAACGGCCAGCGTCGCGCCGCGCTGGCCCGGCTCGGCGCTCCCGGCGCTGCCCGCCGTCAGCGACGACGAGTCCGACCAGATCAGCATGGCGTACAGGAGGACGAGCGCGGCCGCGCCCGCGTACGGCAGCGCCGCGCTGAAGCCGATCACGGCGGCGAGTGCGGCGGAGGTGAGCACCGTGCCGAGGATGAAGCGCCGGCGACCGAATCGAATGGCCAGCTCGTTGCCCCAGACGCTGGCCCACACGCCGAGAAGGCCCATCACGGTCGCGACGGTGGCGGGGGCCAGCGGGGTCCACGCGCCGGTGGTCTGGGCGGCCACGAACGTGAGGAACGTGACGACCCAGCCGCGAAGCGCGGACATCTCCCACGTGTGCACGCAATAGGCGATCGAGTACGCCAGGGCTGATCGGTTGCGGAGGATCGGCCTGAAATCGAGCAGCGCGCGGCGCTGGCCCGATGCGGGACTGACGGGCCGCGACGGCAGACCGAAGAGCACCAGCACGAATGCGAGGGTGGCACCGGCCGCGCCCGGCACCAGCGCCCAGTGCCAGCCGAGCCAGGTGTTGACGACGCCCGCGACGCCGAACGAGAGCGCGCCGCTCACACCGACGGCCGCCGCATGCGCCGCGACGGCTCTCGACTGCTGCTGGCCCTCCGCCAGATCGCTCAACGCCTTGAGGCCGGGCATGTAGCTCCCCGCCCAGCCGGCGCCCATCAGCGCCCGGAACGCCAGGGCCGACCAAAAGCCGCTGGCAATCCACGCGAACCCGGCGAACGCGATGGCCGTCATCGCTACAGAGCCCAGATAGACGCGCTTGGGGTCGACGCGATCCGTGAGCGACGAGAGCAGCGGCACCGTTAGCGTGTAAGCCGCATAGTAGATACCGCTGATCCAGCCGGCCTCCGTATTGGTGAGCGACCACTCCGAGATCAGCGCCGGCAGGACCGCGGCGACGCTGAACGCGCCGATCTGGGCGCATGCCTGCGCGGCACATATCGCGACGACGCCACGAGATAGCGTCATCCCTTCTCCGTCGCGCCGTCGAGCAGGCGCTCGACGATCACGCAATCACGCCACTCACCCTCGAGCTTGCCGTGGCGCTTGTAGATGCCGACGACCCGGAATCCGCAACGTTCGTGTAGCGCGAGGCTTGCGATGTTCTCGGGAAAGATCCGGGACACGATCTTCCAGAATCCCCGCTCGGCGTAGGCACGGCAGAGCGCATCCAGCGCGGCACGTCCGGCTCCCTTGCCGCGCGCCGATGGCGCGACATACACCGAATGCTCGGCGACGCCCGCATACGCGGGCCGCGCTCGATAGGGGCCGGCACCTGCCCAGGCAACGACTCGACCATCGTGCTCCGCCACGATCGTCGGGAAGCGATTCCCTTTCTCGGCGAGCTGCGCGGCGATCTGTTCCGTGGTCCGCGGCTCGGTCTCGAACGTGGCGATCCGCTCGGCGATGCCCGCATTGTAGATCGCGGCGATCGCCGCAGCATCTCCGGAGGTTGCAAGTCGGGTCGACAGCACGATCGCTCAGGGGGTGCGGGCGGCGCGAACCGGAGCGGCAGGCCGATCGGTCTTCGCCGCGGCGGACCGCTGGCGCTCGTACCAGCGGGACATCAGCTCCATGGCAAGCCACGACGCCGAGCAGCCGACGAGAAGCAAGACCCGTCCCGGCGCCCAGCCCCATCGGTCCACGATCCAGGCGAAAACCGTCGGGGCGGCGGCGTTCACCACCAGCACGGGGGTCGCGATCAAACCGAGCACGGCGCCATACCCCCTGGCGCCGAATAGCGCCAGCGGAACGGAGCCCCGGACAATCGTGATCACGCCCTGCGATGCGCCCATGAGCAGCGTGAAGGCGAGCACCAGCGGCAGGCGGCCGGTGCCCGCCAGCAGCAGAGCCAGCGCGGGAGGCAAGACACCGATCGCGATGCGGCCCACGGTGATCGCCCGCAAGTTCCGCGCGAAGACGATCTCGACGACTCTTCCGCCGAACTGCGCCACCCCCTTCAGCGACGCGACCCAGACCGCGGCCGCGGTCGCCAGGCCGGCGGCCTCCAGCAAGGGAACCAGCTGCACCGAGATCACGCCGAACACGAAGCCGTTGAGCGACATGATGAGCGCGAAGAGCGCGATGGCGATCGACCGGGTCGTGCCCTCGAGCGGCGGCCCGTCCGGGGACTCGACCGAACGCCCGGCCGGTCCGGCTCTTCCGTCCGGCTCGCGGCGCCCGAGGCCGAACCAGTGCAACGGCAGGCAGAGCACCAGGTTGATGAGGGCGAACACGACGAGGGTCTGACGCCAGCCCAGCTGTTCCTCGAGCGCATGCCCGATCACCCAGAACACCGACGAGGCAAACGCCCCGAACAACGTCAGGTAGGAGATGGCCTGCCGACCGCGCGACGGCGCGACCTGCACCAGTGCCGCGAATGCCGCGTCATACAGACAGAGTCGCATCCCGATACCCAGGAACGCCCACACGGCCAGGTAAGCCGGTTCACTTCGCACGTGCGCGAGCGCGAAGAGACCGGCGGAGACCAGGACGGTGCCGAGCGTCATCACGGCGCGTCCGCCGTGGCGGTCGATCGCGCGGCCGACGGCGTTCGACACGATACCCATGACGAGCAGCGCGACGGTGAAGCCCAGGAACACGAAGCCGCGGCTCCAGCCGGTGTCCCGGACGATTGGCCCCGCGAGGACGCCGAGGCAGTAGTAGCTGGTTCCCCAGGCGGTGATCTGCGTGATGCCCAGCGCGACCACCGCGCCCGCCATGGGGTCGGCGAGTCGCGTGCGCCAGTCGGCGCGCTGCGTGGCGTGCGATGCGCCGCTCAAGGGACGGTCACGAACGGGCGAGCGCCGGCTTTCGTGCCCTCACGAATGCGCTGATGAATTTGCCGTCGATGCCGGCGATCGCCTCGTCGCCGAGCCCGGCGCCGGCGAGCACGTCGCGCGCGCTCTCGGCCGTGTAGATCCGTGTTGGCTCCACGTCGATGTCTCCGAATCCGGCCTTCGCAAGCTTGGCGCGATACTCGCGCTCTTCGAGCGCGCCGGCGACGCACCCGATCCACAGCTCGACGCTGCGGCGGATCGCGGAAGGCACCTCCCCGCGCACCACCACGTCGGAGACCGCGAACCGTCCACCGGGCTTCAAGACCCGAAACGCCTCGGCCAGCACCGCGTCCTTGTCGGCGGACAGATTGATGACGCAGTTCGAGATGATGACGTCGACCGAATCGCCCGGCAGCGGGATGTGCTCGATCTCACCCTTCAGGAACTCGACGTTCGTCACACCGGCCTTCCGCTGATTCTCGCGGGCCAGGGCGAGCATCTCGTCGGTCATGTCCAGTCCGTAGGCCTTGCCTACGGGGCCGACGCGCCGGGCCGAGAGGAGGACGTCGATTCCCCCACCCGACCCGAGATCCAGAACCGTCTCGCCCGGTTTCAGCTCGGCCAGCGCGGTCGGATTGCCGCAGCCGAGCGATGCGGCCACGGCTTCCGTCGGAAGGCCGGCCGTCTCGCCCTCGGCATAGAGGTTCGACGTGATCGGATCGCAGCTGCCCGCGGCGGACGTGCTACAACACGACGTCCCGCTACCGCTCACCACGCGCAGCGCCGCCTGTCCGTACTTCTGCTTCACCACGTCCTTGATCGACTCGTCACTCATGGCGCTTCTCCCGCCTCGTCCGAACGCTCTTCAGGAGGCGCAGCTGGTGCCGCCGCAGCACGCGGACGCCGTCGCGGCGACCATCGTGAGCCCGCTCGGCCGGACCCCTACTGCCTCCTCGCCTTCCACATCGTAGTTGAGGTGGTAAACCTCCCACTCGACGCCGTCCGGATCCTTGACCCAGAACTTGTCCTGGTTGGCGTGGCAGCAGTTGACCCCCATCTCTTCAGTCACCGGCAGTCCAGCGGCCTTGACCCGGGCGAGCTCGGACATCACCGTCGCTGGGGAATCGACCTGGACCCCAACGTGATCGATGGTTCCCGCCCCGGCCGGGCCGCCGGTGGACAGCGCCAGGTTGACGGGTGCCCATTCGGGCAAAAACTTGACGTAGCCGTGCTTCACCTTCACCGGGTCGCCGCCCAGGAACTTCTCGTAGAAGTCGCGGCTCTTGGCCAGATCCGACACGTGCAGGTGGAGATGGACCTTTGCGCTCATGATTCCCCCTAGCAGCAGGCGGTCAGCAGGCGCACCAGCGCGGTGACCCGCTCTCGCTGCACCGAATAGTAGATGTAACGCTCTTCCTTGCGGCTCTCGAGCAGGCCCGCCCGTCGCAGGATGTCGAGATGATGGGACAGGGTCGCCCCCGGGATCTCGACCGCCTCCTGGATCTCTCCGACCGACATCTCCCGCCCGGCCTTCACGAGCAGGAAGAACACTTGAAGTCGGCTCAGATGGGCGAGGGCCTTGAACGCCTCGACGTGCGTCTCGTCGGCTGTCAGCTGCGCCAGCGGCAACCGAGCTATCGTCTTCATGTTTCGAAGTCTATGGAAATATCGAACCGCTGTCAAGCGGAGCCGGAGCGCCTCGCTTCCGGATGCGGCACGACCACCGTCGGCGCCACCTCGGGCAGCGTCGGAACGAGCCACCGAAAGAGCCCGGTCGCCGCGGCCGCCCCGAGCAATTGAGCGACGATGAACGCCGGCGCGTCGGCCGGCCGGATCCCCGCGAAGGTGTCCGTGGCGGACCGGGCGAGCGTGACGGCCGGGTTGGCAAATGACGTGGAGGCCGTGAACCAGTACGCCGCGGTGATGTACGAGGCGACGGCGAAGGGGACGGCGGATGAGCGGAGGCGAGCACAGCCCCAGATCACCGCGAGCAGTCCGAAGGTCGCGACGAACTCGCTGAACGCCTGAGCCGGCCCGGACCGCACGTGTCGAGAGGCGAAAAACACGGGTACCTCGAACATCACGTGCGCAGCCGCAACGCCCGCGAACGCTCCAGCGACCTGAGCGCCGAGGTACAACGGGACTTCGCCCCACGGCAGGCCGCCCTGGGATGCGTCTGCCAGGGTCACGGCCGGGTTGAAGTGAGCGCCCGAGATGGGACCGAACGTCAGGATCAGGGCGACCAGCGCCGCGCCGGTGGCCATCGTGTTGGCCAGGAGCGCCACCGCCACGTTTCCTCCCGCCAGACGTTCGGCCATGATCCCCGAGCCCACGACCGCGGCGAGCAAGAGGCACGTGCCCACGGCCTCGGCGGTTACTCGCCGAGCGATCGACTGTTGCATTTCTGTTTCGTCTCCCGTGAAATGAAGCCGCGTGAAGTTGCGCGGCCGTACACTACACGGGGAGCCTGCAGTGAACAAGCAGCGAGTCCTCTTTCTTTGCACGCACAATTCGGCCCGCAGTCAGATGGCCGAAGGCTTTCTCCGCTCGCTGGCGGGAGACCGGTTCGAGGTCGCGAGCGCCGGGACCGAGGCGACGCGCGTTCACCCGTTGGCGATACGCGCGATGGCTGACGCCGGTATCGATGTCAGCGCGCACACATCGAAGATCGTCGATGAGCTCGTGGAGCAGCCCTGGGACTACGTGATCACCGTGTGCGATGCGGCCAATGAGGCGTGCCCCGTGTTTCCGAGGAAGTCCAGCCGCCTCCACTGGAGCTTCGAGGATCCCTCACAGGCCACGGGGAACGACGCTCAGCGACTCGAGGTATTCCGGCGAGTCCGCGACCAGATCAAACGGCGTATAGTCGAATGGATCAGGACCCAATAGCCGTGCTGCTCGCGCGAGGAGATTGACATGCTCGTGAAGCCCGAAGAAGTCGGACTGTCGTCGGCACGCCTCGGCCGTATCAGCGATCATCTCCGGCACTACATCGACGCCGGCAAGCTGGCCGGCACGCTCACGCTGGTGGCCCGCCGGGGAAAGATCGCGTACTTCGAGCCGCTGGGACATCTCGAAGTCGAGCGCAAACGCCCGGTCGCACCCGACTCGATCTTTCGCATCTATTCGATGACCAAGCCGATCGCGACCGTGGGCCTGATGATGCTCTGGGAGCAGGGACGGCTGCAGCTCGACGATCCCGTGCACAAGTTCATTCCAGCGTGGCGCGATCAGCGCGTGTTCGTCGGCGGCAACCATCCCGCGTGGAAGACGGCGCCGGTCGAGCGGCCCATGGCCGTGCGAGATCTGTTGACCCATACCTCCGGGCTCACCTATGGATTCATGGAGCGGACGAACGTCGACGCGGCATATCGCAAGCTCGGGGTCGCGGATCGGACGCGGAGCGGCTATACGGCGCGCGACATGGTGGCGGAGCTCGCCGTGCTGCCGCTCGAATTCTCTCCGGGTACGCGCTGGAACTATTCCGTATCGACGGACGTGGTCGGGCACTTGATCGAGTTGATCTCGGGGCAAAGGCTCGATGCCTACCTCCGCGAGCACGTCCTGCAGCCTCTCGGCATGACGGACACGTCGTTCGTCGTCACGGAGAACCAGAACAAGCGTTTCGCCGCGAACTACCAGCGGCTGGCGGACGACAGCCTGAAGCTCATCGACGATCCGGCCAGGAGCACCTACCGCGACTGCGCGTTCTTCTCCGGCGGTGGTGGACTGATTTCCACGGCCAGCGACTACTTCCGGTTCGCCTCGATGATGCTGAACAAAGGCGAGCTCGACGGCATTCGATTGCTCGGACGCAAGACGGTCGAGCTGATGACGATGAATCATCTGCCGGACGGCCAGGATCTCACCTACCTGGCGTTGCCCGGGATGTTCACCGAGACTGCCTATGCCGGTGTCGGCTTCGGTCTCGGCTTCTCCGTCATGCAGTCGCCCGCGCGCGCTCAGATCGCCGGCACGCCCGGTGAGTTCGCGTGGGGCGGCGCCGCCGGGACGGCGTTCTGGATCGATCCCGGCGAGGAGATGATCGTCGTGTTCATGACGCAGATCATGCAGATGGGGCTGCCGGCACCGTACCCGCTGCGTCGCGAGCTGCGGACGCTCACCTATTCGGCGGTTATCGAATAGCCGGGCTAGGCGACTAGCTGGGCGGCGCGGCGGGCGTAACGAAGCGAGAGGTCGCCCGACGGGTACTGCCTGGTCTCCAGCAGATCGAGCGTCACGCTCTCGGACGTGCCTTCGAGTAGCCGCCGGCCGTCGCCGAGGAACACCGGGCACACGACGAACTGATACTCGTCGATCAGACCGCGCTGAGTCAGCTGCGACACGATCGATCCGCTGCCGAAGATCATGATGCTCTTTCCGGGTCGCTGCTTCAGGGCCGTGATCTCATCGAGGTCGAGCTCGCGGACCACCCGAGCGTTGTTCCACGTCACCGCGTTCAGGGTTCGGGAGAAGACGAGCTTGGTCGCGTCATTCATCCAGACGGCAATCGCTCGATGCTCTTCCGACCGTTGCCCCGGACGGTGAGGATCTGGCGCGGTCGAGGAATCTTGCAGCGCTTTGCGCCAGAATCCTTCGAAGATCTGGTAGGTCCGACGTCCGAATAGCACGGTGTCGGCCGCCGGTATGCCCGCCGCAGCGGCCTTCGCCTGCTCGTCGTCGGGCACGACCCAGCTCAGGTTGTCGTCACGCCCCGCGAAATAGCCGTCAGCGGTGAGCCAATCGAACGCCACGATGCGTCGCGCAGCAGTCATACGTCCAGCATAGGCCGTCGTGTCAACGCCCGGGGCCCGGTCGACCTTGTTCGCGTGTGGGTGGAAGCACAGGCGCCGATGCAATGGCACCAGAAGGAGGGTAGAGAGTCTATTGGCCGTAGTGTCGGGCGACACTGGCCGAAAGTCAGGGGGGAAGCCGGTTTGTGGAGGTGGAGAAGCACGGCGCGGTAGTGGAAGCGTAGAGCACCTGACGCCTCATGGCGCATGCGGGGGTTTCACCCCGCCATTTGCCGGGGTTCACACGAGTCGGCGCGTACGCCCCTTGCGGGAGACTAGAAGTCGCAGGCACCCACATGGGGACGCATGGGATCAGGATCGTGCTGTGGGTCTGGGCGAGCATCCTCATTACGCTCGGCGTGTTGGGGTTGGCGACCAGGGCCGACCTCCAACCCAGCTCATCCGTTGAGAACCCTCCGCGACCTTCTCTCACCACCGCACCGCCAGAATCTAGAGAACCGCCGCCGCCCACACCCGTTGCCGCGATGGCCGCGACCCCGATCGATCCGCTCTTCGCGAAGTCGGCCGGCACTTCGCCACTACGTAGAAACCTGCCGACGAGGCCCCCGCAGGCCCCCGTGCAACCGGCACTGGAATCCCCCTCGGAAGGACTCACGGCCGATCCCAGGTGTCCGCTCAGTCGAGTGGCGCTGGTACGCGGCAGCGATTCCGAGGCGCGCGAAGGCGGGGGATTCTATGCGGCACGGAAGAACGGAATTCACGGGGCCGTGGATCTGAACGGTTCGCTGGGCGAGGCGGTGTTTGCCGTCGCCCGTGGAAAGGTGATCACGGCGGGCGCGTGGGGAAAACTCGGCAATACCGTGATCGTCGACCACCTGGACGGTGGGTATACGATCTACGGTCATCTCGACACTGTCGACG
>Ga0307471_100002488_pt1 | contig 10618 bp, 6 predicted proteins | sample atmos_gasesAM3C__2_FD_204566 | JGI IMG/M metagenome (GOLD analysis project Ga0307471, IMG submission 204566) | Hardwood forest soil microbial communities from Morgan-Monroe State Forest, Indiana, United States - atmos_gasesAM3C_515 | ecosystem: Environmental > Terrestrial > Soil > Temperate... | reverse complement strand
CTTGCGGACTTCAAATTCCACCGCTTCGTATTCACGCTTCGGGTCCTTGTAGGTGTCGGGCTTGCCGTCGGGGTAGAATTCACCACCGAAAGAGGCGCAGGTACCGGCTTTGGCATCTGTTGCATTGCCGCAGTCCGGCAGGAGAACAAACATTGGATTTGTCCGGTCAGCAGCGGGCTTCGTCGGATCAAATTTGGGGTTGGGCTTCGACCATGTCGAAACGTTCGTCCCTGGGAAGCAAGCGCTTCCGGTCGCTGGACCCCCGGTTGCGGCGTTGAAGCCGTTAGACTGATTCAGGGCAACGTATGGCGTCGCGAAATTGTTGCCGTCAATGCAAGCGGCTGGAAAGCCCATGGCCACCAGCGCCGCCGCGTTTGATGCCGTCGGATTAGCGTTGTTTGCGTCGATTGCCGCCTCGAAGGTGGAGGGGCTGGCAACCACACCAAACACGGTTTCGTTCGGATTGACGAAGATATCCTGTTTCGCGTTCGGGTTGCCGATGAAGTAGTTCAGGCCGCCACCGTTTGCCGCGAGGGCGTTGAACTGCTCCACGGAAATGCCGCCTTGGTCTTCGATCACGCGCTTCAAGCGGCGATCGATATAGCGGACGCTGGCAACGACCCCGCCTTTGAACTCACGGTCATAGCCGACGAGGAATTCGTCGGTAAATTCTATGCGAGTTCCCGGAGCAAAGGGTTCGCCACCTGTGATCAAGGCGCCGGAGGCGATGGGGACGCCGCCCGTTGCCTGGTTAAGAAGATGACCTTGGTCTCCAATGAAGTCCGTGCTGCCCAAGGAATTCGTGGTTACGCAGGTAGCATTGGTTACACCGGTAACTGTGCAAGGAGCATTTGCAGGTGCCCAGTAGGAGTTTTGGAAGTCTTCCTCGTTGCTGAGCGCGCGCAGGGCGGCGTCCAGAGGGAGGATGTAAGCGTAACGGCCGAAGTTGGCGTAGATCTTCTGTTTGCGATTGCCTTGCGGGTCGACGGTGATGCCTACCCGAGGAGACCACATGTTCGAGAAGGTTCGTTCAACCTGGTTGCCAATCAGGCGCTGCTGTTCCCAGCGGACGCCGACGTTCAGGGTGACATACTTGCTCATCTGCCACGCATCGTTGATATAGCCAGCGTGATATTTTCCCTGGCTCTTGGTAATGCCGCCGTCAAAGCGGCCGCGCACCTGCTGCAGGACAACCTGCTGAGGAGTTGCGTAGCCCGCGACGGTCATGTACGGGCAGAGGGTGCACTCTCCCGTTGGCAGGCCAGTCACATCGGCGGCACGCAGCAGGACGAAAGCAGAATCCGTCGACTGCCCCGCGACGTTGGACCCATAGCCCGGGCTTCCACCCGTTGCGTTGAGTGTCGGAATCACGTACTTCGGGCCAGAATAGAAAGTGTGATCGTCGTAGTGGGGAAACTGCCAGGTATACCCAAGGTTAATGGCATGAGTTCCGGCAAAATGTACCGTCTTTGTCAAGTCGCCTTGGACGCCTTTGGTATTCGCCTCATAGGGCTCCAGGACGGAGATGCCTTGGGCAGTAAAAGAGCCGCGCTGGCCAGTAAGTCCAGCAGTCTGGGTCTCATCAACGATGTTGTAGACGTTGGTTGCCGGGGTCTCGGTGAAGTGGTTCCAGCTCCAGGTGAAGGCAGCGTCGACTAGCAAGGAGTTGCCGATGGCACCGTCATAGCGAGTCGACCATTGACGTGTTCCGTAATCCCACTTCGAGTTGGCCGAAGTGTTGTCGATATTCAGCGTGCTGAAGGCAGTGGGATTGGTGTGCGAGGGGTCACCAGAAACCGTGGATTCAACGGTGTGGGAGTTGTTAATCTTAAAGGTTAACTTCCCGGCGTAGTCATACCGCGTGGTAGTACGTTCGATCAAAGGGTCGGTCGTAAAAAGGCCCGAATTGAGAGCGGGCTGAAAGTAGGCGTTGTTCCAGGAAGGATTGAAGGTGCCAAAGAAAAAGAGGCGGTCCCGCAGCCCGTGGACGGGAACGTAGCCGCCCAATTCGAAGTCGCCTTCGTAGTTGGCATTATCCAGGCGGCTACCGACAAGATTGAGGTTGCTAAACTTGGGGTCATCCCCATTCTGGTAGGTGTCCTGCATCCAGCGGCTGTTGGCGTAAGCGCCGATGGTTCCAAAAAACTTGGTGCCGCCGGACTTGGTGACCAACTGGACGATGCCGCCGCTGACCTTACCGTACTGAGGCTCAAAGCCGCCCGTCTTGATTTGAACTTCCTTCACGAACGAGAGGTTAATACCGGTTCCGAGAGGACCGTACACGCGAGACCAGACGCCGATACCACCGAAGGCTGGATCGTTAATCGAGACTCCGTCTGCAACGTACAGGTTTTCAAGGCCGGAGGAGCCGGAAATGGAAGGATTCTGCTCGCCGGTGCCGATTCCGGAGGTTACGCCAGGCGCGAGGTAAAACAGGCTGCTTACGCCGCGACCCAGGGGAATCTTGGAATAAAAGCTATCGGAGAAGTCGGAGTTTACAGAAGCAGCGCTCGTGTCCACGGTAACCGTGGCTGCGCTAACCTCAACGGTTTGCGTCACTTCACCGGTTTCCAGAACTACTTCGATACTAGTCGTCTTGTTGATCAAAACTTCAGTCCCCGGAATGCTGGCGACCTTGAAGCCGGCCTTCTGGACTCTGACCTGGTAGAATCCAGGAATCAGAGTAGAGAACAAGAATGTTCCCTGGTCGTTGGTGGTTTGTGACACATTTCCGATGGGACCGGTGATTGTTACCACTGCCCCCGGAACAGTCGCTTTCGATGCGTCAAGGACGACGCCGCTCAAATTACCGCGCGACGAACTTTGGTCCTGCGCCCAAGTCCCCGCGCCCAAACTGAGAGACAAGAGACAAGCTGCGAGCAGATAAAACCACTTCGCTCTATTCAAAGTGATACTCCTTTCAATTTCCCCAATTAAGGATGGAACTGCTTCTTGGTACGGAATACGGACAACCAGTTGAAACGATGGGGAGCGGAGATGCAATGGGGATGCCAAACACGACTCTGTTTGGGAACAAATAAATGTTTTTATATCAAGTACTTAGATTGGAGGAAAATGAGGTTCGGGGGAGAGCTGTAAGGGAATCTACTGAAATATAGGGAGGATACCAAAAATGGAAGAAGCCATATTGTACGGAAACTTAGACCCACGGCCGAGGATGCTTCAGTTCACGACGACGAGAGTCTTGCTTTTCTGAAGAGCAGCCGACGCCTTCGCGGAGTCGCCGATCTGGGTGTAGTAATCCGCCAGAGCGACAAACATGGCGGGGTCACCGGAATGGGCCTCCGAGCCATGCTCTAACAAGCGGAGACCCTCAGGCTCATTTCCGAGTTTTCGCAGGCTGGTGGCAATGCGGAGCAAGGTCTGGGCGTTCGCGGCGTCGGTGACGCCGGTGTCCCTATAGAGAGCGGCAACGGCCTTGAAATCCTGTTGAGCGAAATAGGCCTCCACCAGACGGGCCCGGGCGAGTTCATCGGAGTGGTCGAAGGCCAGCGCGCGCCGTAGCCAGGGCCGTCCCTCAGTGCTCAACCCTTGCTCCATATAACAAAGACCGCGGTTTCGATCGAATACGCCTTTTTCCATATCGTCGCGAATGGTGGAATCTATGACAATCCAGGGAGCGGGAGGAAGGCCGGCAGGATCAACGGCCTTGAAATTCAATTTGGTAAAGCTTGGGACCGTTGCACCTGGAGCGGTGACAGCAACCGTAAGGATGTAATTTCCGGGGGTGCCGTCCAAGGCAAGCTTTTTTCCGTTTACCAGCGAGCCGCCCGAATCGAATTGCCTGAGGGACGTAGAATCTTTAATCGCCTTGGCGCTCCCGGGGATGGAGGGTTGGCCGAGTCCATATTCAATTTGAAGATTTCCATCCTGAGCGAGCGCAGGGTTTTTGGGAGAAGTCCAGACCTGGTAGGTCACCTGAAAACTCTGCATGGTGCTCAAGTAAAGATTGGAGGTCGAAAGTGGAACGAAATGGACGCCCGCCAAAGTGAACGGCAGAACAGGCGCGGCGACCGGATCGACCTCTTCGGCAGAGGCAAACGGCAAGATCCCCGGAATCTGGAACTGAACGGAATCAATTTTGGGAATTGTGATTTCGCGCTCGGTTCGATAGGAAACGTTTTTATTCCAGTCGGTATACTGAAAGGCGAGACGGTAATTTCCCGCAGGTAGGGGCAGCATGCCCTCGTAAGCGAAGGTTTTATCCTTAATATCCTGGTAGCGACTCTTGTCGAACGTATCGCGCAGATCTTTCTGCGAAACGAATATCAGTTTATTGGAATCGCGATCAAAAACTTGCACGCGGACCTGGAGGTTATACATCAAGCGGTCATCCTTGGTTGAGGCGACGCTCAAGTCACTGGGCGATTTGAGGCCGAGGGAATAATCGAGGCGAGAAATGCCGCGCTCATCGCGAACGGGCAGGAGGATGATGTCCAGATTATGACCTTGAAGAATCATACTGGTGCTAACCTGCTCGCGGTTCATCCACTTGCGGCGAATGTCGTCACGATAGCCGGGCTGTTCCGAGAGGCCCTTCAGCATCATGAGCATGACGTCGGAAGTGAGGCTGGGACGGGGGTTCGATAGATCTACGGGTTCGCCCGGAATCAAGCTCAAGGAGATCCGGGCCACCTCAAACCCAACGGAATTCTCAATCATTTTGAGGCCGGCGGCGGGATCGTTGATGGCTTCGACGCCGGTGGTCAACTTGTCGGGGCCGTCCAGGTAGGGACTGTAGAACTTGTAGTCGTTTGCGCCATCTTTGTCGTAAAACATCACGTAAAAGGCGTTGGGAAGAATGGGCGTGACGTTTGCATAGAACCAGATCTCGAAAGCCCGCAAGTTGGCGGCACCGCGGTGGATTTCCTTCTGCTGCGGCGCGCCGAGGGTAATGTAGGTGCGGCCGCGGTCAGTGCGCCATCCGTCGGTGCCCGAGCCAACGCCAAATCTCGAGTCCGCGAAGGCGATGCGTTTGTAGATTTCCTCTTTGTAAGTATTTATTTCCGAACCCGGAACGGGATTGCGGACCTCCCAGAAATCCTTGATAAATTTGTCCCGCGCGTCATCCGAGGCGAGCGCGAGAAACCGGGTGCGCTCGTCCTTGGTGATGATGTAAACGACGTCGTGCTCCAGCCACTCGCGGTAGTTCTTCGCAAGCTTTTCTTTTTTCTGGGCGGAAAGTACGGGCGAAAAAGAAAGAAGGACGAAAAGCAGAATTGTGGCGTGCTTCCGCCAGCGGCTCACTTGGGTGCTTTGCAAGTTTTTCATTTTCATCAAGGATACCTTATTTTTGGACGTCTGTGGCGTCTCAAACGTTGCATTAGCCGGAATGGCGGATGCGCTCGGCCAGGGCGCGGCTGCGCTGGCGGGCGATTTCAACGAAGCGGGAATCGCCGGCGATTTGGTCGAGCAGGGGCAAGGCGCGCTCGGGCTCCGGGAGCACACTCTTGCTCAGGTCATTTTCAAACTGCAATAAAGCGTCGTTAACGCCCAGGCGGTCGTATTTGATGCGGCGCTGCAGGAGCTCGATCAGCTCCTGCTGGCGCGCAAGGCCTTCGCAGATTTGCAGGAGGTGGGTGGCGGCGGAGTTCAGCGTGTAGTTGAATTTGACTTCGCTCGTCTCCGCACCGGCGTCCCAACGAAAGGTTTTTTCGCCCAGGTTCGCAATTTTGCGGTGGACGTCCAGATCCAGCCCCTTGAAATGACGGAGTTCGTAGACGAGCTGGAAAATCTTGCTTCGTAGTGCGGGGCCAATTTCGAATGGAGTAGCTCCAGCGTCTTCGTCCAGCTGGCGAATTTCATAGGTGGCGGCGGAGGTGTTTTCCTGGACGCGGATTTCGATGAATTCCGGAACGCTGGATTTGAAGACGCGGCGATAAGTGAACCAATTGCCGTTGGGGCTTTCCGCCGTAGAGACGAAAAAGGGCGCGACGCATAAAAGGAGTAAGCAGAGGCGGCGGGAAAAAACGTTCATCGGGTTGGTTGAAGCGCGGAAATTCGCGCGGTGGATTGCCGGCGGTTAGCAGCGGTCGCCACGACTCTTTGCGTGGGCGCGGGGCGCGGACCAGTTGAAAGTCCGAAGCGCCGAGCGAATTGTTCGCCCTGGATGTGGCAGAGCGCCACGGCGAGAGCATCGGCGGCGTCCGAAGGCTCGGGCGTTTCCTCCATTCTTAAAAGAGCGCGCACCATGAGTTGCATCTGCTTTTTGTCGGCATGCCCGTAGCCTGCCACACAGGCCTTCACTTCGCGCGGGGAATAGGAGCGCACTTCAATGCCATGTTGTTCCGCGGCGAGCAGCACGACGCCTCGCACTTCGGCGAGACGCAGGGCAGTACGCATATTCAGGGCGGTAAAGACAGATTCCACGGCCATGGCATTGGGGTGAAACTCTTCGATTAATTGGCAGAGCAGCGCGTGGACATCGTGAAGGCAGGCGCCGGCGGAGGATTTTTGCCGCTTGGGAGCAATGCGCAGCGCGCCGTAATGCAATACCCGAAAATTCCGCCCGTCGGTTTCGATGACGCCATAGCCGGTCGGTCCGGATGCTGCCGGGTCAACGCCCAGGATTCGGCGGAGGCTTGGAGTTTGGGCGTCGCTGGGGTGAGCGGTCATCCTCGATAGTCTACGGCAAGGAATCACGCCCGCCAAATCTTAATGGCCGGCGAGGCGGCGAAAAAACAAGGGCCATCGCGGGTGGAAGCGGATGGCCCTTTGGAAAATTTGAAATGGGGCAGGCGGAACTAATTTGCGCCGACGGCCGCCTGGATTTCCGATTCGTCGATGTCGAAGTTGGCGTAAACATGCTGCACGTCGTCGTGCTCTTCGAGCGCTTCGACCAGGCGCAGCATCTGGGTGGCCTGTGCGCCGGTTAGCTTGATGTAGTTTTGCGGCACCATGCCGATTTCGGCGGACGCCGGTGTGATGCCCGCCTTCGTCAGGGACTCTTTCACGGTTTCAAGGGATTCCGGCGGGGTCACGATGTACCACGCGGAGCCGTCGTCCTTCATATCCTCAGCGCCGGCTTCCAGAACCAGGTCGAGCAATTTTTCTTCGCTGGCTGCCTCCTTCGAAACAGTGATCTCGCCCTTGCGATGGAACATCCAGCCCACCGCGCCGGCTTCGGCCATGTTTCCACCGTTTTTCGTCATTAAATGGCGGAACTCCCCCACGATGCGGTTGCGATTCGTGGTGACTACCTGAATCAGCAAACCCACACCGCCGGGCCCGTAGCCTTCGAACATGGCCTCTTCGTACTGCTCGCCTTCCAGCTGGCCGGTGCCGCGGAGGATAGCGCGCTCGACGTTGTCGTTCGGCATGTTCTCGCTCTTGGCCGCGAGGATCGCCGTACGTAAGCGGGGGTTGGAGTTCGGGTCACCGCCGCCGATGCGCGCGGCGATTGTGATTTCTCGAATGATTCGAGTGAAAGCGCGGCCACGCTTGGCGTCGGTGGCGGCTTTCTTGTGCTTGATGGTTGCCCATTTTGAATGCCCAGACATGACGAATCCTCTTTATCGCTCGCGACCGCCGGGCGGTCAGCTGAATTTGGATTAATGGCCCCCGCTACTGTCAAGGAATGGACGCGTGGCTCATTCTACATGCATTGCGGGGTCGCCCTGTGCGGAGACTGACAATGAACCGCGAAAAGTCGAACCCAACTGCGAGGCATACTTTTCCGGAACGATTGGATTTTAGCATAGTTAAGAAGTCGCGGGAATGGCGAGGGGGTGACGGCTGGGTGTGCGGCTAAGAGGTTGGCCGGAGGCGGGAAACCGCGCGTTCGACGGCTTCGACTGTGGCCTCGATATATTCCCGGGGCGACCAGGTTTTCATTCTTTCGCCAGCGGCGATTTTGAACTTGGCCAAATAAGATGGGTCCGAAAGCACGCGACGCAACAAGGTGCTCAGGGTGGCTACATCCCCACAGGGATATATAAAGGAGGGATCGATGGGGGCGATCAAGTCGCGCCCGGCGCCCACGCTGTTGCTGGCCAGCACGGGGCAACCACAGAGGATAGCTTCATTTACCACAACTCCGAAGGCGTCATATTCCGAGGGTAGAACCATCACATCGGCGGCTGTGTAGAGTGCCGGCAATTGCGTCTGATTTACGAATCCCAGAAAGCGCACTCGATCGGAGATGCCGAGACGCGCTGTCTTCGCCTGCAGTTCTTGCTTAAGAGGGCCGTCGCCCGCGAGGAGCAGCAATGAATTCGCAGCGTCGGCCTGAGCAAATGCCTGAACCAAGTCCATTGGACGTTTCCATGGTTGCAGTTTGGCGCAGAACAAAACTACTGCCGTGTCCGGGCCTGCTCCCCAGGAGGCGCGGACGGCGTTGCGGTCGACCTTTGCCGATTGTGCTTGCCACCAATCGTTGTCGACAACGTATGGGATCAGGCTGATGCGCTCTTCGGGGATCCCGAGAGATCGCAGTAAATCCCGTGTTCCGGTGGAAGGGGCGATAGCTTGACTGGCAAGACGGTAGAGGAATGGCCAGAAGAAGCGCTTCACCGGGCGCTTCCACATGCGTCGATCAAGCGGCGTCAATGTGGTCGCGTCCGTCCCAAAGAGAAAAGCGGAGCGAGAAAGTTTGCTGGCAAGATAGGTGATCCAGAAGGAGGCGCGGATGTAGCCTGTGTGGCAAAACACAGCGTCGAAATTTCCCCGACGTACGAAATTCCAAAGGCCGGGGTTGTACAACCCCCAAAATCCTTCAGAATCTGTGCCTTTGTTCGGGATCTCGACCCAGGTATATCCGTCAAGCAGAGGAATATCCCATTGAATCTTTGCACCAAATTCGGGATCAACTCCCGCTTTTGCGCCGCGCAATCTGCAGTAGACGGTGTTTGCCTCAAGTTGCGGGTGCTGCGCCATCCTCCGCAGCAGCGGCGACATGTATTGCACGGGGTGCCCGCAAACGAAGAGCACGCGATAACGGCGATCAGTCACTTTTGGTACCTGCAATCAAGTACGGGCCGCTGGCATTTAAGTTTAAGGAGCAGGAGGACGAGAGGTTCATCGCAAAAAAGTATACATTGCCCCATTCGAAGTGTCTCCGCAGACCGGTCATTGCGATAATCTCCGGTCACCAGTCCAATCGCGGGTGGGCGAATCAATTGGTTCGATGGGACAGGGACATGCCAAGTGCGAGCTCCGAAAATGCCTGCGGAATGGAAATGGAAGCTTTTCCGGCGCAAGAAATTTAGAAGAACCTTATGTTCGAGCGACAATCGGGCGTGGGTAACGGGGCTTTCCGTTGCGCCCATAACAAAGGGGTCTGGGTTGGGGCGGGGTGCGCGGCGAAAATTGGTGAAGGGTTGGTGAAGGTTGGCCCAATGACATCAAGGAAGACTTGGAGACGGCAATGTTCTTTGTATCCAGGGTCGATGGGGTTTGCTCAAGATGCCGCGCCACGCCCTAACTTATGCTGTTTCGAAACTTTGACCACAACTTGTTCACGCAGGATGCGGTGAACCGGATCCGCGGCGAGAAATGTTGCGCGAAGCGGTTCATCGGCCGCGAAAGAATTGGCAATTTTCAGGATGCAAGCCTCGGCGCGCTTCCGGTGCGTTTCCGCCGCTTTCGCATTCTTCATCTGCTGGCAAAAATCCCACGCGGTCCCCTGGAGACGCCACGCCACAACGGGAATTTCAAATTTCTCAAGAATCGAAAACCCTTTTTGAACACGCGCCTCGGCTTCTTTCCAGTTTTTCTCCGCAATAGCGAGCCTCGCCTCCGCCTCCCACGCTAGCGCTTGCAGGCTGGGATCGGCCGTCGAGAGCGCGGACGCTAGAAGCTGGCCTGCCTCGGTGCGGGCGTTTGCAAGGTTTCCCGAAGCAAGCCACACATTTGCCATGCCGAGCTGGGCCTGCATTCGCCAATACCAATGCAGGAAAAACTTCGGTGTTACGTCCTCGTCAATCACCCTCCGGAAGTTTTGCAACGCCTCTTCGTGCTTCGACTGCGCCAGTGCGGCACTCCCGGCAACAAACCACGCGATGGCCTTCGGCTGCCCAGTGGGGTAACCCGAGTTCGAACGGATCATCGTTTCGCATAACTGCTGGGCGCCTTCGAAGTGCAGTGCGACTGTGCGCAGCCAGGCCTCCCTGATTTTGAGAACCCAGGGGTCGTTGCCATTCTTCTCCGCCCGCTCGATAGCAGTGCGCATGAGGTGAAGCGCTTCGCCGAGCCGGCCCAAATGCATGAGCGCAACAGCCTTCGCCCCAAGCGCTAGGAGATAGGCGACAGTATTTGTGGTCTCACTGATTTTCAGGATGCCATCTTCGGCAATCGTAAGGGCTTCCTGGTAGGCGCCCTGAAGCGGGTGAAGGTGGGCGTAATGCATTTCGGGGAATTGGCGGGCGCCGCTGAGGCGCTGGAGGGTTTGATAGGCAGCGGCGTAGAGTTCAGCGTCCTGCGACCGCCAGGTGCCAGCTGCTGGCGCTGCCCCGGACGGAATAATTCTCAGACGGACTGAAGCTGTCGAAGGCGCCGCTCCAGCTCACGAGTAATCTCGTTCGCGTCCTGGTTTGCGGCGAAACGCACCGGCGCGCCAATCGTGGCCCGCACGTGGCCGGGTCGCGCGAAGAGCCGCATC
>Ga0307471_100002486_pt1 | contig 10622 bp, 7 predicted proteins | sample atmos_gasesAM3C__2_FD_204566 | JGI IMG/M metagenome (GOLD analysis project Ga0307471, IMG submission 204566) | Hardwood forest soil microbial communities from Morgan-Monroe State Forest, Indiana, United States - atmos_gasesAM3C_515 | ecosystem: Environmental > Terrestrial > Soil > Temperate... | reverse complement strand
CCTAGAGCCTCCACGGCGGGACGTGCGTAACGTTTCGTTTTGCGGTATGATTGGGGGTGTGGATCCGCTGTCAGGATCCACACCCCCGCATGCTTCGGCCGGTGGAGGAGCGGCATGAACGCTTCACGCATTGTATGGCTGACCGCGACGCTGTTGCTCGCGACCGAGTGCTACAATTACACGCCGCTCCGCCGGTCGCAGCTCGCGCCGTCGACCTATGTCGCGGTGACACTCACGGACGCCGGGACCGATGAGCTGGCCCAGTACATCGGTCCCAACATCCTCATCATTCGGGGTCGCTACCTGAGCGCCACGGACCGGGGCTTGATTGTGTCGGTCGCGGCGGTCGAGAGCCGTCGGGGCGATATCCTCGAGTGGAAAGGCGAATCCGTCGAGGTGCCAGGGGAATTCGTGCGCTCGCTGGAAGAGCGCCACGCGGCCAACGGGAAAACCGTCCTCCTCGCCGGTGCGTCCTTGGTGGGTTTTTTCGCGGCCTACGCGGCGTTCGGGCCGGGCGCGAGCGGTACGACACCCGGCGGCGTCGCTGGTCCGCCAGCTCCCCGTTGAGCTGAACGGCGCGACCGCCCTGGGGTATGACTCGGTCTCATGATCATGGAAGGTTGCCCATGCGTACTTTGAGTCTGATCGGAGTGCTCTGCCTCACGGGGGGGGCGGGATGCTACAACTACAGCCCTCTCACGACCCCCAGCCCCGACCCCGGCACGTATCTCGCCGTGACGCTCACCGACGCGGGCTCCGATGAGCTAGCCCGTTCGCTCGGGCCGGCCGCGTTCATCGTACGGGGGCGCTACCTCAGCAACGACGAGCGTGGGATGCTGATCTCGGTCTCATCGATCGAAACCAAGCAAGGCTTCGCGCTCCCGTGGTCGGGTGAGACCGTCGCCGTTCCCGACAACGCGGTGGCCTCGCTCGATGTCCGGCGCCTCGCGAGAGGCCGGAGCCTGCTCTTGGCGGGCGTGGGCGCAGGGGGCCTCGTGGCCACCACCCTCGCCTTCAGCCTGCTGGGCGGTGGCACGACGCCGAACCCCGGCGGAGGCCGACCCCCGAAGCAGTAACGGCAGGAACCGCTTCCTCAGAACACCCCGACGCTCGAACGGCGCAAGTCCGTCTCGAGCGTCCATTCTATGTACTGCCCCCGCTGCACGACGAGGATGTCCGTGACGGCGTAGTCATCGTTGCCGATGGCGTCTCCATACAACCGGATCTCACGCCCCTGGCCGATCAGGCGGGGCGGAAGGAAGAACAGGCTGGACGACGACCCACTCGCGGTTCCGACGCGTGTGCGCTGCCCGTCGTGCAACACGTACACGACCACGTCCAGATAGTTGTGATTGGTGACGTTGAGTGCGATTTCGCTCTCGGGGACGTCGTTCGCGACGGACTGGTCGCCGGACTTGTTTCCCCTGTTGAACACGAAGCAGGCTGGAGCGGCGAGCAGGACAAAAACGAGCGCCGTCTCGAGCCGCAGCATGCGCGCACGGGCCGCGAGGGACATGCGGCCGAACCTAGCGCTCATGAGAGAGGCATGGAAGGGTCGGCGGCCTCGCGTCATGACAATTCCCTAACAACTAAGCTCGTGACGCGCACGACTCGTCGTTGCGAGTTGCAACCCTCAAGTGCTTGCAACAGTACGTCCTGCGCGGCAGCTTAACGGGACCGTCCCACTTTACCCCAATCAAGGAGCGTCGCATATGCGCCACATTCGGTCCGAAAGTCGTCGGTATTACCCGCCCGCCGTCTCACTCGGAGCGCCATGCAGATGTAGTCGCCGGTAGGCCGTCAGCCCTGGCCTGCCGGACTTCTGCTTCATGGACCACCGCGCCGTTCTGCGGGCACTGTCAGCCGTACGCCCCGCGCGGCTCGATCCCGTTCAACGACCTTTGCATGAGGATACGCGCAATGAACGTACTTCGCATTCGCCATTTGCCTGGCGTCGCGGCCGCGTTCCTGTTGGCCGCGGGGTTCGTCACCAGGCCGGTGCAGGCCCAGCAAGGCGCGATAGCTGGGCACATAACGGATAAGTCCAACCAACAGCCGGTCGCGGGGGCCGAGGTGCTCGTGCTTGGCACCAGCCTGCAGACGCGCACCGGGCGGGATGGCCAATACACGATCACGAAGGTGCCTGCCGGTCAATACAGTGTGCAGGTGCGGTTGATCGGGTATGGAACGACAACGGCCAACGTGACCGTCACACCCTCCGGCTCCGCAAGTCTCGATTTCGCCGTGTCCCCCGCGGCCGTGCCGCTCGATGCCATCGTCGTTTCTGCGACGGGCCAGGAGCAGCTCAAGCGCGAGCTGGGGAACAGCGTCGCTACTATCGACGCGGCGAAGGTCACGCAGGAAGCCGCGCCCAACAACGCGGCGGACCTCTTGAACTCGCGTGCACCGGGCGTCGAAGTGCTGCAGAGCGGGGGGGCGACGGGATCAGGCTCCCGGATTCGTATCCGCGGCGCCACCAGTCTGTCGCTTGCCAACGAGCCCATCATCGTGGTGGATGGCGTCCGCATCGATAACTCGCCACAGGCCGGGTCCTTTCAGAACTTCACCGGGGGTCAGGCGCCGTCGCGCATCAACGACCTGAACCCGGACGACATTCAGTCCATCGAGGTCTCCAAAGGACCGGCCGCATCGGTGTTGTATGGCACCGACGCCGCAAACGGGGTCATCCAGATCACGACGAAGCGCGGCCGCCCTGGACCCACGAAGTGGGCCGCCTATGCCGAAGGCGGAGCGCTGAACGACGAGACCGCGTGGCCGGCGAACTATGCCGCCGTCGACTCCGGCGGGAATAACTGCCCGCTCCCGTTTTCGGGATTGGGCTTTTGCACGATCGCGGGCGTGCACAGCTTCAACCCATTGGTTCAGAACTCGCCTTTCCGGACGGGTGTGCACCAGCAATACGGCGTCAATGCTTCGGGCGGGAACGAAGTCACTACGTTCTACCTCGCGGGCGACTTCCAGCGTGAGAAGGGGGTCTACGAGTCGAACGACCTGAAGAAGACGAGCCTGCGCGCCAATCTGCACGACCAGGTCAGTCGGTTGTTGGACTTGCAGGCGAACGTCGGCTACGTGTCGAGCAACCTCAACCTCCCGCAGAACGACAACAACAACCAGGGGATTCTCTCGAGCGGATTGCTCGGCAATCCGAACGGATTCCAGCCGGACACGGTGAATGGCGGCTACGGGTTCGCGACACCGGCGCAGGCGAATCAGGTCGTCTCCAATGAGCGCACCGAGCGTTTCACCGGCGGCCTCACGGCGAACTTCCGGCCCTTCAGCTTTTTGACGATGCGGGGCACGGCGGGCTATGACGTGACGAACCAGTCCGACAACGGATTCTTGCCTCCGGGCGTCCTGCCGCTGAGCACCGCGCAGCTGCAGGGAAACGCAACGCAAAACCGAGCCCAGATCTTCGCCTACACGGCGAACTACTCCACCACGGCGACGTTCCGGCTGTCGCCCGCGATTACATCCAACACGACGGCCGGCCTCCAGTTCTACAAGAACGTGTTCCAGCAAGTGCAGGCGTTCGGTCGGGTGATTATCCCCGGCACGGAAGGCGTTTCAGGTGTCGTGTTCCCCTCCGTTCACGATACCACGGCGCCCGCCGTGACGCTCGGTGGTTTCGCTGAAGAGGATATCGCGATTCACGATCGCCTGTACTTCAGCGCGGCGATCCGTCGGGACGGTCACTCGGCGTTCGGGTCGAACTTCGGCGCCATCAACTATCCCAAGGTGTCGGGCTCGTGGGTGATCTCGGAGGAGCCGTTCTTCCCGCGGCTGTCCTGGCTCTCGACGTTGCGCCTGCGGGCGGCGTGGGGCAAGTCCGGCCGGGCGCCCGAGCCGCTGGATGCGCTCCAGTTTTCATTACCCGTGGCGGTCGCCTCGAACGGGACGGACGTGGCGGGGGTGGCCGTAGGCAGCGTTGGGAATACCAACCTCAAGCCAGAGCAGACGCGCGAATTCGAGACCGGATTCGACGCAGACTTCGGTCAGCAGCGCGTTCACTTCGAGGCGACGTATTACGACAAGAACTCGAAGGACGCGCTGGTGGACGTCCCGATCGCGGGGTCGGTGGGCCAGGGCGCCGGGCCAGGCGACGCCGTGATCAACAGGCTCTTCAACCTCGGCGAAGTGAGTAACAAGGGTTTCGAGGTGTTGCTCACCGCTCAGGTGTTGAACCGCGAGAACATCAGCTGGAGCCTCACCGCGAGCGGCTGGGGGAACAAGAATCGCGTCCTCAGCACGGGGCCGGGCAACACGCCGATCATTTTCGGTCTCGGTGGAGCCACGCAGCGTCAGGAGGTCGGCTTCGCTGCCGGTGGATACTGGGACCGCAGCTATACCTATAAGGATCTGAACGGCAACGGCATCATCGAGCCCGGCGAGGTCACCGTCAGTTCCACCCCGTCGTTCCAGGGCTCGTCGGTGCCGACGCACGGTGCCACGCTGTCCACGGACGTGACGCTCGTGCGTCACGTGCAAGTGCATGGGCTCCTGGACGGTCGTTGGGGCAACAAGCTCGACAACGCGACCGAGAGCTTCCGCTGTCTCTTCTTCTCCTGCGCCGCGTTCAACCTGAAGTCGACGCCTCTCGCGGACCAGGCTGCGGCGGTAGCGGATGCGTTCTACGGCTCCGAGGCGGGGTTCTTCCAGGACGCGGGCTTCGTCAAGCTGCGTGAAGTGTCCGTCACCTACATCGCGCCGCCCGAGTGGGCGTCGCGGATCGGCGCGTCGACCCTGAGCTTCACGCTCGCGGGTCGCAACTTGGCGACCTGGACCAACTACAAGGGAGCGGACCCCGAGCTGAACACGATCGGGCAGTTCAATTTCAGCGTGGCCGACTTCTTGACCCAGCCGCCGGTGCGGTACTTCCTGGGTCGCGTCAACGTCACCTTCTGAGCTCGAGGACCATGCCATGAAGAACTTAGCCAAACTGCTCGGGCTCGTTGCTCTCGGCGTGACGCTGCCGCAAGCCGCATGCAACGACCCGCTGACGGTCAAGACGCCGGACATCGTGCCGCCGACCGTCCTCAATGATACGAGTGCCCTCGCCACCCTGCGGGCTGGGGCGATCGGTGATTTCTCGATCGCGTATACTGGCGACCACCCCGACGGATCGGGGGGCACGGCCGAGGGTGTCATTCTGTACGGCGGCCTGCTGGCCGACGAGTTCATTGACTCGGAGACGTTCCCCACGCGCATCGAGGTCGACGCGCGTACGATCCATCTCACGAATTCGGATGTGGATCTCTGGTACCGGCTCCTGCATCGGGCGCGGAATTCCGCCGAAATCGCCGCTGACGCCTACCGGCGGCTCCGCCCCGGGGATCCGGGCAATCCCGAGGTCCTTAATCTCGCCGGGTTCACGTATGTCTTCTTCGCGGAAACGTTCTGCTCCGGGGTCCCCGTGAGTCACTTGAACGCCGACGGCACCATTACGTACGGGACGCCGTTGACCACGGTGGCATTGCTGGATACCGCGATCGCCCGGTTCGACTCGGCGATCTCGCTCGCCAAGGCGCTCGACTCCACCGGCTTCCTCGCCTCGGTTCGGACGGAAATGATCCAACTTGGGACCATCGGCAAGGCCCGCGCCCTGTTGTTCCGGGCTGGGCGCCCCGGTGGCCAAGCGGGGGATCTGGCGGCGGCCGCCGCGTTGGCGGCCACGGTGCCCACGGCCTTCGCGTACTCGCAGGAGCACACCACGACCACCGACCGCGAGAACAACGGTGTCTTCAACGCGGGTGCAACGGATAGTCGCTACTCGATATCGGACTCGGTTGCAAACCCGAAGACCGCGGCGGACTCAGCTACACGCTCGCGGGAGGGCATTAACGGTTTCCCCTTTCTGCAGCCCGACTCGATCCAGGATCCCCGCACGCCGATGCAGCTCGATCCAGGGATTCACGGTTTCGACGGCAGCACACCGCTCTGGGATAACCTGCGGTATGGCAGCCGGACGTCGCCGATCACGGTGGCGACGGGTGTCGAGGCACGTCTCATCGAGGCCGAACAGTCGCTCGCGGCGGGGGACTTCCCCGGTTTCCTTGCCCACCTGAACGAACCCCGCGCCAATCCTGCGGAGCGGTCGTATTTCAACCCGAACCCGGTCGACCGGACCAATCCGGCGACTGCGGCGATCGGGCCGCTCGCCAACCTCACGGCCGCCGATACCGTGAACGCCGGAGGCGCGGTAAGCCTCCTGTTCGCCGAGCGGGCGCGCTGGCTGTGGCTCACCGCGCACCGGCTCGGTGACTTGCGGCGGCTGATCGTACAGCACGGGAAGACGCAGGATCAGGTGTTCCCGGTGGGTCCGTACTTCAAAGGGCAACCCCCGACGTACGGAGTCGATGTCAACCTGCCCGTGCCGGTTACGGAGCAGAACAATCCAAACTTCACGGCCTGTCTGGACCGGCTGCCGTAGCTCGCAGGGAAGAGTTTGAAGAAGGGAGGGGAGGGGCGACTCGGGCCCCTCCCTTTTTTTCTGCCGTTACGACCGCCGCCCGTCCTTGGTCTTGATGAGGATCACGCCGCTCCCCGAGTTCGTGCCATACATCGTGGTGCCTTCGATGCCGTCATAGATATAGATGGCGGCGATCGATTCGGCCTCGACGGTATCGAGGTTCCGGAAGTCCGGCATGCGGACGTCGTCGAGCACCACGAGCGGTGGATCATCGAACAGGAGACTCGTCCTCCCGCGCCGAACGAGCCTTGAGGGTCGTCCGTTCTCGTCCTCCTGGGCGAGCAGCATCGGCGCGTCCTGCTTGAGCACCTGCCACGCCGTTCGTGCTCCGTGGCTCGCGATGTCCGATGCGGTGATCACAAACGTGCCGGCGGGGAGACCTGTAGTCGTGTTTCGTGCCACGGCCGGTCCGCACGCACCATAGATGAGGAGCAGGGGAACGAAGATTGACTTCATGCGGCCCTCGGGTGGTCTTCTCTGACTATACTCGGCGCGCCGTTCCGGAACGTCAAGCCTGGCTCCCTATGACGGTCCCCTGACAAACCCAGCATTGCAGATTGCAACGTTCGCCTTGCGACCCTCTTTGATGCGAGACACGTTAACCGCCGACTGACCGCAGGGCCGTCAAGCGCCCGCTGCTTCCCTCTGGTCCGTCGGGCGCGCCACGACCCCCAACTGGTCAAAGGTTGCCGTTTGCCGTCCAACCTGATCCAGGAGGTGGGATTATGCGCCGTCCATTGTGCGCTTCGTTGCTCCCGTGTTCTCGGATGCCCGGGTCCCCTCGCACTCGATGTAGCGGATAGCTCTCGCGGGGTTCCGCAAGCCATCAACGCTTTCACTACACGTAACCTCTGGCATGAGGGGACACACTGCTATGGGTAACTCTTCGTTGCGCCTGCTGCGCGCGGCCGGCGTGCTCGTGGGGCTCGTCATCGCAACCACAAGCGCCGTCGTGGCCCAGCAAGGCACCGTGAGCGGGACCGTGGTCGACCAGGCGAATCAACGTCCCGTGGTCGGCGCCCAGGTGTACCTCGCCGGCAGTACGCGGCGGGTGTTCACAGACCAGAAGGGCGCGTTTGTGCTGGATAAGGTTCCAGCGGGGGAAGTGGAAGTACGAGTCCGGATGATCGGGTACGCCACCGCGGCCAAGAAGGTCACGGTCGCCGCCGATCAAACGACGCCGGCCGAGATCTCACTCACCGCCAGCGCTATTGCGCTGGATGAAGTCGTCGTGACGGCGACGGGTGCTCAGCAGGTTCGCGAGCAAGGCAACGCCGTCGCGCAGATCGACGCCGCGAAAGTCGTGTCCCAGGCTCCCGTGACGAACGCCGCGGATCTCCTGAACTCGCGCACGCCCGGTCTCCTTGTGCAACCGGGTGGTGGCACGTCGGGCACGGGCGCTCGCATCCGCATTCGCGGATCGAACAGCGTGTCGCTGTCCAACGAGCCGGTCATTATCGTCGACGGCATTCGCGTCGAAAACGGGGCCAGCTCGAACTCGATCGGCGTCGGTGGCCAGGTGCCGTCCCGGATCAACGACCTCAATCCCGACGACATCGAGTCGATCGAAGTCGTCAAGGGTCCTTCGGCCGCCGTGCTGTACGGTACGGACGCGGCGAACGGGGTCATCGTCTACAAGACCAAGCGCGGCCACGCGGGCAAGACCAAGTGGGAGGTCTTCAGCGAGGGCGGGAGCATCCACGACGAGACCAACTGGCCCACGAATTTTAAGTCGCTGCGGGCACCGATCGATTCCGCGAAGCAATGCCTCCTCTCGTCGATCGCCGCGGGCACGTGCTCGCAAGTCGAGCTGCTCGAATTCAATCCTCTCGTGACGAACAGCCCGTTCCGCACCGGTAGCCGGCAGCAGTACGGTGTCTCGGCGTCGGGCGGCAACGATCAAACGACCTTCTACGTCGCCGGCGACTACTCCAAAGAGCTGGGCGTCTACCAGACCAGCAACGTCCGTGAGGTGAGCCTGCGAGCCAATGTTCATAACCAGGCTCGTGACAACCTGGCGCTGAATGCATCCGCCGGTTACACCAATGGCCGCCTGCAGCTGCCGCAGAACGACAACAATTCGTTCGGCGTGGTGTCGAGCGGCCTGCTCGGCCGCGCCGATACCGTCAACCAGGGATACGGATTCCTCACCCCGGCGCAGAGCTACTCGATCCGGTCGCTTCAGGACGTCGACCGTTTCACCGGCAGCGTCGAGACGAACTACCGGCCGTGGCCCTTCCTCGAGGCGCGGGTCGTTGCCGGCACCGACTTCACGAGCCGCTACGACCAAAACACGATCTTCCCGGGCAACATCGTCATCAGCGCGCAGGCGCTCAAAGGAAGCCGAAACGCCGACCCGTTCCAGATCTACAACTGGACGGCCAACGCGAGTCTGACGGGATCCTTCCTGCTCAATCCCGATGTCTCGTCGGCGACGACCGTCGGTCTGCAGTACTTTCACGACCGGTTTCACGGCATCCTGGCGAGCGGGCAGCAACTCGCCGCCGGCACGAACTCGCTCACGGGCATCGTGATCCCCTCGGACAGTGAAACCAATCAGGAATTCGTGACCTACGGGCGCTTCGGCGAGGAGCGGGTCGGCATTCACGAGCGCCTGTTCTTTACGGCGGCCGTCCGCAACGACAACAGTTCCGCGTTCGGCTCTCAATTCAAGAACATCTATTATCCAAAGTTCTCCGCGTCCTGGGTCATGTCGGAAGAGCCGTTCTTCCCGCGGATCGACTGGCTGAACTCCCTCCGGCTGCGTGGTGCGTGGGGTGAGTCGGGATTACACCCTGGCCCGATCGATGCCCTGCAGTTCTACCTGGCGCAAGCGGTGACCGTATCGGGCGCCGACCAACCGGGCATCACCCAGGGCGATACACTCGGCAACAACCGGCTCAAGCCTGAACGGACGACGGAAGTGGAGGTCGGCTTCGACGCCGATGCCCTGGCACGTGCGCTCCATTTCGAGTTCACGTACTATGGCAAGACCTCACACGACGCGTTGATTGCGCGCCGGCTCGCACCCACGCTGGGTACCAGCCTCGCCGAATTCGAAAACATCGGCAGCGTGAGCAACAAGGGGGTGGAGATCCTCGCGACGGCGCAGGTCCTGAACCGGCCGAACCTGGACTGGAGCATCACCGCCACGGCGTGGGGCAACAAGAACCGGGTCCTCGACCTCGGGCCCGGCATCTCGCCGATCATCTTCGGCCTGGGCGGGTTCTCGCAGCGCTTCCAGGCCGGGTACCCCGCGGGCAGCTACTTCATGGTGCCCTATACGTACAATGACGCCAACGGCGATGGGCTCCTCTCCAAGGCCGAGGTGACGCCGGGGACGCAACCGGTATTCCTCGGCAGTCCCTTCCCAGACCATGGCGGGACGATCAGCACCGAGCTCAATATCGGGCACCGGATCTCACTCTACGGCCTGCTCGACGGACGGTTCGGCAACAAGCTGTTCAACACCACGGAACAATTCCGGTGTGGAGTCTTGAACTGCCAAGGGGTCAACGATCCGAAGGCATCGCTGGCGGATCAGGCGGCCGCCGTGGCAAACGCATTTTATGCCACCCAGGCCGGGTATATCGAGGACGGCGGCTTCGTGAAGCTGCGCGAGGTTTCGGTGAGCTTGTACGCACCAGACGAATGGGCAAAGAAGATCGGCGGCAGTGCGATGCGATTGACGCTCTCAGGCCGCAACCTCGCGACGTGGACGAATTACAAGGGGTTCGACCCTGAGCTGAACGAGGCGGGCCAGAACAACTTCACCACCGCCGATTTCCTCACGCAGCCGCCGGTACGGTACTTCCTGGCGCGTCTGGATATCACCTTCTAACCGAGGATCGAGCCATGACGACTCATCTGCTGCAACGGGCTCGCCTCGTCAGGGCCATTGCCGTGTCCGCGGCCTTCGCCCTGGTGGTCTCGGCGTGCCACACGCTTGACGTCACACAGCCGGACATCATTCAACCGGGCAATCTTCAGGGAGCGGCCGCGCTGCCGACAATTCGCGCCGGTGCCATCGGTGATTTCACGCTGAGCTACAGCGCGTCAGGAGCGCAGGGTTCGTCCGGTACCACGGAGGGGCAGATTCTCACATCTGGCCTCCTCTCCGATGAGCTGATCAATA
>Ga0307471_100002485_pt1 | contig 10624 bp, 11 predicted proteins | sample atmos_gasesAM3C__2_FD_204566 | JGI IMG/M metagenome (GOLD analysis project Ga0307471, IMG submission 204566) | Hardwood forest soil microbial communities from Morgan-Monroe State Forest, Indiana, United States - atmos_gasesAM3C_515 | ecosystem: Environmental > Terrestrial > Soil > Temperate... | reverse complement strand
CATTGATTGATGGCGTAGTAGGAAATGCCGTTGAGCCCGACTTTGCCGCTCGACCACGGCTGCGCCGCCGCCCATTCGATGCAGTCGTAAAAGTCTTTGGCCTCGCGCGGCGAAAAATGATCGATGTAGCCGGGCGAACAGCCGCAGCCGCGCGAATCGACGCGCACACAGGCGTAGTCGTGCGGCACCCATTTTTCCGGATCGACCACCTCCCAGCTCTGATAGAGATTGCTCGATCCGGCGGTGACATCGGGATGCCGTTCCGCCATGCGCAGCCAGGCGCTCGGGTAGCCGTCCTGGAAAGCAAGCCCCTTGGCGTAAGGACCATAGCTCAAAATAACCGGGTACCGCCGTTCGGCGACGGGACGAAAAACATCGGCGCGCAGCACCAAGCCATCATCCATCGCGATCGGCACGTTCCAGTCGATCCGCATGCCGTCGCGGGTTTCGCTGCGTTGCTCGAGACTACTGCCGTCGCCGGCCACGGCCGCCATGCGGGCTTCGCCCTCGCGCGATGACATGCAGAACTCCTCCCGAGGTGCGGCTAGATGCTGGCGTTCTCCGCTCACGCCGCCTTAGCGCGCCCTTTTGTCCGTCTAACGCCCGCCATTTTTTCCAGGACGGCGCAAACGACCGCGGTGTCTTCGGCCGAGTGACCGCTCTTGAGCGCTTTGGCATAGATCGCCTTGCTGGCGTCAAACATTGGTGTCGGAACCGCGATTTTGCGCGCGTAAGAACCGATCACGTCCATATCTTTCTGCCAGACCGATATTTTCATTGTCGGATTGCCGTAGCTGTTTTTCACCATCATCGGCGCTCGCAGCTCGAAAATTCGCGAATTGCCGGCGCCGGTCTTGATCAAGTTGAAGATAAGCTGAGGCGGCAGCCCGGCTTTCATGCCCAGCACCATCGCTTCCGCGCTGGCGACATTATGAATAGCGACGAGAAGATTAGCGACGTATTTCATGCGGCTGCCATTGCCGAAGGCGCCGACGTCGTGGACGGCGCGCGTGAAGCCGGAAAACAAGCCGCGCAATTTCTTTATCTCGCGGGAATCCCCGGAAGCATAGACAACAAGATCCTTGGTCAGCGCTTGCGCGCCGGTGCCGCTGACGGGGCAATCGAGCATGACATGGCCGGCTTTACGCAGCACGGCGTCTGCTTTGACCTTATCTTCCAAGGCGAAGGTTGACATCTCCACGATGACCCGCCGCGGCAAGCCCGTTTTGGCGATGGCGTTGGCGGTCTCGACGAGCGCCGCGGGCTTGGGCAGGCTGGTGATGACGGTGCGGGCCCGCCGCGCCACATCCTCGATATTCGCAGCAATGTCGACGCCAAGCTTGGCCATGGCGCGTCGCCGCGCCGGCGCGATGTCGTAGCCGATCACCTGCCATCCGGCCGCAATCAAATTTCGCGCAAACGCGCCGCCCATAATTCCGAGGCCGATGATCCCGACGATATCTTTCTTTGCCCGAGGCATCGCGTCCCACTCCGATTTCCCACGGCCTGACGCTATCGCATCCGCTTGCAATGCGCGCAAGCGGCTTATCGGCCGGGCAATGCCGTGCGGCGTAAGGCGCTTGCAGACGAGGCGCCGGAATGCTGGTGTTGAACGGTTGTGGTCTAACAATACGCGGGTTAAAGCCGTGTACGCCAATAACTGTCGGGAGAGCGCGGTATGAAACTGGGTGTCGCCGGCATCGGTAAAATGGGCGCGGCGATTGCCGCGCGATTGATCGAGGTTGGCCATGACGTCACGGTTTGGAATCGCACGCCGGATAAAGCCAAGGCCGTCGAAGGAGCCAAAATAGCGGCGAACCCCGCTGAACTTGCCGAAAACAGTGAAGCCATCATCACCATCCTGACCGATGCCGCAGCGCTTAACGCGGTTTACAACGGCGGCTTAGGTCTTCTGCGCGGCAAAGTCGCCGAAAAGCTATTCATCGACATGAGCACGGTTCTGCCCGCCACCGAAATCGCGCTTGCTGGCGCGGTACGCGCCAAAGGCGCAGCCTTCGTCGAATGCCCGGTAGGTGGCTCGACCGGCCCCGCGCGACAAGGGAAGCTGATCGGGCTCATGGGCGCCGAGCCGGCGGACGCGGCGCGGGCGCGACCGATCCTCGAACAGCTGTGCCGCCGGCTGGAACATGCGGGGCCGGTCGGCTCCGGCTCGGTTCTGAAATTCACGATCAATCTGCCGCTGATGGTGTACTGGCAGGCGCTCGGAGAGGCGCTGGCAATGGCGCGCGCCGTCGCCATCGAGCCGGAGCGGCTCATGGATCTTCTCAGCGACACTTCGGGAGCCGCCAATGTCCTCAAAGTGCGCGCTCCCGGCATCGCTTCAATGCTCAAGGGCGACTCGGCCGGAGCCGTCACCTTCGATATCGACAGCGCCATCAAAGACATGCAATCGATGCTCGCGGAAGCTAAATCGCGCGGCATTGACCTGCCGCTGGTCGAGAGGGCGCTCGGCTGCTATCAGGAAACCAAGCGGCACCGCTCGGGCAACGCTGAGATCTCTACCGTCTCGGTTTATTGGGCCGGCCGCGATCGTCAGTAAATTCTTCAAGATAAATCGGAGCTGTTATGTCCGTCCTCACGCTCGCACAAGCTTCCGTTATTGTGGATGCCGCGATGAAGAAAGGCCGCGAGAGCAATCTGGCGCCGCTTGCGGTCGCCGTACTCGACAACGGCGGGCATCTGATCGCGTTCAAGCGCGACGATAAAGCCGGGATTTTGCGGTTCGACATCGCCTTCGCCAAAGCCTGGGGCGCCCTTGGCATGGGGTTCGGTTCGCGCACCCTGGCGAGCCGCGCGGCCAAGACTCCGCAGTTTTTCACGATGCTGGCGGCAGCGAGCGGCGGACGCATCGTCACTAATCCGGGCGGCGTGCTGATCCGAGACAGCGCCGGCAATCTGGTCGGCGCCTGCGGCATTTCCGGCGACACTTCCGATCAAGATGAAATGTGCGCCGTTGCCGGTATCGAGGCGGCGGGACTGAAAGCGGAGCCGGGAGTCGACTAGCAGCCACGAAAGGCGCGGCAGCCGGAAAATCGCTGCATTGAATTCGAAACTTTACGCTGCCTTGGGCGCCGCAAGCGACGCTCGGTACGAATACGACGACATAGGGAGGAATTATCCATGAAGCTCTTTTCGTTTTGGCGGTCGCTTGCGACCTATCGCGTGCGGATTGCGCTCAATCTCAAGGGCCTTGTCCCCGACGAGATCATCGACGTAAATCTCATGAAAGGCGAGCAGCGCAAGGCTGAATTTCGCTCGGTCAATCCAATGATGGCTATTCCGGCGCTGGTGGATGGCGAAGGGCCGGCGATGTTCGAGTCGCTTGCCATCATCGAATATCTCGACGAAACCCATCCCAACCCGCCGCTGTTGCCGCGCGATTCCCGCAGCCGCGCGCGCGTGCGCGGGCTGGCGCAAATCGTCGCCTGCGATTCACATCCGCTGATCGTGCCGCGCGTGCGCGAATATCTGGAGCACGAATTCAAGCTCGACGAGGCGACACGGACCAAGTGGTGCCAGCACTGGCACGTTGCCGCGCTCACCGCCCTGGAAGCGCATTTGCGCGGTCCCGCCACCGGCCGCTATTGCCACGGCGATACGATCACGCTCGCGGACATTTGTCTCGCCAGCCAGGCCGCCGGCGCCAAGTTCTTCAACGTCGACACCGCGCCATTTCCCAATTTTTCGCGGATCGCAAATTCGCTGGCGGCGATCGACGCTTTCGCGCGTGCGCATCCGTTGAAACAGCCAGGAGCGCCTGCGGCAGCCTGACCACACCTACCACCGTTTGTGAAAGTGGTGCACCGGTCCGGAGCCGGATCCTATTTCGAGTTGATCAGCCGCCTCGAGCGCGGCCGTGACATAGGCCTTGGCTTGGCCCACCGCGTCCTTAAGCGAAAGATTCTTGGCAAGCCCGGCGGCGATTGCGGCAGCCAGCGTGCATCCGGTGCCGTGGGTGTTGCGGGTCGCGATGCGGGGCGCGGCAAATCGGGTGCGGGACGTGCCCTCGACGAGGAGATCGATACTTTGTGGCCCGCTGCCGTGCCCTCCCTTGATCAGCACTGCACCGGCGCCAAGCGCCAGCAACTTCTGCGCTTGGGCATACATTGCCTCTTCATCGTGTGCCTCCTCGGCACCAATCAGAGCCGCGGCCTCGGGCAGATTGGGCGTAACTAGACGCGCTTGAGCAATCAAGGCGCGCAACGCATCCAAAGCGTCGTCGTGCAATAATTTTCCGCCTACACTTGCGGTCATCACGGTGTCAAGCACGACGTTGCGTGCTCGGTGGCGACGCAATCCAGCGCCTACGACACCGATTGCCGCTGCGCTTCCCAGCATGCCGATCTTCACTGCACGCACAGCGAGATCGGAAAAAACGGCGTCCATTTGCGCTGCGATGAATTCGGCCGGCACTTGATGGACGGCGAAAACGCCTTTGGTGTTCTGCGCGGTAAGCGCCGTCAGGACGGACGCGCCGTAGATGCCGAGCGCGGCAAAGGTCTTAAGATCCGCCTGAATGCCGGCGCCGCCGCCTGAATCCGAACCGGCGATGGTCAGCGCGATCGGAACGCTCATTAGGTGCCTCGTTTGGCCAAGACTCCGTCGACGATATCGCGAAGCTGGCGCGCGGCGGTTTCGGGGCTGGGCACAAGCGACAAGGCGGAAATCACGGCGACACCGTCGGCGCCGGCGGCAATGACCTCCGCGGCATTGCTGGCGTCAATGCCGGCAATGCCGCACACCGGCAAAGCGGGCGCGCGGTGGCGAAGCGCTGCGATAACGCGCGCCAAGCCGGCGGGACCGATTGGCGCATTCTTCTGCTGCTTGGACGAGGTCGCATAGACGCCGCCGCTGCCGACATAATCGACGAGATCGAGGCGCGCCGCCTCGGCCTCCGCGACCGATTTGATCGACAGTCCGATGATCGCATTCGGGCCGAGAAGCCGCCGCGCGTCTTCGACCGCCATATCGTCCTGGCCGAGATGCACGCCATCGGCGCCCGACGCCATCGCTACATCGACGCGGTCGTTGACGACGAAGGGCACCGCAAACGGCGCCAAGGCCTGTTTGATTGCCCTCGCTTCTTCGATCAGAGCGCGCGTCTCGGAGTGTTTGTTACGCAACTGCACCAGCGTCGCTCCGCCGCGAGCGCACCGTGCCGCCAAATCGGCGAGCGCATACCCGCCGGCGCGCTCGGGATCAACGATGGCGTTGAGACGAAGATCGAGCCACATCAGGACGCCTTGATGCGGGCCCGCAGCGTGGCGCGATCGAGCCGATGCAATGCGTCGATCATGCCGACGGCAAAACTGCCGGGCCCCTGCGCTGTTTGTGCGGCAACTTCGCCGGCGACACCAAATGCTGCAAGCGCTGCCAGCGTCGCCAGCCAAGCATCGGCTTCGATGGCAAGCGCCGCGCAAACAAACGCCGCACCGGCGCAGCCCATGGCGGTGACCGCGGCCATCAGGGGGTCGCCGTTCGCAATCGCGATGCGCCGAGCCCCGTCGCTGACGATATCGACATCGCCCGTCAGCGCCACAATAGTTGCGTTTGCCCGGGCAAAACGCGCCGCCGCGTCGCTTTCGGCCTTATTGCCGGAAAGCGCGGCGAACTCGGCATGATTGAGACGCACCACCGACGGCCGCGCCGCGAACAATGCGCGGCCGAATTGGGCTCGTCCGGGCGAGCGGTCGACGAAAACCGGGTCGAGCAGCCAAGGCAGTTCTTTCTCGGCAGCGGTCTTCACCGCCACCTCGATTGCCGATTTGCGCTCGCGATCGGAGGTGCCGAGATTGACCAGCAGCGCATCCGCGCCGGCGACGAAAGCGCCGATTTCGTCCGCCGAAATCGTCATGGATGGCACGGCGCCGGCGGCCAGCAGCATGTTTGCGGTAAATTGCTGAGCCACCGAATTGGTTATGCAATGCACGCGCGGCGCGCGCTCGCGGATACGCGCGAGTATATCGGCGGCAATGTCGGCAAGCTCGATCGGTGCATGCATTTTTTATCCAATGACGGCGATCCTACTACGCTTCGCCGGGCTCGTGCAGTCCTCCTGCTTTGGTATAAGCTATGCATCCTTCCGGAGGCGCGCATGGTCCCATTCTTCGTACAAATCAAATGCCAGCTCGGCAAATCTTATGAGGTCGCGAGCAAGCTGGCCGACGCTGAGATCGCTTCCGAAATCTATTCGACCGCCGGCGATTTCGATCTGCTGGTAAAATTCTATGTCGAGCCTTCGACCGATATCGGTCACTTCATCGCGGAAAAGGTCCAGAGCATCCCGGGCATAGCCGACACCCGGACTATCATCACCTTTAAGGCGTTCGGAGGGTCGTAGCCGCACCGGTCGGCGCCGGCTCAAGGCCGTCGCGGCGGCGCATCGTTGCGAGCTGGCGTTCGCGCCAGATCACGAACAGACCTGCCGCGGCGATAATCGCCGAGCCGCCAATGATCTCCACTGTCGGCGTTTCGCCGAACATCGCGTAGCCGAGCACCAGCGCCCAAATCATGGCCGTATAGTCAAATGGAGCGACCAGCGAGGCCGATGCATAACGGTAACTCTCGGTGAGGAAAATGTGTCCGGTGCCGCCGAGAATGCCAATGCTGATCAATACGACGGTCTCGCCGACACTCGGCGTGATCCAACCGAGCGGCAAAGTCGCCAAACCAGCCAGCGCACAGCTCAATGAAAAATAAAACACGATCGACGAAGTCGATTCGCTCTGCGCCAGGCGCCGGGTTTGAATCGCGGTTCCTGCATTGGTAACGGAGCCGCAGATCGCATAAACGACGCCGATGAAACTCGTCGCGCCGGCGACCGCCGCGGTCAATTCCTCACCTGAAAGATGGGGCGAGAGCACCACCAGAACGCCGACAAATCCGATGATGACCGCCGACCAGCGGTAGACGCGCACGCGCTCGCCCAAGATGAGCGCGGCAAGCGCGACGGTGAACAGAGGTGAGCTGAACGCAATCGCGTTGGATTCCACGAGCGGGAGCCGTGCCACCGCGCCGAAATTGAAGAACATACCGGCAATGCTCAACACACCCCTGCCCGCCTGTCCGAGCGGCCGCTCGGTGCGCACGACGGCGGCGAGTTCACCGCGCCAGGCATAGACCAGCACGACCGGAATGATGGCGAATACCGAGCGGTAAAACACCACCTGCCCGACCGGATAGCGCGCGCCGAGGTAACGGATCAGCGCCTGCATCACCGCGAACAACGCCGCGGAAATGACCTTGAATGCGATGCCTTTGGCTTGATTGGTCAGCATCGGGCTTGCGACAGCGCGTCATCTGTCTCGCCTCAATCCTTCTTGGGCGGCGGAGTGGGACCCTGACGCGGCGGCAGTGCGGCGATATAAGCGGCGATGGCATTGCGATCTTCGGCGGCGAGCAACGAGGTATTCCTGATCACCTCCGCCATCGCCCCGCCGGCAAAATCTCCGGACGGCGTCATCCCGTCTTCAAGAAAGCTGGCGATGTCTTTTTCGGACCAGTCCTCATCGCTTCCGTGCAGCCCGAGCGGCGTAATGTTGGGCGCCCATTCGGTGCCATCCGGCGACCCGCCGGCGAAACGCTGACCGTCGACAATTCCGCCCAGGATGTTGCGGGGGCTATGGCATTCCGCGCAATGTCCAGGTCCGTTCACGAGATAAGCGCCGCGGTTATATTGCGCCGACTCGGACGGATCGGGGGCGAAGGACCCCTCGCCGAGAAACAGCAGTTTCCACACGCCGAGCAGGCGCCGCTCGTTGAATGGAAAGGACAGTTCATGGCGCCGCGACTTGGTCTGCACCGGCGGCAATGTTTTCAGATAGGCGAAAAGATCGCGAACGTCGTCGAGCTCCATGTAGTGGTAGGAGGTGTACGGAAAAGCAGGATAGAGATTCGCGCCGTGTTCCGATGTACCCTTCCACAATGCGGTGACGAAATTCGCCTCGGACCAGCTGCCGATGCCGTCCTTGGAATCGGGCGAAATGTTCGGAGCGTAAAAAACGCCAAAGGGCGATTTCAAAGCGAGACCGCCGCCGAGGCGCTTACGATCGACTTTTTCGGGTGAATTATTGGGAACGGCATGGCAGGACGAACAGCCGCCAATATTGAACATGGTCTCGCCGTTGGCGAGATTCGGTGTATGCGCGGGCAATGCCGCCGCCGGCACAATACTCGGCAGCGTCAAAATCCAAATTGCGGCCAGGCCAAAAATAATGCAGGCCGCCGTCACGAATAAAAATGTCCGCAGCCTCGACACCTGGTCGCCTCCGGCGCAATGTTGACGTGATACACGTTTCGAGGCCGCCGTGCAGCGCCTTTAGCGCATACCCCATCTTCGAGAGCGCAAGCCCCGAGTGCCGGATTTGCGCCGCCGTTGGTTTCAAGGAGTGCGTGCGGCGAAGCGCCGCGAAAACGGGCGGCAAATAAAAAGCGGGCCGCCCGCGGCGGCCCGCCTCCGTGATTGCTTGCCGCGTCAGCTCGACCTGATGCGGAAAGTTTGATGGCAGTTGCTGCAGTTCTTACCGATGGTTTGAAAATTCGCCTTCAACGCATCGAGATCCTTGGTATTGTCCTGCGCCGCTTTGATGTCATCGGCGAATTTGGCGATTGCAGCCTTGAAGTCGTCCATTCTTTGCCAGATCGCCGGAGCCGCGGTTGTCTTGGCGCCGGTTTTCGAACAATCAGGAAACAGCGTCGGCATCTGCTTGGCGTCGTCGGCGAAGGCTGCGTAAATCTCCTGCACCTTGGCGGCGTTGAACGGTGTCTCGCCCTTGATCATTGCCGTGCCGATCTTCGCCTCTTCACCGCTCTTTTTCATCAAGGTCTGCCGCTTCTGGATGAACTCTGGACAGCTTTGTGCCGCAGCCGCGGTCACGCCGAGCATAAGAACAGCGAAAGCAACAACCAGATTACGAAACATGGGGCGGCCTCCTCGCGAGATTATGAGCTCATTGGTGGTTCCGTATCCAGCATCGAGCCCGCCCATTCAACACCGGGTACGCGGCGTTATTCCAACGGGTACGATGCGATAGTGGCGGGCCAGTGATGCCGTGCAGCGCTCGGTTACTCCGCCGGTTGCACTGTCTCGCGTCGCTTGCGGAACCGGGGCGCGAGTTCGGCAAGCCAACGCGCGATTACGTAAAAGACCGGCGTGAACACGAGCCCGAAGGCCGTCACGCCAACCATGCCGGCGAATACGGCGGTTCCCAACGCCTGACGCAACTCCGCGCCGGCGCCAATCGCCCACACTAACGGGGTTACGCCAAGAATAAAGGCAAGCGACGTCATCAGGATCGGGCGCAATCGCAGCCGGGTGGCTTCAATCGCCGCTTGCCAGCGATTATGGCCGCTATCCTCAAGTTGCCGTGCGAATTCGACGATCAAGATGGCGTTCTTGGCGGCGAGACCGATCAGCACGACAAAGCCGACCTGGGTCAGAATATTATTGTCCATGCCGCGCAAGATTACGCCGGCGATGGCGGCAACCAGACACATCGGTACGATCATGATCACCGCCAGCGGCAGCGTCAGGCTCTCATATTGCGCGGCCAGCACCAAAAAGACGAACACGACCGCCAGCAGGAAGGCAAAAGAGGCGGTGTTCCCAGCCCGGATCTGTTGGTACGCGAGCGTCGTCCATTCGGTGGCAAATCCCTGCGGCAGAGTCTCGGCAGCGAGCTTGTCCATGATTGCGATAGCCTGGCCTTGCGAATAGCCAGGCGCGGCCGCGCCATCGATTTCTGCGGTGGGGTACAGATTATATCGGGGCACCCGGTATGGCCCGGAAATGTTGTCTACGGTCGTGAAAGAGCCGAGCGGAACGGTATCGCCATTGGAGTTGCGGACGCGGATCTTGAGCACGTCTCTGATGTGCTGCCTGTCCTCGTCGCGGGCCTGCGCCGTAACCCGGAACGTGCGGCCAAACAAGTTGAAGTCGTTGACGTAGGATGAGCCGATATAGATTTGCAGCGCATTGAACACGTCCTGCACATTGATGCCTAACAGCTGCGCCTTGGTGCGATCGATATTGAGATAGACCTGCGGGGTCGATGTCTCGAACAACGAGAACGTCCCGGCGATGCCTGGCGTCTGCGCGGCGCGGGTCACCAGCGATTCGGTGGCCGCGCGCAAGGCCTCCGAACCCTGACCGGCGCGGTCCTCAACCATCATACGGAAGCCGCCGGCAGTCCCGATGCCCATGACCGGCGGCGGCAGCACCGGAATGATGAAGGCCTCCTGGATCGATGAGAGCCGGCCAAACAGCTGAGCCTGAATTGCCGCCGCCGATTGCCGGGGATCCCGCCCGCGTTTCTCGAAATCATCGAGGACCAAAAACAGCGCGCCGGCATTGGGCGCATTGGTAAAGGTCGCACCGGAGAAACCGACGATATTGGCGGCGTGGACCACGCCCGGCACCTGCATCGCTATGTCGAGTGCGCGCTGCTGCACTGCGTCGGTGCGCGCGAGCGATGCTCCAGGCGGCAGCTGCACGACCACGATGATGTAGCCACGGTCCACTTGCGGAATAAAACCGGTCGGCGTGGTGCGAAATGCATTCAGGCCGACGCCGATGATGACCACATAAACCGCCACCATCAGCGCC
>Ga0307471_100002484_pt1 | contig 10625 bp, 5 predicted proteins | sample atmos_gasesAM3C__2_FD_204566 | JGI IMG/M metagenome (GOLD analysis project Ga0307471, IMG submission 204566) | Hardwood forest soil microbial communities from Morgan-Monroe State Forest, Indiana, United States - atmos_gasesAM3C_515 | ecosystem: Environmental > Terrestrial > Soil > Temperate... | reverse complement strand
AGCCGTTGGGGTAGCCGGCCTCGGCCAGGAGCTGCTTGGCGCGTGCCGGATTGTGCGGGAGGGGCTCGATTGGCAGCGCGAACTCGAAGGCGCGCGGGATGAAGTTGCCGGCCGGCTTCGAGGCGCCGAGGGTCTCGGCGTCCGAGAGGGCCTGCCGGTCGAGGGCGTAGCTGGCCGCCAGCCGCACCCGCTTGTCCGCCCACGGCGACTTGGGGTCCCACTGATCGAGGAAGTCCAGGAAGAAGATCGCGATCCCGCCCGAGAACGCGAGCTTCAGATTGGGATCGCGCTTGAGCTCCTGCGCCTGCGGGACCTCGAGGAGATAGGCGATGTCTACCTCGCCCCGCTTGAGCATGGCCGCGCGCGTGGTGGACTCTGGAACGACCTTGTAGACCAGCCGCTTCACCGAGGGCACCTTGCGCCAGTAGCTCTCGTTGGCTTCCATGACGAGCTCGACGCCCGGCGTGTGGCTCACGAACTTGTAGGGGCCGAGCCCCACCGGGTTCTTCTTGAACCCGTCGTCGCCGACGGTCTCGACGTATTTCTTGGGCACGATCCACCCCGCGCCGGTCGCCATGGTCCCGTAGAAGGCCATGAAGTCGGGGAAGGGCTCGTGGAGCTGGAAGCGCACCCGGGACGGACTCACCACGACCACCTCCTTCACCCGGTCGTGGAGCACCTTCGAGCCCTTGGCGCGCATGAAGCTGAATTTCACGTCTTCGGCGGTGAACGGATCGCCGTTGTGGAACTTCAGCCCCTCGCGCAGCTTGAAATCGTAGGCGCGCTGATCGGCGCTCACTGTCCAGGACTCGGCGAGGCTCGGCGTCATCTGGTTGCCGGGCATCGGCTTCACCAGTGCGTCGTGGAGAGCGTAGAGCACCCAGAACGGCGTGAGCTGGCCGACGACTTCGCCCGGATCGAACCACACCGGGGAGAGGGTGACGTAGAGCGCCCAGCGCATTTCACCTTCAGGCTTCACCTGCGCGGCGGCCTCGCCGGCGAGGCCGGCCGCGAGCAGGACGGATCCGAGCATCAGACAGCCGATCGCGAAACGACGTGTGATGGTCATGGCTCTTTTTCTACCACGGCGGCGTCTCTCTTTTCGACTCCCGCCGCCTCGCGTATACTGCGGCACCATCATGAGTGAACCCATCGTCGTCGAAAAATTCGCTATCGGGCAGTCGGTGCGCCGCGTGGAGGACCCGCGCCTCGTCCAGGGGTACGGCCGCTACTCGGACGACGTGAACCTGGCGAACCAGGCGTACGCATTCATCGTCCGGTCCCCCCACGCGCACGCCGCCATTCGGTCGATCGACACCTCGGCGGCGCGGCGGGCCAGCGGCGTGCTCGGCGTGTTCACGGGCGAGGACCTCGGGGCCGACAAGCTCGGCGATCTACCCACCGACAAGACGCGAAAGCGCCGCGACGGAACGCCGGCGTTCGCCACGTCGCGGCCGGCGCTGGTCCGGGGCCGCGCCCGTCACGTCGGCGACCCGGTGGCGCTCGTCGTGGCCCAGACGATCGAGCAGGCGATCGACGCGGCCGAGCTGGTCGCCGTCGACTACGAGCCGCTGCCCGCCGTCGCGGTGACGGCCGATGCCATGCGGCCGGGCGCCGCGGCGGTCTGGAACGAGGTGCCGGACAACGTCGCGTTCGTCTGGGAGGCCGGTAACAAGGACGCCGTCGCGCGCGGCATCGCGGGCGCCGCCCACGTCACGCGGCTCGACTTCGTCGTGACGCGCGTGGCGGCCGCGCCCATGGAGCCGCGCGGGGCGGTCGGGGAATGGGACCGCCGCACCGGCCGCTACACGCTGCACACCGGAATCCAGCACCCGCACGCGCTGCGCACGCTGCTCGCCGAGCAGGTCTTCAAGGTTCCGCAGAGCAACATGCACGTGATCACCGGCGAGGTCGGTGGCAGCTTCGGCATGAAGAGCGGCGCCTATCCGGAGCCCGTGCTGGTGCTGTGGGCCGCGAAGCGGCTGGGACGGCCGGTGAAGTGGACGTCAGACCGGCGCGAGGGGTTCGTGACCGACGAGCACGGCCGCGACAATGTCTCGACCGCCGAGCTGGCGCTCGACGCCAACGGGAAGTTCCTGGCCCTCCGCGTCGCCATCAATCTCAACATCGGCGCCTATCTCACGCCGCGCAGCGCCGGCCCGGGCACCAACAACGTGGGCGGCATCGCCGGGGTGTACACGACGCCGGCCATCCACGTGCAGACGACCGGCCTGTTCTCGAACACGACGCCGACGGGTCCCTACCGCGGCGCTGGCCGCCCGGAGGCCACGTACGCCATCGAGCGCGTCATCGACGTGGCCGCGCGCGAGCTCAAGATCGATCCGATCGAGCTGCGCCGGCGAAACCTCATCCCGGCCTCCGCGATGCCGTTCAAGACCGGGCTCGTCTTCACGTATGACTGCGGCGAGTTCGGGCGCGGCATGGACATGGCGCTCGGGCTTGCGGACTGGGTCGGCTTCGAGAAGCGGCGCGCCGAAGCGCGGCAGCGAGGCAAGCTGCGCGGCTTCGGCATCGCCAACCCGATCGAGGTCGCCGGCGGGCCCTACACGGCGATGAACCCCGACACGGCCGAGCTGCGCATCAACGCGGACGGCTCGGTGTCGCTGTTCGCGGGCTCGACGTCGATGGGCCAGGGAAACGAGACGGCCTTCACCCAGATCGTGGCCGACCGCCTCGGCGTGCCGCCCGAGCGCATCCAGGTGTTCTGGGGCGACAGCGACCTGCTGGGCGCCGGGCGCGGCAACGGCGGGTCGGGCGCGCTCACGGTCGGCGGCTCTGCGGTGACACGCGCGACCGAGAAAGTCATCGAACGGGGCCGGCGCATCGCCGCGCGCCTCCTGGAGGCCGCGCCGGAGGACGTCGTCCACAAGGACGGGAAGTTCACGGTGACAGGTACCGATCGCGGCGTGACGTTCGCCAACGTCGCGCGCGCCGCGTACGTGCCGCGCCAGCTGCCGCAAGGAATGGAGCCGGGCTTCAGCGAGGAAGCGTCGTTCACGCCGTCGGCCGTCACGTTCCCGAACGGCTCGCAGATCTGCGAGGTCGAGGTCGACGAGGAGACCGGCGCGGTCAGCGTCGTCCGCCACACCGTCGTCGACGACGTCGGCCGCATGGTGAATCCCATGCTCGTGAAGGGGCAGATTCACGGTGGCATCGTCCAGGGCCTGGGGCAGGGCCTCTACGAGGATCTGACCTACGAGCCGACGACGGGCCAGCTGCTGGCCGGGTCGTTCATGGACTACGCGATGCCGCGCGCCGACGACATGCCCGCCTTCGACGTCGACTCGCACGAGGTGCCGACCGCGGTGAATCCGCTCGGCGCCAAGGGGGTGGGTGAGGCGGGCACGGTGGGCGCGCTGCCGGCGCTGCTCAACGCGGTCAACGACGCGCTGGCGCCGCTCGGCGTGCGTCATCTCGACATGCCGGTGACCGCCGAGCGCGTGTGGCGCGCGATCCAGGACGCCAGGGCCAGGCGCTGAGCGGCTGAGGAAGCTCATGGCGACGATCATCCGCGGCGGGCGTGTCCTCGACGCGCGAGGCCATCGAGCGGACCCCGCCGACATTCTGATCACCGGCGACACAATCACCGAGATCGGCGCGCCAGGCCTGGCCGCCCCGGCGGACGCGAGCGTCATGGACGCGCGCGACAAGCTCCTCCACGCCGGACTGATCAACGCGCACACACATGCCCACGGCAACCTCGCCAAGGGCATGGGCGATCGCTGGACACTCGAGCTCCTGCTGACGGCCGCGTCGTGGATCGGTGGTAACCGATCGCTCGAGGACAAGCGCCTGAGCGCCAAGCTCGGCGCGGTCGAGATGGTGCTGAAGGGCTGCACCGCCTGCTACGACCTCGCGTTCGAGTGGCCGGCCCCGACGCTCGAGGGGTTGCAGGCGGTCGGCGGGGCCTACGCGGAGGTCGGCATGCGTGCGGTCGTCGCGCCGATGGTCTCCGATCGCACCTTCTTCGAGGCCATTCCGGGCCTCAAGCCGACGCTCCCGCCGGCCCTGCAGCAGAGTGTCGAGAAGCTCCAGCCGGCGCCGTGGAAGACCAGCGTCGAGAACATGGGCCAGGCGCTCGCCGGCTGGCGGCTCGACCGCGATCAGGTGCGCCTGGCCGTCGCGCCGACGATCCCCCATCATTGCTCGGACGAGTTCATCCGAGCGTGTGTGGGTCTCTCGCGAGAGCACGGCGTCGGCATGCACACCCACGTCGCGGAGTCGAAGGTGCAGGCGATCGTCGGGCTCCAGCGCTACGGCAAGACGCTCACGGCGCACCTCGACGACCTCGGCGTGGTCGGCCCGCACTTCACGGTGGCCCACGGTGTGTGGCTCGACACCGACGACATGAAGCGGCTCGGCGACCGGGGCGCGTCCGTTGCCCACAATCCCGGAAGCAACATGCGGCTCGGCAACGGGCTTGCCGACATGCGCGGGATGCTCGAGCGGCGCGTGAACGTCGGGATCGGCACCGACGGCGCCAACTGCTCCGACAACCTGAACATGTACGAGGCGATGCGCCTGGCCTCGTTCGCCTCGAAGGCGCAGGGTCCGGATCTGGAGCGCTGGGTGACCACCGAGGAGGTCGCGCTGGCCGCGACGGAGGGGAGCGCCCGCGCGCTCGGCCTCGAGGGAAAGATCGGGCGGCTCGCGCCGGGTTACAAGGCCGACATCGTCTTCCTCGATCTGGGCCACGTGAACTGGCTGCCGCTCAACGATCCGACCAACCAGCTCGTTCACACCGAGGACGGTAGCGCCGTCACCCACGTCATGATCGGCGGCCGGATGATCGTGGACAACCGCCGGGTGACTACCGTCGACCTCGGCGCGCTCGCGCGCGAGGCCGCGTCGGCGCGCGAGCGCCTGGCCCGCCTCAACGCGCCCGGGAAGGACCTCTACGAGCAGCTCGCGGCGGTCGTCGGCCGATTCTGTCCGGGGCTGGCGCACACCCCGTATCACGTCACGCGCTACATCGGCCGGGCCTGAGCGTCCACTCCCATCTCGTCGAAGAGCCTCGCCGCAGTCGCGAGCTGCTCTTCACCCGGGCCCTTCTCGCCGATGCGCTGGAGAAATCTTCCGAGACCGAGGTGACAGCCGGCCACGACCGGCCGCATCGAAAGCTCGCGCGCCAGCTCCCGAGCTTCGGTGTAGTGCTGCTCGACGGTCTTGCGGCTCGACCCGTCGAGGTCGGCGCCGATCTCGGCGACGAGCAATAGGGCAGCCGCCTCATTGCCCCGCTCGTCTTGGCGCCGCGCGAGCTCGACGGCCCGCGTGGCGGCGCCGAGCGCCTCGTGAAGCCTGCCGACCGCGCGCAGCGCTTCGGCCAGCCGCGCGCTGATCGGACCCTGGCCGAGGCCGCCGACGGCGCCGGCGCGGTCGACTGCTTGCTGGATCAGCGGGATGCCGTCCGCAGAACGGCCCGCTAACGTGCGCGCACAGCCCAGCCACGCGTCGACGATCCGGCGAATCTGGACGATCTCTCGGCTCTCGACGAGCTCGCGCGCGCGCTCGAGGGCCTCGAGCGCCTCCTTCACGGCGCCGCGGGCGAGCTGGATCCGGCCGACCGCGTAGGAGGCGAAGGCGAAGCTATAGGGATGCTGCACCGCGCGCGCGACGTCGTGGGCCACCGTCACGATCTCGAGCGCCTCGCGATACTCGCCGAGCGTGGCGAGGGCGAAGGCGAGCCAGATGCGTGACTGCACGGGCACGAGGCCCGGCCCGGCGTGGCGCTCGTATACGGCCTCGCCGCTCGTGAGCGCTACGTTTCGCCGCAGGAAGTCAACCGCCGTGCGGTAATTGCCGAGCGAGTGGTGGACTTCCCCGAGGTAGAAGTTGGCGAGGATGCGGAGCGCCGGGTCATCGAGCCGGGCCGCGATCTCCGCGGCCTGCCCGGCGGCGTCGAGCGCCCGGCGTGGCGCGCCCGTGGCCCATTCGAAGTGAGCAAGGTGGCCGAGGGTCACGCTCAGCCGACGGTCGTCCCGCAGCTCTCGCGCCAACCCTTCGGCTTCGTGAACATACGTGGAGAGGCGCGAGAGCTCGTTGAGCGGCATCAACCAGTCCCGCAGCTCGATTCGAAGATCGACCGCGGTCTCCAGGTGTGCGCGCGAGCGCGGCAGACGCCCGAGCGCCCCCAGGGCACCTTCGAAGAAGCCGACCGCCTCGCGATAGGCGCCGCGGGCGGCGGCCTGGGCCCCCGCGACTCTCAGGTGCGTGACGGCCGCGCCCCAGCTCTCGGCGGCGCGGTGATGATGGGCGAGCTCGGCGCAGTGCGCCTCGAGATCGCCGTGATGGAGAATCTCGAGCGCTCCGGCGATGGCGCCGTGGAGCGCGCGTCGCCGCGGCCCCAGGAGCTCGGCCGAAACGACCTCGCGAATGCGGTCGTGGGCGATCACGAACCGGTCGCCTGACTCGCGGAGCATGTGCGCGCGCACGAGCTCCTCGATCGCCTCGGCCGTCTCCAGCTCGTCGGCTCCCGACGCGCGCTGGATCAGCGCGAGGTCGAACTCGCGGCCGATGACCGAAGCGAGGGCCATCAGCCGCTGCGCGCCCCGGCTGAGTCGCCGCAGGCGGCTCTGCGTCATGGCCCGGACGGCTTCCGGCAGCGCAGTGCCGGTTTCCAGGAATGGGATGCGGCCGCCGCCGACCGTTCGCATGGTCTCGGTCACGACGAACGGGTTGCCCTCGCTGATCTTCCAGACGTGCTCCAAGAGCCCCGCGAGCTCGGACGCGGTGCTGCCCGGGGCGACGAGCGAGCGCGCCAGCGCGTTGGTGGCATCGACCGAGAGCGGGCCGAGATCGAGCCGCGCCAGGCAGCGCTCGCGTGCGAGCTCGGCCAGCGTCGCGTTGGCACTCTCGCCAGCCTCTTCGGGACGTGCAGTGGCCGCGATCATGATCCGCCGCGAGGCCAGTCGACGACCCAGGTACGCCAGCAGCGCGAGACTCACGTCGTCGGCCCAGTGGAGATCGTCGAGCACGACGAGAAGCGGACGGCTGGCCGCCAGCCACTGGATGAGCTGGGCGAGAGCTTCGAACAGACGCAGCCGATCACCGCCGCGCGCGGGGCGTGGCCGAGCCCGCCGGGCGTCCGGGAACAGCGGCTCCAGGTCGCGCGCCCACGGATGGCCGAGGCTCTGGAGCTCGGGAATGGCAACCGCCGCGTGCTCTTGAAGCGCCTCGACCCAGAGTGCCAGGGGCAGCGAACGAGCACTCTCGTAGGATCGGCCGCGCGCCACGAGGACCTGGCCGGGCGGGATGCACGCGGTCAGCTCCTCCATCAGTCGGGTCTTGCCCATTCCGGCCTCGCCGAGAACGGCGACGACGCGTCCGTTGCCCTCGGCGGCCAGCCGGAGATGGTGTGTCAGCGTCCTCAGCTCGGCGTCTCGACCGACAAAAAGCGTGGTTGGCCCCGAAACACGTTTGGCCGAGAAGGCACCGCTCGGGGTCGACGGCTCGGCCCCCAGCGGGAAGAGGGCCCGGTAGAGCTCCACGGTCGCCGGCTCCGGCTCCGCTCGAAGCTCTCGCTGGAGCACGTCGACACAGGTCCGATATTGCCGGATCGCCTCGACGCGGCGACCGGTCCCCGCATACAGCCTCATGAGTGCGCGATGGGCGGTCTCGTGAAGCGGGTCGAGCCGCAAGAGCCGGGTGCCCGTCGCGATGGCCGCCTCGGTGGCCCCCGCGTCGACTTGCCGCGCGAGGAGCTTCGTCAGCGTGCCGATCGCCGATTGCCGCCGGCGCTCGCGCGCGGACACCAGCCACTCGTTGAAGGCGCCGGCTTCCACGTCGATTCCATCGAGCAGGTCGCCGCTATACAGATCGATGGCCCGCTCGAGCGCGCCGTCGCTGTCCTGCGAGATAAGCCGCTCGAACGCGAGGACGTCCACATTGATGGCGCTCGACTCGAGCCGGACGCTAGCGGCGTCGCCGGCGAGGTACCGCGACGACGTCCGCCCGAGCGCCGATCGGATCGCGAACAGGGTCTGTCGCAGGCTGTTGCGTGCCTGCTCGTCAGGGGTGTCGCTCCAGAGGAGCCCGGCGAGTCGCTCGCGGGCACACCGCTGTCCCGGCGCCAGCGCCAGGAACGCGAGCAGCGCCTGCGCCTTCTTGAGGGGCAGCTCGACAGGGCGGGCGCCGAGCGTTGCGTGGAAGCTGCCGAAGAGGACGAGGTTGAGCCGTTCCATGACCTCGCTCGCTCGGGTTGCGGGCGACTATAGCACGGCCATAACGCCGCGATAACGGCGCGGGAGCCACGATCGGTGCATGAAAAGGAGGCCCTCATGAACCGAAGTGACGACCGCCGCCGCATCCTTCGAATGCTCGCAGCCTTCCCCCTTGCGATCGGGTTATTCCGTCCCCGCCAGGCCCGGGCCCAGGCGCCGGGCACGAGTCCGGTGCGCGTGGATACGAAGGGGCTCGCGGCCAGGATCAAGTTCGAGAGCGTGATCGCGGGCTATCTCACCGAGATCAACGGCAAGTACAAGCTTCGGATCACCGAGCTCACCCTCGAGCCCGGCGGCCACGTCGGCGAGCACAATCACGCCGGCCCCGGAATTCGGTTGATGACTCTTGGCGAGATGACCTACGTGCTGCCGAACGAGACGCACATCTACAAGGCCGGCGACTTCTTCTTCGAGTCTGGCGACGTGAACCACACGGTCTACAACAAGACCGACAAACCGAACCAACACCTGCTCTTCGAGATCCTCCCCGCAGAGCTGAAGGGGCCATCCTTGATGCCGGCCCGGAAGTGAGGCGCGAGCGCCATGCTGCGCTACGCGACGAAAGCCTCGATCGTGCCCCTGGCTGTCCTCTGCTTCACGCTGGCGGCGCGAGCTTCGGATCCGGCGATAGAGCAGATCTCCGGTCGTCTGGTGGCCGTTGGGATTCCCGGGGCCGGTGCGGTGAGCGTGGTCGGCACCTTCCATCCCGGTAGCCCCATCCACGACAAGGCGGCCTTCCGCGCACTCACCGAGCCCGGCGCGGTGCTCGATCCCAAGCGGATCCTGGTTGCCAGCGCTTCGAACTTCGGTGCGCCGCCGGCCAGGAATGACTATCCGCCTGGGACGATTCTTTCGATCGATTCGCAAAGCGCCACGACCATCGTGCTGCCCCCCGCGTTCGCGGCCGCCGGCGGCCAGGCCAGAACGCTCGATGGGCGCGTCATCGTTTACACGGCGCAGACCGCGCACTTTCTCAATCGCGTCTATAACCCGCGCGCCGTGACCGCGGAGCTGCCGTCCGTGGCTCGTCCAATGGCCATCTCGATCAACAACGCGTTTGGCCGGCCGTGGTTCACCAGCATGCCCGGTGGCTTTCGAGCCGCCGGGATGCAGTCGGTCGTCGACCCAGACGGTCGCCCACTGGACGGCGCCCCGAGCAAGGTAGCCGGCGGTGTCTTCACGGGCGCCCTCACCAATCGTGCCCTCCAGCTCATCGAGGGGTCGATGACGTCCGGAGCGCTGGCGCTTGCGCTCCTTGGCCGCTCACCCGACGGTGGTGGACGCGCCGTGTTCGCCGGACTTCACGCCGACGGCAGCCTCGTTCAGGTCCACGTCGAAGAGGGCGTGGACGGCCTGGCCCTCTCCGGGACCGCATTCGATCCGCTTCGCGGCGACCGGGTGTCTCGAGCCGGTATGGTGTTCAACTGGGTGCCCGATCGCATTCTCTATGTCACGGATCCGGCAGACAACGCGATCGCCGTTCTCCCATTGGGCGTCGACGGCCCGATCTTTCGAATACAGAATCCGCGACGGCTGAAGTCGACAGTCCTGGATCGCCCGGTGGACATCGCGCCGGCCGTGCCGGAGATTGCCAGCCCCGCCTTCTCGAGCAACACATCGCTGGCCGGAGACTCGGACTTTTATGTGGCGAACCGCGGCCGCGGCACCATCGCACGAATCAAACAGAACGGTACCGTGGTTGCGGTCCGGCGCGTGACGCTGCCCGGGGTCGGCGCGCTCGGGCCGGATCGCCTGAACGGGATCGCCGTCTCGGCGGACGCCGATCGCATCTGGGTCACCGTGGACACGAGCTTACCGGGCTATCCAGACGGCGCATTGATCGAGTTGCCCGCGTTTGGCGCGCCGCAGGCACGGCGGAACTGAGGCGTGGCGGTGTACCGGACGATCGTCGCCCTCGCGGTGCTCGTCGTCCTGACGACGGTCCCGCGCGTGCCGCATCGAGATGGGGCCGCCGTCGGTGACGAGCGGGCGAGCGCGATCGCGCGTGGCGCGCGGCTGTTCGCGACCGAATTCTCACCCCAGCAAGGCCTCGGTCCGCTCTTCAATCATCCATCGTGCCTCGGCTGTCACAACACTCCGAGCCCCGGCGGCACGGGGCCGGACGGGCTCGGCACGGTCACTCGAGTCGGCCGGCTGACGCCCGTGGGCTTCGACCCGATGCACGGACGAGGGGGACCGATCGCCCGGGCTCGCTCGGTGTCGGATCCCGTTTACTCGTGTGACCTCGCGCCCGGGATCCCGGCGGGCGCCAATGTCACCTCGGTTCGCAACGCTCCGCCGCTCTACGGGGTCGGGCTGATCGACGCCATCCCGGACGAGGTCATCGCCGCGGGCGCCGTCTTGCGCGGCGGCGTACTTGGGCGC
>Ga0307471_100002483_pt1 | contig 10625 bp, 8 predicted proteins | sample atmos_gasesAM3C__2_FD_204566 | JGI IMG/M metagenome (GOLD analysis project Ga0307471, IMG submission 204566) | Hardwood forest soil microbial communities from Morgan-Monroe State Forest, Indiana, United States - atmos_gasesAM3C_515 | ecosystem: Environmental > Terrestrial > Soil > Temperate... | reverse complement strand
CGGCCGGCCAGACCCCGCCGCAACGCGGTTCGAATGGCCAGGTCACTACTGGGACGGCGCTCGCCAACTACCGCTGCGGCGAACTGGTCATCACGACTTCGACCGGCAAGCGCTCGATCGACGCCATCACGGTCACCGTGGCCGGTAAGGCCCCGAGTTACGTCAACGGCGAGAACCCGGCCGGCAACGCGCTGCAAGCGGCGATCGACGCGGCCGCCCCGGGGGACCTCATCATCGTCGGCCCGGGCACGTACCGCGAGAACCTGTTGATGTGGAAGCCGGTGCGCCTGCAGGGCGTCGGTGCCGGGGCGGTCACGATCAACGCCGATGCCCATCCCGCGGGCAAGCTGGACGCGTGGCGCCGGCAGGTGGTGTGCCTGTTCGGTCTCGCGCTCAACGGCGTGCCGCGCGGCACGAACAATCCGCTCTTCGATCCCACCGGGACGTACAGCTGCCCGAACTCTCAGTACCTGCGTGTCGACCGCATTCCGTTCGAGGCGATCGTCGGCTGGGATGCGACTGGCAACGGCAACCTGGCGCAGCTGCTGCAGGAGCCGACGCTGATGGGTGCTTACGAGGGAGCGGGCATCACGGTGCTCGGCCGCGGGGTCCGAATCCCCGCGAACAGCAACGACTTCTGGGGGCTGCTGAATCCGAACTCCGTCCCCGGTGACGCGACCGCCGGTGAGTTCCCCGATGGCAGCACCTACCTGACCAACAGCTCGACGAATTGTGCGTACAGCACGACGCAAACTGACGGGCGCGACTACGGCACTGGCAACTTCCTGTGCAATCCGTCGCGCATCGATGGTCTCTCGGTCATCAACAGCTCGCAGGGCGGTGGCGGCATCTTCATACACGGCTGGAACCACTTCCTGGAGGTGGCCAACACCCGCGTCTACGGTAACCACGGCACGCTGTCGGGTGGCATCAATGTCGGCAGCGGCGAGACACCGCTGCTGTACGTGAACGACGGCACCCTCTGCGGTCCGGGGGTTGCGGCGCCAGCGCCGCTGTGTCCGCCCCTGGCCGGTACGCTGCCGAATGCGGCCATTCCGTACCAGATGAACACCCGGGTGCACGTCCACAATAACGCCGTGTATAACAACGCTAGCCTCGGCGACGCGCTGTTCTCCGGCGCGCCGTCGGGCGCGGGTGGCGTCACCATCAGCGCCGGTTCCGACAGGTACCGCTTCGACCACAACTGGATAGCCGGCAATCTGAGCTCCGGCGACGGCGGTGGTGTCGTGCACAGCGGCCTGAGCTTCAACGGCACGATCGATCACAACTACATCGTGTTTAACCAGAGCAGCAACCCGACGCTGCCGACCCACGGTGGCGGCTTGGGGATCATCGGTGCCAACGGCACTCGTACGCTCCCGAATGGCGATGAGTGCAATGGCGCAGAGATTGCCGACTGCCCGCCGGGGCTCGGTGACGGCGCGGGCGCGAATCTCATGATCGATTCGAACCTGATCATCGGCAACAGCGCCGAGAGCGGCAGCGGCGGTGGGCTGCGCCTGCAACAGGTCAACGGAACCGAAGTGGTCACGACGCCGTACAACCTGATCCCAACCACTTGGTACGGTGTCACCGTCCAGAACAACATCATCGCGAACAATGTCGCGGGTTGGGACGGTGCGGGTGTGTCGATGGAAGACGCCCTGCGGGTGACGCTCGTCAACAACACCATCGTCTCGAACGACACGAGCGCCTCGGCCGGCGTGCTCTTCAAGACGCTCGGTGCGGTCGACGCCTCATCGCCACCCCCGGGTTGCAACCCGACGACGGATCTGACCACCAATCCGCAGGACCCGAATTGCCTGGGTCACAACGCGGCGCATATTCCGCAGCCGGCCGGCTTGGTGACCATGAGGAACACGCCCAACCTCGTCGAAGCGATGAACGGGCTGCCGACGCTTTTCGGCATCCGCTGGATCTGCCCCTCCAACCAGGGCTACAGCGGAGGTCTGGGAACCGTTAACGCCAACTGCGGTGTACTGTCCTTACCGCGGGCGTTCAATGACATGTTCTGGCAGAACCGCGCCTTCCACGTCGAGATCACCGGCGCGGGTACCGGGCTGCAGTCACAGCAGAACCTGGTCAGCCTGCTGCCGATGTTGAATCAGGCGGTTACCGGCGATTGCGCCAATGGCGCCAGCTACTGGGATGTCGGGGTGCGCAACGACACCGGCCCAACCAACCACAATGGTGGCGCCACGCTGGCGCTGAGCAATTCCATCCTGACCAGCCTGAGTGGCGGGTATACGGGCAATGGCAATCGCGCGCCCAGCTTCTCGCCGGTCAACGCGCAGTTCTGCAACGGCTCACGTGTCCCGCCGGAGAATGGCGGACACGGGTACCTCTCGCCTCCGGGCCGGTCGGAGACCACTGGTCTGACCCCGCTCTTCGTGTTCAACAACATCACGCCGGCGGCGACGGTGGACGAAGGCAACAACTGGATCAACCTGAGCTATGGTCCGCTATCCCTGTTCAACAACGCGGCGCAGGCGATGCTGGCCGCCGGGTCGAACCCGGCCACGGTGGTCACCGGGGCGTACTCGATCGGCGCGGCGTCCAATGCGGTCAACGGCGGCAGCAACAGCGGAGCGCCTGGAACGGACTTCTTCGGCAACTCCCGCGCGCTGACTGCCGCCAATCCGGCCGATATCGGCGCGGTGGAGTTCCAGCCGGGCAACGCTACCGAACCCGTGGTTTCCGTAAGCCCCTCGCCCCTGGCTTTCGGCCAAGTGGCGACGGGTACCACGGCGACGCGCGATCTGACGGTGGTCAACAATGGCGGCGCGGCGATGACGACGCTCACCATCACGCCGCCAAGCGGGGCGTTCGCGAGAAGCACGGCGGGCACCTTCCCGGCGGGTGCGCCCAATTGCGGCACTTCGCTGGCAGCGGGTTCGGCCTGCACGATCCGAGTGGTGTACACGGCGGCGGCTGTCGGAACGACGTCCACCGGGACGGTGGGGATCACGGGCAGCGCCACGGTCGCCGGCGCACCGGTCGCGCTGTCCGGTACCTCGGTGGCGATCGTGCGCAGCATGACGGCCGGTCCGAACCCGCTGGACTTCGGCCCGTGGGCCGTTACTAAGGCGAGTCCGCCGCAGGCCGTGACGCTGCTGAATACCGGCAACGTGCAGCTCACCGGGTTGACCTTCACCACGAGCGGTGCGGCATTCAGCCCGGCGAGTGGCAATGGCGGCGGGACCTGCACTACGACATTGAATCCTGGAGACTCGTGCACCATCAATCGAGTGTTCACGGCCTCGAGTGCGATAGCCTTTAACGGGACGCTCACGATTGCCGGTGCCGGTGGAGTGACTTCGCAGGTCGTCCAGCTGCACGGTACCGGTGTGGCCGCCGCTCCGTCGGTGTCTCTCACACCGAATCCGCTGACGATCACGCTGCCCAGCGGGTCCTCGAGCGGCAGCGGAACGGTCACCGTGAAGAATACCGCCGCGGCAGGCGGCGCACAGGTGGCGGTCACCGGAGTGACCATTGCGGGCGGGAGCCTGTTGACCTTCTTCTTCAGTCCGGGGTCATCGGACGGCTGCACGGGTCATATTCTGACGCCCCAGGAAACTTGCACCGTATCGGTAAACTTCACGAACGTGCTCTCGCCCCGTGGCATGACTCGCAACGGCACGATTACGGTCGCGACGTCCGGAACGGCCACCGCGTCGCAAGTCGGCCAGCTGCGCGGGTTTGCCACGCCTTAACGCTTCATAGAGGACCGAACCGCCCGCGGGAGATCCCGCGGGCGGTTCCGCCGGCAGACATATGGATATGAAGTCCTTCGGTGGTGGGAATTTTTCGGGCAGCTCGCGGCGGAGCAAATCCCGGCGCCGCTGCGTGGCTGCCACGGCTTGCGCGTGTGCCGCGGTAGTGCTGCAGAACATCGCAGCGGAGCCTGCCACCGCTGGCACTCAGCCTGAACTGGCAGCAACGCATCACCAGTCAGCTCTGGAGCAGCGCGTCACGCTGCTGGCCGCAGAGCTGAATCTCGATGCACAGCAGCAGACTCAGGTACGCAGGATCCTCGAAGAGCAGCGCGCGCAGGTGCTCAGAGTCTGGAATGACGCCTCCTTGGGCGCAGCCAATCGGGTGAGTGCTACGCGGACCATCAGCGACCGGACCGCGGATCGCATCAGGGCGATCCTCACCGAGGAGCAGAAGGCAAAATACAGCAAGGCCCGCAAACCGCGGGACACCAGGGAGAATTCCACCTCGTCCAGCGTCGAGGAGTGGATGAAGGCCGCGGCGGCAAAATCAAAATAAGGCTGCCAGGCCATACGCAGCCAGAGATCCAAGTAGGGACAATCGCAGGTGAGGACATGAAAATCCGCACAATTCCAGGCATCGGCTTAGCTATCGCACTTTCGTCTTCCAGCTGGGCCGAGCAGCCGCTTGATCCCGCGCAAGTCGGCAACTTCGACGGCATGCTGAGCGTGTGTCGCGAAGTGAACCCAGCCGGCAGCTCGCTGTACAACTCGTTGCGGGAGGCGATGCTCGGTGAGCAGCCCGAGGGCGCCGTGGACGCGCTCAGTCAGACCCCGGAGTATCGCGGGGCGTACGAGGCCGCGCGACAAAAGTCGGAAGCGGAGCCGCGTGAGAAGGTGCTCAAAGAATGCACCGAGCTGGCGGCTATGCTGAGTCCGCTCGCGCATCAGCACAAAAAGCACAAGTAGTAGTTACCCCGTACGGGAGTTCCCTGCTGGTGCCGATGCTGCGCGATCTTGCAATTGAGGCCCAGCCATGCACGCGCAAGTTTCGGATGAAACTGAGAACTTCGTTGCAGGGCGAAGAGATGGGAATGGGTAGCGGACCCGCGGACTCGACGCAATGCGCGACTACCCTGTGCTGCACTCAACCCTGGTAGCGTGGTAGGTAGTGGCAATGAAAGTCCTGGGTATGATCGGTCTTGGCCTCGCCCTCGGAACCGCTTCGCTGGCACGGGCCGATGTGCCCGTCAATCCCACGGCGCTGGGCAGTGTGGACGCGGTAATCACCTTCTGTGGGCAGGTTAACCCCAGTGGCGCGTCTGCCTACCAGTCATTGAGAGACTCGCTCATCGGCAAGCCTTCGGAGCATGCCCGGGAGGCGGCGGTGAAGACTCCCGCGTATCAGCAGGCGTTTAACGAGATCAGCGGCGTACTCAGATCGGCACCGAAAGACTGGGCGGTCAAAGCCTGCACTGATATCGTGCCGAGCACTAAGGCCGACCACGGTCATCGACCGATTCGGCCCGGTGACGATCAAGAGGACCATGGCGATCGCACGCGTGGGGATGATCGCGGGCGGTGATCATCATCAGAAATGTTGGCACACGTAGATGCGCGCGCGGCCCACATGGACCGGGCCCCGCAACTGACGCCTTGTGACTGCAGGTATAAGGGCCGAGGCACGCACTACAGAATCCACCGTGAGAGGGCGGAAGGCTGGGCGAGACCGAGGAATAGCCCTGCGCGCGGGAACGCGCGCGGGCGTGCAAGTGTAGCGCATGGGGGCTGAACCTCACTGGCACAGCGCGCGCTGCCTGGCAGAGCAACAGTTTTCAAATACGACAACATCAGTAGCTGCTGGTAGACGGCGCCCGAAATTACAAATCATGAAGTAGCGCACCGCCTGTGCGCCAATGTTCCGCGTGTAGATGAACCGTGCACTCGCAAGTGACACCACGCCGGGGATCGGTGAAGTGTAGGAGCAAGCTCCATTATGACAGCGTCGAGAATCACGTTCGTTGGACTGGTCCTGATGGCCACAGCGGTGAATGCCGCGCCAACATCCAAGCCTGCAACCAAACCACCGGCCGTGGCCACGGCGACGGCCGCGCGCGCGCCGGCGCTGCCAGCTCTGACCGCGGCGCAGATTGTCGAGCGCAATGTTAATGCGCGCGGCGGGCTGGCCGCCTGGAAGGCCGTCCAGGCGATGTCCTGGAGCGGGAAGATGGGTGCCGGCGGCACGACTTACATGACCGTCTCGCCCAAAGGCCAGTTGCAGCAAAAGGAACGCGCCGAAATGCAACTGCCATATCGACTCGAATTCAAGCGGCCGCTGCAGTCACGGTTGGAGCTGGATTTCCACGGCCAGACGGCCGTGCAGGTGTACGACGGTGTCAAAGGCTGGAAGCGGCGACCCTACCTCGGTCGCGACGAGTGGCAGCCCTATAGCGCCGACGAGCTGCAGCAGGCCGCTGCTGAACCCGGTATTGACGGGTATTTAATCGACTACGCGAGTAAGGGCACCAAGGTGGAATCGGCCGGCACCGACATGGTCGAAGGCCACCCCGCCTATAAGCTCAAGATGACGCGCAAGGACGGGCAGGTTCGGCAGGTGTGGGTCGACGGTCAGAGCTTTCTCGATCTCAAAGTGGATGGCGCGCCGCGCAGACTGGACGGCAAGCTGCACGCGGTCACGGTGTTCCTGAGGGACTACAGGTCCGAACACGGCTTGATGATCCCGCACCTGCAGGAAACCGTGGTGCAGGGCGTCGCGAAGACCGAGAAGGTGACCATTGAGAGCGTGACCGTGAACCCGCAGCTGGATGACGCCCGATTCACCAATGCCAAGTAACAGTCCAATCGGCTTGTGGCTGCGAGCGCGAGTCGTCACGGCAGTGGCGATCGGTGCGGGCGCGGCTGCTGCCGCGAACGTTCCCGCGACCGGTGCCGCCGAAGCGACCGCGGGCGGCGAGCTCACGGTGCAGCAGATTCTCGAGCGCCATGTCGCCGCGCGCGGCGGCGAGGAGGCCTGGCACAAGATCCAGACCATGGCTTGGACGGGTCACATTGAGTCGGGAGCGGGCGGCATTTCCAAACACCCATTTTTGATGATGTTTCAGCGGCCGGCAGCGACGCGCTTCGAAGTGCTCGGCGAGGGTCAGCGCTCGGTGCGAGTCTTTGACGGTACCATGGGCTGGAAGCTGCGGCCGACCTCACAGGGCGCGCCCGAGATGAAGGAGTACAGCCCCGAGGAGGTCGGCTTCGCGCGCGACGCGGGCGGGCTCGACGGTCCCCTGATCGACTCGAAGGCCAAGGGCATCGGCATCGCGCTCTTGGGCACCGGTTCGGTGGAGGGACATCGTGCGTATCATCTCAAGGTCACGCTCCCCTCCGGACAGGTGCGCGACGATTGGATCGACGCGGAGAGTTTCCTGGAGCTGCGCTACGACCGCGCAACGCGCAACGCCGTCGGCGCGACTGGCATCGTCTCGGTATATTTGCGGAACTACCAGCCGGTAAACAGGCTTGTGATACCGATGCTGATCGAGACTGGGGGACCGGCGAGCCGCGATTCGGACAAGATGATCATCGAAAGGGTTGCACTCAACCCGACTCTTGATAATGCGCAGTTCACAAGACCGACCCAGCCAGTGACACGCCGCCGCGGTGCTGTGGTCAATACACAGTCGCCACCGGCGATCTCACGGTCCGGGCGCTGAGCTTCTAGAACGCACGGCACGGCCGGGCATCGAGCAGGTAGGCACATGGGTCGACGCGATGGTAGGGGGCAGGTCGTGGTTAGGTTTTGTACGATGCCTGGGTGGGGCTATTGGCTTGCAGCAATGTACCGGCGGAAGTCGACTTCAGAGGCGTGTTTCATGCATGTATTGAGCTCTGGCCGCGCAATCCTGGCGTTGCTGATGACGCTAGCCTCCGTGCCCCAAGCGCTGGCCGACGCGCAGGGCAGCGCTGGTGCGCATCAGCACACCACCAAGCAGTCTCCGTACCGCAATGTCGGCCACAGCAGCTGGGCCGCCCAGTTCAACGCTGCGACCTGGGGAGTGGATCAGCTGCGCGTGCAAAAGACCTCTTCGGGCACACTGATTCGCTTCAGTTACCGGGTGGTAGATGTGAAAAAAGCGCAGATACTGCACGACAAGAGAGCTGAGCCGCACCTGATCGGCCTGCGTAGCCATGCAATGCTATCGGTCCCGACGCTGGACAATGTCGGCCAGCTGCGGCAGACGGAGGCACTCGAGAATGGCAAGGACTATTGGGTGCTGTTCTCCAATAAGGGCGATCTAGTCAAGGTCGGCGACCGCGTAGATGTGGTGATCGGCGACTTTTACGCCAGCGGTCTCACGGTCGAGTAGTCCCTCTAGGAGCAGGCAATGGTGCGTCGACGTTCCGCGGGCGTGTGGTTACTGGCGTTGACGGCACCGTTCTTGAGCGAGGCTGCCGCGGACACGACCAACAATGCGGCCAGTGCGATGTCACCGGACAGCGTGACCATCACAACGGTGAACTACGTCGTTCCGCCAGTCCACCTGGTGCGCGATACCGGCCAGAGCGTCTCGCTGCAGCAGGAGCTTGATGACGGGCGGCCGGTAGTGATGAATTTCGTCTTCACCACCTGCGCGACTACATGTCCGCTCTCAAGCCAGACCTTCGCGGAGTTTCAGAATAAGCTGGGGCCGGAGCGGCATGGCGTGCACTTGGTATCGATTTCGATCGACCCGGAGCATGATACGCCGCAGCGCTTGCGCGCCTATGCGAAGAAGTTTCACGCCGGCCCGCAGTGGCAACACTACACCGGTACACTGCAGGCCAGCCTCGCAGTCCAGCAGTCCTTTGGTGCCTATCGCGGTGACAAGATGAGCCACACGCCACTCACGCTGCTGCGCGCGGCACCGGGCGACGCGTGGACACGCATCGAGGGCTTCGTAACGCCCGACGAACTGTTGAACTGTTACCGCCGATTGCTGGCACGGTGAGGGGAAGTCCGAAGTGAAGGCGCACACAAGCGTGCGCGCGCTCGCAGCATTGTGCGCCCTATCGGTGGGCGCGACGAGTACCGTGAGCAAGCCCGCGCAACCGCAAGCGTCAGCCGTTTCGATTGGCGAAAGCATCTACCGCTTCGGCATGCTACCTGGCGGCAAACCGTTACGGGGCGAGCGCGCGTCGGGTGTACCGGTGGACGGGACGATCGCCGCCTGCGTCAACTGCCACCGGCGCAGCGGCCTGGGCGCGGCCGAAGGACGCGGCTATATTCCGCCGATAACCGGGCAGTTTCTGTTCCACCCACGCGTGAGCAGTCGTGACGACTCGGATCTGCCTTATGTCGACGGTGCGCGGATCAACCGTGAACCGTTCACCGAGCAAACGTTGGCCAGGGCGATTCGCCAAGGCATCGGCACCGAGGGCAAATCGCTGAGTGTGCTCATGCCACACTACGCCCTGGATGACGCTGAGATGGCCGCGCTGGTCGAATACTTGAAGCACCTGACCAAGACCCAGGTGCCTGGCGTCAGCGACTCGGAGTTGCAATTTGCAACGATCATCACGCCGGACGCCAACCCCGTCAAAGTGAAGGCCATGCTCAGCGTGCTCAACGATTATTTCGATGAGAAGAACGCTGCGGCGAGGGCGGTGAGTCCGCGCCTGCACAGTTACCACAAGATGATGTTCCGCGCGACGCGCAAGTGGCGGCTGCACGTATGGGAGCTCACGGGGCCAGCGACCGCCTGGGAAGCTCAGTTGCAGGCACGCCTGGCCGCTGAGCCCGTGTTCGCCGCGCTTTCCGGGATCGGCGGCAAAAACTGGGCCCCCGTGCACCATTTCTGCGAGCAAGCCGGCCTCCCGTGCTTGTTTCCCAATGTGGAGTTGCCGGTCGTTGAGGAGAACGAATTTTACTCGCTGTATTTCTCTCGTGGCGTACTGCTGGAAGCTGGGCTCATTGCTCATCAACTGCGGGAACAGCCCCAGTGGTCGACGGTTCGCCGGCTGGTGCAGGTCTATCGCGCGGACGATATCGGCGCGACAGCGGCCAGGATGCTCGAGAGCGAGTCGCGGAGACCGGGGCTCCAGCTGGTCGCGCGCGTACTGAAGGCGGGCGGGACGGATGCAGGTCTTGTCGGCACCCTCAAAGACATCGGCCCCGGTGATGAACTCGTGCTTTGGTTACGGCCCAAGGATCTGGCCGCGCTCGGCAATCAACCGGTCAAAGCGGACGATGTCTGGATCTCCGGCCTTATGGGTGCGCTCGAGCACGCGCCGCTGCCGAGCACCTGGCGCAACCGCACCCACATGGCATATCCCTTCGACCTGCCCGACAAGCGGCGCGTGCGTGTGGATTACCCACTCGGTTGGTTCCGCGTTCGCCATGTGCCGGTCGTGGACCTGCAGGTACAAGCCGACACCTATCTGGCGTGTGGACTGGTGTCCGAGACCCTGAATCACATGGTTGATACGTTTGTGCGTGACTATCTCGTTGAGCGAATCGAGGCCATGCTCGAGCATCGTGTCATCACCGGCTATTACCCGCGGCTCGCGCTCGCGCCAGGTCAACGCTTTGCATCCAAGGGCGGCTATAGCGTGCACTTCGCTGAGCCGACCGGCGCGAAGATCGTGCCCGAGGGCGATTGGATCGTGCCGTTCTAGCCAAGCAGGCGATGGGACTCAGCTCGACGCCATGTTCGAGCTGCAGCACATTGGTTTCGAGTCAACTGATTCCAGCCCTTCGGCGTCCGGAGCGACACTTACTACCGGCTAGTGCCGGCACGTAATTCCTTGACCCCGTCTGATTACTGCGCCGGCACCTTTTCAGCATCACCGAGTTCGCCGGCGACGGGCACACCGTACTCGGGCGGGTGGTCGGCAAAAAGCCCT
>Ga0307471_100002482_pt1 | contig 10626 bp, 16 predicted proteins | sample atmos_gasesAM3C__2_FD_204566 | JGI IMG/M metagenome (GOLD analysis project Ga0307471, IMG submission 204566) | Hardwood forest soil microbial communities from Morgan-Monroe State Forest, Indiana, United States - atmos_gasesAM3C_515 | ecosystem: Environmental > Terrestrial > Soil > Temperate... | reverse complement strand
CCTGGCAGATGCCGACTTCAACCGAAAGATTGTCTTCGGCCTTCGCCGCCGGGAACCCACTGTCGACTTTCAAACTGCGCATCAGGACGACGTTCTAGGCCGGCCCGACGCAGAAGTGCTCTCAATTGCTGCTCGTGACAATCGGATCTTGGTATCGCACGACCGGGGAACGATGCCTGCACACTTCGCCCGGTTCGCGGAGACACAATCAAGTCCTGGTCTCATCCTTGTTTCGCAGGAGATCGCCATTGGGGCAGTGATCGAGGACTTGCTGCTGATTTGGGCGGCTTCGACTCTTGAGGAGTGGCGAAAAGCGCTTACCTTTCCGGGCCTCCTAAAGCATCCCCAAGTCGATCCGTCGTAGACCGGTAAACATTTTGTTCGTTTGGCCATGTTCTGCTGAGCGGCTGGAACGTTATTAGTGAACCTGTTTTCAGTCAAATCGGGTGCTGCAACGGGCGCCGTCCTCCAGGGGGATTACTCACCTGCGCGTTCCCGGACTCCGCATCCCGGCCAACCAGGCGAGGTAGCTATCGCTGCCGAGACCGCTTAGTAATCCTGAAAATCATATCGGACCACTCGGAAACAGACGCTACCAGAGCCGCCGAGAGGCGGTCGCCGACGCCGCGACGCTTACTTTTAGGATATCCGGCGAGGTACTCCTCGATCGCATAGCCAGCATGCTCGGCGGGAAAATCTGGAGCCCACTCAAGCATGTCGCCAGACTTTTGTCGGCTGGCGTGAAATAACCCGAGAACTATGCCCGCGCAGACGGATTCGGCACCCTCATAGAGGCCGAGATCCATCCGCCGTTTCATGTCATCGAGATGACCGGCGACCGCCTCCTCCAACAGGTCCTGGGCGGCTTGCGCCGGTTCCACGTATCCCCAGGAGCGCTTCCCGGCGCGTCCGTGGAGGTCATCCATATCTAGGCGCGTAACACGGGCACACACGTCATCCGCGATGTCTCCGACCGGTACAGAGGAAACTAACTCGGCTGCAATTTCCTGCGCCTCCCGCGTGAGATTCGGGTGCCGGTCCAGCAGGATCCGTAGGACACTTGCAACCTCGCCGGGTGCCAACCGATTCAACACGCCGCTGGCCACGGTCATGCCGTTCCGCGCCGCCGTCGTGGCGGTCCCTTTCTTACGTGATTTGTTTGTCGACATCACATGCCGCTTGCCTCTCAAAAAATGAGAATGGCTCGTTGACTGCTGAAAATCCGAAGTGTTGATATTCGCTGATCCGGTCCTGGTTAACTCCTGAAGAGGTCACGATTTTGGCAGGACTTGGAGTTGGCCGGGGTTGCAACTCTCCGCGCAACCGACAGCATCTTGCCTCGTCCGTAGTCATAATGCTTTTTCAGGATCGCGTCAACTCGTTGCGCGTACTCGCCGGGATCGGCCGTCGCGGAGAGAATCCTGAACCAGGCTGGCAGCACCTTCTCCCAGTCGATTCCAAGCACCCATGAGCCGCCTTCGTCAGCGAAGAATAAGGATGTCGTCATCGCCTGCGTCTATCTGGTCAAGAAGGCTGAAAACGATCAGTCAACAACGCAAGAGATTTTGGAATACTGTGAGAAGGTGCTCGTGAACCGCACCCAAGTCAAGTGAGGTGCTTCATGCTACACTCGCTCGCGCTGTTCGTGCTTGCGTTCCAACCCTCTTTGGCAGCCCGCGGCGGTGTCAGCTCGCCACGTGCGGATGATCTTACGGTCAAGCTCAACGAACACGTTCATAACTACAATCTTGGGACGTTTGACTTTGTCGACGCTTTCATTGGTGTGCTCGCGATTGCGGCCATCTGGCTACCCGGTCTGACCCAAGCCGAGTCGAAACGGATTGCCGGTCTGCCCCGCAATGGCGTACCAGCCGGTCGCTCCGATATGCAAAAAGCGTTTGTAGGAAAAACCGAACCCCGTGTTTAGTTCGCTCGTTGCTGCGATTACGCCCAGTCCGTCCGGAATGGTTTGCGCAGGCCTACCCAAGCCGATGAATGGCTGTCCCCCGCCCACGTGTTGTCCCTTGCCCAGATTGTTCTGCGCAACTCGAATGTTGTCGAGCAGAATTCGCGCCGTATCTACGTCCCCGTTAAAGCCATCAATGTCGCGGTTTCTCGGTAAACGTCGGGTGAGCAAGGCGGCCGCTAAATGTCCTGTTCCTTCCAGCCATACCGCGCTGGGACTCGGCTGATTGGAAAATGGGTCCGAGGGCGCCATGAAGCAAGCGCTTTCCGCATTTTCGTTCTCCGCTAGCGGGGGCCGCATGCTCTGCGTGGCGAAGGTGACTCCCGAAACGCGAATGTTGCCGGTGAGATTGTTGTTGTTCAGCATGGGAACCAGGTCGCTGTTGTAGGTCTGAGGTGTGTCGGTCACCGCAAGATTGGTTTTGCACCAGTCGATAGACGCGGCATGGTCACTGTTCAAAAACGCTTGGAAAGACCAATCCTGCACGTCCTCGGGAATGTTGTCTTGGCTCAGGTTGGGATTAATGCTGACCCCGTCAGGTCCGGTGCCCGTGAAGAAAAATCCTCCCGGGGCGTAGAACATGGCATCCACAAAGATGCCTGCGTGGTCGGCCCGACCAGTCCACGTCGCCGAGTCGCCAGTCAAACGAGCCAGCATGGTGAAAAGTGCGTACACATCAATATTGTGCTCCGTGGATTTCACCTGGTTGGCTCCGACGGTAAAGTTGTAGCCGCCCGCGCCTCGCGTATCAAATGTGTTGGTGAAAATCCAATTGCCCAACCGGACAGCGCCGTCCAGATAGGCTTCAATTCGCGTGCGATTCGCCAGTTGCGCGAGCGCCATTCCCGTCCATGCCAAATCTCCCGTAGCGCTGCCCTGGAAGAAGAAGGGGAAACCGGAGGGAACGATAAACGCTCCAGTCGAGTCTGGATGGTCCACGAAATAGGCTTGGCGGACCCGTCCGTCCGCCGCAGGATCGATCTGCTGCGCGTACAGCAAGCCGTTTCCCAGCACCTCGGCGCGAGCCAGGTCCTGTCCGAGACCGCGCAGCAGGCGGGCCATGATTTCAACGGCATTGTCGTAAACGAAAGCGGTGCTCTCCAATCCGATGTCATCCGAATAGCTTTGGGACAACCGTGTCGTCGATCCTTGAGCATAGGCGTCCATCATTGTGTCCAGGAACAAATATGCGTTTTGCAGCGAGGTTCGGAAGCTGTCCGCGTCGCCTTGAAACAGAGACTCAGGTTTGGCTTGTTCCTCTTGGGCCGCTCGGGCGAGTGCTGCTACCGGAACCGCCGTTACTCCAGCTGCTGCTGCCGCACCTGTTTGGAGAAGTCTACGCCTCGAAAATTGGTTGAGAGTCATTGGGACACTCCTGTTCGACTCACGCCGCGACCCTTCGCGCTCGGCCAGACTGAGGCTTGGCTACGTGGGCCACTAAAGCGGAGAGATTATTCTGTCTCCGGCATCTCCTGTCAACCTCAGTCGCAGTAATCCCGAGGGCGTCAAGCGGTACCACACGCAGATTTATACCGCGAGGAAGGACGGATTGTTCTTGTCGGGGCCGGACGGGAAAACGCCCGTTGTTCTGGACAACTGCTGGCCCTCAATGACCGCTGGCGGCAGATGCCTTCGCTTTCTGCCCCGACCCCGAGGGAACTGAATCGCGAACTATGTAGGTGTGCTGCAGGGGAACGGCGAGCGCCGTCCCAGCCAACTCACCCCAGCAACACGAAGCATATATCTCCAGGCTTCTGCAGCTGCAACGCAAAGCGCATCGAACGGCAGAGGAAACAGAAACTGCCAAGCTGCTGATCGTTCTGATCGCGGACTACGAAGCGAAGCATTTCACCGTCGAAAAGGCCTCTGGCGTCGAGGTGCTCAAGGAATTGATGAATACAAATGGACTTCGACAAAAGGATCTTGCGGAGGATTTGGGGGGCGAAAGTATCGTTTCCCTGATCCTGAAAGAAAAGCGCCAGCTGAACAGACAACAGATGGAAAAACTCAGCCAGCGCTTTCACGTCTCACCGGCAGTTTTCTTCTAACGCCCTTTTTGTTCAGGAATCCGAGCGCTGTCCCTACCGAATACTTCGTCTGGCTCATCGCAGCTCCTGCAACAACGGCGGCACCAAGAACCCTACCGAATAGCCTTGTGGACCGCAGCGTTAGCATCGACGAGCCCGAAGTTGAAAAGCGCATTGTAGCCACCCTTGCCGATATCCTGTGCAGTCTGTTGCATGATCGTGCGGATCTGCGCAGGGCTAAGTCCCGAATTGGCCGACTTCACCAGCGCGGCAACCCCCGCGGCGATCGGTGTCGATGCGCTCGTGCCTGTTGCTTGAACATACCAGGCGTGTTGTGCCAACCCGGCGAAGCCGAAGCAGCCAAAACTCGTACCTGCCGGTGGCCCACCAGCGCCGAACGTCGAGGACGGGTCAGGCGGAACTGTTCCGACCAAGCCCGAGCTGCACCCACCGCGAACGAAACCCGTTGGCAGACAAGGACTCCCGCTGAAGGCGCATCCCCCGCCGGGCAAATCTCCGCCCGGGGCCGAAAGACCACCCAGCTTCGTTCCGAAGTCGCTGTAAGACGCCAGGCAGTCAGCGCCAACCGTACAAGGCTGCCGCGCCGGGGGAGTAGGTGGGAAGAGCGCCGGATTTGTTGTGGCGATTACCGGGATGACCCCAGAAGCCTCGGCCGGGAGTTCGACGAATGCCCGAATTTGGTCAAGGTTGAGTGCCGCGTTGCCTGCCGCCGCAAATACGATAGTGCCGTGGCTCGTTGCGAAATTGCTGACGCGGTTGAACGCGCTCCAGAGCGCTGCGCCAGCCCCGCCGTGCAGGTTGCGCGGCACGAAACCGCCCAGCGACATCGAGATGACGTCCGCACCCTCGAGGGTCGCCACTACCATTCCTTCGAGCACCCAAGAGAAAAAGCCGCTTCCGTTGCGCAGCAAGCAGCGGTTGTACGGCGTGTCAGGCAGGTTGTTCGCGTTGAGCTGCGCAGGCGTGGCAGCGAGGTTGCGCAGCACTTTGATGTTCAGAATCTTCGCCTGTGGTGCAACGCCAATCAGCAGACCGCCGCCAATTTCCCCGGCAGCCAGTGAGGATGTCCAAGTGCCGTGACCATTTTGGTCCGCGGGCAGGTCGAAGGGCGGATTGGAGGCATCAGGCACTTCGCAATTGGGCGTGCCGAACCCTGCGGAGTACGACGTCAGGGCAAGGTTAAACACTAGGTTATCCTTCACATCGGGATGAACCGGATTCACGCCAGTGTCCAAAATAGCGATTTTCGCGCCGGCGCCGAATGTCACGTCCCACGCGCCTGAGGTGGGAGCGCCAGGCGGGGTAGCAATTCCACCGCCAGCGGCGCCAATGCGCTTGGCCGGCCACTGTTGAGGCGTCGACGTGTAGAAGAAATCCGGCGGAAGAGCGGTGGAAAACGTCGGCAGCGGGTGAGGCATCATTTTCGGCGAAACGTCAGCGGCATCGTCAGCGGCCATTTGCGTAGGCGCTATGAGCCCTACCATTCGGTCGTAGTCGGCGTCGAGAATGGCCGGGTCATTGCGCAGGTTGCGGAGCAAGGTCGCGCCATCGGCCGTGGAAGGAGCTGCGACGGCGACTCCGACGCCAGCCATCCTGCGAATAATCTGCCCGCCGGCTGCGGCAATGCGGGCGGCTGCATCATCAGGCAGTGTGCTTTCGTTGAAGATCACAAGGATTCGATCGGGGACGATAGGTGCTTCCGTGACGGTTGCATTTTGCTGCGCTCGCGCGGATTGTGATCCGATGGTTTCCATCAGTGCGGCACCGCCTCCAACTGTGGGAATAAGAAGAAGCAGCACTTTGCCAAGCTGTCCCTTGCTGGCCGAAATGTTCATAAGAGCCTCCAAGGAGAGATCGGAAAAATAAAGGTGCACGGGACGAATGGGGACATGGTCGTCCGACGGGCTGGACTTGCGGTCGTGCATACTAATCTGTCCCTACTTAGCTGTCAACGTGTCAATGTCAGTCAATGTCGCATGCTTGCCGGGCAGCCTTCACGACAATCCGTTCGGCTCTGTTCGAGCCTTGGTACTATCATTACTTGAATTCGCACTTGAATTCGTGTTTGATGCGAATTTTACATCTTTTTCTTTCGTATCGGTACGCTCTGTCGCGGAAATTTACGCATGGTCGGAAGAGCGATGAACAACGATTAAGGGTGGTCTCATGACGAAAACTCTGCGACGGAAATGTCTATGGCTTGCTGCCGTATCTCCGTTAACCATTGGGATTGTGGCTTTGGGGCAAAGCCGCAGTTCACAAATCGGGCGCGAAGTGGCGGTACCTGTACACCTACAGGACGGCGACGAATTCACCACTCCGCGAGAACAGTTGATCGAATTTGGAGCTCAATTGTTCAATGCGAAGTTCACGATTCAGGAGGGGGCTGGCCGCCCGCATTCTAAGGGAACTGGCGCACGTGGGGACGCGAGACTGGAACGCCGCGGCTCCGAACTCCCCGGGGGTCGTACAGGGTGGCATGTCAAGAAGGATTGATATTCGAAAGCCTGGAACCAGTCGTCATCGGCCTAGGCCGCGCCGAATCTATTGTTGCGGCACAGCAGAGACGCCACAAGTAGTCGCTGGCATCACTTTTTGTTGAGCGCGCTTACTGGACAAGCTGGATCTGGAAGATTACTCCGCAGGGTGCTGTCCTGTTCAGCGGCATGTTTCCAAAGCATATAGAATCGTATTTACATAACGGTTCTTAACGTTGTACTCTGTCGCTCCGTCGGAGATATGCGGTGACAGGGAGAACGAACCGTGACATGTAAGGCGTGCGCATCAGACCAGCAGAGCAAGTTCACTGCAGAGATCGCCATCCACTCTCCTGGACTGAAAAATCTTGACAAACCGGTCGTGTGGGTCTTTCCGGAGCTAATAGTTTGCCTGAGGTGTGGCAACACCGAATTTGCGATCCCAGAGGACCAGTTGTGTCTCCTTATGAAAGGCGAGGCCGCTGCGAGCGAATAACGCTGCTCGGGATGTCTGCCCAAAAACCCATCCGGGGATTGCGTGACTTGACAGGTTCCGCTGTTTTGGGGAGTGGAGAGTCTACTGTTTCTCCAACTTCTCTTTCAGGTGTTTTGCACATGCCTCAGCCGTAGTTTGGTCCCCGTGCAAGGTGTTCTTTTTGTTGACGGCATAGGCAAAGACGACTGCGCCGGTTCTCTGGTCAACCATTTGAATGCTTGCAGAGTTATCGGCATGAATTTGACCAAAGACAAGCATCTTCATCGCTCCTGGCTTTTTTCCCTCGGACGTCCCCGTAATTACATAGGCCGCCCGCGCTTGGTCGGCCACTACAGTCAGCGGAACTTTCTTTTTCTCGAATGCAGCCGCCAGGTAGTTTCAAACCCGTTCATTGGTGTGATGAAAACCGAGTTGGGAAGGACTTCGGTGGCGGAAGGGGCCGCCGAGTGCGCCGGTGTCGGAGCTAATTGCGTTTGCGCGGGGACAGCAGCGGCCACATTTCAATTGACAAAGACGTTGTTCGAAGGATTCTCGCCCGGCACTACTTGCCGGGACAGGACTCCGATGGCCCCTCTTGGCTGACTTTTCTGGGCCACATGAAAGACAGCCTCTGGAGCATAGATCTGTTCAGGTGTGAGTCGGCAAGGTTGCGGACCCATTGAGTCCTGGTGGTCATGGATCAATGCACGCGCCGGATCATTGGCTTCGGCGTTCATGCGGGAACGGTCGAGGGCGTCGCACTTTGTCGGATGTTCAACCGCGCCATTCGAGGCCAAATGCTAGATGCCGACCTACATCAGTTCCGACAACGATCCACACATTATAAAAGGGCGCCCCTTTGGAGTAGGTTTTGAGTGCAGTCTCATTTCCTACAAGAAAGGAACACCCTCAGGACTAGCACTAAATATTACGGCCCACCTGGTAAAAGCAGCGTGTGAGCATGCATCCGCCCACAGCTCTGAGTCTATCTTTGGCTGCTTGCGATTCCCTTATTGATGAGGACCTTGACCTCAACCCGACGGTTCTCGGCCCGCCCAGCCGCATTCTCGTTCGTGGCCGCCGGCTGGAATTCGCCCATTGCGCCCGGCGCCACGATACGCCACACCGGCACGGTGCACTCCCTCATCAAATAGCCGACTACGGCCTTGGCGCGATCTTCACTCAATTTCTCATTCATGGCCGCCTTGCCTGTCGAGTCGGCAAAGCCCTTCACCTCAACGATGTACCCGTTAAGGCCGGTGGCCGTTTCCGCCAACTTTTTCAGCTCCTCCTTGTCCTCATTCGAGATCGTGGAGCTGCGCACTTTGAATTTTACGGTTGCCTCAGCCTTCACATCGTAGTCGTCCAGCCGGTTGAAGCGATCCGTGTTCTCCTGGATGTCATTAATGTTCCTTTGGATCTGGTGAGAGTGGGAAGCGATAGCCTCCTTGTTGCCCGCAATCGCCTGTTGATTGGCCGCGATGTTCTGCTGATTTGCCGCGATGCCTTTTTTGTTGCCTTCGATTGCTACAACGTTGGCAGCGACCTGCTCCGCGGTAGGATGCAAGCCCGCCTCGATCATCGCAGACGTTTCTAGGTCGTCCCCGTCAACCGTTATCGTCTGGGCCACAAACTTGCCCTCGCTATCAGACGATCCTTCCACTTTCACCTTCAGCCCCGGAATCAAAATCGTGTCGGCCATCTCCTGCTTGTCGAGGCCGAAAAGCCCCTTGTCGTCCTTGACTCTTGTGTTCGCGTTCAGAACCACCGTCGTTCTCCCACCCGAGCCGGTCACGATCATCGTATCTCCCGAACGGGCCATGATCATTCCCTTGACCTCGTCGCCGCGGGTACCGATGGCGAACATCAATGCTGGCAAGAGCACCCCCACGAGCCTCACTCCAATCACTCGCTGCATAGCTGTCACTCCTTTTTCAGTTTTGGGACTCGAACGTCCATGCGCTTAAGTGGCATCCGCATTCGGCCGGAATACTGAAGCCAGGCGGCGCAAGATCCCACTGTCAAAATTACCAGGTCCCCTCCAAGAGGGTTTTCAGCAGAATCGTGGTGTTACGGGCGTGGCAGCGCATCGGTGAATTCTTATATTTGTACCTACTGTCCTCGGTACCTGCCAAAATCGAAATTGCTCACAGGAGTGCGCATGCGACCTATAATCCTCTGTCTCCTAGTATTCGCTATGTTTTCGCCGCTGAGCCGAGCGCAAGGTCCCATCTTCGAGGTCACACCGGTGCACAGCTCGATTAAGTTTCACGTGAAGTCGTCGGTGGCCATTGCGGGAAAATTCGACAAGTGGGAGGCCTCTTTAACCTTCCTCTCACCTGACGAAACAACGGGCGCTCTCGTGATCAAGATCTACGCTGACAGCGTAGATACCGGCAGCGGCATGAAGAACGGCAAGCTGAAAGGCAACGACTTCTTCGACGTCAAGAATTATCCGGAAATCACATTTGTATCCACCAAGATAGTCCAGACCGGCCACGAAACCTATGAAGTGGATGGCGACTTCACCATCCGCGGCGTATCAAACCCTGAAAAACTGACCTTGACAGTTTCCGGAAAAGGCACCGGCTCGGGCGAGCTCAAAGGGAAAATGGTGTTCAACCGTAAGGACTATGGGATGAACAAGGGTATCCCGTTTATTAAAATCGCTGACCATGTCGATGTCGATTTCCACCTCAAAGGGAAGCGAGTGGGCGGGCCTCCGCTGTCACTTCAATAATCGCGGACCAGACTGAAGCCCAGCGGCATTGAAAAGGTTGTGACGGGAGAGGAGTGAACAAGCATGAGAAAAGGAGTCCTGGCCGTTTGGCTGCAGCAATCGGACCCGTCAGAGCGCATCTCTTTTTCTCAGGGCGGATGTCGGCGGCGAGACGGTGCGGGTGTTCGGGCGTCCCGAGGAGTTGGCGGAGCGTTTGGAAGCGAGTGGTTATGACATTCCGGCGAGCGAGATCGAAGCCGGGATGGAACTCCATCTTCCGTACCTGGTGAAAGTCGGTCAGGGTAACAACGGATACAAGACTATCGAAGGGTTCTTGCCCGACGCTGCCGAATGACCGGCTGCCACATCCACCTAGCCGTCAGAGAGACGAGAGCCTCTCTGAGTCGCATTTTTTCCTTGCTCAGGGCAACCTGGATGGCTCTCAACTGCGCAGCAGCTCGCAGATGATCGCGCGAAATCTCTGAAACACGAACGCCGCGACGACCTGGTTCTTGCCATTGATCGAGCGATTCGGAGGCTGAGCAATCCGGCCAAGCCTTAGTCAAGAAATCTAGAATGCGGTAGTCTCTGGCGAGAGAGATTCTTGAACCGCGGATCTGAGCGCAAGGGGTCAAAGATCGGCTCGATGGCTATGACCGTTAGTTTTGAATCTCGGCTCCAATAGGCTCTCTCCAGCCATTGTATGGCTTCATCTTTCTCGCCGAGAGCGGCGTGATCGATGGCCAAGTTGTAGGCATTGAACTGATGACCTGAAGCCTCCAAATTCACGCAATCCTTTTCCGCAGAAGGCCAGGCAATCCGCCGACTTGGTAGGCAGATCGCAACACCGCTATGCGTTCTGAAGTGGATCCGAATAGCGCTTCCGCTCGGAGAGTCTCTTCCGCCGCCTGCTCCTCGTGTCCTTGCTGAAGGTCGACGTT
>Ga0307471_100002481_pt1 | contig 10628 bp, 6 predicted proteins | sample atmos_gasesAM3C__2_FD_204566 | JGI IMG/M metagenome (GOLD analysis project Ga0307471, IMG submission 204566) | Hardwood forest soil microbial communities from Morgan-Monroe State Forest, Indiana, United States - atmos_gasesAM3C_515 | ecosystem: Environmental > Terrestrial > Soil > Temperate... | reverse complement strand
CCTCCATACGCCGAGCCGGTATCTGGTACGATCACACGTACGCTGCTCTCGGGGAGGTGGAATACCGCAGCCAACTCGTCGCGGTTGGCAAACGGGCGCTGCGTGCCGGTCCACACGGTAAGCTTGCCATCCTCCCATTGCGCTACGGCGGCGCGCGGTTCAAGCGGAGCGTGCGCGATGAAAGCAACCGTGTACGTCGCGTCGAGCCGGCGCGCGGCGCTGGCCAATCCTTCCTCAACGGAGCCTTTCTGCTTTCGAAAGCGGTCCTCGGTTTTCGTCGCCGCGTTTTGCTTGAGGAACGCGAAGAGTTCTTTATTGGAAATTTGCTGGACTTCTTTCCATTCAGCCTTCACGGCGTCGAGCGCAGCCTGTGCCTCGCGTTCGGTGGGTGCGGCAGCGCCGACGAAGTCTCCGTCCCTCACAACGAAAACTCCGGGCATCGCGTTTGTTTCGTCTTGCCGGAAGGAAGTCAGCGTTGCGCCAAAGGATGGCGGCCGCAGCACCTTGCCGTAGAGCGTGCCTGCGGGCCGTAGATCGGGCGTGTACTCGTGCCTTCCCGTTACGAATGCACGGCCGTCCACTTTTGGAATTGCTTTGCCCGCGACCGTCCATTGCGTTGCCGGCGTGATGGGATCTTCTGCGGGCAGATTCTGCGCGAGTGCCTTGCCGCGAGCGAGTTCCCCATACTTAAGCGATCGGCCGGTGGCGGGATCGGTGACTTTCGCGTCCGCCGCCAGCAATCCTCCGGGCGCTACATTCCATTCCTTGGCCGCAACGCCCACAAGAAGATCGCGCGCAACGGCTGCAACGCGCCGCAACTGCGGCGTCATGGTGGGAGTCGTCCTGCTGCCGAAAGTGCCCGCATCAAAGGGGGTCAGCGCGGTATCCGCCATCACCATGCGAACGCTTTCGAAGGGCACGCGCAATTCGTCCGCAATGGTCTGCGCGAGTTCCGTCCGAATGTTCTGCCCAATCTCCGCCTTGCCCGTGAAGCCGGTTACGCTGCCATCCTCGCCGACGTGCAACCACGCGCTAATGTCTTTTGGGAGCTCCTCCGAGTGAAAACTTCGGTGCCCTGGGGCTGTCTCTTGAGCAGTTATCGCATCTTTGGCAATGGCGAAAACAGCAATTCCGGCGCCAAGAAGTTTGAAAAAGTCGCGGCGCGCCAATTCGAATTGATGGATTGGAGCAGCGCTGAATTCGTAGCGCTCGGGCTCAAGAGGAGATTTCATTTCGATGTTACTCATCGCCTGGACTCCCGCATCGTCTTAGCTGCTTGTTGGACTGCTTCGAGGATTCGCGGATGCGTGCCGCAGCGACATATATTGCCTTGCAGAATCTGAACGATTTCCGCCTGAGTGGGGTTTGGATTTGTTTGGAGCAAGCCCACACTGCCCATGATCATTCCTGAAGTGCAATACGCGCATTGAAACGCGCCCGCATCGAGAAATGCCTGCTGCACGGGATGCAAGCGGCCTTCTCTTTCCAGGCCTTCGATCGTGATTACGGGCTTACCCGCGGCCGCGCTTGCCGGGATCTGGCATGAGCGGCGCGGCGCTCCGCCAATCAGGACGGTACAAGCGCCGCACTGCCCTTCTCCGCAGCCGTACTTGCTGCCGGTCAAGCCAAGTTCGTCACGCAGGACATACAAGAGCGGCGTATCTGGAGGGTAGCTGACCGCGTACCGTTTGCCGTTGACTTCCAGCTCGATTGGTTTCGCCATTGCTCACCCACGGGAAAAATTTTGCGCCGAATCTATGATTGTGGCAAGTGCCGCAGGCCATTCTCACTCGACGGCGTTACGCGATCCAAAATGTAACTGAGGCTTGACTTGACTCGTGTAGGTTGACGGACACAGAATACGCGGCAACTCTCCCTCGATCCGTTCGACGTCCCCCAAGCGGTTCACCAGGTCCAGGGAGGAAAGAAAAAGGTCCGCGAAGCAAGGGGCGGCCGAGGTTCCCCTAACCGCAACATAAATTCCGAGTTAAAGAATAGCCATTATTGGAAAGCGGCGACGAGGGAGGAGTGGGAGTATGGCGCTTATCCGAGGTTTGCAACTTTTTGTTTGTCTTGGCGTCGAACTTAATGGCGGGAGCGTTCGTAGATTATGACAGAAGAAGGAACGGGTCTAAGGACCCGCGCCACTACGCATTCGGGCCTTGGAACCGATGGACAAGTTGCTGACTTAACGGGATCGAGTGAACCGGGGGTGAACATGGAAACGCTGAGGCAGGATGTCCGTTATGCACTGAGGAACCTTCGTAAGACGCCTGGGTTTGCGTTGATCGCCATGCTCACTTTGGCGCTGGGAATTGGGGCGTCCACGGCGATTTTCAGTGTGATGGAAAACGTTCTCATGGAGCCCTTCCCTTACCCGGATGCGCAGCGGTTCTATTCGGTGATGATCCATGACTCCGAGCGGAGCGAGCCCGGGGGACGGCCCGTGTTCATCGGGCCGGAGCTTCTGGATTATATGGAGCAGAATCATGTGTTTGACCGGGCGATTGCCAACGACCGTACGGACGTGTTGTACAGGTCAGGCGAAGGTACAGAGCGGTTCGACGGGAACTTCGTGTCGCCGGGGACTTTCGAGTTTTTGGGGATGCCGGCGCTGCAGGGCCGGGTGATGGTGCCGACGGACTATGAGCCGGGGGCGCCGCCGGTGTTTGTGCTGCGGTACAAAACGTGGGTGAAGAGTTTTGGAGCCGATCCGAGGATCGTGAATAAGACGTTTGTTCTGAACGGCGAATCGAGAACGCTGATTGGGATTATGCCGCCGCGGTTTGGATGGGGCGATGCGGATATGTGGATTCCTGCGAAGCCCAGCCGGGCGGCGGGGGGCAAGTCGGTAGCGGGGGCTTTTCAGCAGCGCTGGTGGATGCTGGGGCATCTGAAGCCGGGCGTGACAGCCAAAGAGGCGGAGGCGGATTTTACGGTGGTGGCCAGGCGGCTCGCTGGGGTGTACCCAACGGAGTACCCGAAGCATTTTACGGTGCAGATGGATTCGCTGGCAAATCTCGTGGTGGGCAAATTCAAGACCACACTCTATATAGTACTGGCGGCAGTGGGGTTGCTGCTGCTGATCGGGTGCGGGAATGTGGCCAATCTTTTGCTGGCGCGGGCGACGACGCGGGAAAAAGAGTTTGCAATCCGGTCGGCGCTGGGGGCCGGCCGCTGGAGATTAATACGGCAACTCCTAGTGGAGAGCTGGCTTCTGGCGATTGGCGGAGCTGCAGTGGGCACGCTGATGGCCTGGGGAGGCCTGAAGTTTCTGGTGGCGCTGATGCCGCAGAACATTATTCCGGCGGAAGCGGTGATCCGCCTGAATACGCCGGTGCTGGCGTTCACATTGTGTGTGGCGGTGCTGACGGCGCTGGTGTTTGGCCTGGTGCCGGCGCTGAAAGCAGCGCGGAAGGACATCAACGATCCTCTGCGGGACAGTGGCAAAGGGATCAGCGGAGGATTCCGTCACGGACGGCTGCGCGACGCGGTGGTAGTGCTGGAGGTGGGACTTTCCCTGACGCTGCTGGTGGGCGCGGGACTGTTGATGAGGAGTTTTGTGGCGCTGCGCGAGGTGCATCTGGGATTGCAGCCGGATCATATATTCGTGGCGAGGCTGCCGCTGCCGACGGATCGTTACAAGACGGCCGACCAGGTGGCAGGATTCTACCGGCCGCTGCTGCAACGGCTAAAAGCACTGCCGGGAATCGTTGACGCGACAGAAACGAGCACGCTGCCGCCGTATGGAGGGATTCCGAGCGACATCGAGATTCCCGGAAAGACGCATGCGGAAAAATGGAACGCGATGTTTCAACTGGTCAGCGAGGGATATTTTCCGACGCTGAAGATCCAGTTTGTGGATGGAAGAGGCTTCACGGAAGCGGAAGTGACGGGAGCACGGAAGCTGGCGATTGTGAACCAGACATTCGTGAAGAAGTATTTGGGAAAGGAGAATCCGATCGGGAAACAGGTGAGGATCGCGCAGCTTGCGGAGTTTGATGACGCTGTGAAAGAGCCGCTGTTTGAAATCATCGGGCTGGTGGCGGACGTGAAGAACCGGGGACTGCAAGACCCGATCGAACCGGAGATTTGGGTTCCGTTCACAGTGACGGGCTCGGCATTCCGCGGCATCCTGGTGCGGACTGCGAAAGAACCGATGACGATGATGAACGCGGTGGAACATGAAATCTGGGCCACGGATGCCAACGTGGCGCTGACATTCACAGGGACACTGGAGGGTTACATCAGCCAGTTTTCTTACGCGGGGCCGCGGTTTGGATTCTTTTTGATGACCATCTTCAGTTCAATTGGGCTGGTGCTGGTGACGCTCGGAGTCTACAGCGTGCTGGCTTACACGACAGCGCGGAGAACGCAAGAGATTGGGATCCGCCTGGCGCTGGGAGCGAAAGGATCGGATGTTATTGGATTAGTGATTCGAATGGGATTGCGGTTGGTGGGGATTGGCGTGGGCCTTGGACTGATTGCCAGTCTGGCACTGGGGCGCGTGATCGGGACACAGCTCTGGGGAGTGTCGGCGTACGATCCCTGGACACTAACATTTGTTCCGGTGTTGCTGATCATTACCGGGCTGGTTGCGTGCTGGCTTCCCGCGCGGCGGGCGGCGAACGTGGATCCGCTGGTGGCGTTGCGGTACGAGTAGCAAACTCCATTCATTCGAACCACGGGCTCAGCCGAGTTCATCCTCGGGGTCTGGGGCAAGACGAGGCGCGTTCCGAAGGAATTTCATCAGTCCGCTTCCGGTGGCCTTTCCTGCGCGCTTCTTGAAAAATTCGGCAGCAGTCTCCACGACTCCGACTGTTTCCGCGACTGCGGCCGCGATCCATTGGTTCAAGGACACGCCATCCTCGTTGGCGAGGCGCTGCGCCGGCTTCTTGATCGAATGCGGAAGCTTCAAGGGATAAGTACCCCTGCTCATCGGTTCATCCTTTTCAAAACGTCGGCTGGTCGAAGAATCGGCATTTCTCTTGCGGACCCTACCGACAAATGTCCGCACGGAGCAACCCGAAATGTTACGCCCATGAGTAGCCGTGTTTAGAGAGCGGCAAAGAGCGAATGCGCTCTCCGTTGACGGCAAAAATGGCGTTGCATACGGCTGGGAGAACAGGCGGAAGCGCGGGTTCGCCGAGACCAGTGGGTGAGTTATCGGTCTTGAGGAAATGAACTTCGATTTCGGCCGGCACCTGGTTCATGCGGACCGGGGGATAATCATTGAAATTGTTTTGGACAGCGCGGCCACCGTCAATGGTGATTTCGTAAGACATGACGGAACTTAGCCCTTCGATAACGCCGCCGCGAACCTGATTTTCCGCGTTGATGGGATTGATGATCTGGCTGCCGACGTCGCCGGCTACCCAGATTTTATTGACTTTAATTTTCTTGTTAGCGTCTACACGCAGCTCGACAACTTCCGCGAAATAACCGCGATGCGCGAATTGGAAGGCCACGCCCATGGCGGTGTCCTTTGGCAGAGTGCGCTTGCCCCAGCCGGACTTCTCTGCAACAAGTCTCAGCACGCCTTGCATGCGCGAAGCGTCGAGATCGACATCGCCGGGATTGCTCGAGGGCGAAGCGCTGGTCACACGAGGGGCGCTGAGAAGATCAAGACGGAACTGCACGGGATCTTTCCCTGCGGCGTGGGCAAGCTCATCAGTAAAGGATTGAAAGACCCAGGAAAAAGCATTGCTGCCCGGAGCGCGCAAAGCGTAAGTCGGAATGCCGAGAGGCATAAGGGAAGCACTAAAGAAAAAGTCTTGAAGGAATGTGCCAGGAAATTGGTTGCCGGCGATACCGGCAGAAGGAGCGAACTTGTCGCCCTCGCCGAAGCTGACGAAATGATTCCGCCACGCCACCAGTTTGCCGGAGGAGTCTAGACCGCCCTTGAGGAAATGAAAACCGGCAGGGCGATAGTGGTCGTGATGAAAGTCGTCTTCGCGGGTCCAAAGGAGTTTGACGGGAACGCCGACCTGCTTGGCGATAGCGCCGGCCTCGAGCATGTAGTCGTTGGTGAGGCGGCGGCCGAATCCACCGCCGGCGCGTTTCAAGTGAACGATGATGTCGTCGTGTGGAATATTGAGGACTTTGGAGACGAGGAGGCGGCCATTTTCGGGCGTCTGGCTGGGCGACCAGAACTCGAGCTTGCCGTCGTGGTAGTGAGCGAGGCAGTTTTCGGGCTCCATGGGAGCGTGAGCGAGGAACGGGTAGGAGTAGGCGCCTTCGACAGTCTTTGTGGCGTACTGGAGGGCTCTGTCCGCGTCTCCATCCTTGCGAAGAGTGATTGTAGGCGATTGCTTGGAAAGCTCCTCGGCCCTGCGCGCAAAACCTTGGCTGCTTTGTTGAGCGGTCGTACCCTCGTTCCATTGTGCATGTAATTTCTTGCGGGCTTCATTGGCTTGCCACCAGGTGTCGGCCACAACGGCGACCCCCCAATGCAGGCCGAGCAAATCCTGCGTGCCTTCGACTTCAAAGACGTGCCGGACACCCGGCAGCGCCTTAATTTGATCGAGGTTTGCGCCCACACACTTTCCAGCATAGACGGGGCACTTTTCGTAGACGGCGTACAACATTCCCGGAACCTTGAAGTCGATGCTGTAGAGACTTTTTCCGGTGACGATGGATGGATTGTCCACGCTGTGAATGGAGTGGCCAATGATTTTGTAGTCTTTGGGATCTTTGAGCTTGACAGACTTGAGATCGGGGGCGGGCAGGGCGGCAGCTTTTTCGGCGAGTGCGCCATAGGTGAGCGTGCGTTTCGATGGTTGATGGAGGACACGACCTGAGGAGGTCTGGCATTCAGATTCGGGGACGGACCACGTTTGCGCGGCAGCGGTGACAAACATCTGGCGGCAGGCGGCGCCAACGCGGCGAAGCGGATCCCAATTGGTGGGAGTCGAAGTGCTTCCACCGGCGCGCTGCGGACCGAATTTCGTTTCGTCAAGATCGGCTTGCTCGATGCGGACGTCTTTCCAGTCGACGTCGAGTTCATCGGCGATCAGCATAGGCAAGTGAGTTTTGACTCCCTGACCGATCTCGGGATTCTTGCTCATGATGGTGACGATGCCGTCAGCGGCGACGCGAAGAAACGCCGTGGGCTGGAAAGCGGGGGTCGGGGTCGGCGCCTGCGGCGCTTGCGCCAAGACTTCGGCGACGGGCTCAAAATGAAGAGCAACGAGAATGCCTCCGCCGGCGACAGCGGAGACGCGGAGAAAACTGCGCCGATCGAGGAGCGTGGCTTGCACAGGACCTCCTTCTTGCGTGTGAAAGTGGTTGCGGGCGGGCAGGGTGGCCAGCATGGCTGGTATTGTAACGCCAACCAGGGCGATTTGGTTCCACGGCTCTGCGGGGAGACGGCGCGGTGTCTGCGGTATTTATTGCAGGGTCTCGGTATCTATTAAGGTTGAAAATGTGAGTCGAAGGTTAGGATGACACCGAGGATCAGGAGATTCTGCGTTGGTGTGAGGGCAACGACTCCTGGCGTCAGTTCTGCGCCGCGGAAGAAACCACCGCCAGGTCCGCGGGAATCGTCGATCCGATGCTCCAATCTCACAATGGCAGTAGCCTGCCGAAATGAAACACGATATTCGAGCGTTGTCGTGTTGGCCTTCACCGTCTGCCGGAATCCCGTCAGACGGCCATTGCGATCCCAATAGACCTCGGGCCGCACCGTTGCGCTCCAATGCTTGTTGAAGACCCAGTGCTCGGGCAATTGCGCGAACATCCAAAGAGCGCGTGGATTCCCGGACGCAGCGACTTTTTCGGTGCCGACGTGATATTCGAATGCAGTTGTGATGCGGTCGGTCTTCCATTCGGCGATGCTGTCCCATAGGAACCGCCAGAATTCGAACGCGGTGTCCGATTGGTGCGGACCGAAGAGAACTGTTTCTTTGAGCGTCGAGTGATTTGTCACCTTGTAGGCGACTTGGCCTCCCGAGCTCGGCACGTGATTGGCATCGGCGAGATGCCAATAGCCATTCACGACGAAAACAGTTCCGGTCAACTTGGTGGTGAAGGGGTAGCTCGCGTTGACGCCCATCATCAGATAGGGAGTGAAATCAGCACCCCAGGGGCGGGTATAGCTAAAGTTGTCCTTTGCGTATAAGGAGTCGTAGCCGATGAAGCTGGAGAAGATTCCGGCCTGCAGGGTTGGGCCCTTCCCCACAGGGGTTAAATACGAAACATCCGTGGGTCCAAGGTGACGCAACCACTCGAACCCGCCGAGACGGGGCGCAGTCTCGGAGAATCCAAAGATTCTTGAATCCTGGCCACCCTGAAGGGTGAATTCCATGCCCCAGCGCGACGCCTCCGAGGCGGTTTTGCGCAGGTATGCGGCGGCCATGTTCAGAATGGGCTCGTCGACCTTGTAGGCCGTTCCACGGCTTCGAGACAGATGATTTGCGGGATGGTTGAAATCCAGGAGATGTGCCGCGTCGAGGAATCCGCCGTATTGCCATTGAGGATCAGCGTGCTGATCGTCCGGTGGTACTTCCGGGCGAGCGACACTTCCCTGCTCTTGATCTGACAATACCGCGGCACTGGACAATTTTCCAACCGACGTTTGAGACATTTCCTCCTTTCCTCGCGGTGCCGGAGGTGCGTCTTGTGCGTGCCCGAATGCAGCGCACAACGACATGGCCATCATCGCTGATACTCCGGACCTGAATTTCCCCATTACCACGACTCCGCTCGGCGGGCTCGACGGTCAGACCAGCACTATAGCGAAAAGGAGGGCGACACAAAAATCAAAGCTGAGATATGCGAGACGAGCCGCGGCGCATGAACCTACAAGGAATCCGCGTTATAATCCGGCTCCGAGAAATACCGCGCAGTGTCGAAGTGAAGGCTATGGCCCAGCCGAAACTGCAATTACGGATTGCCCAATCCCCCGTCCTACGCTACGGTCTCGCAGTACTTTCCGTCTCCGTGGCGCTCGGCGGGGCGCTTCTCACCGAGCGCTTACAGCTCCGCAATATAACGCTTTTCCTGTTTGGCATCGCCGTGGCCGCCTGGTATGGAGGGACTGGGGCAGCCGTGCTGGCGCTTCTACTCTCATGCATAAGCTTCGCTCACTTCTTCGTAGAACCTTCTCACAGTATCCCTTACTTTATTCTTTTCGCCTTATTCGCATGGCTAGTCAGCTGGTTTAGCTCTGTTCGACGCCGCGTCGAGGCAGAGCTTCTTGCAGAGCGAACGCAGCAGGGCAGCCTGCTCAATCTGACACACGACTCGATTTTCGTCCGTGATTTGGATTTCATCATCAGCTACTGGAACCTTGGGGCGCAGGAGTTGTATGGGTGGGCACCCAAAGACGCGATCGGAAAGCATTCCCGCCAACTCCTGCAAACAGTGTTTCCAGCGCCACTCGAGGACGTTCACGCCGAGTTGCTCAGGACCGGGCGCTGGGAGGGCGAGCTCAAGCGCACGACAGCCCAAGGCGCCACAGTGGTGGTGGCCGCTCGATATGCTTTGCGCCGCGATGAGCAGGCGCGACCTGTGGCCATCCTGGAAACGAGCAATGACATCACGGAGCGCAAGCGGCGAGAGAGAGAAATTGAAGGCCTCAACGAGGAACTGACAAAGCGCTCGATGGAGCTCGAAGCCATCAACAAGGAACTGGAGGCGTTTGCCTATTCCATCTCGCATGACCTGCGTGCGCCCCTTCGCCATATGTCTGGTTATACCGAGCTGCTTCAAAAGAAGGCATCGTCCGCCCTGGACGAAAAGTGCAACCACTACATCCTTATGATGCTGGAGTCGGCCAAGCGTATGGGCAACCTGATTGACGATCTCCTGGCTTTTTCCAGGATCGGACGCGCTGAAACGCAAAAGACTCTATTTAGCCTGACGCAGCTCGTAAGAGAAGCTCTCACCGAAGTTCGAGACGACACAGAGGGACGCAACATCGCCTGGAAAGTCGGCGCATTGCCCGATTTCCATGGAGACCGTTCGATGCTTAGAGTGGTACTGGTTAACCTTATTTCTAACGCGATTAAATTCACGCGCACACGCCCGCAAGCCGAAATCGAAATCGGCTGTGCCGACGGAAACAAAGATGATTTGGTAGTATTCGTCAGGGACAATGGAGTGGGCTTTGATATGAAGTACGTGAATAAGCTGTTTGGAGTGTTTCAACGCCTGCACCAGTCTGATGCATTTGAAGGCACGGGCATTGGACTGGCTACGGTTCAGCGCATAATACATCGCCACGGAGGCAAGGTCTGGGCCGAGAGCGTCGTTGATGGCGGCGCGACTTTCTATTTCTCAGTTCCGAAACCATGAGGGCACTATGGAAACCATGAACAAACTGGGACGTATTTTGCTGGTTGAAGACGATCCTAAAGACGTGGAACTTACCCTGACGGCCCTTGAGGAATACAACCTAGCCAATGAGGTCATTGTCGCTCGCGATGGCGAAGAAGCCTTGGAATACCTCTATTCCCGAGGCAAATTCAAGACACGGTCCAGCGACAACCCCGCAGTCATGCTGCTGGATTTAAAACTACCCAAGGTCGATGGGCTTGAGGTGTTGAAGCAGATAAAGTCCGAGGAAAAACTGAGAATGATGCCCGTGGTGGTGCTGACCTCATCGAAAGAGGAAAAGGACATGGTGG
>Ga0307471_100002480_pt1 | contig 10629 bp, 14 predicted proteins | sample atmos_gasesAM3C__2_FD_204566 | JGI IMG/M metagenome (GOLD analysis project Ga0307471, IMG submission 204566) | Hardwood forest soil microbial communities from Morgan-Monroe State Forest, Indiana, United States - atmos_gasesAM3C_515 | ecosystem: Environmental > Terrestrial > Soil > Temperate... | reverse complement strand
CCGAGGGCGATTCGCGTTGCGTTGCTCAGCAGCGAAGCCCTGGTGTCGAGGATGAGTTGCGCTCGCTGACGAAGGCTCAGCGACGGAGCCGTCGTCTGCCGCGGGGTGGCCAGGTGCGTATTGGCGCCGACCGCCACGAAACCAGCGACGCTCAGCGCGAGGATGACAGCCACGGACCTTCCAATCCGTTTCCACATGCGAATACCCTCCTGACTCAACGCGGTTGGGCCGCTCGGCCCATGATCGCCTCAAGCCGCGCCGATCATAGCGGACCTACCGAAGGTCAGTGGCGTAAACGCGTCTGCCTGATGTCCCGGTGATTCATGCCGAAATAGTGGGCGACCTCGTGCAGCACGGTGTCAGTCACGAGGTAGACCAGGTCGGCACGAGTACTGCAAACGTCTTCGATGTGGCGCTGCAGCAGCACAATGCGCTTGGGGTATTCGAACGCGCTGAAGGTCGACGCCGTGCCCCCCTGGTAGAACCCGAGCACGTGCTCGTCGATACCAGTGTCGCGGTCGTCAGCGCTCGCGTCTGCTTGAACGACGATCATGAGGTTGTCTGCGTTCATGCGACGACGCAGCGACTCCTCGATGGCACCCAGGGCATCGCCGACGATCCGTTCGAACTCGTCGGTTGACACGCGAAATGGCACTGTCCTTCCAGGGTAGTCCTTAATGCCAGCGTGATTGGGGGGCTTCGCCGCTCCCGCTGACGCGTCGCGCCTGCCCGGCCGTACGATGGTTGACCAGGCCCCCATGAGCTCCCTCGATCCTCCGTTCGTGCATCCGCTGGCGCGCGTCGAGGCCGGTGCGGTCATCGGTTCCGGGACGCGCGTATGGGCGAACGTCCAGGTGCGGCGCGGAGCGCGCATCGGCACGGAGTGCGTGATCGGCACCGGGGTGACCGTCGACGTCGATGTCGTCATCGGTGATCGCTGCAAGGTCCAGAACGGCGCGCTCCTCTACCGAGGGGTGACCCTGGGCGACGGAGTGTTCGTGGGGCCGGCCGCGGTCCTCACCAATGACCGATCGCCACGTGCGGCCACGCCCGAAGGCGCTGTGCTGGGTGACGACGACTGGGATGTCGCTCCGATCGTCGTAGAGGGGGGGGCGACCATTGGCGCCAACGCGACCGTCATCGCGGGGGTCCGGATCGGCGCCTGGTCGATGGTCGGCGCGGGCGCTGTGATCACGCGGGATGTCCTGCCGCACGCGCTTGTGGTCGGCGTGCCGGCGCGTCAGCTCGCGTGGGTGTGCGCATGCGGTCAGCGCGTGGATGGCGAAGGCGACATCGGGTGTGCCGCGTGCGGCCGGCGGTTCACCGTCGCGACGTAGGCGGGTTCAGAGGTGGCGGCGAACACAACGAGTGAGTCAGCAGGAGTGCGGCGCACGTGGTCGCCGGCTGCCGGGCGTCTCGTCGACCGGGCGCCACTGGTCTTCGTCGCCGTCGCGGCGGCGTTGTGGGCCGGCGACGCGTACTTCCGTCCGGCGCTGACGCGACAGCTCTCGGCGAGCCAGATCGTCTTGGTGGAAGACGCGCTGATTGCCCTGTGTTTCATCCCGGCGTCCTTGCGCATCCGACATGAGCTGGCACGTCTGTCCTGGCGGGATTGGTTGGCGCTCGCCACGGTGGCTGTCGGCGCGCAGGCATTCGCAACAGTCCTGTTCACCCAGTCGCTGACGTATGCGTTTCCCGCGGGGGCGCCACCGAACCTGAACGTCGAGAACGAGGTCTATCTGCTGTACCTGCTCCAACCGCTGTTCGGCGTGGTGCTCGCCCGCGTGGTGTTGGGTGAGCGGCGTACCCCGCTCTTCTGGCCGCCGGCAGGCGTGGCGCTTGCCGGCGTCTATCTGATCGTCTTTCCACAAGACCCGCTCGTCCCCTTCTCTTCCATCCAGCATGGCCAGCTGATCGCTGCGTTGCTGGTCCTCGGTGCGGTGTTTCTCTGGGCCTCCGGGACGATCTTCGGGCGTTACGCCCTCTCGGATGTGTCATTCGTCACCACCGCCGCGATGCGCTTCACGCTCGCACTGCCGGTGCTTGTCGCGCTCAATTTCATCAGCCATCGAGCCGAGGCGTTGTCTGGATTTTCGACGAGTCAGGTTCCGAGCTTCCTCGCCATTGCGTTGATCCCGGGTTTGATCGCCATGCTTCTTTATTACCGGGCGCTGTCGAAGACCCCCGCGTCGCTGGCGACGGTGGCCGAGCTCGGCTATCCCAGCGCCCTCTTCCTGCTGTTCTCGTTGCCGGCGCCGGTCGGCATCGGCGCGCCACTCCGCGGCGTCCAAGTCGTGGGAGCGGTCATGCTCGTCACCGCGGTCACCGTACTCAACCTCGTCAGGCGTCACGGCGTCATTCGACTTGGCGGCTGGCGCGCCAGGCAGCTGGCAGCCGGCCGACCGCCGAGTGGTTTCTAATGCCCGGGCTGACCTGGATTGTCGTGCTCATCAAGGACTTCACGCACGCCAAGAGCCGGCTCGCACCCATGCTCGCCCCGGAGTCTCGCAGGGCCCTCGCCGTCGCGCACGCCATGCGGGCGGTGGAGTCGGCGATGCAGGTCGCGCCGACGCTCGCCATCTGCGGCTCGGTCGAAGCGGCCACCATTGCCGGCTCGGGAGGCGCTGACGTTGTTCTCGAGGCGTCGCCGCGCGATCAAAACAGCGCCACTGCGCTTGGTGTCGCCGAAGTGATCGCGCGCGATGGCAATACCGCGCTCATTCTCAGTTCCGACCTGCCCCTCGTCGATGCAGCGGCACTGGCGCGGATGATCCAGATCGCGGAACGTGTCCCCGGCCCCGTGGCCGTCGCCGCTGCAGCGCTCGGCCGTCAGGGAACCAACGCGCTGTACATGCGCCCGCTCGGAGGGTTCGACCTCCACTTTGGTGAGGCGTCGCTCCCGCGTTTCGCAGAAGAGGCGCGACGCCGAGGGCGAGCTTTTATCCGGCACGACGACCCGCGCCTCGCGCTCGACCTTGACGAGCCGGGTGACGTGGCGGTCTGGGAGCAGCTTCGGGCAGCGGTGTGACGATCACACTCGACGCAGTCGAGGGACTTCCCGAGATCCAGCCTGGCGATGACGTCGCTGCGCTAGTGACGAGGCACGCCGGATCGGTTCGTTCGGGCGATGTGGTTGTTGTGGCTCAGAAGGTCGTGTCGAAGGCAGAGGGACGGCTGCGCGACCTTTCCACGGTCAGCGCCTCGCCGCGCGCACGCCGCCTCGCGAAGCACCTCGCGCAGGATCCTCGTTTCGTGCAGCTCGTACTGGATGAGAGCGTCCGTATCGTGCGGCAGGACCGCATCCTCATCGTCGAAACTCCTCATGGATTCATCTGCGCGAACGCGGGGGTGGATCGCTCCAACGTTGACGGCGCCGACGTCGTCACGCTGTTGCCTCTCGATCCGGACGGCAGCGCCCGTGCACTTCGCAACCGGATCGGTGAGATCGGCGGCGCGGATGTTGCGGTCATCATCAGCGACACCTTCGGTCGGCCCTGGCGGATAGGTCAGGTCAACGCAGCACTCGGGGTTTTCGGGATGGCGGCCGTTGTCGACCACCGCGGGGAGCCGGATGATTTCGGCACCCCGCTCCAGTCCACCTTGATCGCTGTGGCCGACGAGATTGCGGCCGCCACCGGCCTCGTGATGGGCAAGGCACGCCGTGTGCCGGCGGTGGTCGTTCGCGGGATCGACGGTGTTGACGGGCGGAGCGGCAGCGGTCGCGAGCTCATCAGACCGCCGGAGCTCGACCTCTTTCGATGAGGGTCGTTCTGCTTGCCGGAGGCACGGGTGGAGCGAAGCTCGGCGCCGGTCTCGCCGATCGGCTCGATCCAAACGACTTGACTATCGTCGTCAACACCGCAGACGACGATGAATTCTGGGGACTCATGGTGAGCCCCGACGTCGACGCAATCCTCTACCGGCTCGCCGGACTATTCAACGAGCAATCGGGTTTCGGCGTGGCGGACGACAGCTTCAACGCGCTGTCGATGCTGCGTCGGCTCGGCGAACCGACATGGTTCGCCCTCGGGGACGAGGATATCGGCCTTCACCTCCTGCGCACACACCTCGCCCACAGCCGCGGCTTGCGCCCCACCGAGACCACACGCGAGATCACGCGCAGGTTGGGGCTCGCCACTCTTCTCGTTCCAATGAGTGACGACGCCGTCCGCACGCGCGTCCTCACCGACGCCGGAGAAATCGGTCTGCAAGAGTGGTTCGTGGCCAGGAGTGCAGAGCCTCCGGTGCGCGGCCTCCGCTTCGAGGGCATGGAATCGGCTCGGGCCGCGCCCGAGGCCGTTGAGGCGGTGACCGCAAGCGACGTGGTGATCATCGGTCCCTCAAATCCTCTGATAAGCATCGACCCGATCCTCATGCTGCTCGGCGCCACGCTGAAACGGGAACGCGTGATCGCGGTCTCGCCGATCGTCGATGGACGTTCGTTGAAAGGTCCGACGGCGCAGATGCTCCGAGACCTCGGCGAGGAGCCGACCGCCCTCGGAGTCGCGAGGCATTACGCTGGAACCGCCGCCTGGTTCATCGTCGACTCGGTCGACGCCGCTCTGCAGCCTGACATCGCAGCCTTGGGAATGCAGACCGCGGTCTGCGACACGGTGATGGCTGACGCCAACGGTCAGCGGCGGCTCGCCGGCGACGTCATGCGTCTGGCAGAGCGCGCGAGGTCAGCACATGCCACCGCGTGAAATGCGCTTCGGCTACAAGCTCTCGGCTGAGCAGTTCGGCCCGGGTGAGCTTGTGGGGCTCGCAGTCGCTGCCGAAGAGCATGGATTCGACACAGCCGGCATCAGCGACCATTTTCAACCCTGGCGTGACGCCGGCGGGCACTCGCCTTTTTCGCTGGAGGTGCTGGCGGCCATAGGCCAACGAACCGAGCGAATCGGCCTGGGCACCAGCGTGCTGACTCCGACCTTCCGGTACCACCCGGCGATAGTGGCGCAGGCAGTGGCCACCCTGGGCTGTCTGAATCCGGGACGTATCTGGCTCGGCGTAGGGACCGGCGAGGCCCTGAATGAACGGCCGCTGGCGGCGAGATGGCCCGACAGCAGCGAGCGATACGCGCGACTGAAAGAGGCGGTCGAACTGATCCAGCGGCTGCTGTCCGAGGATCGCGTCACGTTTACCGGCACGTTCTACGAAACACGCGACGCCACGATCTACGACCGGCCGGAGGTACCGATACCGCTGTACATCGCGGCCTCGGGTCCGTCGGCGGCGCGCCTCGCGGGACGGGTTGCCGATGGGCTGATCTGCACGAGCGGCAAGGGCCTCGCGCTGTACGCCGAAACGCTGTTGCCGGCAGTGCGCGAGGGCGCGCTGAGCGCGGGACGGGACCCCGACGCGATCGAATTGACCATCGAGATGAAGGTCTCGTTCGACCCTGACCGCCGAAAGGCCCTCGACGACACGCGGTTCTGGGCGCCGCTGGCGCTGTCCGCGGCGGATAAGACCGGCGTCGACGATCCGGTCGAAATGGAGCGGTTGGCGGACGCCCTGCCTGCCACCCAGGTTGCTGACCGCTGGATCGTGTCGTCGGATCCGGATGAGCACGTGGCGCGGGTGCGCAGCTACATCGATCTCGGTTTCACACACCTGATCTTCCACGCGCCGGGGCCGGACCAGATGCGCTTTCTCGAGTTGTACGCCACCCACGTGCTGCCCCGCCTCCGACAGGAGGTGGCGTGACCTCAGCCCTGTACGGTCGGCCCGCTCCGCTCTATCGACATGCGAAGCAGCACGCGGCGGTCGCGCTCCATGGCTCTGCGGTAGTCGTCCCAGTCGGTATGCTCGCCGACCGCGCGACGGTAATAGTCCACTAGGGGCTCCATCGCCTCAGGGAGGCCGACGATGTCCACGGTTCCGTCCGCGCTGTGCCATTCCCCGAAGAATCGCTCGGTGATGACGCAGATGCTTGCACGCGGATCGCGGAGGAGATTTCGCGTCTTCATCGCCGTTTCTCGTGTGCTGATGATGATCCTCGACTCCGCGTCGACCGCCGCAAGGACAGGTGAGAGCTGGGGGCTTCCATCCTTGCGCCTCGTCGCGAACACAGCACGTGGGTTGTTGCGGATGAACTCGAGAACCTCCTCGTGCGCGGCGACGACGCTCACGTTCGCTCCAGAACGATCGCTGGGATTTCACGCTCGGTCCTCATTTGATAGTCGTCATAGGCCGGCCATATCGAGGTCATGATCTTCCATAACGCCGGTTTCTCCTCGGCGGTGGCGGTCCGCGCTCGCGCTGTAAAGCGATCCGCTCTGACCTGAACCTCGACATCGGGGTTCGCCTGTAGGTTCAGATACCAGGCGGGCGGTGTTGGAGCTCCTCCCCTGGACGCGACCAGGAGGTAGTCATCGCGATGGCGGCCGTAGATCAGCGGCGTGCTTCTTCGCGTGCCTGAGCGCCGGCCGATCGTGGTCAGGATGAGGATGGGTGCTCCATTGATCCAATCATGCCCCTCCGCTCCGTTGGTCGCCCGGTAGCGCTCCACGTGTTCGTCGCCGAACAGCACGCGACCGACACTCATACTCGAGTCAGCCGGACAACGCGTTGCTTCGTGGGCATCATCATCTGTCCCGGTGCGCATTCTGCCGAACTCGGCCTCGAGCGGCGTCCCTCGGCGACTGGCACCGAGAATGCGAGGCGAGGAGCGCTCGGAACCTCCGCAGCGAATTCACACCCTGCTCACAGCTCGCGGCCACCCTGATGGCATTCGGACACACGCCATCAAAGGAGGCTCGACATGTATCGTCCGATCCGACTCTTCTGGAACCTCGCCGCGATCGGGGGCGCCACCGCGGTGGGCGTCACGACGCACGATCCAGGGCTGATCGTCGTCACGTTCCTCGGCGGACTGCTCGTTCCGAGACTGCTCGGCCTGTCCCCGCGAGGCCCGGGGATGATGGCTTGGGGACGGGGCGGGTGCAGAGCGCACGCGGCTCCTGGCACCACCGAGATCTGAGCTGCCGTGCGGTGGGGTCGGGCGCACTCCCACCCCACCGCTCTTACCATTTCGACTGCTGTGCGCACCATTCTCGTGGTCGATGATGAGCCTGAGATCGTCCGCCTCGTCCGCGACTATCTGGAGAGAGCGGGCTTCACCGTCATCGCAGCGGGCGACGGCAACGAGGCGCTCCGCGTGGCGCGGCAACACCACCCTGATCTGGTCATTCTCGACCTGAACCTGCCCTCCGTCGACGGCCTCGACGTCGCCCGCACACTGCGCCGCGAGGGAGAGGTGCCGATCATCATGCTCACCGCCCGAACCGAGGAGGCGGACAGGGTCGCCGGACTCGAGCTCGGCGCCGACGATTACGTCGGCAAGCCGTTCAGCCCTCGCGAGATCGTGGCCAGGGTGCGCGCGGTCCTGCGCCGCGTCGACGCCGCGAGATCCGGAGAGTCGGTCGTGCGTGTGGGCGAAACGATCGTCCTCGACGTGCTGCGCATGACAGCCTCGGTGGACGGGCGAGCAGTCGAGCTCACGCCCACAGAATTCCAGCTGCTCGTGCACATGGCGCGCCAGCCGGGACGCGTCTTCACACGGGCTCAGCTGCTGGACGCGGTGCGCGGCGTCGCGGTCGAGTCGTACGAGCGTGCAATCGACGCGCACGTCAAGAACCTCCGGCGCAAGATCGAAGCGGATCCGAGAGCGCCCCGGCATCTGCAGACGGTGTTCGGGGTCGGCTACCGGCTCGTCGACGGGACGGCGTGAGGGGTCGGCCCCGCGGCCGGCCGCCATGGTGGCCAGAGGATCGTCCCTGGCCACCGCGTGACCCGGGGGAATGGCGGCGTCACGGCCGGCGGATGGCCAGGCGGGTCGGCTGCGCGCTTGGGATGGCACTGTTCGTCTTCGGCGCTGCAGGTACAGCCCTTGTGTGGCTCGTGCTCAGCGCGGCGGGCGTGCTTGGATCGGCGCCATTCGTTCGCCTCGCATCGGCGATCGGGCTCCTTCTTGGCATCGGCGCGGTCGCCGTGGCTCTCATGCTGTTGCGTCGAGTGACGCTTCGTGCCGCCGGGCTCGTCGACGCCGCGGGAAAGATCGAGGCTGGAGACTACTCGGCGCGAGTTGCGGTGCGAGGACCCAGGGAACTGCGATCGCTGGCGCGTGCCTTCAACGTGATGAGCAGCCGGCTGGAGGCCGAGGAGGCGAGGCGCCAGTCGATCCTCGCCGACGTCGCGCACGAGCTTCGCACTCCGCTGTCGATCATTCGCGGACAGGCCGAGGGGATCGTCGACGGCGTGTACCCTGCGGATCCGGATCGGGTCGCCCCCATCCTCGCCGCGACACGCACGCTCGAGATGCTCGTCGAAGACCTTCGCACGCTCGGGCTCGCCGAGATCGGCGGCCTGCGTCTGCAACGTGAACCACTCGATCTCGGACTCCTCGTCAACGAAGCGATCGGCTCGTTTCGTGCTACGGCGGCCGAAAGCGGTGTCACCCTCGTAGCTGACCTCGCGACGACCGTCCAGCCGATTGACGGCGATCCTGCCCGCCTGCGTGGCGTCCTGGCCAACTTGCTGACCAATGCGCTGCGCTATACGCCGCGCGGCGGGACGGTGCGAATCACGACGGCCGACTCACCGGACGGCATGGTGCGCCTCTCCGTCCACGACGACGGCGAGGGCATTCCCCCGGAGCTGCTGCCGCGTGTGTTCGACCGGTTCGTCAAGGGGCGCTCCTCGTCGGGATCTGGGCTCGGTCTCGCCATCGTTCGCGACGTCGTGGAGGCGCACGGCGGCAGCGTCACTGCACGAAGCGACCCAGATCGCGGAACGGCCATCGACGTCACGCTGTCGGTCGCGCAGAAGACTTGATTGACGCGTTCTACCAGGCAGCCGCAAGGACTCCGGCGCTGTCTCCGTTGTTAAGCGTGATCGGGTTTGGCTACCCCTGGCGATCACGCCAACTTCAATGGAGGATCCGGATGAGCCGGCACATCTCTCGGCGCGTCACCGTTCGAGGATCGCTCGTCGCCGTTGCGGCCGCGATTGCAACCCTCGCCCTGCAGAGCGCTCCGACTGCTGCGTCCCCGCTCGGCCTGGTTGGGACCCCGCACCTCATGCATTCCATCGGCGCGGCAGCCGCGGCGTCCGGCCAGTCGCCGCTCACCTATCAGAGCGCCAACGCACCCGTCGAAAGCGCCCCCGTCGTGTATCTCGATTTCTGGGGCGCACAGTGGCAGGTGGGTTGGACCGACGTGTCCAACTCGGGCGCGACGTACACAAGCAATCAGTCGATGCAGTACCTCACGGGTTTCTTCAGCTACGTGAGCAGCGGCGGGACCAGTTGGATGTCGTCGCAGACCCAGTACTGCTCGGGCGTCGCGGTCGGCACGGTCAACTGCGGAGGCGCCGGCACGCATGTCGGCAACCCGCCGCACTTCGGCGGCAGCTGGATCGACACCGCCAGCACTCCACCACCGCCCGTGGTGCCTGACAGCTGCGCGGTGGCCGTGTGTCTCAACTCCAGCGGCGTTGTGCAGGACGCAAGCCTCATCGCCCAGGAGGCGCTGCAGGCCGAGAGCCACTTCGGCTACAGCGCCAACGCCGACTACTTGATCCTGCTTCCAAAGGCGACCGGCTCCCCCGGTTATGGCTACTACTGCGCCTACCACAGCCAGGCGGTGGACAGCAGCGGGCGCACCATCTCCTTCACCAACATGCCCTACGACCTCGACCTCAACACGCTCTGCGGTCAGAACTTCGTCAACTCGACCGACAACGCCTTTGGGAACGGCTACATGGACGGATACTCGATCGTGGCCGGCCATGAGGTCGCTGAGGCTGCCACCGACGCAACGCCGTCGACAAGCTCGGCCTGGCGCGACTCGTCAGGCCAGGAGACCGGCGACAAGTGCGCGTGGATCACCCCGGGTACCGCAGGCGGCTCGTACAACATCGGACCGGATGCCGCGGGTCACGTCTACGCGGTGCAAACCCTGTACAGCAACACCGCCGGCGGCTGCGTGTAGCGCGCTCAGCCGTCCCGTGAGACGCGCGCTGGGGCGCGTCTCACCCGGTGCCGAGGTGGCACGAGCAGCGCCAGCAATACCGCTGCGGCAGCGAGCAGTACCGAGCCGGCCATCGCCGCCGGCGCTGCCGGCGACGCTCCGGCAAGGCTCGCCACGCTCGGCGCGGCGGCGAATGGCGCCGTGCCGAGCGTGGTGTACGTGCCGCCGACGCGCTTCTGGACGACCAGGCTCATCCTGTTGAGGTCGGCCTTGTACCAATTGTTCGCATCCTGGAAGCGCAACACGGACCCGATGTTGGTGCCGGAGAACGCGGTGACGCGCCCCCAAATGGATACGAGCCTTGGGGGCGGCGCCCTACATGCCGGGAATAGAAAGGAATTCGAGAACGGTGATCGAGCTCACCCCGGGCGTCTTCAAGTGGGGATGATCGTCGACCAGCTTCCTGGCGTCACCGAGCGACTCCGCCTGGAGGAGCGAAAAGCCGGTGATGCCCGCGTCGATCGATACCGAGGCTCCGCCGACCGTCTCTGAAACTCCAAGCGGCGAACCCAGATCCACGATCGCGCTTCCCGCCTTCTGCGACCAGCGATTCCACTCCTCCATCCCCGCCTGCATCTGTTCCGGGGTTGACGCGGACATC
>Ga0307471_100002478_pt1 | contig 10634 bp, 8 predicted proteins | sample atmos_gasesAM3C__2_FD_204566 | JGI IMG/M metagenome (GOLD analysis project Ga0307471, IMG submission 204566) | Hardwood forest soil microbial communities from Morgan-Monroe State Forest, Indiana, United States - atmos_gasesAM3C_515 | ecosystem: Environmental > Terrestrial > Soil > Temperate... | reverse complement strand
ACAGGCTAAACGTCTCCTGCATGAATGGCGTCCACTTCGGCTTGAATGGTTTTCGGGTGAGTGTCATTCCTGCCTGTTGTGGGGTGCGCCCGCCCTTCCTACGGTTACATTCCTGGCAAGAACAGACTACGTTTTCCCAAACTGAAGTTCCTCCCTGGGAACGGGGAATCACGTGGTCGAGGTTTAATTCCTGCCGGGGCAACCGCTGGCAGCAATACTGGCAGATACACTTGTCTCTAGCGTAAATGTTATAGCGACTAAAACGAACTTGTCGCTTCGGAACTCGGTCATAAGCAACCAGTAAGATGACCCGGGGGACGCGAATCACCCGGTTCACCAGCCCGATGGACTCATCGCGAGCGGAGACGGAAAGATCGCTCCAGCTATCAAAATCGAAGGTTTGATACTGCTCATTCACAGCCCTGGCAATGCCCTGATAAAGTAAAATAAACGCGCGGCGGACCGACGTTACATGGATCGGCAGATAAGAACGGTTAAGGATTAAGACCTTAGTATTCAGGATCGAATAGGCCGGCGCTGAGGCGGGATAGCTCATTGAATGGTTGGGGTGATTTTTGGAGAAGCTCTCACAGTTAGGTGGTCGTTTAACAAAAATATAGGGGGCAGGGTGGAATGTCAACAGAACGAAGAGATCATAACCGTGGTTGAAGTCAGGAATAATTTACACTATAAGATTAAAGAGCTGCCAATGGACGTTCGTGGATCTCCGATGCTGGCCGGTGATCCTTCTTGCGCTACCCCTGCCTCGGTTACAAACATTCCGTATGAAACAAGAAATTTTTATCAATTCTAGTTCCCAGGAAAGCCGCATTGCCATCGTTGAGGATGGTCTTCTCGCGGAATTCCTCATCGAACGCAAGGAAGAAATGGGCATCGCGGGGAATATCTATAAAGGCAAGGTCTCAAGGGTCCTACCCGGCATGCAGGCCGCTTTTGTCGATATCGGCATGGAAAAGGCCGCATTTTTACATGCCTCGGACTTTTCCAGTGTCCCGGAAGATGTGCAGCTTATCGATTCTCCAGGTGAGGATGTGGAAGTGGAAGCACCTCCCAAGCGGGTCCCCCATCACCGTCTCCCTTTGGAAAAGCAGCTATCCCGAGATGAAGCGATTTTAGTACAAGTGGCCAAAGATCCGCTGGGTACGAAAGGCGCGCGGGTTACTTCCCATATCTCGTTGCCTGGCCGCTACATGGTTTTCATGCCCGGGACGAAGCATATTGGCATCTCGCGACGAATCGAAAGCGAAGAGGAACGCAAGCGTTTAAAGGAGATTGCCGAGTCGGTGCTGACCGAGGATGGCGGGTTCATCTTAAGAACGGCCTCGGAAGGACGAAGTAAACGCGAGATTCAAAGAGATCTACGCTTTCTGAGGATACTTTGGCGACGCCTGCAGCAGAAGGCGGAGAAAGCAGCCGCCCCTGCGTTGATCCACCAGGATCTGGATCTCATCGCCAGAACGATTCGTGATTTTTTCACGGCGGACACTGAACAGGTGGTGATCGATTCGGCCAAGGATCACCGCCGCATCATGGATTTTATCCGTCAGTTCATGCCGCGGCTCAAAGCCAAAATTGTTTTGTACTCGGGGGCGGAGCCCCTGTTCGACCGTCATGGCATCGAAGAAAAAATCACCAAGGCTTTGGATCGACGGGTCTGGCTCCGTTCCGGAGGCTACATTATCATCGAGCGCACCGAGGCTTTGACGGCCATTGACGTTAACACTGGACGGTTCGTAGGCAAACGGAACCAAGAGGAGACCATCGTCAGGACCAATTTGGAAGCTGCCCACGAAGTGGTGCGCCAACTCCGCCTTAGAAACGTGGGTGGCATCATTATCATCGACTTTATCGACATGGAGAAGGATTCCAATCGTAAGAAAGTCTACGATGCCCTCAGGGACGCGCTTAAAAAAGACAAAGCCCGCACTAACATACTGAAGATATCCGAGCTTGGCCTGGTCGAAATGACGCGCCAGCGGACGCGGGAGAGTTTGGAGAATCAGCTGCTAAGTCCGTGTCCGCATTGTGACGGGCGAGGCCGGATCAAATCTTCCGTGACGGTCGCTTACGACCTCTTACGCGCGATCAAGAAACAACAGGCGAATCTGGAGAACGGCAAGAATATTGTCGTGCGCCTGCACCCGGATGTCGCCAATTTTCTCTACGACGAGAAGAACAACAGCCTGGAAAATCTGGAACGGGAAATCAATCGTCGAATCATCATCAAAGTCAGCCAAGAGCTGCGCCACGATCAGTACGAGATCGCGGAATCGTAAGCCGGCGATTCCGGGCAATAGTAAGTATTTTCAGAAGACGAAATCTAGCCAAAGATATTTAAAATTTTGGGATGAAGGAGAAGCTCGCGCAAAGGCGCAAAGATCGCCAAGGCTCGAAGAAATAAGTAGGGGTCTTTCTTTGCGTGCTTGGCGTCCCTTCGGCAAGCTCAGGACATGCTTGGCACGAGAACGGTTTTTTGTCACCACGGCTGGCAGTATAAAATGTCAGAGATAAATTCTCAGACTTCGAAATGTAAGAATCGGTGGCTTCGCTGCTTGCCTATTTCCCCGCTCTTACCGTGATCTGTGTCGCCGTAAGCGCCCCGTCGTCGGCGCGGTTGGCCGTAATCGATAATTCGGCGCCGGATTTCAACCATGTCGAGTCTCCGATTACCCGCTTGACCACTACCGTATCCGCCGGCACCAGGACTTTAATTTCGCCGCCTTTGTATCTGAGCAACAACACGCGTCCCTGCACGTTTTGAACCGCAACGTCCTCCACGGTCTCGACGTTGGCGTTGGTCATGGTGAGGCCGCTTCCCGGTGCTGAGCTGAGCGGTCCGTGCCCCTCGCCCGTACCCCGCTGGTCTTCGCTGAAAACATGCAAGCGCGAAGCACGGAAAGTTCCGTCCGGCTGCTTTGCCGCAGTGGCGCCGACATACATGCCGGGCGTGATATCGGAAAACTTGATGGGAAGCTCGCCGCGGATTACCGTCTTGTCGTTAAGCTTCACCGCCGCGGGGCCACTTGTGGTTTCCGCCATCAACTCCTGCCCCTTCAGCGACGTCGCTTTGCCGTTCAAGCTCACCCTAGTCTGCGCCAGGAGCGCGCCACTTGTTAGAAAAACGGCGATCCCGATCATCGCGGCGGTCCAGCCACTCGAAAGAAGTTTAATGATACAGCGATTACGCATTGCGGCCTCCTTTGATTGCTTAACCTAAATTCCTAAATTTCCCCGATGAGCTTATTGAACAGAGACTTGACTCCGCCGGCCAAACCACCAGAATACCAGGATCAACGGAGTGAGCACGAGGGTCATCACAAGTGTGACCGCGGATGCCTTGTTGATTCCGCCGCTATACCAATAGCTCCAGACTACCGCAGGTAAGGTAATATTGTCTTGGACCGTGAGAAAAACGGCGACGGTCAGCTCGCGATAGACCAGCAGCGCCGTCCAGATCCAGACCGACATCACGGCAGGCCTGACGAGGGGTAACAGGATTCGCCACGCGGTGCGAAAATTTGATAGCCCGGCAACGAAGGCAGCCTCCTCAAGCTCTTTATGAACCTGGAGCAGCGAACCGTTCATGGCCCGCGTAGCGAAGGCTAAACGGGCGACCACGTAAACTAACGCAATCAACCAGACCGAGCCGTAGAGGGGCACGGCATCACCCAACACGAAAAGGGCGAGCAGCAGGGCACCGATGGCCAGAATCACTTCGGGAAGCGCATGGGGCAGGAATGCGCCAAACTCGAGGATGTAGCGGGCCCGTCGACGGGAGCGCACCACCAGCCACGAGATGCAAAAGGCAAAGAGCACGACCACCAGCGGCACTACAAGCACCAGGGTTACCGTGTTCTTGGCTCCTCGCAGCACCAGCTCCCAGTCCATCTGAAAGAAATGAACCAATGAGAGTCGCCCCATCATTTCCCACGAGGGCGGCGCAAAGTAAGGGGTCAGGGCCGCATAGGCAATCATGAGGAGCGGCAAAAATTTGGACATAAAGGCATAAGAAGCGATGAAGCCCCAACCGGCAACACTCCAGCCACCGAGGTCGATCAGCGCGGGACGATAGCCTTTGCCGGTAACGACCTCGAAGCGATGTCCTTGTTTGAGCACTTGCCCGTACCACAGCGTGAGCAGTCCCGCGATAGCAATCATGAATACGCCGACGGCGCCGGTGATGCCGTACTCGGGCAGGCCGCTCCCCTGCGGGTGAACTTTCAGATAGATGAAGGTGCTGAGCATGTAGACCCGGTTGCCCAGGCCGAGAATAGCCGGGATGTCGAAGGTGGCCAGCCCGATCGTCACAATGTAAATCACCGCGGCCAGAATGCCGGGCATGGCGAGTGGAAGAGTGATGCGGCGAAAGATTCCGCCGAATCCCATGCCATGAACTTTGGCCGCTTCTTCGAGTGAGGGGTTCATGGCTCGGAACATCTGGGCCGTCAGGATGAACGCCAAGGAGGCGAGGCTAAGACCCTGAACGAAACCCATGCCGATGGGAGTCGCGATATTGATGGGTCCGCTTTCAAGCCCGAGGAGATCAACAAGCCACCGGTTCATGATACCGATTCTCGGATGGGCGATCAGCGTCCAGCCCATGGCGGTGTAAATTCCCGGTATCAGCAAACCTAAGGTCATGAGGGTGTAAACCAACGTCTTCCCGGGAAGCGTCGTCCGCTCCACCAGCCAGGCAATCGGCAGGCCGATAACAAGCGCAACCAGCGTGCTCGACACGGCAAAAATGAGGGTGTTCTTGATAACCTGCAGCACGAAGGGATCGGTTAACAGCTCCCGGTAATTCGCCAGGGTGTAGATCGCCGATGCTGTACCGAAGATCCCCTTTTGAAAACTCACCCAGAACATGACCGTGACGAAGGCCACGATCAGGATCATCGGTGCCAAGGATATGGAGAGCACCAAGGGCGAGATTTGAATTCTCCCACCCAGACGGACCGGCAGTCGGAGAACGGCTTGCATTGATATTCCTTTCTCGCTTTGACCTTCTGTTTACTTTGCGCCGCCTTCCCGGAGAATTTTCTCCAGTTCTTTTTGCGTCTCCTGGTAGTCTTTAAGAGAGGCCAACCACTGCGGTGTGTTCAAAGCGACCTTTCCCCCTGACTTCCTTACTTTCTCCACATCTTTCTTCATGTTCGATTCAGGATAGATGTGAAGGTCCAGCCCATCGTGCTTCCACAGCACGGCCTGGCCCTCCGGCGTGTGCAAATAGGCCGTAAGTAGCGCACCGGCATTGGGCGAATGTGAATTCTTTGGGATGCCGCCGTATCGCATGTGCAGTACGGTGCCCTCTTCCACGACGGTATGATCGATGGGCGCGCCGGTCTTGCGCAGCACGATGGCATCACTGCCGCCGCAGGTCAGCACCATCATCAAAAACTCTCCGCTGGTGAAGCGCTCCGATTCGCCGCAGCGCACCAACCCGCCGATATGTTGGGAGAGCTTCCTGGTAAAGCCCATAATATATTCGCGCCCGAGCATCCCTGGCATGGCTAATTCCCGCATTCCTGCAGCGTACGGTGTTGAGGCTATCTTACCCTTCCACTTAGGTTTCAAGACGTCTTCCAGGCGGCGCGGGATGTCTTCACCTTTGACGAGGTCTGTATTGTAGAGAATGCCCACCACCGCGGTGGCGAACGCGATGGCGACTCCCCGGGGCGCGATGGGATCGAAGCCCGGTTCCGAGGGAAGCGGTCTTGGCAGGATGCTCGGCCAATCCATAGGCTTCAAGACGTCGGCTTGCATGGCATCAAGGATGGCTTGGGAATTTCCGAGGTAGACGTCGGTGCTAGCGGGTTGGCCGGCTGCCGCCTCCTGAGCGATCCTGAGCATTAGCCGTTGCATGTCCGGGCCCGGGGTAAACTGCCCTTTGAGGTTAAGTCCGTACTTCTTATTCATTCCGGCCATAATCTCAGCAAAGCCGACGCTGCCGCCGAACGCGCCCGGTCCCCACTGTCCTTTGAGCGTGCCTTCTTTTTTGGCTCCCTCGATGAGCTGCGCCAAGGTTGGGGCAGCGGCTGCGTGCAGGCGCTCCACGGCGACAGCGTTCAGTTGCGTCGCGACGATTGCGATCATGCAAAGACGGATTCTAAAACGGCGCATCATAGCAGGCCCTCCTATTAGCTAATGGTTCATGGTTCACGCATTAGACTGGATGCGTGGTTTGTTCCAGAACCGTAAGACCGGTTTTTTGTCCAGCCGGAAAAACCATGACATCTTCCGGATGGACGTAGAGGTAGAGCTTCCCGTCTTTTTGCGCCGGAATACTTCGCCCCTTTCCTACCAAAGATTGATCACGGACTTCGACGCGATAGATGAACTGGTCGCCGAGAAAAGTGCTGGTTCGAAGAGTTGCTTGCAAAACATTGGAATCTGTTGCCCGGTGATCTTCAACAACGGTCAAAGCTTCCGGGCGAAAACCGACCAGAACATCTTCCCCCGGCCGCGCACATTCTCTGATGCCCAACCGGCCGATTGGCGTTTCCGCCAGAGACGATCCAACGATCTTTCCTTTCAGCCAATTGACCGATCCAAAAAACTCCGCCACCTCGGCCCGTGCCGGGCGATGATACAGTTCCATGGGACGGCCGACCTGCAACAACTCGCCTGATTGCATGAGCGCGATCTTGTCCGACATGGCCATCGCTTCGATCTGATCGTGGGTGACGTAAAGCACGGTTGAACCGAGCTGCTTCGCGAGCTCGCGGATTTTACCACGGACCTCTTCGCGCAGACGGGCGTCGAGATTGCTCAAGGGCTCGTCCATTAACAGGATGCGTGGATTCACAGCGATAGCACGGGCGAGAGCGACGCGCTGCTGCTGCCCGCCGCTAAGCAAGGTCGCGGGCCGTTCAGCCAGCTCATCCAGTTGGACCAGGCGCAAAGCTTCCCGGACGCGACTCGCGACTTCTTTCCGCGCTATTCTCTGTGAGCCTTCGGCCAACGGAAGAGCGACGTTATTGAAAACCGTCAGATGGGGCCAGACGGCGTAGGATTGGAACACCATTCCTAAGTTGCGCTGCTGAGGCGGCACCCAGCTAGGGGGATTGTCGGAGGATACGATTCGACCAGCGATGCGGATCTCGCCGCCGTCGGGAGTTTCGAGGCCGGCGATGCAACGAAGCAGGGTGGTTTTTCCGGAGCCGCTGGCGCCGACGATAACGAACAGCTCGCCTTCGGCGATTTCCAGGTCGAGGGATTTGACCGCGGCAACCGCGCCGTCGCTAACGATGAAACGTTTGTGCAAACGGCGGATGGAAATCATCGCTTCTATGGATCCATTGGGCGCTGCGCTATTCCTTCTCCTCTCCCTGAAGAAGAGAACCGGGATGAGGGCAAGTAGCCCCCCTCATCCTTGCCGAACGATCACTCAAGCAAAACTTGCGATTATGTACTAGCCGTGTTTCGAAATACTATTTGGAAAAACGACCCTAACTGTATTCAGCACCGGGCAGCGGATTTTCCACCGCCTCTTCGAGGGTGGTCGCACGTTTCCATTCATTAGCAGGGCGGCTTTTGCCGTCTGTACCGACCTGGTCCATGGCAGCGTAGATCTCGATTTTATAGCCGTCAGGATCGTAGAATTCGACGCCCGGATTACCCCCTGGGCCGCGGCGGCCCTCGTAGAAGATTTCAACTCCTTTGGACCTGAGGAAATCGCGAATCTTGAAGAGCTCCGAAACGGTCGCCACTTCCAGGGCCATATGATCAAAGCCCACTTGGCCGCGTTTGGGCAATTCATTTTTCTCTTTGGCTTGTAGCAGAGCAACCGTATGGTGATCCGTCGCATTGCGGAAAAATACCATGCCGATTTCGTTTCGGTCGGAGAATTTAAAGCCCATAATTTCCGTCCAGAACTTGCTGCTGCGCTCGATATCGCTGACATTTAAAACCACGTGCCCGATTTTCTTGATCTTGATGGGAGATTTTTCTTCAGCCATACGTTCCTCCTTTGCCGGATCGCTAATTGGTTCTCAAAACCAACAGTTAATAATGCCCGCCCAGACAGCCGGTTGTCTATCACGGAAACAGTATCAAGGCAAAACGTGCAAGTGAGTGACCCTTATGAGACCGGGAACAAATGAATTCACTTTTTCGGCCACGACACGAAATTAATCCGCATCAGTGATGTGTCAGGCATTGACGATAAGGTGGCTTTTTGGCACGCCAGCGGTCGTCAATGGGAGTTGCACTACATGCCTGATACGCCCAACTCTCCGTCGCCGCCCTACTGAACCTTGGGCTTACTGATATTGAGCGGCGCACTCCGGACATGCCGCTCTACACTTACGCAACAAGGCCACGGGGGAGATCAAGCTCACCAGTGATCCGGGACGCGGGCTGATCACGGGGCATTGGAAAAACATCGGCCATCGAGAACATCAGCAGGTCGGCTTTCTCTTGTTCGATAAAGCCTATGGACGCTTGCGATTACGAACTGATCACGCTCAGTCTGAGCGCCACCGGGTTCTATCCTCGGCCTCCTGGCGCCGAGCTAGGTCGCTTTCTTGTTCCATCCGGATCCCTAACCACTCGGTGTCGGCGGTTAATTTTTGCCAGTCGAGATCTTTGCCGGAGATCATTGCCAGGTCCCGTTGAATCGCCGAGCGTATGTCCCGGTCTGGGTCCCAGTACTGTCCAATGGAAAATCGCTGAGCTTGACTGATATTGTTTAGAAAGCTGTCAATGCCTCGCATGCCGCTTTCGATTTCTTTTAAGCCGCGCTGTCGATCGCCTTCGCGAGCCAAGGTCAGACCTAAATAGAGCCTGGCGATATCTTCTGGTCGATTGGATACAATGGCCCGTTCCAAGTTTTTCCTCGCTGCCGGAAATCTGCCGGTAAGATATTCTGAGCGTCCGACATAACTCCACACACCCTGTTTCGGAGAGCTCCCAGTCGCATAGACGTAATCGGGATCCCTCTGAGCAGCGCTGTAAAAATAACCGAGGGCGACTTCGTTCCTGCCCTCAAGCAAAGCCTGCCTTCCCGACTGTACTTCGCCACCGGCTTGGAGGCTCGTACACCCCGCGAGGAAAACAAACAATAAGAACAATGCCAATGAGGTTTTTGTTTCCATGGCTTCCTCCCATCTTCCCGTGCTCAACCTAGTCGCCGCCACCAGGGAAAACAATAGCAAGAGGGCTGCGCTTCACGAAGTTCACAGCGCTCATGCGTCGAAGGCGAGAATGCTGCACCAAATTCTAACCGGGGTGAGTCTGACCATGTGATTTTCGAAGGGTCTATGATTTTTGTTAGTATACTGGGTCAGAGAGCAATTTTTGATCAAGTGATCGCATGCGCTGACCTCGATTTCACCCCGTCATGAAACGTTTCTGTAGAGCTTGCTGCCACATTTCCACAAAAACTGTGGACAAACCTGTGGGTAAGTTGTTCAGGTACCCGGTAATGCGGGCCGTCCAAAGCATACATCAACCGGATTGCCTGAATTTTCCACAGCAAAAGTCGAATCGAATCAGTAAATTGCAATTTTATTGACTTTCTTAGGCTGCCGTCGATATGTCAAAACATGACAAGTCTCACCTTCCAGGTAATTTGTCAGTTTCGGAAGTTTCTAAGCAATCGAAGGATTTCTGTCATAATTTCAGGACCGGTCTTCGCCTTAATATTGAGCAACAGCTCTGTGTTGGAAAACACGCAGCGCCATGAGATGGCTCGGGCGTACTCGCGAGCCAACACTGGTTCGAATATGGAACAAAACACCGCCCGTCCACCGGTTCGGGGTCTGGATTCGTCGTCAATAGTGAGGCAAGAAAGCGGAAAAGTGAAATTGGGGATAATCTAAATTTTCTTACTTGACGCCAAACTTAGCCACTAATTTTCGGCCATAGTCCCTGACGGAGGTCACCGACAGGGAACGCCGCTTCAAAAGATCGAGGCGGATCATTTTGAACTGGATACTCTTTGCAAGGGCCCGTCGCTGCCCTTCATCTTCGACATGTTTCAAGAGATCTTCGAGGGTGTGAATGTCCTTCAACAGTTCAGCCTCCGGCGGCAATACGTGGGCGTTCTTGAGGATGTGATAGCCGATACGCAAATCTTCCGGTACCCAGCTCAGGTCCTCGAGATTAAGAGGTTTCCCTTTGCCGGGAAGGTCATCGAAAGCCCCCGCTCGTTGGGCGTCGAGGATTCTCTCTTCCGCTATGCGCCAAAAATAACTCAAGCCGAACTCTCTTGGGCGACGGGCTCCTTGATTTCTTCCGGAGGTCTCACGTGACGAAACATCAAATAAAAGGCAATGTCGTTAACCAATTGTAACCCGCCCCCTATGAACAATGGAAGTGTCAAAGATACAGTCTGCATCAGATAGGTGGAGATCGTCGGGCTGATGCTGAAGGGGACAACTCGGGCAAGCCCTGTGACTCCGGCAGCGGAGCCTCTCTCTTCGGATTTAACCATGGCCATTGTGAAGGAAGCCCGCAAAGGATTGTCCATGTACGCAAAAAAGGACCGGATGGTCAGGAGCAAACCTGCGAGGAAAAAGGTCGGCGCAAAAGGGATGACCAGATATATCATGGATGCGAGTCCGTGGGAGAAAGCCATGGTGCGTACGACGCCAAGGTAACGCGCCACCATG
>Ga0307471_100002477_pt1 | contig 10635 bp, 15 predicted proteins | sample atmos_gasesAM3C__2_FD_204566 | JGI IMG/M metagenome (GOLD analysis project Ga0307471, IMG submission 204566) | Hardwood forest soil microbial communities from Morgan-Monroe State Forest, Indiana, United States - atmos_gasesAM3C_515 | ecosystem: Environmental > Terrestrial > Soil > Temperate... | reverse complement strand
AACCCGAATGCATGCGAATACCAGAGGCTGCGTTTTTCATGCTCACTGAGGACGCCCTCCAGAATGCTTTCAAGAGGCAAGCCTATTCTAGAGAAAAGGTAGGGCGCGACGCGCTAATTGGAGGAAATGGGCAACACCTTTCGAAAGAGTGTTGCGCAGCGCCTTGCCTCCTGAACACCTCGTCACAGATCAAGCAGAGGCGCAGATTCTCATTGAGAACGCCGAAGACCTTGCCGATATTGTCTGTGCTGGCGAACACTGTTCTTTGGATGTCGTCAAACATGCTCGGCTCAGAGAGTTCTTTAAACATGTGCTTCCTGAACAAAGCTGGCACCCTCAAGCAAAACCGGGGAATGAGATTTGCTCTTCGCCTCTTTCATCAGGCGGCAGACGCTCGCCCGCGAGATTCCGTGCTTCTTGGCAACCTGCGTCAGAGACATGCCGGAGCGCCGATCTTCGATGACTTGCTCACGATCTACGTCAAGCCGCGATCTCCCGATCTGCCGACCCTCAAGCCTTGCCCGTCGCATCCCACTTTTGACGCGTTCCACTACCAGTGACCTTTCCAATTCTGCAATCGCAGAGATGATCGTCACGAAAAGACGCCCCATCGCATCCCCCGTTGCGACACCTTCTCTGCGGCTGACAAACTCAATTCCCAGACTGTCCAGTTCGTCAACTATTTGCAGAAAGTTCTTAGTGCTCCTTGCGATGCGGTCGAAAGCTGCCACGAGAACAACGGAGAACTTTTTCCGCCGCGCATCAGCCATGAGCAGATCAAGCCCCGGACGGCGTGCCTTCTTCCCACAAACACCCCGATCTTCGTATTCGTGGACAACCTCGAAGCCTCTTTGTGCCGCCAACTCTCGAAGATCGTACAACTGAGATTCGACGTGCTGGTCGGGAGTCGAGACTCGGACGTACAAGGCTGCTCTCTTCATCTGCTCAGTTCCTCCTTGGATATTGGGGGAAATCAAGTTCTGTCTTCGCACAGTTGGATTGGTTGTCTGGTCTGACTGTCAATGAGCACAGTGGGAGACCGGGGAGTCTCGCGAAATCCTGCTTGGCACAAACAATGCCTTGCTTCCGCAGCGCATGGCACCATAAAGGTGCTGCTCGCGAACCTGTTCCTCTGGAACGGAAGCAGGAGGTGCGGGATGCGTGCCCAGTACAGCGCAGACTCCGCGTGCAGAATGCGGTCGCCTTCGTTCCGCAATGACCGCGAGCGCCTGCGTGCCATGAACTTGGCTGCTCGGTATCGGCAAAGTCTCTCAGCAGCCTCCATGCAGACGGTCAACTCAGGGGCGAGCACCCTCAAGTTGGAGCAGACCTCGCGGTCGAGAACATGCCCAAGGTGGAAATCACTGAGTTCGCGTAGTCGCTCACGAAGCACGCCGGGTACAACCAGCGCTGCCGCGAACCGTTCCGCGAGATTGCTGGATTTCAACCGCTCCCGCTGCTCTGCCATAAGCTCGCGGATGCCCCACTCTCACATGCTTCAGTAATACAGTCGGCTTTCGAAATTTGGCTACCTAACTCGGCTTGGTTACCAAAGATTTCCGTCCGAAACCAGACGATTTTGTCGGGTGCTCTGTATACCTATGGTGGAGGGAAGGACTCTATGCTCAAAAAGGACTACGTTCCCGACGGAAACCGCAAGATCATCGGGTCGATCACGAGCGGCTACAGCGGCGGCACATCTGATGTCGTCCGAGACGAGCACAACGAAATCAGCGGGCGCACCAGTGACCTGTTTCACACGACACGCGACGGGCGCGGAAATCTCGTCTCCACCAACACGAGCGATCCGGGTCTTTTGATCAACCGTAAGAAGTAGCGCCGACTCACCACTCCCCTGCGGTCTCAGTTCCTCTCCCACTCTGTTAACGAGGAGGAAGCATGCCTACGCGATCCGTATCGCCCGAGGTAATCGAATGCCCTCTCTGTTCTGGCGAAGGCGAACTGACCCGCGCAGAGATTCTTGACCGTCTCGGCGTTAAAGACTTCGCCCGCGTCGCTCAGCTTTCCGCTGAAGAAGCATTCCGCCTGCTCCAGAGCAAGCACGACCGCGACAATCAGTCTACGTGGTCTCGTTTCGAAGCCGAGTTGGCAAAACGGACTGCGGAGCTTAGAGAGCAGCACAAGGACGCATTGCGCCTCGCCATGTCAGAAAAGGACAGTCTGTCGCGGCAGGTCGAGGTTTGTTTGCGAGAACTCGCCGATCTCCAAAAGAATCAGGAACTCGAAGGCGAACTGTCGAAGGCTGCACGGATCGGAAAACGCGAGGAGACCAGCTTTGAGGATGAGGCTCGCAGTTGGGCTGGGGTCTGGATCAGCGACAAGTTGCCGCGCAACGGCGACTTCCTCCTCTCCTACCGCGCTCCGAACGGCGACCCCGCTGAGCCGAAAATCCTAATCGACAACAAGGACAAATCGACAATCGCGGAGAGCGACATCGACAAGCTGGTGCGCGACGCACGGGAACGCTCCATCGGCGTCGCCGCACTGGTCGCCCGCGATGAAACACAGCTTCGGCAAATTGACCGGGAATCGCGTTGGAGCCGCAAGGACGGTGTGTGGGTGCTTCGCACTACCCGTCAGTGGATCGCCCGCGACCTCGACGTATTGAAGCCAATCTTTGAGCGCATGCGAGCACAAGGTTTCGACCTGCTGGATAGAAATGCCGTGCTCGCCGACGAAGTCCGTCGAACCCTCCCTGAGATCGACCGGATCGAGAAGGAACTGGGGAGGGCGGCGAAGGCGATCCAGTCCGTGTCAGCGCTGGTCGTGCGCTATAGGGAGCGACTGCGCAATCTGTGCGACACCGCTGCCAGCGCGAAGATCGCTACAACTCCAGCGGACGGCGGTGTTCGCCAAAACGTCACCGCGTAGAGATCAGTGGAGGCAATCTTGATTCACGAACTTGCTCGTTATTACCTAGCGCAGGGCAAGACAGTGAGGGCGGCTGGCTTGATGCTCAAGCTAATCAAGACAGAGCCAACGCCGGAAAATCTCGAACTGCTGGCAGACATTTATATGCAGCAGGGATTGTTTGATGATGCGAAAGAGTTGTACTTGCGCGTTGTGAAAGCGGGTTTGAAATGAAGCCACTAATGGAAGAGGAGGCGTTGCGGTGAGGATCAGCAAATCCAAATTCGTCGCGCCGTAAGAGAGGAGACCCTGTGCTCAGATCGCTGCTGAGGTCGCTGTTGAAAGACTTGCTCATCGCGGTCGCACTTCTCGCCGCTTCGGCAACTCTCCCCTTCGCTTCGTTTTGGCTGGTAAGCGACCCCGTTGGCGGTCAGCTTTTCTTCTGGTTGTCGCCTTGGACGTGCGCCGTGTGGACGGTGTTCGTCTCGGTGCTCGTCGGCTCGCGTTTCTGGCTGGGCAGGGAGCACGTGCTCGCGTGGCGTGCCGCCCGAGGCGGCTACCTGATGTCGAGCCTCAAGTCCACCGCGCTGATGTTCCTCGCCCTGCTCGCGAGCTACGGCTTCGAGTTCGCCGTGATCCTCCTGCTGCCCCGGTCTCCAACCTCGCTACGCCTGCTGGTGCTTGCCGCGTACGCGCCTGCGGGAATGGCAGCCGTGTGGAGCGCCCGCGGCTAAGCGGAAGCGTGGGCGCTGCCAGCTTGTCTTGGACGCGAAAGGCAAGCGGCTCATTCGATGCAAGAACCCAGCAAAGCACCGCCTGACGGACGGCACGCCGCTATGCACCGTGCATTGGCGAATGTCTGCGGAGGCGAAGCGTATCCCGTGGCTGAGATCATGCGAATCCGCACGCACAGCGGCGTGGTAGTCGCGAGAACGCTGCGGGAGGGACGATGACGGACGACGACAAGCTGATCGAGTCGATGTTCGAAGAAGTGATCGAGACAACCATCAAGTCGGAGGTGCTGCGGTGAGCACAAGGATCAGCAAATCGAGATTCATTGCAGGCGTGCAGTGCCTCTTTCTTCGTAGCATCGAGTCGTGAGGGGCTTTCCTTGATCTTCGCGATTCCTTGCTGGGTGTAGCGGACTAGCGCCACAAAGTGTGGCATTGAGGTTTCCTCCTGATTCAAGCCGCCACAAGTTTCACGAGTGCAGTTTTGTTGCGGATAATCAATGTGGAGCCCTTCAGTTCAACGATTCTCAGTTTTCTAAACTCCGAAAGTGTACGGGTTATCGTTTCCCGGCGGGTGCCGATGAGTTGGGAAATGTCTTCGTGGGTCAGCGCGAGCTTTGTACGGACTACTCCATTGGCGACCTCTCCCTCCCCTGACGACTCCAACAAGAACTTGGCGAGCCTCCCCGAAATCGAGTGCGATAACCCAATCGTGCGGACAAGATCATATGCATCCTGACAATCACGGCTGACATGCTGGGTGGCGCGTAGGCAGGCATCACCGTGCTTTTTGAGGAACGGAAGGAAGTCTTGTCGGCTTACGAAATTCAGCTGGCATGGCCGGATCGTCTCCACCGTCAACTCATACGATCTGCCAGTAACAGTTGCGTGCAGGCCGAGAACTTCTCCGGCTTTTGCTATCCGCAGGATGAAGGTTTTCCCATCTTTAGAGGTGGTCGAAAGCTTGGCTTGCCCTTGGCATAGCATGAAGATGCCACGCGGCGTTTGTCCTTCAACAAAAATGACAGCGTGTTCTGGGTAAACGGCGGCATGTTTTATCTGGTTGAAAGCTTCCAGAGATTCTTTGGGGAGATCGCAGAAGAATTTCTCGGAGCGCAGTTGACAGGTCAGACAGTTTTCAACGCAGGGCAGACCGTAGGGCGAGTTCATGGATGTTCCTCACCTTCCCTAGACCACATACCTACGCGCCCAGCCAAGTTCCTTGGCAGCAATTTCTGAGCACGAACTCGGGAACCCCGCAGAATGCGGTGGCGATAGGGGCGGCGGCCATGCTTCGTCTGTTCAAAAGCTAGGCAGGAATGGTAGGCAACAGACAAGGCGAAAAACTGATCAAAAGAGCACAGTTTTAGAAGTGCGCAATTTCACTTCTCCTTGACCAAAAATCTGCGATGGCTATGAGCGTTCTTGACCACACAGGTCGGACCCGATTTGGTAGCGAATACTTCGTCGAGAGTGGTCGCTTCTGACCATACACCGATAGGAATACCGCGTAAGGTGAGGGTGCATACGGATACGCCAGACTTTGATGTCAGGATGCGGCAGGCGATTCGAAATCGCAAAGCGCCACTGTCAGGTCGCATCTTTAGATACGACTTATTACTAATTGAGGAAGTGGAAAAATGGCTACTCAACCATGCCAGAAATGCAAACAAGCCCACCCCGGTCGTGTCTGCGATTACGACGAAAAAGGCGAATGCGCCGAGACGATTGGCGCCAATGAGGTTGCTCAACCATATAACGAGCCATCAAAAGACGAGGAAGATTGAGTTTCGTCTCCGGAGCAACTGAGCGCCACCTTTGACAAGGGCGTGCAGAAAGTCACCCGAAGTTTCTTGGTAGTAATGGTACCCGACATCCTCATCCTGAAGGCAGTAAACAAGCAACATTAGACGCATTGGGACCAGCCCCTGCCGTTCCGTCGCTGTTGTAATCACCATCTCAACCACGACCCGTGAGGCTACTCATTTCGAACGATCTTGCGGCAATCGTCACAGAGATTGTCCGTGAATCGCTGGCCGCGTTCGGGCACCGAACCGCACACCCGACAGACCCACCCCTCCGCTCGGCAAAGGTTAGCCCACGCTTCATCCCTCTTGCGTTCGGGGTCGTCGGTACTCACGACGTGCGAAAGTATAGCTCGGCTTGATTTCGTTTTCGATGTGGCGGTTCACCGAAACAGAAAAACCGCCCACATTCAGGCGGCTTCGTGGAGTTTGCAGATCATCTGCCGCATCGGGCCGAAGCCCCTACCACCGCACTCCGAAGTCGGTTGGTCGCGCCTTTCGCACTGTCCTGATGCTTCAGGGATTCTATCGGCCTGCGATCCGCGCCAACAATGGCACCTTGGTGATGGATGGTAACGTTGAGGGGATTTTCGGAGTTGAACTCCTGAAATTGGCAGACGTGCGGAACTGCCGCTAGAATCGGCTTCTCCGACTCGATCTACATTGTCGCAGCGTAGGCTCCTCAACGCTGACGGATAACGAAATCCTGAGTTTTTCCGGATACACATCGGCCCCGCCCAGACCGTTGGTGTCCACTGCCATGACCACGCCGATGTAAATAAAAACGGCCCCGATTCATGAGGCCGTTTGCGCGACATCGTGCGCGATAGGTTATTCGGTTATTCAATCGTCACCCAAGTGGAAGAACACGCCATTCTGCTCGTGAGCAATTATCGAGTAACGGTTGCGTATTGGATTGGGGGCCTCAGATACAAATGAGAAGCCTCCCGGCTGAGACGCCTGTGCCGACCAGTTTATGGTGGCCCCGGTCTTCACGAAGTGACCGCGGAAGTTCTGGTTTTCGTTCACGACCCTTTGAGAGTCGATGACGCCGCTCCACTCGATGTCCAACGACACAGCAGCGGGAACTGCGGCAATGGGCGGAATGTTCAAGCCATTTCCCACGAACCCTTGCCCATTCGTAAGGTTATTGAGCAAATCGTGAGCATCCATTACGGGAACGTCGTGCACTCGCAGCGACGCGAAACCTTCGTCAAGATCGGCCCGTATCGCATCGTGCGAGGTTGGGATAACCCAGAAAAGCCCATTAGGCGCGATTCCGGGGCTGTAGTCGTGAGTCTGTTTGCCGGGATTGAAGAGCGTCGCGTCTGTGGGATTGAAATTGTTCGGGTCGAACTGACCCTTGTAAATGTCGAGTCAAACGAACACGAAAGAGCCGTGGTGGTGGTTACCGTCCTCGCCTACGTACTCGCCCCGCATGGCGCCCATGTCAGCGCGAAACGCAAGCGACCCCGGATTGGTGTCGTCTGCGAAGGTGACGCCGCTTCCGGTCCCAAGACCTCGAATCATGGTGTCGAGAACCAGACCGTTAAAGTCGCCGATCTCTGAGGGATCACCCTGTGCGGTGTCGAAGATAGTCAGGGGTAACGTCGGGTCATTGGGCAGCGGATTGTGGTGAACATGGAAGCCGAATGCGGTACCGCCGCCCGGGATAGGGTTGGGCTCCACTGTCTTTGGGTCGGCCAGTGCGACCGGGCAAAGTGCGAACTCCGATGCGGCTGCAAGACCTGCTACCCCCGCGGCGGCGCTCAAGAATCCACGACGTGTGAAATTCCCGGCGTCGGCGTGAAAGCGGCGAAAGTGTTCTTCAGTCTTTCTGTGTAGAAGTCCTCTCCAGGGAGGAACAGGGACTCGGTTCATGGTTTTGTTCTCCTTTCGGTGAAGCTGCGAAGAGATGGATCGAGGAACGACCTTCTTTTGAGAAAGGCTGGACGATGAGAAAGGGCAAGAGAAGAGATTTGCATAGCTCCCCCCAGAGTCAAGCCTTGAGATGTGTCCCCGTGAGATCGTTACCAGGCCAAGAGTGCCTGAAGCCTCAACGTCAGAGCGTCGAGGTCAGGAGAAGGCAAATGCCGCACGCCCCGTGCGGTATGCGATGGATTGTGCTACCGGAAAATCTCGGGGTCAAGAAAAAAAACGGAAAAAAAGGGAGGGAATACTTGGTCCCTAGTGGGCTGGCGCAATTCCCTGCTCAGTTACAGAGTCGCGATTGCAAGGTTCTGTAAACAGGCGTTCTCACCAGCTTGCGCGGTATGTTCGCCCATTTTTGCCCGTTGAGTTTTCGGGAAAAATCAGACCTCGGTTCAGGGGTTGAGGGATTGTGTCTGCCAGAGAAATCAATGGAGGAGAGCGTTGGAGGCGAGGAGCTACTGCTGTACGGGACTGACGGATGTGCGAATCGGAAACGTCACGCTTCGCGAGGAAATACTGCTGGACGAAGCTGTCACAGGAGCGAATCCTGAGTTTTTTCGAGTGATTGCATCGGCCAAAAAACCCCGTCCTATCGTCCCCTGTGGGATTCGCCCTTTCGGAAGAACGACAGCCGCTTCGGGCGGAGGGAACGCCACAAACGTTGACCTCCCCTCTTTGGACACCTAACATCTCTACCCAATGACCACGCCCTCCCAACCCGTTGGGCAGACGATCTCTCATTACCGCATTCTGCGCAAGATCGGCGGAGGAGGTATGGGCGTTGTGTATGAGGCCGAAGACCTGAAGCTAGGTCGCCACGTTGCACTCAAGTTCCTTCCTGAAAAACTTGCCAATGATCCGCAAGCTCTCAGCCGTTTCCAGCGGGAAGCCAAAGCTGCGTCGTCCCTGAACCATCCGAACATCTGCACGATTTACGAGATTGACGAGCACAATGGGCTAGCCTTCATCGTTATGGAGTTTCTGGAGGGCATGACACTGAACCAGCGAATCGCGGGAGGTCCGTTCGAGAGTGAGGTAATTCTGCCACTCGCCATCGAAATCGCGGATGCTCTCGATGCCGCCCACTCCGCTGGTATCGTCCATCGCGACATCAAGACCGCAAACATCTTCGTCACTAAGCGCGGGCACGCCAAGGTTTTGGATTTCGGATTAGCCAAAGTGGTCCCCCGTATCAGTAACGTGGGAGAAGTTGGCATGACAGCGCAATCAACCGTGACTTTGGAAAGTCACTTAACCAGTCCGGGGACGGCAGTGGGGACAATTGCGTACATGTCGCCGGAACAAGTTCGAGCCAAAGAATTGGACGCACGCACCGACCTGTTTTCCTTCGGCGTAGTGCTCTACGAGATGGCGACGGGGACGTTGCCGTTTCGCGGAGAGAGCACTGGGATACTCTTTGAGTCCATTCTGAATCGTTCCCCCGTTCCTCCCGTTCGACTCAATCCTGACGTTCTTCCCACGCTGGAAGAGATCATCAACAAGTGTTTGGAAAAGGATCGTAACCTCCGCTACCAGCATGCCTCTGACATTCGGACCGACCTGCAAAGGCTGAAGCGGGACACGGAGTCAGCGCCAATAGCCGCAGGACCAAGGACTGAAGCCACTCACCGACGAATGCACTGGAAGGTCACGCTCTCAGTTGCATTGGCTGTCGCGCTCGCACTGGGTGGTTACTTCTACATTCACCGCCCGACCAAACTTACTGACAAAGACACTATCGTTCTCGGCGACTTCAGCAACAGCACGGGCGACCCAATATTCGATGACACACTCAGGACGGCACTCACAATCTCGTTGCGGCAATCGCCCTTTCTGAACGTGCTCGATGATGACAAACTCGCTCAGACACTAAAACTGATGACACGCTCATCCGACACCAAGCTCATACCAGACGTGGCTAGTGAGCTTTGCCAGCGGGCTGGAAGCAAGGCTTACATTGCGGGAACGATTGGCAGTCTGGGCAGCGAATACGTGCTGGGGCTGAAGGCGGTGAATTGCCAGAGCGGCGAGACGCTGGCACAGGAACAGGTGACGGCGGCGAAAAAGGAGAAGGTGCTCGACGTATTGGACGAGGCGGCGTCCAAGCTGCGCGGCGAATTGGGTGAATCGTTAGCTACGGTGCGGAAGTTCGATGTTCCGCTCGCGGCAGCGACGACGCCTTCTTTTGACGCTCTGAAAGCGTACAGCGTTGGTATGAACGCATTACATCGACAGGGCGATCTTGCCGCGATGCCATATTTCCAGCACGCTATCGAACTTGATCCAAATTTCGCGATGGCGTATTCCGCGTTAAGTGCGATTTACGGCAACATTTCAAAGCCGGAGATCGGAGATAAGTACTCTCGGAAAGCATTCGAACTCCGCGACCGCACCAGCGAGTGGGAGAAATTCCGGCTTTCAGCCGACTACTACATTAGTGGTGTTGGGCAACTGGGAAAGGCAGTCGAAGTTGGAGAATTGTGGGCGCAAACCTATCCTAATGAGGCAGGGCCAAACTCTCTTCTAGGGTCTGTCTACAACTGGCTAGGACAGTTCGACAAGGCGCTTGCTCACGTGACGGTTGCGTTGGGGAAAGAGCCGAACGATCTTAACGGTCTGGCGATCCAACTGGAATCGTATATGGCCTTGAATCGTTTTTCGGATGCCGAAGCTGTCGCAGAGAAAATGCGGCTCCTCGCGCCTGACGTTCCTCATTATTCCATTTATTTCCTAGGCTTCGTTCGTGGTGATGCCAATGAGATGCAGCGCCAAATGACTCTAGTTAGGGCAGGAAAGGGCGACATCGAGTTGCTGGCTTCTGCTGCGGCCGATACGAACGCTTACCACGGGCACATTGAAAGGCAGCCTAGCACGCAGATGACATCAATAGATAACGAGGCGGTTGCGATATCGCAGACGAAAAGGGCTCTGTGGGAGGCAGAGTTCCAGTTGACCGACGCGGCACTCAGGGATGCGCGAGAGGCATTGGCAAATGCACCAACTCTCTATGTGCGAGTTCTGGTATCGCTGGCACTGGCGCGTGCTGGGGACAGTGCAAGGGCGGAGAAGCTCATCACAGAATTAGAGAGTGCATTTCCTCCAGACTCCATGATGATGCTGTACGGCGGCTCATCCATTCGCTCTGCTCTAGACCTCAACCGAAATGGTGCCTCCGATGCCATCGAACGATTGCAGGCAGCAGCGAACGTGGAACTGAGCATGGAATGGTTTTTCCCCGGCTCTACAATGTACCCTGCCTATCTCAGGGGCTTGGCTTACCTTGCCTCACAGCGTGG
>Ga0307471_100002476_pt1 | contig 10636 bp, 10 predicted proteins | sample atmos_gasesAM3C__2_FD_204566 | JGI IMG/M metagenome (GOLD analysis project Ga0307471, IMG submission 204566) | Hardwood forest soil microbial communities from Morgan-Monroe State Forest, Indiana, United States - atmos_gasesAM3C_515 | ecosystem: Environmental > Terrestrial > Soil > Temperate... | reverse complement strand
TCTCGAATCTGCCTTGCGGCTGAACCCGATTGCGAATCCTTCTGCTCAATCTTTACTATCCGCCGGACACCTCGGCGACCGCAAAAATGGCGCACACGGTCGCGGACGCCATTTGCGTTCATCACCGCGTCACGGTACTTTGCGGCCGGCCATCGTACGATCCTACGGAGCGGCGTCCTTGGCGCATGTATCAAACGGAAAGTGCTGGCCTGGTTCGAATCATCCGCGCCGGCTCGACGGCGTTTCCTCGCTTCAACATGAAAAAACGGCTGATGAATTACCTGAGTTACGTTTGGCTCGCCGTTCCGCGCGCCCTATTTCTCGATTGTGACGCCGTCCTCGCCATGACCGACCCGCCATTTCAGGGAATCGCAGGAGCTTTTGTGGCTATGCTTAAACGAAAACCCTACGCCTACAACATCCGCGACCTGTATCCAGACATGGCGGTGAGCGGCGACATCGTGCGCCGTGGCCTCTTCGCACGCCTTTGGGAAAGGATGCACCGCTGGGCTTTGCGCCGCGCCAAGTGCGTCGTCGTTCTCGGCGAAGACATGCGCGCCCGAATCATCGCAAAAGGAGTAGAGCCTTCCCACGTCGTAGTCGTACGCGATGGAGCGGAGCTTCCCAAATCGAAGGAACCTTTGCCCCCTCCCGATCCTGAAATCGTCCGCGCGATTCGAGGCAGTTTTTCGTTCGTCCTGCTACACGCCGGCAATCTTGGATTTTACGGTGCGTGGAATACCCTGATTACCGCGGCCCGCAAACTCGCAAACGACGGCGTGGGCCTGGTTTTTGTAGGCGGCGGCGCGCTGCGTGCGCAGCTGGAAACCGCGGCAGCGGGTGCCGAAAACATTCGCTTTTTCGATTATTTCCCTTCGAACAAAATCCCTTCAGTTCTCGCAGCCGCGGATGCGCATATTGTCACGCTCAAACGCGGGCTCGAGGGAGCGGTGGTGCCGAGCAAAATGTACGGAATTCTCGCCGCAGGAAAGCCCATTGTCGCTGTAGCCGCGAGGGAAACAGACGTCGTATCGCTGGGCGCGAAGCAAGGCTTCTCCGTGAGCGCCGATCCGGACAAACCCGCGGAGCTCGTTGGCGTAATTCGCAGCCTGATGGCGGACGTCACGAAACTAAGAGCTATGGAAGAAGCAGCACGCAACGCAGCGCCTTCTTATGACCGGGCCGGAGAACTTCAAAAATATCTGGAAGTTTTCGACCACCTAACCGCGGGCTAAAGGTCTAAGCAGGGGAGCAGCGCCGCAGAAAACGCTTCCTCAGGCCCAACCTGAGCCCCCTAATCGCACTGTACGGAGGTTTCCCCCTCAGCATCATCGCAACGAATCTAACAAAGCAACTTTCTGGCATTGCCGCGCAACAAAAATCGCAGTATCGTGTTTGCGCTGCGTGGGGGCAGCCGTTTTCAAGTTTCTGACTTCGGAGCCGGTCCCAAACCCGGCAAGCTCACGGAGTCCCGGGCCACCCGCTTGCTTGCAACATGTTTTCCGAATGAAATGAGGTTGCATGGCCGCAGGCCTGCTTGCTTTCTTCATCGCTTTGTTCGCTTCCATGATGTTGGTCGTTCCTGTACGCGCGTTCGCGCTGCGCGTCGGGATGGTAGATCTGCCCGGCCCTCGGAAGGTGCATCAGGCGCCGATTCCCCTCCTGGGCGGCTTGGCCATGTATGCCGCCGTCGTGATCGCAGTCTTGCTGGCGTTTCAGGGGCCGACGCGGACGCAAATTGCCGGCATCCTGATCGGCGCCAGTCTGGTGGCCGCCGTCGGGATTCTCGATGACCGCGGACTCCTTCATCATCAAGTGAAGTTATTCGTCGGCATGCCCGTGGCCGCAGGAATTTTGCTTCTCAGCGGGATTCGTGCTCAGGTTTTCAGTGTGCTACTCGGAAGCCGCAGTGGCGAAGTCTTGGACGCTGCCCTTACCGTCCTTTGGGTGGTGGGTATCACCGCTTCGTTCAGCATTCTCGATCACATGGACGGCTTGTGCGCCGGTGTTGCCGCCGTCGCTTCCGTATTCTTCGCGCTTCTTGCCTACCTGAACGAGCAGACACTGGTCACCGTCCTCGCGGCGGCGGTTCTTGGCGCGGCCACGGGTTTCCTGCGTTGGAACTTTAAGCCCGCTAAAATTTTCATGGGCGATGGTGGCGCGATGTTTTTAGGTTTCTTGATGGCCACCTTAGGTCTCAAGCTGCGCCTGGAAAATGCCGCGCATCTTTCTTCCTGGTTGGCCCCGGTATTGATTTTGGGTGTGGCCATTTTTGATACCACCCTGGTCACCATCTCTCGCGCGCGCCGCGGGTTGCTGCCCTTTGCGACTCCCGGCAAGGACCACGCCGCCCATCGGCTATCCAATCTGGGGCTCGGCCATCGCGGAGCCGTGATCACCCTGTTTCTTCTTGGCGCCATAGGAGGTTGCGCGGCTCTGTTCGTCAGCTACCTGTCAACGCGGGGCGCCTTAGGTCTTGGAACCGTAGTGCTTGCCATCATCTTGCTGGGCGTCGCATATCTGGAGCACGCGCCCTATGAACGCCAGGAGCCCAAGGCTTCTCCTCCTTCTTAAGATCGGAGCTCGTTCTTCGAAAAGCCCTTCGACTTTGCGTTAACCCGCGTCTTTCTTTGCGCTTACGGGGCGTTTCTGTATACTTACAAAGCTCCTGCCACCCAATTCCCTAGAATCCCGCAGGGGTCGGGCGGAAAGCAAATCCAATCTCCTGCTTTAGTTCTCTCGGCAACGTAAGGAGAGACCGTACAAAATTGGGAACGTACAGGACTGTGAAAGATAGCAAAGCTCACCCCGGGAATGGCGGTCACACAGCGGAAGTAATTGTCGTCGGAGCTTCAGCAGCCGGACTCTTCACCGCTGCCGGCGTAGCCCGCGGCGGGCGACCCGTCCGCGTGTTGGAATCCAAGCCACAGCTTGAGCCCGCGTCGCGCACGCTGATTGTTACCGATCATTTTCGCACTCAGATGGCCTCTGTGGCGCAGGATAGCGTCATCAACGAAATCCGCCGCTTTGAACTCTTTACCGACGGCCGCTCCGCGCAAATTGCCCTGAAGAAGCCGGATCTGATTATCGAACGTTCGCGTTTGATTGTCGCCCTCGCGCGCGACGCTCAGCAAGCAGGAACTTCCTTCTCTTTTGACACGCGTTTTCTCGGTGTGGGGCCGAACGAACGTGGCTTGCGTTTGGAGATTGAAACCGGCGGCAAGCGCGAAGAGCTGCACGCCGACAGCGTTGTCGGTGCGGATGGCGCGGCGAGCCGCGTCGCCCGGGCGGCCGGCTGGCCGCCTGTTGAGACCGTTCCGCTCGTGCAAGCCATCGTTCGGCTCCCGAAGGATTGTCCGCCGGATACCACGCGCGTCTGGTTCATTCCCGACGATACGCCATACTTTTATTGGCTGATTCCTGAGTCCCCGGACCGCGCCGCTCTCGGCGTAATCGGCGAGCACGGCCGCGACACGAAACGTTGCTTCGAAAATTTCCTCGAAAAGAAGAAGCTGGAACCGCTGGAATGGCAGGGCGCCCGCATTCCCATTTATCGCGGCTGGGTTCCGGTGCGTAGGCAAATTGGCAACGGAGAAGTGTTTCTTGTGGGGGACGCTGCAGCCCAGGTCAAAGTGTCTACGGTTGGCGGCATCGTCACCGGCTTTCGCGGCGCGCTCGGCGTAGCGCAGGCGCTATTGCGAAAAGGCGTCGGCAGGGAATTGGCGGCTTTGCGCCGCGAATTAGGCACGCACTGGATGATCCGCCGCGCTCTGCATCATTTTCAGCAGAAGGACTACTCTCAGCTCGTGGATTTGCTCGATGTCTCCGCCCGCGAATCGCTGGGTGAGTTTCATCGCGACCAGTCTACTCGTCTCCTTTGGAACCTGGTCCGGCGCCAGCCGCGGCTTTTGCTTCTCGGGTTTCGCGGTCTGCTCATGGGAAGAAGAAGCAGGGACTAGCGAAATAGCTCTGTCCCTTTGAACTAGCTGTTTTTTAGGCAAGGGAAGGCAGCGAACACTTTTTTCTTTCCCTGGCTTCGGTCACAATACCAACTAGCGTCCTAGCACACAGGTTGTTGCCTGTTAGCTCCAACTCAGGGAGGTTCTCTTTTGCGTCTTTCTGTCATCGGATGTGGATACGTCGGGCTGGTCACCGGAGCCTGTCTTGCGGAAGCGGGTCACGACGTCGTATGTACGGATATCGATAAAGACCGCATTGCCAAGCTCCAGGCAGGCGGCGTGCCCATTTACGAAGAGCACCTTGAACAAATTCTTACGTCCGCGCGCAAGGCCGGGCGCATTTCGTACACCGCGGATGCCGGTGAAGCCATTCGTGCAGGAGAAGCCATTTTCATTTGCGTCGGCACTCCTCCCAAGGAATCCGGTGATGCTGACCTCTCCGCCATCGATAACGTGGCCCGGCAAATCGCTGCGGAAGCAAAAACTTCGAAGCTCGTGATCGAGAAAAGCACTGTTCCTGCACGCACGGGAATCGAGCTCAGCCGCGCGCTCGCCGCCTATTCTAGAAACAGCAACATAAAATTCCGCGTCGCTTCGAATCCGGAATTTCTTCGTGAGGGAACCGCCGTCGGCGATTTTTTTCATCCTGACCGCATCGTCGTCGGCGTGGAGGATCCTTCCTCCGCCGCCGAACTTCGGGAAATCTACCGCCCCATCTTGGATAAGAGTTTTCGTTGCCCGGTGCACAATGGAACCTGCCCTCCGGGTCAGAAAGCCGAGTTCCTGGTCACCACCATCAGCAGTGCGGAGCTCATCAAGCACGCCTCCAATTCCTTCCTGGCGCTGAAGATCAGCTACGCTAACGTCATCGCCGATTTGTGCGAGAAGATTGGAGCGAACGTCGAGGAAGTCACTCGCGCGATGGGCCTCGATCCCCGGATTGGCAGTCAGTTTCTTAAAGCGGGTTTGGGCTACGGCGGTTTCTGCTTTCCTAAGGACGTGCAGGCCTTTATTTACCTGGCCGCCAAAGTCGGCGTTGATTTCGATATCTTGAAGGCTGCGGAACGCGTCAACAAACAGCGCATCGAGCGTTTTTTTGAAAAAGTTCACCAGGCACTCTGGGTAGTGAAAGGTAAGCGCATGGCGGTCCTTGGGCTCGCCTTCAAAGCCAATACCGACGACATTCGCTTTGCGCCGGCTTTGGAAGTCGTCAAGGGCCTCATCGAAGAAGGCGCCGTCATTCACGCTACGGATCCAGAGGCAATGTCTCGAACCAAGTCTCTGTTTCCCCAGCTTCACTATCACGAGGACCCGTACGAAGCGCTGCGCGATGCGGATGCCGCCCTCATCTGCACCGAGTGGGATTCTTTCCGCAAGCTCGATTGGCAGCGCGCAGGAAATTCCATGGCGCGCAAGCTGGTGATTGACGGAAGAAATCTCTATGTGCCGCAGGAAATGCGCAACCTGGGCTTCGAGTATTATTCTTTCGGGAGAGACCAGCGTACCTCGTAACAACCGGGGCCGCTATTTTTTCTTAAAAGTTTCTCTGAAATAGTCCAGAGTGAGTTTCAGTCCCTCTTCCAATCCCACTTTCGGCTCCCACTCCAAGATGCGCATTGCCTTGCTGATGTCCGGGCAGCGTCGCTTCGGATCATCCTGTGGCAGCGGCTTGAAAACAATCGGCGGCGGATTGTCGAAATGCTTCCGGATGCGCTCGGCAAAATCGAGAAGCGTGATCTCCTGCGGATTACCGATATTCGTGGGCAAGTGTTCGTCAGACATCATCAACCTGTAAATGCCCTCGATCAGGTCGGACACATAACAAAAACTCCGCGTCTGCTTCCCGTCTCCGTAAACCGTCAGCGGCATGCCGCTCAGCGCCTGGAAAACGAAATTCGGCAGCGCGCGGCCGTCATTCAATCGCATGCGCGGCCCATAAGTGTTGAAGATTCGCACGATGCGCGTGTCCACGTTGTGGTATCGGTGATACGCCATCGTCATCGCTTCGGCGAACCGCTTCGCTTCGTCATAAACTCCGCGTGGGCCTATGGGATTCACATGTCCCCAGTACTCTTCGTTCTGCGGAGAAACTTCCGGGTCGCCGTAGCATTCGCTGGTGGAGGCCAGAAAGAATTTCGCATTCTTTGCTTTCGCCAAGCCCAGCGCATTGTGCGTTCCCAGCGCGCCAACCTTCAGCGTGGGAATGGGCATCTTCAGGTAATCCACCGGGCTTGCCGGCGATGCAAAATGAAGCACGTAGTCAATCGGACCGGGCACGTCCATATAGTTGGAAACATCCGCCCGCAGGATCCGGAACCGCGGATTCTTCATCAGATGCGAAACATTGCTGTCGACTCCCGTGACCAGATTGTCCAGCGCCAGCACTTCCCAGTCTTCCGCGATAAGGCGGTCGCACAGATGCGATCCCAGGAAACCCGCTCCTCCGGTGACAACCGCTCGCATGCATCCTCCTCACAAATGCAATGCGACAGTTTACCCATAGCCCCGCGAATTGACCACAACATCGGCCCGGGATAGCATGCGCGAGTTTCCCATGGCCACTTCCCTAAACTCCGACGCTGCTGTCGTCGCGGCCCGAAACCCGCGCAGGTTCATTCTTCTCGCCATCGTCTGTGTCTTCTTGGTCCTGGCGCTGGTAGCGTTTTTCGGTGTCGGGCGCTGGCTCGTCGTGGAGGACCCCGTGGGCAAAGCGCGCGCCATTGCCGTCCTCAGCGGCAGAATGCCAGTGCGCGCCCTCGAAGCCGCTAAGCTCTATCGCCAGGGTTATGCGCCGGAGGTGTGGCTCACCCTCACCTCCGAGCCGGGAGAATCACTCAAAGCAATGGGCATTTCTTTCGAAGGGGAAGAGGTTTACAGTACCCGCGTCTTAATTCACGAAGGAGTCCCCGCGGGAGCCATTCACGTGCTGGAGACGCCCATTGTGAACACAGCCGACGAAGTCCGTGTGATTAGCAGGGCGCTCGAACGAGAGAACAATCGTTCTGTCATTTTGGTCACCAGCAAGCCTCACACGCGCCGCGTCCGCCTGCTGTGGCGAAAGCTTGCTCCCCCAGATTGCCGCGCCATCATGCGAGCCGCCTCGGACGATTCGTTTGACCCGCGCCATTGGTGGCGCACCACAGGCGACGCCCTCGACGTTGTCCGCGAAGTCCTCGGATTGATGAATGCTTGGGCGGGTCTGCCACTTACTCGCACACGCTGATATTTGCCCTCGCGCCACAATCTGTCATCCCGGCGCGGGACCTCTCTTCAATATCGGAATTCAGGCTCAAAAGAAAAAGAACCGTTTTCGTCGCCGTGGCGTCACCCGCTCTTCGACTTCGGGAACGTGCGGCAAATCGCGTCCTTCAAACGCCGCCTGTGGATTTTCGACAAACAACGCGCGCGCTTTCCTTTCGCCGAACTGATTCGCGACCACGTCATGGGCGGCCTGCAGCCGCAGAGGCCGGTTTCGATTGTTGTGCGCGTCGCTTGCCGCGAAATGGACCATCCCTTCGCCAATCCATTGCAGCGCAATCTGCTGCGCGGTCGGCCCGAATGCCCCTGTGAGTGCGTTGGCGGTTACCTGAACGAAGCAGCCGCGCCTGACCCATTCTCTTAGCCGCTCCGGATGCGTCCGTAAGATGACGTTGCGTTCTGGATGCGTCACGATCAGGCGCCGCCCGGAAAGCTGCATTTCGTGCAGCGTCCGGTCCATGGCCGGCGGAATCGAAATCTCGTTGAATTCCAACAGCAAATAATCGTGTTGATTGATGCAATAATGCTGAGGCTGCTTCCGCAACAACGCGAGGTTCTCCGGATTCAGGTGAAAGTCGCAGCCTGTGGCGACTTGGAGCCGGTTGCCAATCCGCGCTTGCAGTTCGTCGCGCAGCTGCCGGACGTGTGCAAAATCAAACCAGAACCTTTCGTTCGAATGCGGAGTGGCAACGACGTGCGTGATGCCATCTGCGATCGCGGTCTCCGCCATCTCCAGCGATTCTTCCATCTTGTCGGGACCGTCATCCAGCCCCGGCAGAATGTGACTGTGCAAATCAACCATTCAGGCCCGCCTTTATCGCCACCACGCGCTGAACGCCTGCCACGCGCCCAAAGCGAACAAAATCCCTGCAAAAACCTGCCGCATCTTCTGAGGCTGCAACTTCTCGGCCAACCTTCCCCCAAGGATGCCGCCCAAAAACACTCCCGGGATCAGCAACAAGCCCGTTTTCCAGGAAACAAAGCCCTCACGCGCATAAGCTATCAGCGCGAGCACTCCCGTTGGCGGAATCAATGCCACAAGACTCGTCCCTTGCGCCCGGTGCTGGCTGAAGCCATACAGCAAGCCAAGGAGCGGCACCAGCAGAACGCCACCGCCAATCCCAAACATCCCCGAAGCAATTCCGCAAATGCACGCCACCAGGAAGATTCCGGCGTCCTGCCCCACGCCCTTACCCACGGGCGCTCTCTCCCTTGGCGGTCACCGCTCTGCCTTCGAGCTGCGTTTTTCTCCACAGCAGAATTGCGGAAAGCACCAGGAAGCAGCCAAACATTCCCTTCAGATGCCGGGAGGGCAACGGCAAGGCCACCAGACTCCCTCCGTACGCGCCAAGTAGCATTCCCAGCGCGCACAAAATTCCTGCTCTCAGATCCACTTGTCCCTGCTTCCAGTACTCTCGCAAGGCTCCCAGCCCGATGGGCGGCAGCAAAATAAAAAGGGAAGTGCCTTGCGCCAGGTGCTGGTCCATCCCCAGCAGATAAACCATAGCGGGCACCAGGACGACGCCACCACCGATGCCCAACAGGCCCACCAGCACACCAACACCGAGTCCCAGCAGGAGGATGATCAAGGTCATGTCAGTTCAGCGCAGCGAGCAACTCGTCAGGGCAAAGAAGCTGTGCGCCTTCTATCTTCCCCTGTCCCAGGGTCCGAGGCAACGTTGCGTTGAGCCGATGCCAATATACGGTGAAGACCTGTTTTTTTCTTTTTGGAGGAAACTGTTATATTTACATGTCTCTTTGCCGCGTTACGCCGATTTCCTGTTGGGCAGTGGGGGCACTGCCGCAGGTGAAGGCGAATCCCGGAGAACGTAACTTTTGCTGACTTCGGCTTGCCTCGAGGTCAAACCACAGGAGCTGCTGCTCAACCCATGCCCATCGACCGGAGACCCGAATTCTTTAAAGGCGCCCAGCTCAAAGTAGGAATCATCGGCTGCGGCTATGTGGGACTGCCGTTGGCCTTGCGCTTTGCCGAAGCGGGCCACAAAGTCACAGGATTTGACACCGACCCGGACAAAGTTGGGATGCTCAACGCCGGACGATCTTACATCCAGCATATTCCGCAGAATAAGATTCAGCAGTTCGTCATCAGCCGCCACTTCGGCGCCACCGCCGATTTTGCAAAACTAAAAGAGTGCGACGCCATCCTTATCTGTGTTCCCACTCCTCTCGATGAGCGCCGCGAACCCGATTTGAGTTACGTCGAACAAACGGCTCTTTCCATTTATCCGCACCTGCAAAAAGGGCAACTGATCGTCCTCGAATCCACAACCTATCCCGGCACCACGGAAGAGCTCGTCCTTCCCATCCTGGAAAGGAGCGGCCTGAGCTGCCCGATTGCCACAGCCCAGGAAAATGAAGATGCGGGCTGCGATTTCTGGCTCGCTTTTTCTCCCGAGCGTGAAGATCCCGGCAACAAACAATTCGGACTGGCGCAAATTCCCAAGGTAGTGGGCGGCCTGAATCCGCCCAGCGGGCGCGCCGCGCAAGCGCTCTACAGCCAGGTCGTGGCTCGCGTCATTCCGGTCAGCTCCACGCGCGCGGCGGAAATGGCCAAGCTGCTCGAAAATATTTTTCGCTGCGTGAACATTGCGCTCGTCAATGAACTCAAGCAGCTCTGCTTGCGCATGAACATGGACATCTGGGAGATCATCGACGCCGCGGCCACGAAACCGTTCGGCTTCATGCCGTTTTATCCCGGCCCTGGCCTTGGCGGCCATTGCATTCCCGTGGATCCGTATTATCTCTCCTGGAAAGCTCGCGAATACGATTTCGCTACGCGCTTTATCGAGCTGGCCGGCGAAGTGAACACCGCCATGCCTTACCACGTGGCCGAAGCCACCTCCAACGCCCTCAACACCCACAAGAAAAGCATGAAAGGCTCGAAGATTCTACTGTTGGGTGTGGCATACAAGAAAGACGTGGACGATTTGCGCGAGTCCCCGTCGCTCAAGATCATGCAGCTCTTTTTGCAGCGCGGCGCGCAGCTCGATTACAACGACCCTTACTTCCCCCAGCTCCACAAGATGCGCCACTACAATTACGAGCATTTGAAGTCTGTGCCGCTGAATCCGCAAACGCTCGCAAGCTACGACGCCGTGGTGATTGCCACCGATCATTCCAGCTACGACTACGAAGCCATCGTGCATTCCGCGAAGCTGGTCATTGATACGCGCAACGCCACGCGCCGCGTCGTTCGCCACCGCGAAAAAATCGTCCTCTGCTAGCTAAACTTCTCAAGGGCCGAACACGCCAACACGGACGGAAATTGTGAAAGTGTCATCCTGAGCGAAGCGAAGGATCTCAGCCGACACATACCTCGTTGCCTCCGATCAAGTGAGATTCTTCGGGCATCCTCGTCGTATGCCCTCAGAATGACAACATTTCCCGCTTCCTAGAGC
>Ga0307471_100002475_pt1 | contig 10636 bp, 5 predicted proteins | sample atmos_gasesAM3C__2_FD_204566 | JGI IMG/M metagenome (GOLD analysis project Ga0307471, IMG submission 204566) | Hardwood forest soil microbial communities from Morgan-Monroe State Forest, Indiana, United States - atmos_gasesAM3C_515 | ecosystem: Environmental > Terrestrial > Soil > Temperate... | reverse complement strand
TGTCCAATTTTGTGTGCCACTTCAAGGGTTCAGTCCATTTTGGGGTCAAATGGACCCCAGCGATTTTGCAGAGAAAGCCAGCCAGTCGGGAAAAAGGAAAAAGAGAAATCCGATTGGTTTTGTAAACCGTCGCTAAGACTCGCGGGCGGGATGGCAACATCACCCAACCCTTCGGTTGAAAGCCGAAAGGACGTGCTCGCACTAGGCTCAATCTGGATCGTTTGGTGTGGTGCTGTCACGACAATGTCACACAGATTAAAGCTAATTTCGCCGAACGATTGGGCTGCTGCTCGAAGATTCGCAACAACGGTGTAGGGAACCGTTGTTTCGGTTCCACCTCGACGAATAGCCGACTATTCATCCCGGTGACTGCGAATGATAGGTACCGTGTGGCCGATCACCCGCGAAGGGCCGTTCGCGCGGTGCGCGACAGATCAGAGACTTGATCCCACACAGTTGTAATGTGCCACGCCGCACATAGCACCGTCGATAGCATTGGGTTGGCGGCCGGCCCAGCAGCGGGTTATTCCGAACACCACGAGAAATGGAATGAAGCGTCTCGCTTTTTGCTTTGTTGCTCCCATTGCTTTCCCTCCTGGGGCATACTTATCAAACGATCCCTAGGGCGGGAGGCCGATGTGCCGCAACAGATCATCGAACCGCGGGTCCGAGTGTAAGCTGTTAAAGTGAGGGTCGTATTTCAGTTCGAGTAAATCCCTCGCGTGCACCTGGTAAGCCTTTTCCAGCCACTCGAAGGCCTCTTCTTTTTGGCCCAATCCCGCATATACTCCTGCAAGCAGATCCGGATGAACATGTCGTTGTTTTGCAATTTCCTTGAGTTGGGCCAGCTGCTTTTCCGCGTCATTCTTTCTTCCCGCAACAGCGTAGGCATACCCGAGATGGGCTATTGCCCGCGGAGTGCTGCCCTGTAAGAGGGCCACGGCTTTCTCAAGTTCCTGAATACCCTCCGCAAGTTTCCCTTGCTGAACGTCAACATCGCCGCAATAAACATGCCCAATGCCGAGATTGGGGTCTAGTTCCTGCATCTTCCGGCATTGTTCTGCTGCGCCGTCATATTGACCTGCCATGTAAAGCAGCAACCAGCGGTCCCATCTTATTCGGAGCGAGAGCGGATCAAGCTCCACAGCCCGTTTCGTCTCCGCGAGCCCTTCGTCAGCTCGTCCGAGGGTCAGCAAATAACGGCCGTGCGAACTGTGAGCTCGGGCAAAGTTCGGATTGAGCTCAATCGCTTGCCTAATTTCCCGTTCAGCACCCACCCAGTCCCAATCGCACCAGAATTCCACATCCGCCAGAATTGCGTGAGTCTCGGCAGCTTCGTCGTCCCTCTTGACTGCTTCCAGTGCTAGGGCCTTAGCCTTTCGACAATACTCGTTGGGTATTGCTGTGTTGCCGCCATCTACCGTATAGAAGTCTGCTAAGCCAGAGTAAGGCAAAGCCCAGGCTGGGTCTTTTTTGGTTGCGAGTTCAAAGTATTCACTAGCTTTCGGTCCTCCCGCCGGCCAGAGTTTCTCCCAAAAGTAGCGGCCCTCCAAGTACGCCTCGTAGGCCTCAAGATCGACGGGGTGGGCGCTCGCCAAGCGCGCCTGCTCCTGCGGCGTGAGTCTGACTCGAATCCCATTCGCGATCGCCCGCGAAACATCATCCTGCAAAGCAAGGACATCACGCAGGTCCCTCTCGAAACTGTCGGCCCACAGGTGCTTCTCTGGCGAGGCCTGGACAAGATTCGCGGTGATCCGCACGCGGTCGCCCGAGCGCACTACCGTACCTTCCACGAGCGCATCGACCCGCAACTCGCTAGCGATCTCACCCAGCGGCTTCTTGGTACTCTTGTACCTCATCACCGAGGTCCGCGAGATCACGCGTAGTTCCCCGATCTTGCCCAAGTCGGTTATGAGGGCTTCAGTCATACCATCGGCGAAATATTCCTGCGCAGGATCGCCGCTGAGATTCTCGAGAGGCAGAACGGCAATGGATTGCACTTTTGTCGCGGCGCTTGTTCTCAGAAGTCGTTGTCGCAATCCGCCGATGTTGAATCCTACGAAGAGCACTAGCACCACAGCCAGCAAACCAGCGACAAACCAGAGCTTCGATGAGCGGAGCACCGCCAAAGCGCCCATCGGATGTTCCGCCGCATTTTCGGTGCCGGTGGTCAAATCCTGATGCGGGGCGGAAGTAGTGCTCGCGACCGCAGCGATGAACCGATAGCCCTTGCGGGGAAGCGTCTCAATATAGCGCGGGCTTTCAGCCGAGTCTGCCAGGGCGTCACGCAATCTCTTAATCGCTGTATTCAGGCCGACATCGAAGTCAACAAACGTGTCCGCGGACCAAAGCTTCTGGCGAAGCTCTTCGCGAGTGACCACGTCACCTGGATGCTGCAGCAGTAATGCCAGGACCTGAAAGGGCTGGTCCTGAAGCTTGACCTTCAGACCGTGCTTGCGCACTTCGCCCGAACGCAGATCCACTTCAAATACGCCGAAACGAAACCCTTCGGGCTTGGGCGGATCCTCCGTGGCGCTCTCCTAGGTTAGCAGGCAGCTTACCACTTAGCGTGAACCATGAAAATCGTGTGGACCTGTCACTTCTTACTTTAACCGAGGTCATTCCAAGCACTTGCGTCGTCAGAATCATTCCAGATTGCCGTCATCAATCGTCCATTGACCCGAGCCGCAGTCCGCGTGAGAGTCCCTCCGCACGCACGGTTTGTGCACAGTTCAAACCAAAATCGAGCAAGGAGGAAAAATGAAACGACCCTTTGTTTCAGTTGCGGCGGGTGGATTGATCGCCAGCCTGCTGCTTGGCGCGGGAATTGGTGCTATTCGAACTGCGTCCGCAGTCGCACCAGCTACAGTCTTGAATGCAGAGGAAGACCAGCGAGTCGAGGGTAGCTGGTACATCAGTGTCCAAGTAACAGAACCAAGCCCTGCAACGTTCGACGCGCTCTACGGTTTCGCTAACGGCGGTGTGTTCACGCGGATCGACGGGCGTAACAACGCCCCAGCACTTGGCACGTGGCAACGCACCGAGGATGGCACGATTGTCTTTAGCAACATACTGTTCAACTTTGTCAATGGAGTCAGAACTGGATACATCACCGGCAAGTTTGCTGCGCGTGTGGTGGATGGGACGCTGACTGGCACGTTCACGGCCGAGGGTCACGGAATCCCCGGTTTTCTCCCGAGGAGCGGCACCTTCACGGGGACACGGATCGTGGCTGAGGCTCCCTAGAGCTCCTATCTCGACTGCCCGGAACTTTAGCATCGTGACAAACGCAATGAGGCTGAAAGACCGGAGTTTTGTGATGAAAGTGGGTACCAGGCAATTGTGGACCTGAACAAAAAAGGAGGAAGCATTGAAACGGTACGTTAGTTGGATGATTCTCGGTGGAATGATCGCCACCCTGCTGCTCGGCTTGCCGATCTTCCGCGGAGAGCGGTCAGGAATCGTCACTTCTGTGCACGCACAAGAGCAGGAGAATCCTCCCGACAAAGCGTGCTCAGTTGCGAGCTTGAAGGGAGCTTACGGGTTCTTCCGTACAGGGACGACATCCGCGGGGCCCCTAGCTGCTGTGGGCATCGCCACTTTCGACGGCACGGGCGCAGTTGGTACAGCGCGCCAAACCATACGCAAGAACGGCGTCACCGTAAACGATCTTTTCACCGACCCGGCAATAGCTGGTCCCTACGAAGTAGACCCGGATTGTGCGGCAAGATTTCTTAATCCCGACGGAAGTGTGTTTGCCCACGCAGTGGTCGTTGATGCGGGCAATGAACTCTTCATCCTGAGCCTGTCAGATGCCAATTCGGTCTACGGAGTCATGAAGAAGATCGACAGTGGCCGAGATCGTGAAAAATAACGGACACGGGCGAAAGAGTCGGGGGCTTGCCTGCGAATACGACATAGCTAATCCAGAACCGGTGACGATGAAGAGCAACCGAGCAGGGGTTCGCTATGAACTGTAGAACCGCATTCGTAAGAAGGCCCGTAATTTGGGGAGTCTTGAGTGTTGTGTTCCTCGCCGGATGTGGGGGAGGAGCATCGCCGGCGGGAAATAATCCTTCGCCCGACCCGCCTAGAGCGATCGCCGTCAACATCTTCCCACAGACGGCGTCAGTGCAGGTGGGAAACAGTACTCAGTTCACGGCGACAGTTCAAAACGATCCAAAAATAAAGGGAGTTACTTGGTCAGTGGTGCCCAGTCTGGGCAGCAATTGCACCGACGTTGGCTGCGGAGTTATCGACGCGACGGGGAGATATACCGCGCCGTCGACGGTCCACGATGCTCCTGGTCTCTACATCGTGGCGACGTCTGTGGCCGACGCCAGTAAAACGGCCACCGCGGTAGTCTTTGTGACTCCGGCACCGACAGGCATCGCAGTTTCACCCGTCACGGCAACCGTTGCCATTAGTGGGATCCAGCAATTCATCGCAACCGGAGACCCGTTCGGTGCTATTCCCGTTGTATCGTGGAGTGTCTCTGGGTCCGGCTGCACTGGAGCGAGTTGCGGAATGATCGACTCGACGGGAAAATATACGGCGCCGGCAACTGTCCCCAACCCTTCCCTGGTGTCCGTTACGGCGACCTCGGTAGCGGATTCATCTGTATCGGGATCGGCTACGGTCATGCTTGGCAGCAATCCTGATAATTCCAAGTTGAGCGGTCAGTATGCGTTCCTGCTGGGCGGATACGATGGCGACGGGAATGTGGCCATGGCTGGGAGTTTTACAGCCGACGGGCAAGGAAACATTTCCCAGGGCGTTGCAGACTACAATTTCAGCAGCGCCATTTTCGTGGCCACGAATCTCACGTTCACTGGCACCTATTCCGTCGGCTCTGATGACCGCGGAAGTATGGCCATAACGGTGAGTAGTCCGCACGCTTTTCTTTCGGGCTTTAGCCAGACATTCTCATTCTCTCTAGGCTCGTTCAACGGTGGTATCGCAACCAGAGGCCGCATGATTGAGCTCGACAATGAACAAATCTGGACTACGGGGCTCTTAGCGAAGCAAGACCCAACGGCTTTCTCCACGGCAGCAATCACTGGAGGCTACGCATTCGGCCTTTCTGGAACTGCTGGCAGCGGGTTTCCTCTGAACGCAGTCGGAAGATTCACTGCCAGTGGCGGTTCCCTGAGTGCGGGCCTGACCGACGTTTACGGTTTAGGACTGACTGAGAGCGGATCGGGCACCGTTTCGGCTGGCTTACGCTTGCCGTTCTCAGGAGTCTACCAAGTATCTGCAAATGGGCGAGGCACCGTAGTGTTCACTTTCACTGCCCAGGACCCGGCGTTCTCTAACTTCGCCTTCTATGTTGTGTCAGCAAGTGAACTGCTCTTGGTCGAGACGGATACGTGCCAGAGTGGGATATGCACGTTCAAGGGGGGAATTAGCGGTGAAGCCCTGCAGCAGTCTGGAGGATCCTTTACCACGGCCTCACTGAATGGCCCAGCAGTGTTCAACTTGACCGCTGCCCGCAGCAACGCGACCGGGGGCAGTGTAGCTGTGGGGCAAGAAATTTTTGATGGGATGGGCAATTTGACAGGCATTCAGGACGAAAACAGCAGCGGTGTTATCACGTCGGCCCATGCGTTTAGTGGAACCTACACCGTAGACCCGGACGGTCTGGGTCGCGGCGCGATTGCGCTAGGGGGCGTCCAGCAATCTTTCTATCTGGCGAGCGCTGGAAGAGGGTTCGTTATTGATACAAGTAGCTACAAAGCGGGGAAGTTCGAGACACAAAGGGGAGCGCCCTTTAATGATGCCTCGATTTCGGGGAACTTTGTCTTGGGAGTGCTGCCTTGGCCCTTCAATTGGACGTTTAGTCCTGCCTCCGGCGTGATGAGTGCCACCGGATCCGGCAGCCTGCTAGGAACTTCCGATTGCATTTGCGGCAGCGACTCACATTTCTCTGGCAGTTATTCGGTCGATGGAAACGGCCGAGCTATGATGACGATCACGCCCACTTCGGGTTCGCCTTCGAATTGGGTTTTTTATCTTGTCTCTCCTTCGAAGGCCGTGGGCATCGATACAGATGCGGGCACAACAAACAGCGCCATCAGAATCATTGAGAAATAGCGGAGACGCAAGACCTGCTCGCATGCTTATTTCTTCGTCTTTGCGTAAAATAGTCGCCAATAATTGCCATGTGATTCAAGTCAGAGCCTCGAACCATTCTTGTTGAATTTTGCGCGGTTGGCGTTGGGAATCGACATGAGTCGCAGACTCGCAATAGTCGCAGTCCTTGCCGTTCGAGTGATCCTCTGCAGGCCAGTGGACGCACAGGTTCCAACCGGCATCATCGCTGGCCGCGTTACCGACGCAACAGGAGCGTCAATTCCCCATGCGCGTGTTGCAATTTCAAAGCATGAAGATGGCCAGCGACGCGTGCTTGAAACCACGAAGGAAGGTGAGTACACGGCACCATCGCTCCAGGCGGGAGTTTATAAAGTGGCCATCGAGGCGCCGGGATTCGAGCGATTGCTCCGCGACGCCATCGTCGAAGCCGGGAGCACTACCGCAGTTGATGCTGTCTTGCGCATTGGTCCTTCGTCGCAAACTATTACGGTTGCCGGCGCGACGCCGCAAATGCGCCACGACGCCTACGATATCAGCGGTGTCACGACAGAGTCTCAAATCGAAGGATTGCCCCTGAACGGCCGCGATTTTCTTGAATTGGCCAAGCTGGAGCCGGGCGCCTTGCAACCCAGCAGGGGGAGTAATAATCGCACCTTCGTCCCATTACTAGCCACACCATCCGGCGGCAACAATGGCCGAGGAACGCGCGTTACGGTTGACGGTGGCAGCATTATGCAAATTGGGAACGGCGGCACTGCCATGGGCTTTTCCCAGGAAGTGGTGCAGGAATTCCAAGTCTCGACTGTCAACTTCGATCTCTCCACTGGTATGACTTCCAGTGGCTCCATAAATGTGGCTACTCGTTCCGGGGACGATCAATGGCATGGTTCTGCATTCTATTTTTTCCGCGACCACTCTTTGTCAGCTTATCCCGCCTTGAAACGAGACCCATTCAATCCTGATCCGTTTTTCCAGCGCCAGCAGTATGGCATGGTTGTCGGTGGTCCCATTCGCAAGGATCATTTGTTTGTCTTCGGCACCTTCGAGCGAAACGACCAGCGCGGCGTGGTTAGTACAGAATTACTCACTCCGGAGTTTTCCCCTTTGAGCCGCATCACGCCGAGCCCGACGCAGGTTAACGAGTTCAGCGTGCGAACAGACTGGAGGATTAATCAGACAAACTCACTGTTCGTTAGACAGTCTCATGAAGGCGGCCTTTCCTACGGGCCGACCACCGTGAACGGAGTTGGCGCTCTTGCTTATCCTTCGGCATGGACCAGACAACCCGAGTGGACGGACCAGAGCATCTTGGGATTGACCTCGCAGCTTGGCTCCAAGTGGGTCAACGACTTTCGTTTCTCCTATTTTTTTGTCAGTTCCGGCGAACAGGCTCCCACAGAGGGCGAGTGCCGTGGGTGTCTCGGCATCGGCGCTCCGGGAATCAACGTGACTGATTCGGAGTTATTCATCGGAACTTCGACGACAACGGTTGTCCTTGGCCGAAGGTATCACCTTAACGACATAGCTAATTGGCAAAAAGGGACCCATAGCATCCGGTTCGGTGGGGATTGGGAGACGACCCGAGGCGGTCGCACGGACACCGCTGATCAGCCCGTGACTATGAACTTGTTTTCTCCGGAACAAGTCCAAGAATTTAATAGCCCTCAGCCTCCTGATAAGCGGCTCCCGTTGCCCTCATCATTTGTGACTCTCTCGGACATTCTTCAGCTACCCCTGCAAAACTTTACGGTGGGTATCGGAAACCCTCATGTGCCCCAGGCGGGTTTCGGGAAAGCCCGCATTGCTTATCTCGTTCATCTCTTCGCGCAGGATACCTGGCATCTGCATCCTCAGTTGACCATCAGCTACGGCCTTGGCTGGAGCTTTGACACGCCACTCAACTATGACCTTCGTAAGCCCTCCTATTTGGCGCCTGTATTGGGCACGGCAAACCTCGGCCCCACTCACAAAAATTGGAGGAATTTCGCGCCCGCTGGCGGATTTGCCTGGACCCCATGGAGAGATGGGAAAACGGTGATCCGGGGTGGCGCTGGCATCTACTACGATTTCCAGACAGCTTTTGGGATTTCGGACGATGAACGAGTCTCGCTCGGGCCGCGCGGCGTGGGGCGTGGATCCTATGACAGCGCCGGTATTCCCAATCCTTTAACCAGTGTTCCTGGCGTGCCCCAAGGCACTCTGTTGCAGTTCTTTTCGCCAACAGCATTTACTGGAGCATTTCTCATGGAAGCTCTGCCGACCATCCGCGCTGACCTGACGGCTCAGCGGGGAAATCCATATAACACAGATTTCTCAATAACGAATATCGAAGTCGCTAAGCAGGGTTCGGTGGTGGATGCTCACATGCCGAACCCCTCGTCGACGAATGTCAGTCTCGGAGTCCAACGAGAGATTGCCCGCGATTTCGTTATCAGCGCCGATGTTGTGTATCGGCATTTCACGCATATTGGCGGGAGCTACCCAGAGTTAATCGATGTCAACCATTTTTCCAGCGTGCGCGGCCGCGTGCTTCCGGTTTGTGCTACGGACGAACAGCGCAACGACCCCAAGGCGTTATGTTCCTTGGGACCTATATACCTGACCACCGGCATCGGGAGCGGGAATTATCGCGGATTGCTTGTCCGAGCCGAGAAACGCTTGTCGCGCGACTGGCAGTTGCTCGGCTCGTACGCTTATTCGCGCAGCGACGGGAATGGATTCGGGGTCGGATTCAACAACGATGATCCATTGTCAAATTACGGCCCACTGAACACAGACTATCGCCATATTCTGAATCTTTCCAGCCTTGTTCAGCTCCCTCGCCGGTTCGAACTGGGGACCTTCGTCGCTTATGTTTCTAAACCTCCGTTCTCGGTCTTTCTTAATGGCTTGGACTTCAATGGGGACGGCACCTTAGGTGATCTGCTTCCGGGCACCACAGTCAATGAATTCAACCGCGGGCTCGGGAAGGCGGATTTGCGACGTTTGGTGGATTTGTTCAATAGGACCTATGCCGGCAAGATGGACTCACACGGGAAACTGATTCCCTTGGTGACGCTCCCGGTTCATTTCGAGTTTGGCGATCCTCTGCTGACTCAGGACGTGCGGCTGAGTCGCAACTTTCCGCTCGGCGAGCGCATACATTTGGTGCTGATCGGCGAAGTGTTCAATTTATTCAACATTTCGAACCTTTCTGGGCGCAGCGGCAATCTACTAAGCCGAGGCTTCGGACAACCTAAGAGCCGTGTCACCCAGGTCTTTGGTTCCGGCGGACCGCGGGCGTTTCAATTGGCCGCACGGATTAGTTTTTGATCTGTATGACAGCGCGTTATTCGGTATCGAGATAGTCGGACAACAAGCAACCGTTGTTCCGTTCGCCTCACGCATAGCGTCCGCCGCATGGGCGCCCTCGTTCTGACGGGCAACTGGAACTAATCAACTTTGACGAAAAACGCGCTTTCCGGAGAAGTGCCGAGGTTTTGTTGCGTTACTTCGCCAATTTGCAGTGATTGTAATTAACTGAACACTTATCAGTCCAAAGATCTAAAGTAGGACCTTGCTCTCGCATTTCAAGAAGGCGTCGAAAATTTCGGCTGCGACAATGCAGGAGTTCATGGTTTTGCCTCCCGGACGCGCGGTCGACGCACCCGAGCCGGAACATTGCCTGTAATGTAGCCTTCCCAGACCGGGTTTGACCTTCTCTAGCTAACGAAAGGAAAAGGCTATATACTTTCGTTAGCGAACTTCTAACGAAACGATGATTTTGTGATGGCGACACCAACCAAACCGAACAGCCGACTCGGGACTTATGTCGTCAAGACCTTCAAGGACGAGTCCTTCAGGGCCTATGTGCCACCGCCATTGCCGCCAGACCCGCCGCTGGCCCTCCAACCGCTCTTGCCATTGCTTGAACAGGCGAACCAAGCACTCGGACGCCTGGACGGGCTCGCGTCCATTCTGCCCGATCCCTCGCTCTTCATTTACCTCTACGTTCGAAAGGAAGCTGTGCTCTCTTCGCAGATCGAGGGCACACAGTCCTCGTTTTCTGACCTGATGCTATTCGAAAGCGCCGAGGCCCCCAGCGTCCCACTGGAAGACGTTCAGGAAGTTTCAAATTATGTGGCAGCGATGAATCACGGGCTTCGCCGGCTCCGGGGGGATTTTCCGCTCTCTCTGAGGTTGATACGAGAAATTCATAAGATTCTCTTGTCCAAGGGACGAGGAAGTCAGAAGCGTCCGGGTGAATTCCGTGAAAGCCAAAACTGGATCGGAGGAACACGGCCCGGGAACGCAGCATTTGTTCCGCCGCCACCTGAGAAGATGACGGAATGCTTGGATGCCCTCGAAAAGTTTCTGCATCGCGAGAAGGAAGACTTGCCCATATTGGTGAAGGCGGCGCTCGTGCATGTGCAATTCGAAACCATCCATCCGTTTCTAGACGGAAATGGGAGATTGGGCCGATTGCTGATTACATTCTTGCTGTGCGTCGCTGGCGCGATCCGTGAGCCCATTCTCTACCTCAGCCTCTATTTCAAGACGAATA
>Ga0307471_100002474_pt1 | contig 10638 bp, 4 predicted proteins | sample atmos_gasesAM3C__2_FD_204566 | JGI IMG/M metagenome (GOLD analysis project Ga0307471, IMG submission 204566) | Hardwood forest soil microbial communities from Morgan-Monroe State Forest, Indiana, United States - atmos_gasesAM3C_515 | ecosystem: Environmental > Terrestrial > Soil > Temperate... | reverse complement strand
TCGACGCCGGGAAGAGACTTTAAACGCGAGGCAAGTTGATCATAGAATTGCTTGGCGAGATCACCGTCGGAATATTTTGAAGGAGGCAGCGCCAGACGCACCGCGAGTGCACGGCGGTAATCGAATCCGGGATTGACGCGTTCCAGTCGCGCGAAGCTCTTGATCAGCAGACCGGCGCAAATCAGCAAAACGAGCGACAGAGCGACTTCGCTCACGATGAGCGCATTACGAGCGCGGTTGCGCGAGCGATCCGAGCCAGTCGACAGGCTGCTCGATTTCAAATCTTTGTTGACGTCGGCGGAAGCGGCACGAAACGCCGGCACAAGATTCACGGCAAGCGCGGCAAGGACCGAAATACCGAGACAGAATCCAATCACAGACGGCTCGATCGTGATGTCCTTCGCATGCGGGAAATCGGAGGGTGCAAGCCAAAGCAGCAGATCTTTGCCCCAGCTGGCGAGCAACAATCCAATGAACCCGCCGGCCGAGGCCAGCAATGCACCTTCGCTCAGCAATTGCCGCAAAATCCGCCAGCGGCTTGCGCCGAGTGCACTGCGAATGGCCAACTCGTGCTGCCGCGCCGATGCGCGCGCGAGCTGAAGATTCGCAAGATTGAAACACGCGATCATCAGCACGGCGATTACGGCGCCAAAAATTATTGCGAACATCTGTTTGTATTCGCCGACGATTTCGTCCTGGAATTTCAGCACACGCGGCGCGGTGAAATTCCCGTTATCTGTTGGAAACTGCTCGCGCAGCCGGTCACTAATCGCCGCAAGCTCGGCCTGCGCTTGTTGCCGAGTAACGCCCGGTTTCAAGCGCGCCATGACCCGCAGAAAGTTTGTTCCCCGCTCGGTGCGACGCTCATCCGTGTCGAGATTCAATGGCGCGATCACATCAACTTCGGCGTTCGGGATAATTGTCCCGCGTGGCAGCACACCGATTACCGTGTAGCTGTCGCTGTTCAGGATTTGAGTCGAGCCAATAATGCGTGGATCGCCTCCAAAGCGTCGTTGCCACACGCCATAACTGAGCATGACAACGCGAGCGCTGTCGGGCGTCTCGTCATTGGAGATAAAGATCCGACCGGCCGCCGCGACGACTCCGAGGTTCTGAAGCGCGCCAGATGAAATCTTGATGCCTTGCAGTCGCTCTGTCTCGTTAGGTCCCCGCAGATTCGCACCCCAACTGCTGAAGGCAATCCAATCGCTGATAGTTTGCGATTGCGCGCGTGTGTCGTTGAAATTCGGAATGGAATAAAACGCGCGGGGAACATTCTTTCTTGTGGACCAAATCCAGACGAGCTGCTCCGGGTTTTTGTATTGCGGCGGCTTCAACAGCACCGCGTTCACGACGCTGAAGATTGCGGTGTTCAGACCGATTCCGAGCGCGAGCGTCAAAACAGCAATGACCGTGAAACCCGGCGATTTGCGGAGCTGCCGAAGAGCGAAACGAATGTCATTCATACCAATTAATTTTTCTTGATTTGCGATTTCATTCGGCACGCAGGGCGACCATTGGATCGACTCGAGAGGCGCGGCGCGCGGGAATCCAGGATGCGAAGAATGTCGCGGCGAACAGAAGCGCGCCGACGCCAAGATATATTCTTGGATCGATCCCTTTGACCTCGAAAAGGACAGTTTGCAACGCGCGTGAAAGCGCAAAGGCCGCAACCAGGCCGATCGCGGACCCGATCAAGAGCAATTGCATTCCGTGAGAAAGAATCAGCGCGCGAATTTGAGCGGGCCGTGCGCCCAGCGCGAGACGGATGCCGATTTCCGGAACGCGCCGAAGTGTGGTGTAAGTGAGAACCCCGTAGAGTCCAATGCTCGCGAGCAGAAGCGCGAGTGCTGCGAACGCTGAAAATAGAAAAGTTAAAAGGCGTTGCGCACCCCAGGTCCCACGGACGCGGTCCGTCATCGGTCGCGCATCGTACACCGGCAGCGAAGAATCGATTGCGCTGACGCTATCGCGAATCGCACGCTCGAGCACCGCAGGGGGCATCGTCGATCTTACGAATAAAGTAAGACTGGTTCGCTGCGCCTGGCCTAACGAACAATAAATTACCGGAAGTGGCGCCATTTCATCGACCGCGTGAAAGCGAATGCGCGCCACGACGCCGACGATTTCGCTCATGACCCAACCTTCTCCGTCATTGCCAGCATCAACGCCGATGCGTCTACCAATCGGGTTTTCGCCAGGAAAATATTGTTCGACCATCGCCTGATCAATAATCACGACGCGCGGCGAATCTTTCGTGTCACGCTCGTCAAAGGTGCGACCGCGCAGCAGCGGCACCTTGAGCGTGGAAAAATAATCGCCCCCCATCACCTCGAGGTCACTGTTCAGCATATCCGAAGGCTGCGGTCGTCCGTTCTCTTCTCGCCAAAAACCAGTTTGCCACCCGCCCATTAGCGGTCCGTTCGAACTGACGGCGGCGTTTTGGACACCGGGCAAGGCGCGCACTTTGTCGATCAATGCCTTGCGAAAGGTGTTGATCTTCTCCCGGTCATTGTATTTCTGCCACGGCAATTCGAAGCGCGCGGTGAAGAGAGCGTGCGGTTCGTAGCCGAGCTCTAGCGATTGCAGCTTTGAGAAACTTTTTAGAACGAGCCCAGCCGCGACCAATAGAGTAAGCGTGAGCGCAATCTCGCTGATGACCAGCCAATCTCGCGCGCGTTTAGCGGACGGCGGATCACCGCTCCCAGGCGAGCCGGTTTTCAGTGCGAGCTGAACGTCAGCGTGCGATGCCTGCCACGCCGGCCACAAACCGAAGAGCACGGTCGTAAATGTCGCGGTTAAAAACGTGAAACCGAGAACCGTCGGGTCGAATGAGATTTGTTGGAAACGCGAACTACCCTCTGGACCCAGCGCGATTAAACCACCCCGAACCCAAACCGCAATGAAGAACCCGACTGCCCCACCGAGCAGCGCAATTGAAAAACTTTCCATCAACAACTTCTTGATGATCTGACCGCGCGTCGCCCCAACTGCGGCGTGAATGGCGAATTCTCTCGCGCGCGCAGCGCCTCGCGCGGCGAACAGATTGGCAAGGTTCGCGCAGGCGATCAGCAATACCAATCCGACTGCGCCGAGAAGCAATCCGAGGTTAGTCCGATATTTGCCGACGAGATTTTCCAGCAACGGTGTGACGAGGGCCGTCTCCTTTCCGTTCGTATCGGGATAGGTCTTTTCCAAGCGCGCGGCGATCGCCTTCATTTCTGTCCGCGCTTGAGCGACGGTCACCCCGGGCTTGAGCTTGCCCCAAACATAAATCATTGGGTGAATCGAGCGATCCATCCAGACGGGGTTGTTGCTCCTTCGCATCATCGACAACCACACCTCTGTGTCCTGCGGTGAAGTAACCTGCGGCGGCATCACGCCGATGACCGTGAAATTTTGATCGTGCAACGTGATCGAGCTCCCGAGCACTCCCGGGTTGCGATTGAACGCGCGTTGCCATAGACGATCGCTAATTACGACCACTGGCGCCGCGCCGATTCTATCTTCGTTTTCATCAAAGGTGCGGCCGAGTTTTGGCGCCAATCCGAGGACATCGAAAAAATTTCGCGTCACCGAAGCGCAGGAGATGCGTTCAGGATCTCGACCGGGGATGCCGCTGAGGTTGCGGGATTCCTTATGCGTTGCGGCGAGATGTTCAAAAACCCTGTTGTCATTTCGCCAATCGAAATAATCCGGAAGCGCAACTGAATAATCCTGTCCCGGCCCGGAAGATTCGTTCAGCACCATGATTCGATTGGCATCGGGGTACGGGAGCGGACGGAGCAAAACGGCATTGACGATGCTGAAGATGGCGGTGTTCGCGCCAATCCCGAGCGCGAGCGTGATGATTACGACAAACGTGAACCCCGGCGATTTGCGGAGCTGTCGCAACGCGAAACGGAATTCCTTCATGATTGCAGTCAGCTTGGAAGGCTTGTAATCATTCTGTTCGGAGCGCAACGATTGGATCCACGCGCGTAGCACGGCGAGCTGGCACACAACAGGCGATCAGCGCAACGAGAATCAGTGAAAACACTGCGGTTATCACGGCGCCAGCATCGAGAGCACCCATATTGTACAGCAACGACATTAGGGCGCGGCCAGCGGCAGTCGCAACAATCAGTCCAATTCCAATGCCCATTGCAATCAGCGTCATGCCCTGGCCGAGCACGAGTTTGAAAATGTTTCTGCGTTCTGCTCCCAACGCCATGCGGATTCCGAGCTCGCGAGTGCGTTGTGTGACCGTAAGCGCCATGACGCCGTAAAGGCCTACGCTCGCGAGAACGAGCGCAAGCATGGCAAAGACGCCTAACAACACCATTGTTAAGCGCCGAGCCGCCAGGCTTGAAGCGACGGCTTCATCCATCGTTGTGATCTGGCCAACCGGCTGATCGGGATCGAGCGCTTGCACTTCGCGTTTAACTGCGGCTACCAGCGGACCGATGTCGCGTAGCCTGGTGCGAAGATGCAGATTGTTTGCGCTCTGCGGGTCCTGCGACGCCAACAAATACTCCTCGACCATGTGGAGGGACTCCGTGTTGAATTCGCCCGGAGCTTCATTGCGCGTTCGCGGCACGATCCCGATAATGGTCATCGGCGGCTGCGGCTTGTCGCTTGTCTCGTTATCATCGATGTGCTGCCCGATTGGATCCTTTCCCGCGAAGTATTTTTCCGCGAACGTTTCGTCGATAATGATCGATCGCGAGTGTCCCTTTTCGCCCGGCGTGTCTTCGGCACCGAAGTTTCGGCCGCGCAGGATAGGCATTCCCATCACTCGAAAATAATCAGGCGAGACCGGGCTCACTTCAGTCGAAGGCTCTTGCCCTGGTGGAATTGGCGGCGTGCCCGTCACATGGAACCCACTGTCCCATTCATTCTCGTCGAACGGGCTATTTGCGCTGATAGCTGCGGCTTCGACACCCGGGATGTTCTTCACTCGTTCCAGCAACCGCGTCCAGAATACGTCCTTCTGCGCGTCCTTTTTGTACTTCGCATCCGGCAATGCGATTTCGAAGTTCACCACTCCGTGCGGATCGAAACCAAGCGGCGCGTTCTGCGCGTGCCAGAAACTTTTCAATGTCAATCCTGCGCCGGCGAGTAGAACAATTGCTAGCGCGACCTGCGTAATCACCAGACCGGAGCGCATTCGTTGCCGGCCGGGGCCATCGCTGGCGTTATGGCCGCCCGCTTCGTGCAGCGCGAGCGAGATCGATTTAGAGTTCGAGATTCGCCAGGCCGGCCAGACACCGACGAGAATGCCGGCCAGCAAAGCCGCGAGTGTGGTGAAGGTGAGCACGTGGATGTCGATCCTTGCCTCGTGAAAACGCGGCAACCTCTGCGGAGTTAGCGCCAGAATCGCATCCATACTCCACAGCGTCAGAAAAACTCCGGCAATCGCTCCGATTACCGCGAGCAACGTGCTTTCGATGAGGAGTTGCCGCGCGATCGCCCAACGGCTGGCGCCAAGGGCGGCGCGCATCGCTAGCTCTCGGGAGCGCGCGAGAGCGCGCGCGAATTGCAGGTTCGCAACGTTGGCACACGCGATCAACAGGACGCACACCACGGCCGCAAGCAGCAGGTTCAAGCTGGCGCGATAATCGCCGACTGTTGTTTCAAACAACGGCTGCATCGTCACTCGCCGTTCCGTGTTTGTCTGAGGATACTTTTTCTCGAGATCGATTGCGATCGCGTTGAGATCACTCATCGCCTGCGACATCGTCACACCAGGTTTCAGCCGGCCGAGAGCCGAAAAACCCTGATGGTTATCGCGATTTCGCATCTCCGGTTCGTTCGCGATCTCGCTCAACGGAAGCAGCACATCAGGATTGCGACCAAATTGAAGTTCAGCCGGGGACACACCGATGATCTCGCGCTGCAATCCATCGATTAACGCGTGTCGGCCAAGCACGGACGGAGAACCAGCGAAATCACGTCGCCAGAGATCTTCGCTGATGAGCGCGACGTTTGGCGCGCCTGCTATATCGTCTGCCGCGCTTAGATCGCGGCCGATCTTCGGCTTCAAACCAAGCACGGATAGAAATCCGGAGCTCACTCGAACGCCGCGGAGACGCTGCGGGGAACCAACGCCGCTGCCCAGCGAAAAATTAACCGCTTCGCGCCTGTAGAGGGCAATGTCAGCAAAGCTTTTTTGACCGGCCTGCCAGTCGAGCCAATTCATGTAACCGACCGCACCGCGCTGGAACGTATGCGAGCGTTCGCGGAGCACGATAAGCTTATCCGCATCGGGATAGGGCAGCGGTCGCAACAACACCGCATTGATAACGCTGAAAATGGCAGTGTTCGCCCCGATCCCGAGCGCAAGGGCGAATATGGCGACGATCGTAACGCTCGGATTTTTCACGAGCAGTCGAACCGCGAATCGAATGTCGTCTAACATCTGGCTGATCTCCGTGGCTTATTCGTAACGGAGCGCGGCCACGGGATCGACGCGCGTGGCACGGCGCGCGGGAACGAAACAGGAAACGGCGGCAACAATTGTCAGCAGACCGGCGACTGCCAAATAAATGGAGGGGTCAAGCGCATTTACCTTGAAGAGAATGTTTCGTAACACAGCCGCGACCAAGACTCCAAGCAACAAAGCAGCGGCGCCGGCGCCGAGCACAAGTCCGATAACCAGCTGCCATGCTCCCTGCGTCATCACCATTCGGAAAATCCGGCGCGCATCCGCTCCAAGCGCCATTCGAATTCCAAATTCTTGTGTGCGCTGGCTTACAGAAAAACTCATCACGCCGTAGAGACCCACGGCGGAGAGAAGGAATGCGACACCACCGAAAATTGCGAACAAGGTAACGACGATCCGATTGCCGGAAAGACTTTCGTCGTGCAATCGGGCGGGTGTGCCGGGAAAATAAATAGGAACATCCGAATTCAGCTGAGTAACCGCTTTCTTAAGAGCCGGACCCAGCGTTTCAGCGTGCTGGCCAGCGTGCGGTCGAACGACAATCGTGCAAAATTGAGTGGCCGGCGATGCGCCAAGGAGTGGCATGTAAAAGCCGGCAGTGTCCGTCTGCTGATCAAACGGTCCCTGCATTAAAGTATCGGGAACAACGCCAACAATCGTTCGCCACGGTTGCGGCTCACCCGGGTTGAAAATGCGAACCTGATGTCCGAGCGCGCTTTGATTGCCCCAATGCTTCCGCGCAAAACTCGCGTTCACGATCGCAACCGGTTGCTTTGTGTCGGCATCATCAATCGTGAAATCGCGCCCTTCCAAAATCTTTAGCCCAAGTGTCGAAAAATAATTATCCGACACGGATTCGAAGTTTCCGCGCGGCCGATCGCGGTCCGTTAGATAATTTTGACCGTCAACTTCATATTGACCGCCGCCAGCAAATGTCATTCGAAAACGATCGCTTAGCGCGGCCGAATCAAACTGCGGACTGGCGCGCAATTCCCGAACGGCGCGTTTGAAAAAATCGCGGCGACCATCTTCGCTAAAGGCGCCTTCCATCAACGCCATCCGGGCGCTGTAAATCGCGTTCTCGTCGTAACCGTAGTCGAGCTTGAGCTGATTTCTGATCGACCTGATCTCGAGTGTTGCCGCAACCAACAGCGCCGCAGTGAGTGCGATCTGGCCGATCACGAGAAGTCGCGTGATGACGTTGACCAACCGACTGCTATTGCCACGGCCGCCTTCTTTCATCATCTCAGCTGCATTGCAGTGGGCACTGACCAGGGCCGGGACCAAGCCGGAAGCAATCGTTGCGATCAAAGTCATCCCGATGATGAACGCGAGCACGCGCGCATCGATTGTAAATCGAACCCAGTACGGCAATCCGAACCCGGACGGCAGCGCGTCCATCACGCGGGTCAGCAAGTCGACGCTCCAATAGGCCAGAAGAACTCCAGCGACTGCTCCGAAAACCGCGACCACTAAACTTTCGGTCAACATCTGCCTGACAAGTCGCCAGCGTGTCGCTCCTAGCGCGCCTCGAATCGCGAGTTCCTTTGCTCGCAATGCGGCCCGCCCGAACTGCATGTTCATGACGTTCACGCACGCGATCAGTAAAACGAGAATTACCGCGGCCAACATCGCCCAAACGGTCTGCCTGAATTGAAGACCGATCAGAGAATTCGCCAGCGACTGCACTGTCGCCGATGTGAAATTTTGGTTCGTCTTTGGGTAGTCCTGCGCTAAACGGCGAGCAAGAGTGATAAATTCCACATTCGCTTGGTCGAGAGTGACCCCTTGTTTGAGTCGACCCATCACCGACGGTGCGGCGTTGTTTGGACCGATGACGAGCTGGCCGCGCGGTATCGGTGGAAATTGATTGTAAAGCGGCGTCCAGAGTTCCTCTAAATTTGGGAACTTAAAATTCGGCGGCATAACGCCAATAATGCTGGCAGGTTTGCCATTAACTCGAACGTTCTGTCCGACAACATTAGCGTCGCCGTTGAAATCCCGTTTCCAAATTTCGTAACCGAGAATGACGACCCTTTCCGCGCCCGGTTTGTTGTCCGCGGCGGTAAAGTCGCGTCCAATGATCGGCGATGCACCAATGATCTTAAAAAAATCTTCGGTGACGTAACCGCCGTTATAACGTTGCGGATTGTTCTTGTAGGTAACGTTTATTGTTGACCCACTGAGATAGCCGGCCATCAAGGAGCACGACTTCTGGGTCGCTTTCAAATCTTCGTAATCCTGTGCTGTCGGAATTACGCCGAACCCGAAGTTGTTGTTTTGATCGGTCGCTTTCGGATCGATCAGCCCAATGGTCACCAACTGCTCCGGATGCGGAAAGGACAATCCACGCAACACGACTGCGTTGACGACCGTAAATTGAGTGGTCGCGCCGCCGATACCGAGGCCGAGCACGAGCACGGCTAGAAAACAAAAAATTTTGTCTTTGAACAAAACACGCAGCCCGACTCGAACGTCCTGGCGAAATGATTCTAGAATCATGGCAAATTTTTTCCGCTAGTTGTTAACGATCCATCCGTCGCGCAATTGAATGACGCGTTTCCCATACGAAGCGTTTTTGTCCGAGTGTGTGACCTGCACGATGGTCATGCCTTCGTCATTGAGCCTGCGAAACAGCTCCATGATTTCTTCGCCTTGACTGGAATGCAGGTTTCCGGTCGGCTCATCGGCGAGCAGAAGCTTCGGCTCAGCGATGATCGCCCGGGCCACACCGACGAGTTGCTGTTGTCCGCCAGATAGCTGACGCGGATACAAATCCTTTTTCCCAACGATTTGAAACCGGTCGAGCGTGTCCGCCACCATCGCTGCGCGCTCGCTTTTGCTGTAATGGCGATACGACAGCGGAATTTCGAGGTTCTCGTAAACCGTGAGATCGTCGAGCAAATGGTACTGCTGAAACACGAAACCGATCTGCTCGTTCCGCAATGTGGCGCGCTCTTTCGGCTTTAGATGATGAACGCCCGTTTCGTTCAGAAAATATTCGCCTTCCCAACCGTGGTCGTGCATTCCGAGAATGTGCAACAGCGTCGATTTACCAGCGCCAGATGGTCCCATGACCGAAACAAATTCCCCTTCGGCGATATCCAGATTGATATCGCGAAGGACGTAGAAAAATTTTTCCTTTCCCAGCGGATATCTGCGTTCGAGGTTTTTAAGTTTGATCATAAGTTCACTCGGCACGTAATGCCTGGACTGGATTAACTCGCGTGGCGCGTCTCGCCGGCAACCATGTGGCAATGAGGGCGGCGGTAGTCATTACCAGTGCCGCGACGGTGAATGCGACCGGATCAAGCGCACGAACTCCGTAAAGAATTCCACTTAGAATTTTCGCGGTGGCGATCGAAAGCAGGAGGCCAATGGTGACCCCACTGAACAGCATGGTGGAACCTTCCCGCATAATCATTCGCAACACCGCTCCGGCCTGAGCACCCAGCGCCATCCGGATTCCGATCTCGCGGGTGCGACGAGCAACTGAGTAAGCTTTGACCCCGTAAAGACCAACGACGGCGAGGCCGAGCGCAAGTGTGCCGAAGACGGAGAACAACGCCGCCCCCGCGCGAACGAGCCAGAGGTCCAGGTTCGAATCAAGATGCTGCGCGAACGTTTTCAGCGAAAGGATCGGGATTGATGGATCGACATCGCGCACAGTGCGTCGCAGCAGATCCGCTGTGGCGGCTTCATTTTCGGACGCGAGCGAATGAAACCGAATAAAAAAGGAAACGTCATTTTGGAATCCACGCGCAAACGGCAGATAAATTCCCCCGATCGGTTCCTTTTCGAAGAGCGCGTGGCGCGTTGCCGGCACGATGCCAACCACTTCAATCGTATTTCCGTGCTTTTCCTCTTCACTCACGCCCGCGTTCCATCCTACGTGCGCTTCTCCGCTCTCGGCCGAGGGTGCATTTCCCCCTGCATATTGGATTCGTTGTCCAAGCGCATCACCATCCGGCCACAGCTTCTTTGCCAGAACTTCGTCAATAATCGCGACCTTCGGCCCGGGTTGAGCCGCCTCCGATTCGGTAAACGCGCGACCCCGAAGCACTGGCAATCCAACCGTTGAAAAATAATCTGCGCCCACGCTGTTCCAAGCCACCTCGAAGGCAAGACCTTCTGCGGCGGTCGCCGGTTTAGCATCGGCGGCGACACGGAACCCGGCACGTTGCACTTTTCTGGTCAGCTCAAACATTCCGAAT
>Ga0307471_100002473_pt1 | contig 10640 bp, 7 predicted proteins | sample atmos_gasesAM3C__2_FD_204566 | JGI IMG/M metagenome (GOLD analysis project Ga0307471, IMG submission 204566) | Hardwood forest soil microbial communities from Morgan-Monroe State Forest, Indiana, United States - atmos_gasesAM3C_515 | ecosystem: Environmental > Terrestrial > Soil > Temperate... | reverse complement strand
CAGATGCAGCGTCCCGGCCTCGCACTCGCTGGCCCACGCGACCGTCTCGCTCATGCCGTACGTCTCGCGCACCGGGCACCCGAACGCCGCGGCGATCGTCTCGCGCTCCCGTTCGCGCAACGGTTCTGCGCTCGTGATAGCGACCCGCATCGTCACGTCGCTGCGGCCGATGCGCAGGACTTCCTGCGCCAAGGCGTATAGCGAGGAGGGATAACCGGCGAGATACACGACCTCATGTCGCCGCAAGGCATCCAGGTAATGTGGGACCAGGTCAGGAGCGAGATGGTAAGTGGACATGTAGAGCTGCCGCAGGGCGCCGTTCCACACCCAGAACGGCGGCCGCCGGCGTGCGGTTGGAACCACGAGCTGCCCCCCGAGCATGGCCCAGCGGTCGCGGCGCGAGACGCCGTGCCACAGCCGCGTCCGTGCGACCGACAGGGCGTACAGCGCCCGCATGGTCCGGTGGGTCCGCCACAACACCAACGGCTTGCCCGTCGTGCCGCTGGTATGCTCGTTGAACATCCAACGCGGATTCTGGTCGTCCGCGATGAACCCGCTGGGATTCTCGCGAATCCGGTCGTTGTCGAGGATCGGCCAGTTCTCGAGGAGGTCCCAGGACGCGCGGTCGCCCCGCCGGCGCCGCTCCGCCCATTGGGCGCGGTAGTACGGGACGCGGGTGGCCGCCCGGTGCAGCATGTAGCTGAGCCGCTCCTGCGTCCAGGCGTCCCACTGGGCGCGGCTCCACTGCTCGCGCTCCTGCGCCTCGGCGATGAGACGCGGCGTGTCGCGACCGTACCGCGACCAGCGCAGATACCACCCGCGCAGTGTGGCTGCGAGCGAGCGGGCGGGCGACGGCAGGTGCTGATACACCCGGACGGCGAGGCTGCTCACGAGGCCCCCAGCGCCGCGGCGGCGGTCGCCGCAGCTGGTTCCCGCCCCACCAGGCCCAGGCTAACGGCCACGACCACCACTGGCACGAGACACAGCCGGGAAACCGACGGCCAGTCGCCGCGGCCGGCAGCGGTCCCGAGTTGCCGCCAGTAAAGCCGATTGCGAACCCCAATCGTCGGGAAGCGGTAGCGACCGGCCCGGAAGGCCACGCGTCCCCAGTCGTCGTGCGTCAAGTCGCGCGGCGCCTCCGGCGGCAGGAGATCCCGGTCGCACAGCGCGCGGTGAATCTGTTCCACGTAGGTGAGATAGCAGGACAGCCCGGGCAGGACGCCCATGGCGCGAGCCACGCTCACCAGGTAGCGCCAGTCGAGCCGATTGGCTCGCACGATCGCGACGGTCGCCACGACGTCGGCGATGCTGAAGGATCGGCGCACCGCCACGCGGCTCATGCCCTGGAGGAGGAGTTGATCCTCCGGTGCCGGCACGACCCACTCTTCCCCGGCGACGACCCGGCGCCGCCGGCGCTCGCGAATCAGCGCCGCGGCGTAGGACGGGAACTCGCCGACGAAGCCGAGGCGCCCGTGGTGCACGTCCATGACGAGCCCCGAATCACGCAGCCAGTAGATCGCCGTCCCGGCGATGTGGTCGCGGAGGTCTCGCGCGCGATGGGTGGCCGCGAGCCCCTCGAGGATCAGCGCATCAACGTTCCGGTCGGGTGTCAACACCAGGAGATCGAGATCGCCCCCGCTGTCCGGAAAATGTTGCAACGCCTTAGGGAACAGGAATTCGATCTCGTGGCGCGCACACCGCTCACCGATCTGGCGGACCACGGCGAGGACCGCCCGCGCGCGCGCCCCCGCGCGCTGTGCCTCCGCGGTGACGAAGGTCGGCGGCCGAAGCCCCCCCTGCTCGAGCCGCGCGGTGAGGCGAACGAGCACGCTGTTCTCGCGCGCGAGCGCCAGCAGCAGGCGCCAGTCGACCGCCGCGCCGCCCACCGGCGGGGCGCCCTCGTCCAGGAGCAGCCGGAGGAAGAGCGTCGCGTGCCGCTGTTCAGGAGTGTCGATCACGAGCCGAGCCGCTCCCGCAGCGCCTGCGCCAACGCGCGGCGCGTCTCGTCGCCATCGGCGTTGCGCAGCACCACGGCGGACGGGACCAGAGGCGCGACCGCGCGATACGCGACGCTGCGGCGCGTGAGGTAGGAAATCGAGTACTCGCTCTTACGGGCGTAGGCCTCCTCCGGGCTGACGTCGAGGAACACTGGGACGTCGGGCAGCGGCGTCAGGCGCTCCAGGAACCGGACCCAGAACCAGCGGCCGTCGTCGGCGATGTCCACGAGCGTGTCGTAGAAGTACCGATCCGTGACGAGCACCCGGCGCCGCACGGTCTCGACCACAAACCGGATCGCGAGAAAGATCAGCAGGTCGAGTGGGTAGATCACCCGGCGGACGACCTTGCTCCAGATGACGGCATCCCGGATCCTCCCGGGGAAGCCTCGGAAACCGGGTGCCCGCTGTTGCCCCATCCACGGCGGCCGGTTCGGCGCGCCGCCGCTGGGGCCGTGGGCGAGACGCCGCAACCCGTCCCGCACGATCCGTAAACCCGCATACACCCCGACGCTGTCGGGCATGTGCAAGACGGTGACGGGGCGGTCGCGCTGCCGGAGCTCGCGGCAGAGCCACTCGATTAGCGTGGACTTGCCCGCCCCGTCCAGTCCCGAGAAGGTGATCAGCATGGGCTTGGGACGCCGCGCACGGAGGCTCATGCGCGGGCCGGGATGAGCACCCGATCGCCGGGCGCCGCACGCCGCGTCGCGCGCAGTTCGTCCGCCAGGCGCGCGCCGTTACGCCACATGTCGAAACGCTGCTCGGCGCGCATCCGTCCAAGGTGGGCGAACGTCCGGCGCAGATCGACGTCCTGGAGGACGCGTGCTATGCCGTCCGCGAGCGCGACCGGATTCCCGGGCGGGACCAGGAGACCGCACCGGCCGTCGTCCAGGGCTTCCGGGATGCCGGCAACCCTCGAGGCGATGACGGGGGTGCCGAGCGCCATTGCTTCCCGCAACACATTGGGCAGCCCATCCCCCAGCCGGTCGGAGGGGTGCACCAGCAGTGTGGCTCCGCTCATGGCGCGCTGCACGCTTTCGAAGGGCAGCCAACCGCGGAAGTGCACGCGGTCGGCGATGTCGAGCGCGCGGGTGAGCGCGCCCAACCTCCCGCGCTCGGGGCCGTCTCCGACGAGGTCGACCTCGACGTCCAGCCCGCGGTCGCGCAGCAGCCCGACCGCACGGAGCAGGACCGCGAAGCCCTTGTCCTGCGCCAACCGCCCGACGGCCACGATGTGGCGTGGCGGCCGCGCGTCGGGCCGGTAGGGGAACTCCGCTAGGTCGAGGCCGTGGTAGCACACGTGTACGCGGTCGGCGATGCCGGGTACCATCTCCGCGTAGCGCTCCGCGAGATAGCTGCGGTTGAACTCGCAGCAGGTGATAATCCGGTCGGCGTAGCGGAGCTTCTGCGGCAGATAGGCCGTCCGAAGGTAGAGATCGGTGCCGGCGTGCAGCCAGATCGAAAATGGGATTGGCCGGTTGATCAACCGATGGAACAGGTGGGCGCAAGTGCCCGCGTAGTTGCCCCAGTACGCGAGCACGTGATCGTAGCGTCCGTCCTCGGCCGCTGCCCAGGCCCAGGCCTTCGGCAGCACGTACAGGCTCTTGGCGAGTGGCATCACGCCGAACGGCGCGGCAGCGGCTGCCACCGCCGCGGCCTGCCGCAGCACGATGTCGAGCTCCCGTGGCCGCCACGGCCGGGTGCCGACGAAGCTCTGCCCCAGGCCGAGGTGGTGCACACGGGTCCGGGGCAGCACGTCCTCGCTCAAGATGCCGAGGCTGTAGCGCCACAGCGTCGGGTCGAGGGGATAGATGGGAAAGATGTCCAGCTCGACGCCGGCCGCGACGAGCGCCCGCATGTCCCGTTCGAAGAACGTGGAGACCCGCGCCGGGTACTTGCTGGTGAACACGGCCAGCTTCATTGCGCTACCTCTGGGCGCAGCCCGCGCGGCGACCAGGCCGGTCGTGCGACGGGCGGCGAGCGCAACGTGGCGTAGGTGAGACTGGCGAGTGCGTAGGCTAGCACCAGCCACAGCAGCTTCGAAGCAATCCAGTTGCCGCTCATGTTGGCGAGCAGCAGCAGCATGGCGAGGGCGATCGGAAGGGTCCCGTGGGCGCGGTAGCGCGCCCGCCACGCCGCCACGACGCACAGGCCGATACCGGCCATGAACGGAACGGCGCCCAGCAGTCCGCAGGACGTGAGGACTTCGAGAATCAGGTTATGCGCGTCGCGGCGGCGCCGGATCCGCTCATCCAGCCGGAGCCCGAGCTCGTACTTGTTGTTGACGGGCCCCCAGCCGACCAGCGGCCGCTCCTCGAACATCTGCACGAGTGCTGGATAGATGCGCTCCCGGCCGGCGAACGCGCGTTGCTCCACCGCTTCCTCAAACCGCCTCCGGACCAGGGGCGAGTTGTACGCCACGGCGATGATGAGCCCCAATGCGAACGCCGTCACGAAGGCATTCCGGACTCTCGTCCAGACGGTGTGTGCGCCGCCGAGGGCGAACACCGTGAGGCCCATTCCCAACGCGAGCAGGCCCGAGCGCGAACCGGTATCCACCACCGCGACCACGAGCAACGCCATCACGGGCCAGGTCAGCGCCCGGCGCCACGCGGGCAGCCGGCCCAGGGGGCCATACTGCACACCGACCAGCGCGACCAGCCCGGCCGAGAGAATCATGGCGCTGGTATTGGCATTCTGGCCCAGGGCGGTAATTCGCTCGCCGCCGCCCCACTGTGTGTGCGCCGTCCGCGCGATGCCGAGCACCGGCAGCAGGGCGAAGGTGGCGGAGGCGAGGGCCAGAGTCGTGAGCATCGCTCGGGCCAGTGGCGGGGATCGGAGCAGGTTGGAGGCCGCCCAGAAGACCAGAACGACCTGGAGGATGAGGAGAAATTGCTTGACGACCTGGCCCCAATAATCGGGCGTGATCAGATCGGTCGCGATGTGGTCGCGGCCGCCCAGCGTGGCGGCAAGTCCGTACGCATACAGGTAGCCCAGGAACCAGAACAGTGCCGCGGGCTTGCGGCCGTAGCACAGGCTCGGTTGGAGCAGGGTCGCGAGCAGGAACAGGGCGGCCGTGATCGTCGGGATCTCGATGGGGAACGATCGGTCGGGGAACTCGAATGGAATCGAGGCGACGAGCAGCAGGAACATCCACCGCAGAATCGTGTTGAGTGGCCGCTGCTCCGACGCGGCGGGCGGATGCCCTGCGTTCGGGTGCACCGTGGGTACGATCACCGGCGCCTCCGGGCGAGCTCGCGCCCGCGTCGCAACACCGCCTCCCGGGCCTCGGCAGGCAGGCCCGTGACCAGTGCCAGGGCGAAAACGGCGGCGCACGTAGCCGCCACCCCGGCGACCCATCCTACCCAGTGGTGTGTCAGGATCCGATCACCAAGCAAAGCGGCCCCGGCGAACAGCAGCGTCATGACGACGGCGGGGCGCGCGATCGTGCGCAGGGACGGGCGGGACGCTGCGCCGAGGCAGGCGTGAACCAGGCGCGGATACGCGATCGATTGTGTGAGCCGTCCCGCGAGGATCCCGGTGCACAAGCCGACCATGCCGAAGCGCACCGACAGGATGGTCGCCAGGCCGATCGTCAGCGCCGCGGCGACCGCGGTCACGATCACTCGCTGCCGCGGCTGGAGCGAGGCATCGATCACGTAGGCGTCGCTCCGCACGAACGCGGTCTGGGCCATCGTGATGACGATCAGCAGGTTGATCCACGTGCCGGCGTAGTTCTCCGCGCCAACCCAAAGCTGGAGGAAGCTCCTGTTCCAGACCAGGATGGTGGCGCCGACGGTCGTGACAAACAGCCAGGTCAGAGCCAGCAGCTCGTTGCGCAGGCGGATTGCTTTGCCGTACTGCTGCTCGCCGATCACGCCGCCGATCCCGGGAGTCGCGCCGCCGGCGGCGAAGACGTGGACGTTCACGCACATGCGCGCGGCGTAACTCGTGAGCACGTATGCTGTCACGGCCGCTGGCGAGAGGACCATGCCGAGGATGATCACGTCGCTCGCGAGCTGCAGTTTCGTCATCGCCTCACCCGCCGAGTACCAGAGACTGAGGGACAGGAGCCCCTTGACCTCCGCCCGCGTCGGCCGGGCGACACCGAACCAGGGGACGTACTTGCGGACGACCCACCAGAAGCACAGCCCCATCAGGATCGCGAAGATGATCTGCGCCCCCGCGGCACCCGCCATGCCCAGGCCGACGTAGATCGCGAGTGCCATGAGCGCGCCGCCCACGACCTCCAGTACAGCCTGCAGGCCCATGCGCTTGTAACCGAGGTTCATGCCGCGCAGCACGGACTCGGGGAGCGAAGCAAGGTTGCCGAAAACCAGGCTGAGGGTGAGCAGAATGCAGGTGAGCCGGACCCCCGCAACCAGCGCGGGGGACGCCTTGGTGATGGTCGGCGCGAACCACACGAGCGCGACGCCGCCCACGGCGATCAGCGGCAGGAACAGCAGCCAGACCACGAGCGCGCCGCCGACGTAGCGGCGCTTCGTGGTGTCGTCCGGACTCGCCTGCAGGTTGGAGACGACCAGGCGTAGTGCCAGAGTCGGGCGGCCGTCGCCCGCCGTCATGTAGCCCACGAGGCGGCCCAGCATCTCCCACATGCCGTACAGCGAGCGGCCCAGCCCGCCGACCAGGATGGGGACGACGACCAATCCCACAGCGACTTTCGCGCCGTAGTCGAGCAGCGACGCGACCACGTTGAGCGAGGCGCGCTGAGTCAACGTGACGGGGCGCGGCCTTGGGGCGGCGGGCGTCGCGATTCGCACGGCGTCAGCCATGCGGGCGCTCCACGAGCAGGGCCATGACGGCCTCGTCGAGATGGTCGGTGGTGGTCTCCGCGGTCGCCAACGTGACGGGCTGGGGCCCGCCCGCGTGCGCGAAACCGTCCAGCACCCGCGCGAAGGCGGTGCGGTAGCGCGCGACGAGGTCGCTGATCTCCCGGTCCGTGAGCCGGCGGAACACGTCGGCGGGCTTGTGCCGCCCGCGGATGCGCGACGTGAGCACCGGCTCCGGCGCGTCGAGCAGCACCAGGCGGTCCAGCACGCCAGCCCAAACCGCGTACGTGCGGCGCCACCAGGCTTCCGCCCGGATGGTCTGGAGGCGTGGATGACCGAACACCCGCAACCAGCTGAGGGCGAACACCGGACCTTCATCCAGCACCACGAAGCGGGCGCCCGCGACTCGGCGCCGCACAAACAGGCGCAGGGCGTTGAGGCGGACGATCTGCTTCAGGTCCTGGTGAGGCAGCGAGCGGGTCGCGACGCAGAGGCGGACCAACAGGGACGCGGAACGGAGGGTGCTTTCGAGCAAAAGCGCCCAGGGCAGGTTCCAGACGCTCGCCCGCACCACATCGCGGCGTGCGAGCAACCGGTCGGCCAAGGCGCTCTTCCCGGCGCCCGCCGGGCCCACGAGTTCGACGATCACCGGGCGCGACCCCCCGTTGCCCCCCGTCATCACGCCGTTACAGCTCCCGCCAGAGAATGGCCTTGAGTTCGGCCAGCACGTCCGGCAGCGGTCGATTGGCATCCACCACATGGGCACCGCTGCCGGTCCAGTCGGTGTTCCACACAATGTGGCCGCGCGCGCGGACGTAGTCCGCCGGCTCGTCCGTCTTGCGTCGGACGGCGATCTCGGGATCGACGCGGAGGACCAGGAGCAGGTCGGGGGGAAGAATCTCGCGGTAGTACCGGTCCTCGACCGCGCTGAGCCATCGCCCGAGGCGCGTGCGGCCGAGCTGCGCGGCAAACTCCGCGAGCCGCGGGCCGCACAGCTCGTGGTTCTGGGGGATGGGATAGCGCTCGCAAAACGCGATGCCGCCGGCCAGCGCGAACTGTCTCGCCTGCATGTACAGCCGGTGGCGATCGCGGGCCGTGCAGACGTCCCGCAGCGCCGCCATATAGGCGGGCGTGCGCTCACGGTCCTCGTCGGTCGATGCGCAGACTCCGAGTGCTTTCCCCGCCTTGAACACGCCGCCGACGACGAGGGTCAAGAGTGAGCGCGGTGGCCGGCCGAGGTGTGCGGTCATCATGGCGAAACCCTCGGACAGCCAGTCGCGCAGCTCGCGCGTACAGGTGGACTTGCCGGAGCCATCCCCGCCGACGAGGGCGACCACCGTGCCGCCGTGGGCCAAGTGCAAGCCGCCGAGCCCCCCGATGTTGAGCCGGCCGCGCAAGGTGAGGAACGGCCGGATCCAGCGCCACAGGGTGACGCTCAGCGGCGGCCGCCGCGCATGCGCCCGCATGCGCCGGTGCAATTCCCGCCGCAACGGAACGCGCTGCCAACGCGGATACCCCGGGCGCAGGGAAGCCAGGCATGCATTGATGAACGGCATGTCGAGACAGGGCAGGTGCGTGGCGAGGATCTCGGCCAGCCTGGCGCGGTCCGTCTTCCCGAGCAGCGCGTCCAGCTCGCCCTGGATCCCCTTCAGCCATCCCGGCTGTCGCTGCCGCAGCGTGTCGATCGTGTTGTAGCGCTGCACCATCCGCACCGCGAAGGCGATCAGCTCGTACTCGGGCGCCGGGACGCGGAACACGGCCCCTTGGACGGCCGATTCCAAAAGGGGCACCTCGATTGGGAGCCGATACACGATGCGCCAATAACCACCGACCACCAAGCGGTAGTGCGTGTGCACATGGATCAGCCGTCCCGTCACCGCGTCGAGGCCGAAGTAGCTCTCGATGCCGGCAATGCCGCGCTTGGGCGGCGGGTCGGCGCGCTGAAATCCGAGGCTAAACAGGACCGACCGGAACCGCGCCTCGGCCGCGCGGTCCACCAGCAGGTCGATGTCACCTTCGCCGCTCATCCATCGAGCGCGCTTCCAGTTCCCCTTCCATTGGAGGTAGGCGACTCGCTCGTCGCGCAGCGCCTCGCCCAGGCGCTCCACGACCGAGCGGGCGGCGGGCGCAGGAACGGGCGCGGGCGTGCCGCGATCCTGTTCACCGGCTCCTCTTGCAGGGGACAACGTGGGGGGACCCATCCTCCGGCTCTTAAGCACGGGGCGTGCGCGGCACGTATGATCCTATCTCATTTGATTACAGTAACTTCCGCAAGTCGTGTGGCGGGGTGGGCAGGCGGGGTGTAACAACTGTGCCACATCCTTGAGTGAACCGAGCTACGGCGGTTTCGAGCCGGCCAGGCGTGCTAGCGGCAGCTGCCGCTGCCCGAGTCCCCAGGTCCTGTGCCTCCGACCGGAATGAACTGCCAGGAGTACGACCCGTCGGCCAGCGTGAGCTTCAGGACGCCGTACACACCGCTGATGCGCACCTCACTGTTCGCGGTGATGAGTGTGTTGGGCGAATCGAGCCCCGAGCCCCCCGTGCCCACGATGATCTCGCGGATGCCGTTGACGGGGTCGGCCCCCCCGGCGGATGTCTGCGGCGCGAACCGCTCGTAGTCCTGCATGTGGGCGTTGAGAATCAGCTCCGCATGCGCGGCGTAGAGGTCGTCCCAGAACGGCTTGACGGACGCCGTCGGATAGAAGGCGCTGGACGTCGTAGAGTAGAAGCGCGGGTGGTGGAACATCGCCAGCACGCACTGTTTCGTCGTGGCGGCGAGGTCGGCCTTGAGCCACGTCTCCTGCGGCGAGCCGACGGCCGTGGACACGTTGGCGTTGTTGCTGTTCAGCACGACGATGTGCCAGGCGCCGAGGTCGTAACTGTAGTAGCCCTGGCCGGCCGGTCCGGCGGCGGCGCCGAAGTAGTTGAAGTAGCCGGTCGCCGTGGCGCTCGAGTCGTACTCGTGGTTTCCGGCCACGGGGTAAGTGCGGAGCCGGTGCCGGCCCCAGGTCGGGTCGTAGCAGTTCTGGAAGTTCGTGGACGTCCCGTTGGGGTAGGCGTTGTCACCCAGCACGAACACGGTGCCGGCAATGGTGTCGAGGATGGCCGCGGTCGCTTCGTCGTTCGTGCGATCGCAGCGCGCGATGTTGCCGGCGCCGACGAGCGTGACGCTCGACAGTTGCTGGGCGACCGTCACAATCGCCTGGCCGGTGCCGGCCCCACCGTCCTTGTCCGTCACCGTCACCGTCGCGGTGTTGGTGCCGGCCGCGGCGTACGTGTGGGACGCGCTGATGGCGCTCGACTGGGTCGAGGTGCTCCCGGTCGTTGCCGCCGAGCCATCGCCCCAATTGATGGAGTACGCCCAGGGTGCGTCGTTCACACCCGGATCGCTGAACGTCGCGTTGAGGGTGAGCGGAGTGCCCGCAGTGGCGCTGAGGCTGGCCGGAACGCTCACCGTCGGCGCGATGTTGGCGATCGTCGTCGCACCAGTGGCCGGCGAGCTGGCGGCGCCGTGGGAGTCGGTGACGGTGAGCGTGATGGTGTAACTAGCGTTGTCCGCGTAGGTGTGGCTGGGCTTGGCACCCGTCCCCGTGCTGCCATCGCCGAAGCTCCACGCGTACGTGAGGGCATCGCCGTCCGGATCCGTCGAGCCGCTGCCGTCGAAGCTGACCGCCGTGCCTTCCGTGCCGCTGTAGGGTCCGCCGGCCGCTGCCGTTGGCGGATGGTTCACTGCCGCGACGACCACGGCCGTCTTGGCGGACGCGGCGCCGCCGTCCTTGTCAGTCACAGTCACACGCACGGTGTCGGTCCCGCCCGCGCCGTAGGTATGGCTCGCGGTGATCGCGGTCGACTGGCT
>Ga0307471_100002472_pt1 | contig 10642 bp, 6 predicted proteins | sample atmos_gasesAM3C__2_FD_204566 | JGI IMG/M metagenome (GOLD analysis project Ga0307471, IMG submission 204566) | Hardwood forest soil microbial communities from Morgan-Monroe State Forest, Indiana, United States - atmos_gasesAM3C_515 | ecosystem: Environmental > Terrestrial > Soil > Temperate... | reverse complement strand
TTCTCGTCCCTGACCGGGTCACGTATTCCCCAGTCGCGCCCATGTGATATTTCACGTCCCCGCTGCCCAGAACGCTACGAGGATCCACGTCTTCAAATCCCGCGAAGATTTCCTGGGGAGAGCGCCTGGCCACCTGCACAATAATGTTCAGCCGCCCGCGGTGGCTCATGCCCATTACCAGTTCCACCGCGCCCTGCTGTCCGGCCGCATCTAGAATTTCATCCACCAGGGGGATCATAGCGGTCACGCCTTCAAGAGAAAAGCGCTTGCTTCCCAGGTAGCGCTGCTGCAGCACCTGCTCGAACAGATCGGCCCGAATGAGCTGGTCGAGCACGCGTTCCTGGTCCACCGCGGGTTGGGGACCTTCCAGACGCTCCTGGATCCAGCGGCGGCGTTCCGGGTCGGTGATATGCATGAATTCCGCCCCCACGGTTCCGCAGTAAATGCCGCGGGCCTCCTCAGCCAGCTCGCCTTCGACACGCAGGCTGGGATGCGCCACCGGAGGCAAAAATCCCAGTGGGTCGAGATCGGCCTCCAGGTATCCCCAGTGGCGGAAAGGGTCAAATATGCGCTCACGCTCGCCGCTGGGAGCTTCCAGTACGCCGGTTGCGGCAGATTCACTTGCAGGTTTGGATCGGGTCGCCATATGTCTGTTACTAGAATAACGGATGCAATGGGATGCGTGCTGGATTCGCCCCACAGGGAGAAACAGTGGCAGGATTTCTTCTCCCGACTAGCCGGCTGCCGCCGTTTTGGGCAGCGCCTTCATCAACAACCCATTCAGGAGGATGGTGATCACCGAAGCGGCCAAAGTTGCGTGATAGACGTCGTCCGTGACCAGGTGGGCGTGGCGGGCCACCCGCACCAGAACGTAAGAGAACTCGCCGATCTGGGTCAATCCGAGACCCACCATGAGAGCGGTCCGCGGAGGATAGCGAAACAGCCAGACGATCAAGGTCCAAATCGCAAATTTCCCCACCATGGTCAGGACAACGATCGCGCCCCAAAGAGAGGGTTTGGAGACCAGGATTCGGGGATCAACCAGAACTCCAATGGTGACGAAGAAGAGCGCCACGAAGGCATCGCGCAGGGGCGACAGCTTGTCCAGCATTTTTTCACTCGTTTTACACTCGCTGACGATCAAGCCGGCAAGAAAAGCTCCCAGGGCAAGCGACAGCCCAACCGCCTGGGTAACCGCAGCGGTGGCGAAACCCAGCGCCAGTACGACCAACACGTAGAGCTCGTCGTTTCCGGTCCCTTCGACTCGCTTCATCAAGGGTGGCACCAGCTTCGCCGCCACAAACATGACGGGGACCAGGATCAGCAGGGCCTTGCCAAAGGCGATCAGCAGAGAAAGGAAGTGGCTTCCCGTAAGGTGGCTCAGCGAAGGAAGCAACACAGTCAACACCACGACAGCGAGGTCTTCAACCAGGGTGATGCCAATCATGACGTTGCCATGCGGAGAGCGCAATTCTCCGCGGTCTGCAAGCAAACGGGAGAGCACCATGGTGCTGGCGACAGACACAATGGCGCCCACTGCAATTCCCTGGATTGTGCCCCATCCCATCAACCATCCCGTACCAGCGCCCAGGCCAACCGACAACAGGATGCCCAGTGGCCCGCCGAAAATCGCAACCCACTTCACTTCCAGTAGTTCGCCGAAAGAAAATTCCAGGCCAATCGAATACATCAGCAGGATGACACCAATTTCGGCAAGAACTTCGAACTCGTGGATCCCCGAAAGGGTGGGACCGGGGGTGAAGGGTCCGATCAGAAATCCACCGAGAACGTATCCCAGAATCAGCGGTTGGCGAAGCACTTTAGCTACAGCGCCGCCCACAACGGCGGCGCCGAACACGTACGCGAGGTCCCGAAAGAAGGTGGCTTCCATGTCGTTGACGAGCTGGTGAATTTATCAGTCTAAATGCGATCCGCTGACTTGGGTGGAGCAGCGCTATAGCGCTGCGTTGAAGGCCCTGTTCCGGCCCGGCTTCAGCCGTTGAGGTACCTCAGGGCTAAACGCCCAGAGCACGACCGCCGCTGTGTGCAGGCCTGAAGGCCAGCTCCACCCTTTGACCGCTCCTCCCCTACTGACCGGGGGTTGCCTTGCCAAGCGCCTCTTTCAAACCCACCATCGAGAGATCCGCGAGGTCCTCGACGCGGACAAGACTTACGCCGCAGCCGCAGCTTCGTCGAGATAACCCTGCCCGCAGCGGCAAGTCCCATATAATTGCTCGTTAGTTAATGTAGGCGCGAGCGTCCCCGCTCGTGCGGCAGCGCCTCATAGCGGCGCCGTCCCGCGGGTCGGGTTGCGGCACACGCGGAGGAATGTCGTATGAGCGCGCTCTCTTCGTCCATCCACTCTGCTGGGGAACTGGCGTGACCTACGTCCTGCTAGTTCTTCTGGCTGGCGCGGTCGTCTACTCGCTGCTTTCAATTGTCGCCGCCTTGCGCTACCTCTCGGTTCGACCGCCTGCCTTGAATTCCCTGGAGCCGATCAGCATCCTCAAACCGCTCGCCGGGTTCGATATGGGACTCGAATCCAATCTTCGTTCTTTTTTTGAGCAGGACTATCCCGTCTTTGAGATTCTGTTCGCGGTCAGGACCCAGGATGATCCCGCCGTGCCAATTGTTGAAAATCTTCGCCAGGAATATCAGCGAGTTCCATCGCGGTTACTGGTGACCGGGGAATCTCCCTATCCCAACGCCAAGGTCTACAGTCTGGAACAGATGCTCGCCGCCGCTGCGAATGATCTGGTGGTGATGAGCGACAGCGACATCAGAGTGACGCCCGGCCTGCTGAGAACCGTAGCGGCCGAATTTCAGGACGCCGGACTCGGCGTGGCCACCTGCCCATACCGCGCTGTGGCCGGTCCGAGTTTCTGGTCGCGGCTCGAAGCCATCGGCATGAACACAGATTTCACTGCCGGCATCCTGGTGGCACGCATGCTCGAAGGCATGAAGTTTGCGGTCGGCCCGACCATCGCCGCGCGGCGGCGGGTGCTGCAAGCTATCGGCGGCTTCGACCGGTTGAAAGATTACCTGGCGGAAGATTTTGTCATGGGGAAATTTGCCTCCGACGCCGGCCACGGCGTGATTCTCTCTTCTTACGTAATAGAGCATCACATCGGCAGCACGGATCTGCACAACACTGCCGCCCATCGGTTGCGCTGGACGCGCAGCACCCGGCGTTCCCGGCCCCTGGGTTATGTGGGGCAGCTGTTCACCATGCCTCTGCCTCTGGCGCTCCTGGTCTGCGCCGTAAACCAGGCATGGTGGCCGGTGCTGTTACTGACCTTGGGCGTGCGCCTGCTGGCGGCTTACACAGTTTCGGCCCGCGTTTTGCACGCAGAGATTAACTGGCTGCTGCTGCCGATTGAGGATGTGAATGCTTTCTGTTTCTGGCTGGCCGGTTTTTTTGGAAATACGATCGTCTGGCGCGGGCGCCGGTATCGTCTCTATTCCGACGGCCGCTTCGAGCTGCTGCCGTCTCCCGCAAGTGAGTGAAGAGCCGCCCCCATTCGCACCAGTTTGCCGTCCTTCAACTCAAACGACTCCCCGCGCCAGGTAACTGCATGCCCCGTGATGCCAGCAAGCCACACGGCTGCCGCCACAAAATCGCGCAAAGGGATGAGGGCCAGCCACCTTGTCACCTGCGGGTCTTGCAGGACCATTCGACCCGTAACCAAAGCGACGGCGTATCGCATGACAATCGCGACACACAGTAGCATCCACGCCCAGCCAGCACCGCGCGCAGATAGAAGAGCGAGCAACGCCCAAGGCATCCCGAAAGTCACCACCAACCCGGCATAGCCGCCGGGACGCGAATCGCGAATCGTGCGCGCCCATCGCAACTGGTGGTCTAGAAACTGTTTCGAGTCGTAGCGCGGCAAGAAGGTCTCGACCACGGTTTCGGAAAGTTCAACGCCCAGACCGAGCGCCGCGATGCGCCGCCCAATTTCATAGTCATCCGCGAGATAATCCGACAGCGCCTCAAATCCGCCGGCCGCAGCCAGATCGCTTCGCCGAAAGGCCAGGGTCGAGCCCAATCCAAAATGAATTCCACCTTCGAGCAGTCGCGCCACCAGCACCCCGGCACTGAAATCCGTACTGATGAACAAAGATTCCAGTCGCGATCCCAGGCTCGAACTGGACACGCCCCGATAAAGGCAAGTCACCAGCCCTATTTTGGGATCTGATAGCGGCGCAGCGACGCTATGCAGGTAGTTCGCATCTACCCGGATATCACTATCGTTCACAACGATGTGCTGGTACCGCGCCTCGGGCAACATCTGCGCCAGGTTGCTGACTTTGATATTGGCGCCGAGGACTTTTTCACACAGTACGAGCCGGATGGGAATCTCCGGGAACTCGGCCTTCAATCGCTCTACAAATCCAATTGCAGGATCGTGGGCACCACTGACCCCAAAGATGATTTCGTATTCGGGATAATCCTGCAAACAGTGGCTGCGAAAGCTCTGATACATCTCCGGATCGGTACCCTTGAGCGGCTTGAGAATTGAAACTGGCGGAAGAGATTGTGTGGGGCGGGAGCCCTCGCCCGCTTTTTGCCGGCCCAGAAACCGAGCCGCGCTATACAGGCAGAGGATGTAATAACCCAGGCTGCAAACCGCAATCGCTCCGGAGGCGGTCGCAATGATGGCAACGATGCGGTGAATCACCCGGAAATTCCTTCGTGCACCTTAGTGTCCTTCGTGGCTGTGCAAACAAATCTCTAATCACCAAGGACACTACAGTACACGAAGGAAGCTACTCGTACCGCAGGGACTCGATCGGGTCCAAATTCGCAGCCTTCCACGCCGGATAAATCCCAAACAGCAGACCCTCCGCAGCCGCCGAACCCAACCCAAACGCGGCCCAGAAAAATGACATCCGAGCCGGCAGCGAGCTCCAGATGGCGGGGATCGTCCAGGTAATGATCGCCCCCACCAACACGCCCAGCACGCCGCCCAATGCGGTCAGGGTTATGGCCTCGAGCGTGAACTGCAGCAGGATGTCACGTTTGCGCGCGCCGATGGCTTTGCGCACTCCGATCTCCCGGGTGCGCTCGGTGACCGAGACCAGCATGATGTTCATCACGCCGACACCGCCCACAATCAAACCTACGCTGGAAACGGCGAACATGAATATGAAGACGGCGCCCGTCACCTGGTTCCACACATCAGAAAGCGAATCCTGGGTGAATACGGCGAAGTTGTCCGGCTTGTCCGGCGCGACCTTGCGGCGGCGGCGCAACAGCTCGCGGATTTCGTCGATGGCCTTGGGCATATCATCGTGCGAAGTGGCTTTGACGCTGATCCAGTACTGCTTCAACTCAGGATGCAATTTGCGAAATGTGGCCAGCGGGAAATATACGATGTTGTCATCTGGGTTCTTGCCGCCAGCAAACACGCTCTTGCGCTTGGCCGCCACCCCGATCACGGTGAACAGCTGGCCATCAATCGTGATCTCCTTGCCCAGAGGGTTTGCATTCGGAAACAGCTCCTCGGCAGTGTCCGAGCCCAGGACGATGACGGGAGAATGATGTTCTTCGTCAATCTCGTTCATCCAGCGCCCAGACGCGATGTCTAGATCAAACACGTCCTTCCAGGTACCGGTATCGCCCTCAAGAATTGTGTTTCTGACTTTGCGGCCGTTGTACTTGACCTCGTAAGTGCCGGTCCCGAATTCCTGGCGGAAATAACGCAAACCGGTTGTGGCGATCTTGACGTGAGGCAATTGCTGTATGGCTTCAAAATCCTCGAGGGTAAGCTCTTTGCGTGTCCGTATTTCCTCCGTAGGCCGGCCAAAGGTCAGGGGCTGGTGGTAGGCAAAGACGATGTTGGATCCCAGGCTGCTGATGACCTGGCTCACGTTGTCGTTAAGACCGCGCACCACGGAAGAGATGCCGATTACCACCGCAACACCGATCACGATGCCCAGCACAGTCAGCGCCGACCGCATCTTGTTAGTGCGGATCGTGTCCAGCGCCATCTGGACCACTTCGCCGTAATCGCTCGTACGCAGCATAGGAAGTTGGTAATTGCGTAATTTAATTGAGTAATTGAGTAATTTTCATGCCAGTGAGTTGGCGGTCTCAAATTACCCAATTACTAAATTGCCCAATTACTCAATCTTTCTACAGTTCAAATCTCAATGCCGCGATCGGATCCAGCATCGCCGCCCGCCGCGCCGGATACACCCCAAAGAACACGCCCACGCTGGCGGAAACCAGCAGTCCGGCCGCCACCGCCCACAATTTGATTTCAGATGGCATGCCGATGACCGCCGTAATGCCCTTGGCAAAGACAATACCAAATAGCACACCCAACAGACCGCCCACCAGCGCCATGGTCCCAGACTCGATCAGGAATTGCAGCAGCACGTCTTGGCGCCGCGCTCCCATCGCTTTCCGTATGCCAATCTCACGCGTGCGCTCGGTCACCGACACCAGCATGATGTTCATGATCACGATGCCGCCCACGACCAGCGAAATCGCGGCGATGGCAATCATGGCGATGAAAAACGTTCCGCTCAGATTCGACCAGATACTCAAAAAGCTGGCATTGGTTTCCGCAGAAAAGCTGTCCGGACGACCGGGGAGATCATGGCGGCGGGCCCGCAAAACGGCGCGAGCTTCATCAATCGCCGCATCCAGTTCTGTTCCCACGCCCGCCGCCTTGCCTGAAACGCGAATGCTGGTGTGCGATCCGAACTGCTTTAAATAGGTCGTGATCGGAATCGCGACGTAATTGTCCCGGCTCTGCCCCAGCGTGGTTCCTTGCTTCTTTCCCACCCCGATTATGCGGTACACTTCCCCTTCGACGCGAATCTCCTTGCCCAAGGGGTCGACCGTCGGGAAAAAAGTGTCCACGACGTCAGTACCGATCACACCCACCTGCGAACGGTTTTCTTCGTCGTTCTCGTTGACCATTCGCCCCGCAGTGAGATCAACGTCAAGAATCGAAGCCATCGCCGGCGTCCATCCACGGATCCAGGTGTCGGAAAGAGCTTGTTCCTCGTACCTGACATGACCGGTGGTGTTGGTGATGGAAGCCCCAATCGTGGCGCAATGTTTGCACGACTCCCGGACGGCCTGGTAGTCCTCCATGGTCAGGTCTTTGCGTTTCAGACCCTCGAGAAGCTGGTCGACATTGGTGACGACGGGAGTGACTTTGCTGATGATGAAAACATCAGCGCCCAGATTGAAAATCTTCTCCGCCACGTAGCCATTGATCCCGTTCACGAAAGTGACCACGGCGATCACAGCGGCCACTCCGATCACCACGCCGAGCAGGGTCAGAGCGGAGCGCAGCTTGTTCGCCCACAGGGAGAGCAGCGCGATACGGATGGCCTCAATCGTTGTCATGAATCAGTCGTCAGTCCTCGGGCGTCAGTCCTCAGGAGCGCCTTGGCGTGCATCAAGTCTAGCAGCTTAAGCAGGAGGGCTGGATCGGCGGGCGCTTACAAGATCCAACTAGACGACTCTCACATGGCACATAACATTCCGGCGCTGTGATAAGGTTCCTACCGCAATTCTGGAGGATCGCCATGATCAGGCTTGTTAGCTTTCTTGTATGTTTTTCAGCTTTTACTCTCGGACAGCAGAACAGTCCTCTCGACGGCCTGGCCAATCTGAGCAATGCGATTTCAAGGCGGGCTTCAAGCGCGGACCGTTCCGGTGGCAATGCGGACTGGGTTCCACTGAAGGCCCTGTCTACCGCCACACTCGCAGATATCAAGGGCGCCGGCTCCATCCGGCACATTTGGTTCACCATCAACTCACCCAGTCCGTTCCATTTGCGCGAGCTGGTGCTGCGGATGTACTGGGACGGCGAAACAGATCCCAGCGTCGAGGTGCCGATAGGCGATTTCTTTGGGACCGGCTTCGAGTACGCCGAGGAGTCGGGCCAGAAATACCAATCCTGGTGGTCGCTGCCGATCACAGTGCAGGATCGCGCCATGAACTGCTACTTTCAGATGCCATATGGAACTGGAGCGCGTATCACCTTGACCAATGACGGGACGCAAGATGTGAGTAACCTCTATTTCCACGTTGACTATCAGGAGTTCCGCGATGCGCAGGTTGTGTCGAATCAGGGCCGCTTTCATGCCCAGTGGAGACACGAGCTCACCCGGGCGGTTCCCGAATCAGAATCCGGCGGCAAGAATGTGGATGGCAAGAACAACTACGTGTTCATGGAGGCGAAAGGCAAGGGCCAATACGTGGGAACCATTCTGAATGTGTTCGGCCTTTCGACGGGATGGTGGGGCGAAGGCGACGACATGTTCTTTGTGGACGGAGAAGGCGGGCACGCGACGATCAACGGAACCGGAATGGAAGACTACTTCAACAACGCGTGGGCCTTCCAGAAAGAATTCAACTACCCGTTTATCGGCTATTCGCAACAGGGCAATCGGGACTGGACGGGCAGCCACACCATGTACCGCTTCCATATCGAGGATCCAATCTACTTCCAGAAGTCCCTCCGCGCGACGATTGAACACGGCCACGCCGACGACCGGGCCGACGACTACACCAGCGTAGCCTTCTGGTACCAGACCGAACCCCACCAGAAGCTATCCCCTCTACCTCCAGTCAATGGACGCATGCCCAACGCCTTCTGGAAGATTCAGAAGCTCGATAAGAACCTGCCGAACTGAGGCAGCGCCGGTCTTTGGTCATTGGCCGGTGGTCGTTGGCCGAAGAGTCAAGGACGAACGACTAGCGACGAACGACCAACGACCGATTACTGACGACTGTTACAATGAATCTGTTGGCAGCTGGACCGGACGGTCGCTCTCGCCGCGTCAAGCGGTTAGGGAGGAAAGTCCGAACTCCACAGAGCAGTGTGCCGGATAACGTCCGGGAGGGTGCCTCGTCCAAGCTTTGCTTGGGCGGGTTCATTCGACGGAAAGTGCCACAGAAAATATACCGCCCTGACGGCAACGTCAGGGTAAGGGTGAAAAGGTGCGGTAAGAGCGCACCGCTGTCGCAGTAATGCGGCAGGCAGGGCAAACCCCACACGGAGCAAGACCAAATAGGGAGGGAGCCTCGGGTTCGCCTGAGGTGCGTGCCGGCTCGGCGCGCCACAACCTCCGGGTAGGTCGCTTGAGCCGCACAGTAATGTTCGGCCCAGAGGAATGACCGTCCTGCCGGAGCAATCCGGCGGACAGAATTCGGCTTATAGGTCCGGCTGCCACAAGTTCTTATTTTCAATCACTTACAGAACACCGGATCCCGTTGTGACGCCGGTGTGACGCAGTTGAACGGTATCAGACGTAAGCTCGGTCTTCGTTTGCTTGAGAATCGCCTTGCGCATGAGCCCGAAAAAGGGCCAACCACACTCCACACGGGCGAAACTTCCAGAACGCTGCACCAAAACACTTGATCCCAGTCTCAGTGGAAAGAACGATGCTACCTTCGCGTAGCCTAAACCCCTGCGGAAAACCCGCCACCCACTCCGAAAAAGAACTGACAATCCCCAGAAAAGGCGTGGTGTGTGGACTGCTTTCTCGCTTCGTCCGCGGACACACAGGGACGTCCGCAAGGTGTGAGATTATTCTTTGATCGAGTTCTGGCAGTACAACGTGATGATGGCTTTACGTGAACGAATCTGATCCCAAATTTTTGGACCTGCAATCTGCTCTTGCTGAGGTGCAGCGCCTACGGGAAGAAAATGTTCGTCTGCGGCGTCTTTTGCAAGAGCACGGCATACAGCTTCCGGTGGTGCAGTCCCCGAACGGTATTCCCGTCACAACGAGCACCCAACCAAGTGCGCATACCCCTGTCTTGAAAGCTGAACAACGCATTGCTTTGTTCCAGAGCCTCTTCCACGGGCGCGACGACGTTTATGCTGTTCGCTGGGAGAACGCCGATGGGCGGTCTGGGTACATGCCCAAGGCGGATCGTGACTGGAAGGCCTATCTTCGCGCCAAAGACCAGGACCGCAAGAAGGTTGATCGCCTGACTCGAAAATTCCGACCGCTAACCGACGAGGTAGTGCGTGGACACCTCGTCGGAGATCACACCATCGGTATCTATCCGCTTCTGCAGGACGAGACCTGCTGGTTCCTCGCGGTCGATTTCGATAAGAAGACATGGCAAAAGGATGCCACTGCGTTTTTGGCCGTATGCTCCGAACTGAGCGTGCCAGCGGCACTAGAGCGTTCACGGTCAGGCAACGGTGGCCACGTGTGGATCTTCTTCGACCGAGCGATCGCCGCAACGACCGCACGAAAACTCGGCTGTGCAATCTTGACTCGTGCTATGGAGTCCCGTCACCAACTTGGACTGGATTCGTACGACCGTTTTTTCCCCAACCAGGACACCATGCCAAAGGGAGGGCTTGGCAACTTAATCGCTCTGCCTCTGCAAAAGCTTCCTCGCGCAGACGGAAACAGCGTCTTCGTAGATACGGAGTTTCGTCCGTACGGTGACCAATGGGCCTTTCTGGCAAGCGTGAAACGGATGCCCGTTTCTGCTGCTGAGGCCGTCGTTCTGGAAGCTCAACGAAGAGGGGACCTTGTCGGAGTGAGAATCAGCTCTGCTGAAGATGAGGGACAAGACCCTTGGACATTGCCACCATCCCGAAAGCGAGCAGAGCGTCCAATACCAGGCCCCCTTCCGATGCAGGTCCGA
>Ga0307471_100002471_pt1 | contig 10642 bp, 8 predicted proteins | sample atmos_gasesAM3C__2_FD_204566 | JGI IMG/M metagenome (GOLD analysis project Ga0307471, IMG submission 204566) | Hardwood forest soil microbial communities from Morgan-Monroe State Forest, Indiana, United States - atmos_gasesAM3C_515 | ecosystem: Environmental > Terrestrial > Soil > Temperate... | reverse complement strand
TGTCACCGGCAGTCCCATTAGAGTGCTCAACTGAATGTAGCAACTAATGGCAAGGGTTGCGCTCGTTGCGGGACTTAACCCAACATCTCACGACACGAGCTGACGACAGCCATGCAGCACCTGTGTTCAGGTTCCCTTTCGGGCACCCCTGCATTTCTGCAGGGTTCCTGACATGTCAAGGGTAGGTAAGGTTTTTCGCGTTGCATCGAATTAAACCACATCATCCACCGCTTGTGCGGGCCCCCGTCAATTCCTTTGAGTTTTAATCTTGCGACCGTACTCCCCAGGCGGATGACTTCACGCGTTAGCTGCGTTACTAAAGGATTTAACTCCTCCAACAACTAGTCATCATCGTTTAGGGCGTGGACTACCAGGGTATCTAATCCTGTTTGCTCCCCACGCTTTCGTGCATGAGCGTCAGTGTTGGCCCAGGAGGCTGCCTTCGCCATCGGTGTTCCTCCACATCTCTACGCATTTCACCGCTACACGTGGAATTCCACCTCCCTCTGCCACACTCGAGCCCCGTAGTTTCAAGCGCAATTCCCAAGTTGAGCTCGGGGATTTCACACTTGACTTGCGAGGCCGCCTGCGCACACTTTACGCCCAGTAATTCCGATTAACGCTCGCACCCTACGTATTACCGCGGCTGCTGGCACGTAGTTAGCCGGTGCTTCTTCTTACGGTACCGTCATCCACGCGGGCTGTTAACCCGCGCGATTTCGTTCCGTCCGAAAGTGCTTTACAACCCGAAGGCCTTCTTCACACACGCGGCATGGCTGGATCAGGCTTGCGCCCATTGTCCAAAATTCCCCACTGCTGCCTCCCGTAGGAGTCTGGGCCGTGTCTCAGTCCCAGTGTGGCTGGTCGTCCTCTCAGACCAGCTACCGATCGTCGCCTTGGTGAGCCTTTACCTCACCAACTAGCTAATCGGGCATCGGCCGCTCCTCTCGCGCGAGGCCTTGCGGTCCCCCGCTTTCCTCTCTCGAGCTCATGCGGTATTAGCCAGTCTTTCGACTGGTTATCCCCCACGAGAGGACACGTTCCGATGTATTACTCACCCGTTCGCCGCTCGCCGCCAGGGTTGCCCCCGCGCTGCCGCTCGACTTGCATGTGTAAGGCATGCCGCCAGCGTTCAATCTGAGCCAGGATCAAACTCTTCAATTAAATCCTGATCGTGCTGCTCTCACTCAAAGTAAACGAGGTTTACTTCTTGCGAGCACTTGATGCTCTAGCCTTCAGCTCAAGCGCCCACACTTATCGGCTGCGAATTTTTAAAGAGCGTTGGTTGCGGGGAGAGGATTTGAACCTCTGACCTTCGGGTTATGAGCCCGACGAGCTGCCAGACTGCTCCACCCCGCGCCCGAAGAAGACGAAGATTATAGCTGGCCGCGGAAAACCGTGTCAACGATTTACGGCGAATCAAAGGAGTTCGACCCATGATTGAGTTCGGCGCGGCTGCGAAACGGGAGTTTCTGCTCGAGGCCGGTGTGGCCTTCCTCAACCACGGGTCATTCGGGGCGGCGCCACGCGTCGTCCTGGAAGCAGCCGAGCAGTGGCGCCGGCGCATGGAGGCGAATCCCGACCTGTTCTTGCGGGACATTCTGCCCGGCAGGCTGCGCCAAGCCGCCGCGGAACTGGCCCGATTCATCCAGGCGAGGCCTGACGACGTGGTGTTTGTCGACAATGCCACCGCCGGTGTGAACGCGGTGCTGCGCGCGCTCGAATTCCGTGCGCGCGACGAGATCCTCGCCACGACGCACACCTATGGCGCCGTGCGCCAGGCGATCCGCTATGTCTGCGAGCGGACCGGCGCAAAGCTGGTTGAAGCGCAGATCTCGCTGCCGTTAGCCGATGAGAGGATTCTCTTTTCGACGGTCGCGGACCGCCTGAGCGAACGCACCCGGCTTGTGGTGCTCGACCATGTGGCATCGCCGACGGGCTTGATTTTTCCGGTTGCGGAGCTCACGGCCCTTGCGCGCGCGCGGGGAGTCAGGGTGTTGATCGATGGCGCACACGGCCCGGGCCAGCTCGAGCTCGACGTGCCGGCTCTCGGCGCCGACTGGTACGTGGGGAACTGCCACAAGTGGCTGTTTGCCCCGCGCAGCTGCGCGTTCCTCTGGTGCCGCGACGATTCGAAGCGCGATCTGCATCCGCTCGCGATCTCGCACCATTACGGGGAAGGATTCACGGCGGAATTCGACTGGACCGGAACGCGGGATTTCTCGGCCTGGCTCGCAGTGGTCGACGCACTGCGTTTTTTCGATCGGCTCGGAGCGGCGCGGGTACGGGCCTACAACCATGACCTGGTCGTGACGGCGGCCTGCAGAATCGCCGAACTCTGGCAAATGCCCCTCGATGCGCCGGCTGCAATGCACGGCTCGATGATCGCGCTGCGGCTGCCGCCGCGCCTGCAGACCTACGGGCCCCCCACCCGGGATACTGCAAGGCGCCTGCAATCGGCCATCCTGGCGCAGCATCGGGTCGTCGTCGCCATCATGGCGCTGGGCGATGCCCTGTGGGCGCGGATTTCGGGGCAGATCTACAACACCCCCGAGGACTATGAAAAGCTGCTCTCGCTCTAGCGCATCACATCTTCTCGGTCTCCCCGCCGCGCGGCTGCCAGACCAGCAGCCGGCGTTCGGCGAGCGACACCGCCCAGTCGAGCAGCAGGGCGAATGCGGTCAGGACCGCAATCCCGGCGAACACCGAGTTGATGTCGAAGGTGCCTTCCGCCTGCAGGATCAGGTAGCCCACGCCGCGCGAAGAGCCGAGATATTCGCCGACCACCGCGCCGACGAAGGCGAGGCCAACGGAGTTGTGCAGGCTGGCGAAGACCCAGCTCATGGCGCTCGGCACATAGACGTGCCGCAGGAGCTGACGCTCGCTCGCGCCGAGAATGCGGGCATTGGCGAGCACCGTGTAGCTGACTTCGCGAACGCCCTGGTAAACGTTGAAAAAGACGATGAAGAACACCAGTGTCACGCCGAGCGCGACCTTGGAGGCGATGTCGAGGCCGAACCAGACCGCGAAGATGGGCGCGAGGATCACGCGCGGCATCGCGTTGAGCGCCTTGATGTACGGGTCGAGCAGCGCCGAGGCGAGCGGGCTGAGCGCGAGCCACAATCCCATGCCCATCCCGAGCACGGTGCCGATGACGAAAGCGAGCACCGTCTCGAGCAGGGTCACCCAGAGATGAGGGTAGATCGTGCCGGAGGAAAACCACTCCCAGGTGCGCGCCAGCACCTTGAGCGGCTCGCCGAAGAAAAATGCCGCCTTATGCGGGTTGTCGAAATAAACCGGCGGCAGCAGGGTCGGGCTGGTCGCGACGTGCCAGATCGCCAGCAACACGATGAACAGCACCACCTGCCAGAAGCGCAGGGCCGTTTTATTGCTGCTGCTGCCGCGCATAGCTCTTGAGAACCTCGCTTTTCATCGTGCGCCAGATCAGGCCATGGAGCTCGATGAAGCGCGGCGTGAGGCGAATCTCCGCCACGTCGCGGGGACGCGGCAGGTCGATCTGGTACTCGCCGATCGGCCGCGATGCGGGACCCGCCGACAGCACGACCACGCGGTCCGAGAGCGAGATCGCCTCCTCCAGGTCGTGGGTGATGAAAACCACCGATTTGCGGTTGGCCGACCACAGCTCGAGCAGCTCGTTCTCCATCAATTGCCGGGTCTGGATGTCGAGCGCGGAAAAGGGTTCGTCCATGAGGATGATCTCGGGATCGAGGATCAGCGTCTGCGCCAGCGCAACGCGCTTGCGCATGCCGCCCGACAGCTGGTGGGGGTAACGCGCGCCGAATCCGCCGAGGCCCACGCGCTGCAGCCAGCTCTCCGCCTGCCGCAGCGCTTGCGAGGCATCGGTCTTTCTAAACTCAAGTCCGGCGGTAACGTTCTGCAGCGCAGTGCGCCACGGCAGCAGGGCTTCGGTCTGAAACAGATACCCCGCCTTGCGGTTGAGTCCCGCGAGGGACTCGCCGAACACCCGGATGCGACCGGCGGAAGGCTGCAGCAGTCCGACCGCGACGTTGAGCAGCGTCGATTTGCCGCAACCGGTCGGTCCGACCACCGACACGAATTCGCCGGGGGCTACCTGAAGCGTGGTCTCCTTGATGGCGGTGTAGCGGCCGCCGTCCCGGGAGACGAAGGTGACGGTAATGTCCTCGAGCGCGAGCGCCGGAACCACGGCCGACTCCGGCTATTTCTTTCTGCCGTACTTCGCGTGCGCCTTCCTGACGAACTCGTTGGTGTACGTCTCGGCAAGATTGATGCTCTCGGGCCTCACCGCCGGGTTGAACGAAGCCAGCGCCTTGAGGGTCGTCCTGGCTCCCGCCTCGCTGAAATAGCCGTCTTTCGAATACGCCGGCCGCACGTTGTTGAACGCGAAGAGGTACATCGCCTTGTTGCCGAGAAGGTACTCCTCCGGCACGGCAGCGAGAATCTGCTGCGGCGACGCGTCCTGCATCCACAGGAGCGCCCGCACGGTGGCGTTGGTGAGCGCCTGCACGGTGTTGGGATTCTTCCGGACGAACTCGACCGGCGCGTAGAGGCTTGCCGCCGGCATCGGCCCGCCGAACAGCTTCTCGGTGCCCTGCGGCGTGCGCGTCTCCGCGATCAGCTTGATCTTGCCTTCCTTCTCGAGCATGGTCATTACCGGGTCGGTCTGCGACAGCACGTCGACGCGTCCCTGTTCCAGGGCCGCGATCACGGTCGCGCCCTGGCCGACGCCGATGATCGCGACGTCGGTCGGCTTGAGCCCGCCCTGCGCGAGCAGATAGTTGATCACCATGTTCGTGCTGGAGCCCGGCGCGCTCACGCCGACCTTGAGCCCCTTGAGGTCCTTCGGCGAGCGGTAGCCCGCCGCCAGCGGACCGGCGATCCCGACGCTGATCTGCGGCGCCGCGCCCGCCAGCACGAACGCCTGGAAGTTCTGCTTCCTCGCCTGCATGTTGATGGTGTGCTCGTACGCGCCCGAGACGACGTCGGCGCTGCCGCCGACCACGGCTTCAAGCGAGCGCGTGCCGCCTGGAAAATCGCTGATGCGGACGTTGAGACCCTCGTCCTTGAACAGGCCCAGCCGCTCGGTGAGAGTGAGCGGCAGGTAATAGAGCGCGGTTTTGCCGCCGACCGCGATGTGCACCTCGCGCTTCTCGATCTGAGCATGAACCTGCGCGGCTGCGGCCACCAACACCCATGCGAGCAGTTTTCTTTTCATGAAAAGCCTCCTCCTTAGATATCGCGGCGGTCCAGGAGCGCCTGCGAGATCGTGCCGGCATCGACGTACTCGAGCTCGCCGCCGAGCGGCACGCCGCGCGCGATGCGGCTCACTTTGACGTTGCGCGCGCGCAGCATCTCCGCGATGTAATGCGCCGTCGCCTCGCCCTCGTTGGTGAAATTCGTGGCGAGGATCACTTCCTGCACCTCGCCGTCGGTCGCTCGCGCAAGCAGCCGGTCGAGGCCGATGTCGCGCGCGCCGACGCCGTCGAGCGGCGAGAGGCGCCCCATCAGCACGAAGTACATTCCGGAGTAGCTCAGCGTCTGCTCGACCATCGCCAGGTCGGCGGGCGTCTCCACCACGCAGAGCAGCGAGGCGTCGCGCCGCGGCGAGCGGCATAACGCGCACACCTCCTCTTCGGCGAAATTGTGGCACCTGGCGCAGCGGCGCACCGTGGAGAGCGCGCCGGCCAGCGCCTGCGCCAGCTGCTCGGCGCCGGGGCGATCGTGCTGCAGCAGATGGTACGCCATGCGCTGCGCCGAGCGCGGCCCGACGCCGGGCAGCACGCGCAGCGCCTCGACGAGGCGCTCCAGCCCCTTGGAGGCGGGAAGCGAATCCTTGGCCACTCAGAACGGCAGCTTGAATCCCGCGGGCAAGCCGAGGCCCGCGGTCATGCCGCTCATCTTCTCGGCGATGGTCGCTTCCACGCGATGCGAGGCGTCGTTGAACGCGGCGGCGACGAGGTCCTCCAGCATCTCGCGATCGTCGCCGACCAGCGAAGGATCGATGGTGACCCGCTTTACCTCGTACTTGCAGGTCATCTGCACCTTCACCATCCCAGCGCCCGACTGGCCCTCGACCTCGAGCGCCGCGAGCTGCTCCTGCATGCGGCGCATGTTCTCCTGCATCTGCTGCGCCTGCTTCATCAGCTGGCCGATGTTGCCTTTCATTTCGGGGCACCCCGCTCCTTGCTGCCGATGGTGGAATCGACGACCTTGCCGTCGAACAGGTCGACGAGGTCCTGCACGAACCCGTCCGAGCGCACCGCGCGCGCCGCCTCGGCACGCCGCGCTTCGCGCTCGCCGTTCTCGATGGCTGCCGCGCTGGCGCCCGAGGCCTCGCCCACCGCGACTTTCACCGAGGCGCCACTGCCGAGATGCTGCTCGAGAGCGGCCTTCAGCTTGTCCTGGTAGTTGCGATCGGCCAGATAGGCTTTCTCCTTCGGCACTACGAGCTCGAACAGGCTGCCCTCGCGGCGCCGAAGCTCGGCGTTGCGCGCCAGCTCGCGCGCCGCGCCGGTGACCGGAAGCTGCTGCACCAGCTCGGGCCAGCTCTTATCGGCGGAAGGCGTACTCGCCTTCGTTTTTTCGAGAATGATCCGGTCACGGCTTGCGCCCTCGGGCCGGAACGCGAGCATGCGCAGCAGCGTCATGACGAAGCCCGCGTGCTCGTCGGGCGCGAGCGGCAGGTCTTCCCTGCCCTGCAGGGCGATCTCGTAGTAGAGCTGCACCGACTCGGCGTCGATGCGGGCCGCAAGATCGACGATCGCCGCGCGCTCGGGCAGGTCCTCGCCGAGCGCGTCGGGCACCGTCTGCGCCATCGCGACGCGCAGCAGCAGGCGAGCGAGGTCGGCGAGCGCGGCATCGAACGACAGGCTGCGCGCCTGCATCTCGTCTGCCACGGCGATCGCGGCCCGCGCGTTGTCCGCCGCAACCGCAGCCAGCAGCCGCAGCAGATGAGTCTGGTCGATCGCGCCGAGCATCTCGCTCACGCCCGCCGCCGCCACCCGGCCGCCGCCGTGAGCGATCGCCTGGTCGAGCAGCGAGAGCGCGTCGCGCATGCTGCCGGCTGCAGCGCGGGAAATCAGCGCGAGCGCCTCGCGATCAAATTCGACTTTCTCGTTTTCCAGGACCCTGCTCAGATGCGCGGCGATGGCGGCGGGCGGCATCTGCTTCAGGTTGAACTGCAGGCAGCGGCTGAGCACCGTCACCGGGATCTTCTGCGGATCGGTCGTGGCAAGGATGAATTTCAGGTGCTCGGGCGGCTCTTCCAGGGTCTTGAGCATGGCGTTGAACGCCGACGTCGACAGCATGTGCACTTCGTCGATCACGTACACCTTGTAGCGCCCGCGGCTCGGAACGTATTGCGCGGTCTCGAGCAGCTGGCGCATTTCGTCGACCCGCGTATTGGTGGCCGCGTCCACCTCGAGCAGATCGACGAAGCGCCCGGCGTCGATTTCCAGGCACGCCGTGCACTTGCCGCAGGGCTGCGGCGTGACGCCGGTTTCGCAATTGAGGCATTTCGCCAGGATGCGGGCGAGAGTCGTCTTGCCGACCCCCCGCGTGCCGGCAAACAGGTACGCGTGATGCAGCCGTTTTTGCTCGAGCGCGTGCCGCAATGCCTGGACGACGTGCTCCTGCCCCACCAGGCTGCCGAAATCCCGCGGCCGCCATTTGCGGGCAAGTACTTGATAGCTCATCGGTAAATAAAATTAGTGGCGAGCCTGAACCCCGGCACTCGCAGAGGCCGGCTGTGGCTGCTTCCTTCCGGACCTGACCAGGTTCACCAGACTGCAATGCGGGGAGGCCCGCCGCCTGCATTGTAAGTCATTCAGCCTGCGAAACAGCGCTGCGCGTAAGCCCCTTGTCAGGGTGCAGTCAGGCCCCTGATTGACCCGGGCGCTATGCTGTTCAGCAACGGATCCTCCTCCATCGCGTCGATTCACGCGCGATGGTTTAAGCGCCCAGCAAGCGAAAGCGAGCCGGGCGTTTTTCTTTTTGGCAGGGGCTGGCGGAGAGAGTGGGATTCGAACCCACGAAGCGCTATTAACGCTTACACGCTTTCCAAGCGTGCGCCTTAAGCCGCTCGGCCATCTCTCCGCAAGCGACGGATTTTAGCGTACACGCAAAAAAAAGCCCGCCTCGCAGGCGGGCTCATTGCGCCGATCGCGTGCCGCGAGCTAGGCCCTAGCCTTCTCCGGTTCCCAGATACTGATTTTGCGCGTTTCCGGCATAAGGAAGAGGCAAAGCACGAAACACACCGCGGGCACCGCAATCGGGTAGATCAGCGCGTAGCCGAGGCTGTGAGTCGATTGGAAGGCCGCCGAAGTGATGAACGGCACCAGTCCGCCGCCCCAGCCATTCCCGATGTGATACGGGACGGACACGGAGGTATAGCGGATCCTGCCGGGGAAGTATTCCGCCAGGAACGCCCCGATCGGCCCGTAGACCAGCCCGACGTATGACACGAGAATGAAAATGATGAAGATCGCAACGGGATAGTTGACCTGACCCGGCTGAGTGACGGTTCCCAGCCACGAATACAGGGGATAGTAGGTGACCGCCGCGAGCAGGAAGCCTGCCAAGATCACGGGCTTGCGGCCGATCAGGTCGGACAACCAGCCAAACAGGATCAAGGTCGGGGATGCAAGGAGCAGCGCGGCTCCCACGATGTAGGCCGTGGTCAGCGGGTCCAGCTTGGAAACCTGCTGCAGGTAGTACAACGCCCAGAACTGACCGCTGTACCAGACCACTCCCTCGCCGATCACCACGATGCTGGCGATCACCACGAACTTGATATTCGCGCTGAGGAAGGCTTCCTTCCAGGGATTCTTGGTCATCTGCCCCTTGGCCTTGATCTCCTGGAAGATCGGCGTCTCCTGGAGCTGGAGCCGGATGTAGATTGCGACGGCCACCAGCAGGAAGGAAAGCAGGAACGGAATGCGCCATGCCCAAGCATCGAATACTTCATTACCGAAATACGTGCGTGTAGCGATGATCACGGCCAGCGACAACACGATCCCGAGAGTCGGAGAGGTTTGCAGCCAGCCGGTGTAGTAGCCGCGGCGCTCGTCCGAGACATGCTCGGCGACGTAGGTGATAGCGCCTCCATATTCGCCGCCCAGGCATAAGCCTTGGACCATCCGCAGGGCGAAGAGGATGAACGCGGCAGCCAGACCGATCGACTCGAAGGTCGGGATCAACCCAATCGCCCCCGTGCCCAGCCCCATTCCGCTGAGCGTGATGAGGAACGTGTACTTGCGGCCCACCCGATCGCCGAGCCATCCGAAGAGGAATGCGCCCAGCGGACGGATCAGGAATCCGGCAGTGAACAGCGCAATCGTGCTCAGCAGCGCCGCGACCGGGTGGCCCTTTTCGAAGAACTTGACCGACAAGACCGCGGCCAAGCTACCGAAGATATAGAAGTCGTACCACTCGATGACGTTTCCCACTGACGCGGCGACGATCACGGTCCGGAAGTTCTTCGGGATTTGACTTGCCATAGCTCTCCCCTCCTCCTTTACCTCTGGTTGTGGCGCTCAGGCCGATTGATGTTGGTAGCCCTGCCGGATCATACCCGGGAAAATATCCCAGTCTCGGCTTGCGCGCGCCTTGTGCAGCGAAACTTGCTGCGCTGCGTCATCCGGGCCAGGCAGCTCTACGGATCACTTCGCCATCTCTCTGATCTTGTCGACAACTTCCGGATTGGCGAGCGTTGACACGTCGCCCGGATCCTGGCGATTGGAGATCGCCGCGAGCACACGGCGCATGATCTTGCCCGAACGCGTCTTCGGCATGTCGGGGACGATGATCACCTGCCGCGGTCTCGCGATCGCTCCGATCTCGGAGACTACCGACGCCGAGATTTTTTTCGCGATGTCATCCGAGGGCTTGAGTCCCGGTTTCAGCGCCACGTACAGATCCGGCACCTTGCCCTTGATCTGGTCGGCGACCGGCACGACCGCCGCCTCGACGACCTCGGGAACGAGCAGCGCCGCCGATTCGATTTCCTTCGTGCCGAGGCGATGCCCGGCGACGTTGATCACGTCGTCGATGCGGCCAAGGATGCGGTAATAGCCGTCTTTCGTCTGCACCGCGCCGTCGCCCGCCATGTAAGGCCAGTCGCGCCAGTTCTTGCTTTTAGGGTCCCTGCAGTAACGCGAGTAGTACACGCGCACGAAGCGGTCCGAATCTCTCCAGATGGTCTGCATGATGCCGGGCCAGGGATTGCGGATGCAGATGTTGCCCGCCTTGCCCGAACCGGCTTTCAGTTCCTTCCCTTCATCGTCGTAGATCACCGGGTGGATGCCCGGGATGCCGGGACCCGCGCTGCCCGGCTTCATCTTGTGGATTCCCGGCATCGTGCTGCAGAGGAAGCCGCCGGTTTCGGTCTGCCACCAGGTGTCCACGATCACCGCGTGTTTCTTGCCGACGACGTTGAAGTACCACTTCCAGACTTCGGGTTCGATGGGCTCGCCGACGGTCGTCATGTGCTTGAAGCGGTAGTTGTACTTTCCGGGCTCGTCAGGACCGTCCTTGCGCAGCGCGCGGATCGCGGTGGGCGAGGTGTGGAAAATGTTTACGCCGAGCTCCTCGGCAATGCGCCAGGGGCGGCCCGGATCCGGGTGCGTCGGCACGCCCTCGTACA
>Ga0307471_100002470_pt1 | contig 10647 bp, 9 predicted proteins | sample atmos_gasesAM3C__2_FD_204566 | JGI IMG/M metagenome (GOLD analysis project Ga0307471, IMG submission 204566) | Hardwood forest soil microbial communities from Morgan-Monroe State Forest, Indiana, United States - atmos_gasesAM3C_515 | ecosystem: Environmental > Terrestrial > Soil > Temperate... | reverse complement strand
CCCCATCCTCCTGCTGACGGCTCACTATAGCCGCGAACTGGAATTGACCGCGTTGCAGTGCGGCGTGCGCGCGATTTTTTCGAAATACGATGATCTGAGCCGCCTGTTGCAGCGTGCCCGCGTGGAGCTTCGAATCGAGTCCGACCCAGACACCCAGCGGGGAGCGCGAAATCACGATGCGCGTGAACGTTTCACGCTAAACTAGATCCGCATGCGTATCTCTGTCTCGCACGGTAGGACGAAGGCTGAAGTCGTGCAGGAAGTGGACCGCTCGTTTACGGATCTGTTTCAGGGCACGGATATCCCGGTGAAGATCGCCGATCCGCAGAGAAGCTGGAACGGCTCGACCATGGCCTTTTCGCTGACCGCGAAAATGGGCTTCTTCAGTACTCCGATCAAAGGCACCGTCGAGGTTACGGATCGCGACATCATCATCGACGCCGATCTCGGCATGCTCGAGCGCATGATTCCGGCGGAGAAAGCGCAGGAAGTCCTCCGCAACAGGGTCCGCGGACTGCTGGGTGGCGGATCCAAGGTCCGGTGAGGCGGCGGACTACCTTTCCCGCGGCAACCCTGTTTTATCGCCCCTAAATTGGAAGTACTACCCAGGTACTGTTGAAATTGAGTTAGCTATTGGGTGAATGCGGGAAGAATGCGTTAATCCTCGGTCGGGCTCGACCGAGGAACCGCTTTTGCCGCTCAATTTGTCCTCCGCCTTTTTATCGAAAGCCTCGCCCGTAGAACCGAACAAACTCTTTGGAATCAAACTCTTGCGCCATCGTAAAGCGTAAAGCCCATGGATTCATACTCTTACGAAAAATAGGGGGGATGTTCGGCCAGCGTTCCAATCGCTTTGACATCCAGCCGAAACAATCGCCCTGTAATGTGGTGGCGAACGGTAACCGGCGCGGACCGTACCTTGAAACAATTTACCGCTGCTTGCATCACATCTGCCGAAGTCGATAAGGAGCGGACGTGGCAAAACGATTGGACGGCAAGGTGGCGGCGGTTACTGGAGGAGATCAGGGTATTGGACGCGCGATCGTGGAGCGGCTGGCGCAGGAGGGGGCGGACATCGCGCTGTGCTACCGCTCCAACAAGGCGGGAGCGGACGAAGTCGTTGGAGTCGTGCAAAACTTCGGGCGAAAAGCCGTCGCGCTGCAGTGCGACGTCGGGAAAGTCGCGGACGGGTTAAAATTCATCGCCGATGCGGTCGCTTCACTCGGGCGCATCGATATTCTGGTGAACAATGCCGGTCTGGAGCGCCGAGCGGATTTCTGGGACGTCACCGAGCAAGATTACGACACGGTACTGAACGTCAACCTGAAGGGAGCTTTTTTTGTTACCCAAGCGTTTGTGAAGCATCGGATGCAAGCGAAGGCGGGCGGAAAGGTCGTGAACATCAGCTCCGTACACGAAGAGCTTCCCTTTCCTCATTTCACGTCCTATTGCGCGAGCAAGGGCGGCGTGAAAATGATGACCCGCAACCTCTCGATCGAGCTCGCACCGCTGGGCATCACCATCAATTCGATCGCACCGGGAGCGATCGAGACTCCCATCAACAAAAATCTGCTCAACGATCCAGTGAAGTTAAAGTCGGTGCTGGAAAATATTCCGCTGAAGCGGCTCGGCAAGCCCGAAGATGTCGCTGCCGTCGCCGTGTTCCTGGCGTCGCCGGATTCCGACTACGTTACGGGAACGACGTACTTCGTGGACGGCGGCCTGACCTGGAACTATCAGGAACAGTAAGCGCTACGAGTTGAAACTTGGCCGCCAAGAACGCGGAGCGGCTGGCACGTTGTTCTAGCGAAACCGAGGGAGAAGGAATGGCGGCCGAGCAGCACGACGCAACCCTGGCAGAATCAACTCGACTAGTAATCGCCGATGTGGACGGCACGCTGGTGACTCACGAAAAGGTGTTGACGCCGCGCGCTATAGACGCGGTATTTGCGCTGCGAGCCGCGGGCATCAAGTTTGCCGTCACGAGCGGCCGCCCGCCGCACGGCATGGACATGCTCGTCGAGCCGCTGAAGTTGGATGAGCCGATCGCCGCGTTCAATGGTGGCGTGATTACCGTTCCGGGCCAGTCGGCAGTGCTGCGCGAGAATTTTCTTTTGCCGGAGGTCGTGAGGCAGACCGTGCAACTGATTATGCAACACCACCTCGACGCCTGGCTGTATACCGATACAACGTGGTTCGTACGCGATGTGAGCGCGCCGCACGTCGCGCGCGAGCAGTGGACCGTGAAATTTGCGCCCGAAGTGACCCAACGATTGAGTGACATCGTCGATCGCGTGGCGAAAGTTGTCGGAGTGAGCGACGATCAAGACGCAGTAATCCGCTGCGAAAAAGACATTCAGACGGCGACGGGCGGCAACGCCTCGGCTGCGCGATCGCAGCCTTACTATCTCGACGTTACACATCCCAAAGCCAACAAAGGCGAGGTTGTTCTTGCCATGTCGGAGCTCTTGAACATTCCTACCAAGCAAATCGCCACAATCGGCGACATGCCCAACGATGTGCTGATGTTCGTCAAAAGCGGCGTGAGCATTGCGATGGGCAACGCCAGCCCCGAAGTGCGGAAGTCCGCGACGTTCGTGACCTCTTCCAACGAGGAAGAAGGCTTCGCCAAGGCCATGGAGCAATTCATCCTGAAGCGCTAGGCCGGCGCGCACTGAGACCTCGACAGCACCGGCGGTTTACGTGTGGCCTGCTACTCCACGATGCGGATCCGCGCGGCCGAGCGGCTTGACTAAGTCTTTGGCCTTCCTTACGATGAGCAAGCTCCTCTCGCGGTCGAGTGCCGGACCAATGCAACTCCCGATTCCGGGATTGTTCACATGAATACCCTGAGCATCGTGCTGGCTTTGTGGCTTACGCCGTTGCTGGCGTCGCCTGCGGCTGCGCCGGGCGGTGGCTCGGTCACGCTGCTGGAAGGTTCCCTGCGCGTGATTCGGGGCGCGAGCGTGCTGAAGGGCGTCGAAGGGATGCATCTCCGTCAGGGCGACATCCTGGAAAGCTCCGACAATGGATTCGCGCAGCTGGAATTTCCGGGAGGAGGGGTGGTGGCGCTTGGTCCCACGACGCAGGTGTTGCTTCTCCGGCAAGCGGGAGACAAAGCGCAGCATACCGAATTGGTGTTGCTGAGCGGCTGGCTGAAGGGCGAGTCGGCGACGGGCGCAGCAACGTATCGATATGCAACGCCAATCCTTGCCGCCATGACCACGAATGGCACCGTCCTGGTGCATAACCACGAGGGCGCCTGCGAGGTATTCGTTGAATCGGGCTCCGCCACTATCGGTGAAGTGGAAACCAGTGGAGGGGTTCGAGGGCCCGTGACAGCGAAAGCCGGGCAGTTTTTCTCAAGGCAGGCGGGCAAGGGCGTTAACACCACAGCGCGCCCGAACGCCGGATTTCTGGAGGCGATGCCGCATCCTTTTCGGGATACCCTGCCGTCGCGGCTGACGCGATTTGCAGGAAAGAATATCGAGCCAAAGGCCGATCACGCGGTTTCGTATTCCGATGTTCAGGCATATCTAAAGATGCCCGCGGCGTGGCGGCGCGGATTTGTCGATCGCTTTTCGCCGCGCCTGAAAGATCCGGAATTCCGCAAGCAGGTCGAGGCGCACGTCGCCGAGCATCCTGAGTGGGACAAAGCGCTACATCCCGAACAACAACCGGAAGAAAAATCTGCTCCGTCAAATCCTTAGCTGCATGTGCCCGAGGTCAAACGATGAAACTGCTGATGAAAATCAACTTGGTGCTGTTGGTGGTGTTCGCCATCGGTTTTGTAACGACCGGTTACGTATGCAACCGACTGTTGCAGCAGAATGCGCGCGCCGAAATCATGGAGAACGCGCGCATCATGATGGAAGCGGCGCTGGCGGTGCGTACTTACACCGCAACTCAGATCAAGCCGCTGCTGGACACGCAGATGAAGTACGCCTTCCTGCCGCAATCGGTGCCTGCGTATTCGGCGAATACGTACTTTGCGCAACTCCAGAAGAAATTCCCGGAGTATGCCTACAAGGAAGCGACGCTAAATCCGACGAATCCAGTGAATCGCGCCACGGATTGGGAAGCGGACCTGGTTGAGGAGTTTCGCAAATCGCAGAGCACGACCGAACTAGTCGGCGAGCGCGATACACCGAACGGCCGGCAGTTGTACATGGCGCGGCCGATGAAAGTGGCGAGCCCCGCGTGCCTGACGTGCCACGACACGCCGGATGGCGCCCCGCGAACAATGCTGGAAAAATATGGCAGTGCCAACGGGTTTGGCTGGAAATTAAACGACATCGTGACCGCGCAGATCGTGCAGGTGCCGACGCACCTGGCAACCGAGCGCGCCCACGGCGTTTTCGTGACATTCATGGCCTCGCTCGCCGGAGTGTTCGTGTTGCTGGCCGTGGTCATCAACGTTTCGCTCATTCTTCTGGTGATTCGTCCAGTAAATCAGTTGTCGAAGATGGCGACGGACGTGAGTATGGGCAATTCCGAGATCGCGGAATTTCCAGCGGCGAGCAAGGATGAGATCGGTGAGTTGTCACAGTCGTTCAATCGCATGGGCCGCAGCCTGGTGGAAGCAATGAAGATGCTGCGGACGACCTAGGCAGGGTCGCTAGTCGGGAAAGCCGACCTCGCGGAGAAAGCGATGGCGCTCGGCGTCATTGTGCAAATGGTCCGCGAGCAGGAAGTAGAAGTTCTTTGCACTATCAGCGCGTCGAGCCGTGCGCTCCGCCAGGATGTGCGAAACCGGGCCGAGATAGCGCGCGAGGAGTTCGGCCGCGCGGCGAACCACTTCAGGAGTTAGTTCGGCGGGCGGTGTCGTGTCCTTCGGCGCCTGGGCCTGGGTTTCGGTGCGCGGCTTGTTTTCTTGTATTGGCGTGCCGCCAGTTTTCGCCAAACTTTGCAGCAGATCGTGACTTCGCGTGAGAAACGCCCGGCGGTCCGACTCGACGTGAATGGACGCCGCCAGCAAACTCACGAGATCGACTGGATCCTTGGCTTGCGCCGCCGACCTGCGCAGAAGAATTCCCGCAATCGGGCCAACGTAGGACGCGAGCTGCCGTTCGACCGCGCTGAGGAACTGCGGATGCTGATCTTGCCATCGGGAAACGAGTGCGACCTGTCCTGAGTCCATCAGCGATGGCGGCCTTGTGGCGCCGGATGAACCAAGTAGGCCGAGGATCACCGGATTCGTCCGCGGGCTGGCGCCCGCAGTCGGCGAAATTCCGGAGTCGGAAGGCATTGCCGACGATCCCTGGGGCGGCTTGGCGGAAGACCCTAATGTAGAGGAACCCGCCGCGGCAGATACGGCGCTCTGGTCCAGCGGAGCGGGGACGTTTGGAGTTTCGACGCCGCGTACATAGACGTAATCCTTGGCGGGATCGCCGCCGCTTCGCGGCCCGGGTGAAAAAACGCCGCTGAAAATTTCCGTCGGCGGCGAGGGCTCGTTTCCTGGATCTTTCTTTCTGGCGTCGATTTCCTGAAGAAGCGTGACGATACGCGAATCGTTCTCGGCGAAAAGGTGCGTGTCCAGCACCTCTCGGACCGCGGATTCGGCTTCGACGGCCTTCCCCTGATCGAGCAGCGCCCGCGCGGCCCGCAACCGATCATTCTGCTCGCGCTTTTTCTGTTCGCGGAACTCGAGTTCCCTTTCCGCTTTGTTGAGCGTATCGGCGAGGCGCGCGTCGGGGCCGACTGTGGTAATCGTCTGGCGGGCCAGATCGATGGCTTCGGTGAGTTCCTGGCGATCGATCATACGCTCGACTTCGCGGGCGCGCTGCTTGAGCAGATCCTGCTTTTCCTTCAGGCGCTGCTGTTCGCGGCGTGCGGTATCAAGCAGCTTGAGAATATCGGTATCGCCAGGATATTGCTGGCGCGCAGCCGAGAGCACCTCGATGCAGTCGTCGTATTGAAGATTGCTGAGGAGGACGCGCGCACGCTCCAGCATGGAGTCGTGCTGCTTTTTGCGCTCGCGATTGGCGCGGTGGTCCTGAATCTGTTTGCGTTGATCCTGCGCGGCTTCGTTTTCCGGGTCCAGCGCAAAGGCTTTCTCCAGCTGAGTTTCAGCTTCAGTTAAAGCGCCCTCGGACATGCGCTGGCGGGAAGTGCGGATGGCTACGTCGATTTCTCGAGCGCGCTCGATCGCGGCACGGGCCTGGGCGAGAATCTCCTGCGCCGGCCGGAACGAGGAGTCGAGACGCAATGCCGATTCCGCTTCGGATCGCGCTTTTTCCGGATGGCCTTCAGCGAGAAGCTTTTGCGCGTTCTCCACTTTCGAGACGAGCTGCGGAACGATCTGCTGCCGGCGCACCTCGGAGCTGATTTTTTCCGAGAGGCCGCGCGCAGTAGTATTCGCCGGATCCCACGCCAGAATCTGTACGATCTCCGATTTCGCAGCGAGCAGATCGCCTTCCTTGTAGAGCCGCTCGCTGCTTTCCAGCAGGACGGAGATGTCAGCCTCCAGCAGCCGCCTCCAGACCGGTTCGAGATCAGTCAGGACTTCTTCCATCGTCTGATAGCGACTCTCGACATCCTTGGTCAACATGCGGTCGAGGATTCTGCGGACTTCCTCGGGAATTCCCGGGGCCGCGGCGGTGATGGGACGGTGGTCTTCGAGAATGATGTTGGACATCAGCGCGGCGGCGTTTTCGCCCTTAAACGGACGGCGATACGCGAGGATTTCGTAGAACATCACGCCGGTGGCCCAGATGTCAGAGCGGGCGTCGGCAGAACCTCCACGAAACAACTGCGGCGACATGTAGCCAAACGTGCCGATCAACAGCCCCTTGGATTGAGAGACAGTGCTTTCGCCGAGCCGGGCGATGCCGAAGTCCACGACAACAACAGCGCCGTCGGGGCAAACCATAACATTTCCCGGCTTAACATCGCGGTGAATGACCGGCGGAGTCTGCTTGTGGGCGTATTCGAGAGCGCGACAGACGTAGACCACGAAGCCGATCTTCTGGGAGAGCGGAAGATTGGGCATGCGATCGATGATCTTGTCGAGGCTCTCGCCGTTGAGGAACTGCATGGCGATGAAGGGCGTGTCGCCTTCGTGACCCAGCTCATAAATCGTGACGATATTGGGATGGCGCAGATTTCCGGCCGAGCGAGCCTCGGAATAGAAGCGCTTGAGGTGCTGCGGGTCTTCGGCGAAGCCGGTGGTGAGGGTCTTGAGGGCGACGATACGGTCAATGAAAGGGTCGCGAGCCTTATAGACCACACCCATAGCGCCCTGCCCGACTTTGTTAATGATCTCGAATTTTCCGAGCTTCTTCATCGAGTGCTGGGCCGATGACCAGGCGCAATACTCCCCTTGCACCTTGCGGGCACAGGATACTGTTCGGGCGATGGTCCCAGATTAAGAGTAAAGGTGTCAATCACTTGCTGACGGTACGCGCTCCGGAGAACGGAAGCGAAATGCCAAGAGCAGCCGGCTGAGAGACAAATCCGCGGGCCAGACAGGGTTACCAGGGGAGCGTTAGTCATCGGAGGACCAAAGCCTCGCAGTGAAGGCCTAGTCCTTAGAGTGGCAAATTTCTCCGAAGTATTTCAGTGCGGCCCCCGGACAAGTGCGGTGGCCGGCTACGGCCTCAAGATCTGAACTTCCAGGGACTGGAGGGTAACGGGTAGGACGAGGGCAGGGCCGTTGGTGACCGATCCGTCGAGCTCGGTGATGGCGACGGTGCCGCGAGTGGCGGATCTGAGAGTCCCAGGAGGCCTAGGGACAGCGACGTTGCTGTACAGGAGTTTGAATGGGCTCGCGCTGGCATTGAGGTTGGCGTCGACGATGACTTCGAGCGGGGCCTGCGGCTGCTCGGCGGTGTTCGCGACAACGAGAACTTCCTGGGTGTTGAGGATTCGCGAGAAGGCGATGACGCCAGGAGTCGTGGTGGAGATGCTGAAATTGGTGCGATCACCGGAGAGCTGGCGGAAGTATTGGCGGCCGTAGCGCAACGCCGGCTGTGAAGCGCGGACTTGTGCGATGGCCTGAAGCGTTTTGTAGAACGGATGAGTCTGGTCGAAGGGACTTGGTTTGCCCCAAAGGGCTTCGCGAACGTTCTTGTCTTCGCCACCGATGCCGTGAAGGCCCTGCTCCGTGCCGTAGTAGACGCACGGAATGCCCTGAAGGCCGAAAAGCGAAGCGAGCGCAAGCGTGAGCTGGTTGTCCCAACGGTGGGGATTCGCCGGATCGACGAAATAGAAGCGCTGCTTCTGGTCGTGGTTGTCGAGGAAGGTCACAAAGAAGGCGCTCGCCTCGCCGTGGGTGGTGATGACCGTGCGCTCGTCGATCTTGCGGGCCAGATACATGGCAGCGAGATTGGATGGAGGGGCCGAGGCATTGAAATGCTTGACGACGGAATCGAGAGTGCCGAAAAGGGGAAAGTCGAGCGCGGCGTCGATTCCGATGGTGTCGGTGTTGCCGGCCCAAGTGTCGCGACCGATGAAATCCCGGAGATCGGCTTCACCAACGGTGATCTCGCCGAACGTGAAGAAATTTTCCTTGCCGATGGATAGGGCAAATTCGCGCATCGCGGCGCAGAACGTGTGCCCGAAGACGATATTGGGGACTTTAAAGGTGTCGATGCGAAAGCCGTCGCAGTCGAACCTGGCGATGGCGTATTGATAGGCGCGAATCAGCGTGTTCTGGACGACAGGATCTTCGCTGACCATTTGCCTGAGGGACTCGAAGTCGCCGAAGGCGCCGATTGCGTCGGCGGCAACACCTTGGCGGCGAAATCGCTCGTTGGCCTGCAACTGGACGGGCCAGACGCCGGCGTCAGGGGCGAGCGGCTGGGGAGCGGTAGCAATGTCGGGAAACGCGGGATTGCCCGCAGCGTCGTGCCAGCGAACGTCATACTTGGAATTTTGAAACGGAACCTTGGCGGCGTTCTGATTGGAGGGCGTGACGTAGCCGAAAACATTTCCGGTGTGATTGAGAATGATATCGAAGATGACGTACATACCGCGGGCGTGAATTTCGTCGACCAACGCGCGTAGTTCGTCGTCGGCAATCGTGGGGTTAGCGAGAGCGGCGACAGGATTGGAGGAGAAACGCGGCTCCGCGTGAAGAAAATCTTGGATGCCGTAACCGTGGAATGTACCGGGGTCGTACTGGCAATTTTTGAGGACCGGGGAAAGCCAGATCGCGCCCACGCCGAGGTCGCGCAGATAGCCGAGTTTCTGGCGAATGCCATCGAACGTGCCACCCTGGAACTCGCCGAAGGGCTGGTCGAACGCGACCGACGGGACAGCGGTGGTGGACTTGGGTGGAGCGGACGGATTGTTGAAACGATCGACCAAGAGGAAGTAGATCCAGGCGTCGCGCCAGTCCGTCGGCGAAGCAAAGGGGACGAAGATCTTCGTGGGCGTGCCGTCGACGGTAACCGATCGCTGCTGCGGAGTGTTGAGACTGTCGAAGAGAGTCTGAATCTGCGGATCGAAGACGGAGGTCGGCACGGGGGACTCCTTTCCTGGGGCTCGTGGAGCAAAGGGTGGGCGATTAATGTGCCACTGCTAAGGATGACGGAAATGAAAAAAGATTTCAGGCGTTGGAGCCAGGCCCGACCGAGCTCGAGATGACGCACGGAGACAGCTTGCCGAAGCAGCGTTGAGGGCCTTCGGCGATGCTCGCCCTTCGGGCAAAGCCCTCCGGGTAAGTCACCACACCTCAGGATGACCGGCCGGAAATCAGGCGCGGGTCAGGGTGCTGGCGCGGGCCGCTTGCAGGAGTTTGCTGACGTTTTCGCGGATGTTGCCGTGGCCGAAGACGGCGTTTCCGGCGACGAGCAGGTCGGCACCGGCTCGCACGACGTCGGCCACGGTGGTGAGATCGATGCCACCGTCGACTTCGATGCGATACGAGAGGCCGCGAGACTCGCGTATGCGCGCAAGGGTTTCAATTTTGCGCAGCGAACCCTCGATGAAGTGCTGTCCGCCAAAGCCGGGATTTACCGACATCACCAGGACGTGATGGACGATGTCGAGGACTTCGTCGAGCGTCCCGACCGGAGTGGCAGGATTAATGACTACCGCAGGCTTGCATCCGTGCGAGCTGATCAGGTGCAGCGTGCGGTTGAGATGCACGCAGGCTTCTTGATGGACGGAAATCCAGTTGGCGCCGGCTTGCGCGAAGGCCTCTCAATCATCAGGTGACAGTCAAACGGGACGCTGGAAACGGCTTTGCGAAGCGAGGCGACTACCGGCGGGCCGATCGTGATGTTGGGGACGAAGTGGCCATCCATGATGTCGACGTGAAGAACCGTGCCGCCGGCGTCGATGGCGGCCTGAGCTTGCGCGCCGAGCTGGGAGAAGTCGGCGGAGAGGATGGATGGCGCGAGTTCGATCAACGTGCGCTCCTGGCGGATCGCGTTGGAGATTCGATGGTTTGATTATACCGGAAGATGCGAGGGAGGGTTGGTAGGCGCCCAAACGTGCAGAGTTGTGACAGAACTATCCCGCCGCCGGCTGACCCTTCACCCGCTTTTGGCGGGCTCAGTGCAAAAGACCGCGGCGGACAGGGCGGCTACCGTGTTGGCGACCGCCACGGGAGCGTGCGACGTTGATCGCTGCTGGCGCGAGCGAGCTCGAGCGCCCGCATGATGTCGAGCATTTGTTGGTGAGGGACGGCAGGTTGCGCGC
>Ga0307471_100002469_pt1 | contig 10647 bp, 9 predicted proteins | sample atmos_gasesAM3C__2_FD_204566 | JGI IMG/M metagenome (GOLD analysis project Ga0307471, IMG submission 204566) | Hardwood forest soil microbial communities from Morgan-Monroe State Forest, Indiana, United States - atmos_gasesAM3C_515 | ecosystem: Environmental > Terrestrial > Soil > Temperate... | reverse complement strand
GCTGTGCGTCGGAATAATGCAGAGTCAGGTCGTGGGGAACGCCGGCTCACGTTGAAACGTCGGTGAGTCGCCATGGCGCAGTAAATTCATCGTTCGAGATGTCCCTCCTGGTGATTCTTTGTCAGAGCACACGTGGTAAATGTATCGAGCCGTGACCGGAACCGTTCGCATTGACTCCCTGGGGTGAGGGCTAGACCGAAGCGCGCCAATCTTGCGCGGTCTTCTTCATCGAGTTCCACGACAGCGAGGCTTCGAATGGTCCCTGTGTGTGCGCGTATCATCGACAGAGCTTAGCGTCCGAGCGGCATGTTAGGGTCGAGAGGCATATTACCGGTGAGGCGTATGAATTGGGATGTGTCTGGCATAAAAGGAATCACGTAAGCGAACGGCTCATGGCCCATCATCACGTATAGCGTTTGGGGTTCCTGGTCGCGCGGTATCTCGATGCCGAACCAGTCGTTGCCGTACGGGATTCGCCCCCAGTTGGCGGGCCGAGTCCAGATCACGATAAACACGGCGACCACGCTGAACACGCAGGTGACCTCCTTCCGATTTCGAAGCAGCCGATCCAGACTCAGGAACAACATCAGACCGGTCAACATTTCAAGCGGAAGAGCGTATCGCTGGTATGCAATCTGTTTTAGCCAGATCGCGTATGACGCTATGAAGAACAGGCCGTGGAGCCAGAACTGTCGTAATTCAACAATGCTACCGGTCTTTGCCGCGCCCGACGGACCACGACCGGGTCGAAGCGCGCTGACGACCAAGGCCACTGGTAGGAATACGGCCACTAGCGCGAACCTGGCGTCACGAAACGGTACTTCACTCGTGGGGTGCATGCCAAAAAGCCACGCGAACGGATATGTGACTAACCCAGTAAGGAACGATCCCGGGACGAATCTTGTATCGGCGAAGTTGGTGCGCTCGAACATGGGAGACGCGAAAACATCGTTAAAGTACGGAACCATAGGATTGCCAAAGGCCAGCCAAAGATGCACGGCCCAATACCCGCCTGTTGCGAGAAAGCCGCAAATCCCTCCTATCGTATACGACAAGAACATACGGCTGCGCAGCACGACCACCGGCCATAGTGCAAGTAAAGATACGCCAAGTCCGATCGCGTATATAAAGTTCGTCAATTTGAGACCACATGCGGTGCCCATCCAAAGCCCAGCCAAAAGGAAGTCCCGTGCGTTGGGCTTGCCGGCCATCTCCGACGGGGGTGGCGTGATCGAAATGAGGCCTCCCAGCACCAACACGCTGCTGAGATAGTCAAAGAACGTAGTGCCAACCTCCGACAAGAAGATGGAACCGGTCAAACCGACCAAGATGATAACGCAAGCGCATACGCGGCCTTGCCAGGTGGGATCACCGCGCTGGAGCCGCCGTGCCAGAAGCCAGAGCATGAGCCCGTTTAGCCCAGCGAGTGCGCCCATGAAAAGTCCCGCTACGACAGGAGGTGCACTTTGAATCAGGAGATACTGTAAAAGATATGGCAGCGGATTCAGCCAAGTCGTTATTTGGCCAGGTGCCACATCGCGGAACGTTCGCCCCCTGAGCCAAGCGTAAACAGAGTAGAAGTAATAGTTTTTCTGGTCCCAACTCGCGTCTTGGCCTACCCACAGAGCATACGCCGTGGTGAAGACGACGCACACGCACAGGATGAAGAAAGGCTCGCCATAACGAGTCCGAAGAGCGTTGATTCGCGATGTGTGTACCATAATCAGAGATGAGATTCGGACACGGAAGATTGCGCTAGAATAATCGAACTAACCATTCATGACGGTGTCGATCGCTGCTCGATTTCGATCGCTCAAGTTACGGGCGGCCCCTGAACGCGCTCGAACGCTCCGTTAAGTAGTCCCAGTTGTGGTAATAGACGAGAAAATAGATCCGCCGAACGGAACCGCACTTCACATCACGAATGGCCCAGCGGAATCATACCAGGGTTACACCTATTTCACCTCCAAATATCCATAGCAAACGATTATGTCAACTAATCCAGAAGGCGGGATTGCTTGAGCATACGTACTTTCAATGTTAATGTCCAAGTAAAGATCAAATTGAGGTAATTGTCCAATCAGATGTAATGGCGATGACGAAATAATAGCGCCAGTGAGTATTTTACAAAGCGAAAATCAAACAACCCCCAAGTTGGACGCTCCGTGGAAGAGAGGTCTAGCCGCAAGGAAAAGTAAGATTTTCCGTTGTCTCAAGTCTCAGCTCTAATACTAGCGTAGGGAGAAAATAGGCCCGTGCCCGCTTCTTTCAATCCACTAGACCATCCTATTGTTTTCTCAAATCCAAGACGCCTCACGCCTTTCTCCGCCTGGCAGGAGCATATCCCGGTTGCCATGTTGTTGGTAGATCTGTTGAGGCCCCATCTCTTTGTAGAATTGGGGACGCATTATGGAGATTTCTATTGTGCTTTTTGTCAAGCTATTCAGGAGCTCGATCTAAGCACACGCTGCTGCGCGATTGATAACTCGGATGGAGATTCTCGTGCAGGTTTTTACGGTCCCGGAGTCTTGGCTGATCTTCGTGCACATCGCGACCCTCTTTACGGAAACTTCTCCAGTCTAGTAAAGAGCTCTTTCGATGAAAGTTTGAAACACTTCTCCGACGGTTCGATCGATCTTCTACATATCGACGGCGATCACACATATGAAGTCGTCAGACACGATTTTGAATCGTGGCTTCCCAAAACTAGCTCCCACGGTGTCATTCTATTTCATGATATTAACGTGCGGAAGGCCGATTTTGGTGTGTGGAGGCTATGGGATGAAGTGAAAGAGCGATACTCTTACTTTGAGTTTACTCATGGCCACGGTCTGGGTGTGCTTGCAGTGGGTCCAAAACAGCCGGAAGCTTTTCAAGCACTCTTGCAGGCTTCACGGCAAGAGGTCTTAGCAATCAGAAATTTCTTCTTTCAACTCGGATCGCGGCTCACAGTAAAGGCGGAGCAAGGTCAACTTGCGGCGGAGCTGGATCGGTTGAATCAGGAGATCAAACAATTTCGGGCAAAGGTTCAACGTCAACAGCACGCGTTAGATGCAAAAGGGCGTGAGCTAGTCCAACTCGCAGCAGAACGAGAGCGCTTAATGGACCGCCTCCAGTCCTCAATGCGGGCACACGAGCAAGAGCTCGAAATAATTAAGAATACTATAGGATGGAGAGTCCTGGACAAGTATCGTGAAACAAGGCAGAAGTCATTGGTTCTTAAATATCTTCACTCCCTTCTTACGGAACCCGTAAAGCGCGTTTTTAAAAAACGAAGTGACATCCGGCATGAAGTAAAAGCCGCAGTGGTCGAAGCCTCCGCCGAAACTATAGACTTAACCTCTCCGAATGATTTGTGCTTCGACGCTCGCCTTCAATGTCCCTCCACCAGCGCTCGATCCGTGCTAGTCCTAGGTTTCTGGCTGCCTGCCATGGATCAATCCGCCGGCGGATTGCGCGCATTTAATATCTTGCAGATTCTGCGTGAAGAAGGTTATGTCGTAGTCTTTGGCGCGGATCGTGAGAAGTTAGAGCATGTTTGGTTTTTTGGCTCCGAGCAGGAAGTAAACCAATATGAAATAATGCTGGAACGACTTAACATTGAGGTTCTTTACGGATCTAAAGCTGTCCTACGTCACCTGCATGAGAATGGTTATGAGTATCAGTTTGTTGTCCTGTCGTATCCTGAAGTAGCCTACCGTTATTTTTCCTACGTTCGGGCTTATGCGATCAACGCCAAAGTTGTTTACGATCCTGTCGACCTACATTGGCTACGGATGGAACGCGAATCAGCAATCAAGGACGACGACGTTCTGCGCCAACAATCTGAGAATTATAGACAGATGGAGCGGTTTAACGCAGCGGCCGCGGATATTGTTTTTGCAGTTACACAGGAGGAGAAGTCACAAATACTTAAAGAGGTAAAAGACGCTAAAGTAGAGGTAATTCCGACCATTCATGACTGCGTTGACAAGGTAAAACCCTTAGCCGATCGGAAAAACCTCTTATTCGTCGGTCATTATTCTCACAGCCCCAATGAGGACGCCGTCTGCTACTTTGTTAAGGAGATTCTTCCCTTGATCCGTCAAGACATACCCGATGTGGTCTTTTATATGGTAGGTAGCCACATAACAGAGCCAGTGCAATCTCTCGCGAGCCGAGATGTTGTCGCTGTAGGTTACGTGCCGGATCTGACGCCTTATCTTGACGGTTGTCGGGTTTTCGTCGCACCATTGCGTTACGGTGCAGGGATAAAGGGGAAGATAGGGCACAGTATGGGCTTCGGCCTGCCCGTTGTAACCACGTCGATAGGGGCTGAGGGGATGAATCTCATCGACGGTAAACATGTACTAATAGCGGATTCTCCTGCTGCATTTGCCAGAGCAGTCGTACGCCTGTACACGGATGATTTACTTTGGGAAGAAATGTCACAAAATGCTTTGTTGCACATAAAATCGAATTTTTCGAAAGCCGTAGTCCAGACGAAGCTAGCGCAGATTTTCGCTCCCGAATTTAATGGGGTACGCTCGTCGATCGCTGAGGTAGCTTGAATAATTCCATACTGATCGTTGGAGTATATTTGCTAGATAAACCTAGCTATATCCGCCAAATCAAAAGCGCTCTCGGCAAAAGCACCCGATGGGAGGTAGAGCAACGCTGGATTGGATTGGGAACAAGCCCTGTTCCCGAGGAGGTGGCCGACGTCACTGTCCGAAAGGTAATTCCCCCGGCCATGAAATTTCCGCTTTTGAACCAGTTACTAGCAGAAGCTAACGTTGATGGCTTTGAATTTGTTCTTGTTTGCGACGACGATATAGTTCTTCCAGAGAACTTTCTCGATCGCTACCTTGATTCGGTGACTCGATATGGCTTCGCGCTGGCACAACCTGCCAGGACTCATGACAGTTTTAGCCCTCACATGATCGTTGACGGATTTAGCGGTCACCCTTTCGTTGAACAGTTGGACGGCTTGTTAGCGCGTCAGACACGCTTTGTTGAAATTGGTCCGATCTTTTCAGTTCACCAGAGAGCCTTCGAGTTAATTTTTCCTTTTGACGAAGCGTCTCCTATGGGCTGGGGCTACGACTTTGTCTGGCCGCAGATCATTGCAAACGCCCGCGTGAAGATGGGCATTATCGACGCGGTGCCGATCGCGCACTCTCTGCGGAAGTCTGGGTTCTATTATCAACATGATAAAGCCCGCGCGGAAATGAAAGAATTTCTTGCGCATCGACCGCACCTGTCGCCCGATGAGGCTTTTTTCATAGTAGAGTCCTACACATCTTGAGGGTCCCACCTGGCTATGTCTCCACCGTCGCTCAGCGCTATTTTATGTACCTTCAACCGCGCCGAATTGTTGTCGCGAACCCTGGAAAGTATTCTCCGGCAGACTCTGGACCAATCTAACTTTGAACTGATCGTTATTGATGATGGCTCAACGGACGAGACGAGGAAAGTCGTTGAGTCTTTTGAGCGACGTCTTCCTCTCCGGTATGCATATCAAGCCAACGCTGGGCTTGCCTCCGCAAGGAATCACGGCATTTACCGTTCCCAGGCGCCGATTCTTCTGTTTCTCGATGACGATGATGTTTGCAGTCCGAAGCTGTTCGAGGAACACTTGAAAACACATGTTCAATATCCAGACAACCATTTCGCGGTGCTTGGCTACGTCGCTTTAGATCCAAACCTAGCGGAGAAACCAGTGTTGCATTATGTAACGGAGGTTGGTTGCTATCTATTTTCCTATCCTAATCTGAAACATGGTGATGTGCTCGATTACCCCTATTTTTGGGGCGGATGTTCTTCTTGCAAGCGAAAGTTTCTAATCGAGTACGGGGTGTTCAATCCGGTGTTTCGCTTTGGCTGCGAAGATATTGAGCTCGCTTACCGCCTCTCCAAGAGCAATTTAAAGGTGGTCTACAATGCGCACGCGGTGAGCACGATGGTCCGCGACATTTCTTTTGATGCCTTTTGCAAGCGTCTTATACGGCAGGGTGAGTCGCAGTATGTTTTTAGTCAGCTTCATCCGGACGCGGAAGTTCAGAAGTGGACCGAAATGATTGGTGCCGAAGAAGAGTGGCAAAGAATCGAAAAGGTTTACGAGGCTGTTATACGCTCGGCGCGTGAGCTGGACCGGATTGCTAACCTCAAGCTAGAGCTCGGATTAGAGCTCGACGACATAACTACAGACTTACTCCACCGAGCCTATCGTAACGCGTTCAAGGCGTGCAAGCTTAAGGGAATTGACAATCGCCGTTCAGAGGCGTTAAAGACTGAAAACAATAGGAATTCAGGTCTCGCCATCGATGCCTTCTCTAAGGAGGGGACGAACCAGTCGGTATGATTCTCGGTATCGCTCGCAGCGTGGGTGAAGTCTGGCGGAAGGACCTGACTGCAACCGAAATTCACCTCTTAACGGGCCTTTGGTCTCAAGTAGCTTTACAGTAGCTAAAGAAACCAACAGTTAGGCCAGAAATTGTATCGGTGCACGTTAGGCCCGATTAAGGCAGTAAGGGGCCAAAGTGACATTGCGATCGATGATAAGGTCTACTTGGATTGCTAACGAAGGAGTCGTGTCATACCTCCACGATATTCTTCCACTCAGGCCGTTCTGAAGCATCCGGAATCCAGTTCGGCTCCCAACTTCTCAGGACTGAATTGCTCTCGAAGCACTGCCGTGGGGATATTTCCGGAAGGAGATCCTCGCCCACGCCTGAACGGAGAAATAGCGAGTTAAATCCAAGCCGCTGAGCGCCTACTAACCTGTATCCTTTCTCTCTTCCCAATTTTACGAACGCGGACAAGGACGCCCCTGCGTAGTAAGGCCGCCGCCCGTAATCGATCCGATAATCTGCCTGATAGGGTATTGAAACCGCGCGGTCGGGACCCCATACAGGGTTGAACTCTAAGATTATCACCCGTGGAGAGATACACCGAATTGCCTGCCAAACCCAATAGTCCATGCCATCGAGGTCCAGAGACAACAGGTCGACGTCCCCGGCGAACCCGTTATCGGCTATCAGCGAATTGATGTTTTCGGCAGTAACCCAAGAGACTACCTGAGTCGGAGGATCAGCAAAGGTATCTTGACACTTAGCGTAGAACTCCTTGCCTCGGGAGATGTTCTGCTCGTCACAGTCAAACAGAAGCCCCTGCCAGCCATGATTTATGATAAGGTTTGCTGAATTACATTCAATCCCATCTCCGGCAGCAATCTCTACAACACGTTTGTTTGTGGTTCCCAGGATACTGAAAATGTAGAGGAGTATCCCATCCTCACCGTTCTGGGAGAAGCACCTGAACTCCGTATCCGTCAGCTCTGGCAGAGCGAGGTGGTTGTCGAGCAAGTCTCTATACTTCTGGCGCAAAAGCAGCTGGACGGACTGACTTATCGCGGCCGTCTCGTTCAGTATCCTGCGCCGGCTGCTGTGATCAAATTGATTTGCAAGAAGGCCCTCTTGTAGGTGGACGAGCTGAAGCTGAAGGTCACCGAATTGCTGTCGGAGCTCAACGAATTGCTGTCGCAGCTCACCGAATTGCTGTCGGAGCTCACCGAATTGCTGTCGGGACTCTGTGAAGGCCGGAAGATCTGCAAGTAAGCTCGCCAGAGTTGATTTAATTTTTCGCTTGAAGAGGCTCTTCATAGGCTCTACTTCGTGATCGGCCATGCCTACGGTACCGATTCACGAGTTAGGAAACTATCAATACGAACCGACAGCGACGTCCGACCACCTTCTGCCCGCAAACACGACGTCAAGTCACACCCGCTAATGATATCTTGAATCGACCTTTTACCTCAACCGGGGAAACGTCAATACCGAATTTTTAGAGGGTATGGAGGAGATGTGCTGATGGTCTGGTGAGCCGTTTGCCACAAAACTTGAAGGGGCGGACACATCACAGATCGCTGACCTGACAACAGCACACCTGCTCTTTGCTCGACGAGGGGGCGTTCTTTATTCCTCTCACGACAGCGGCCCGAGGATACTCACGGAGTTCATTCTAACTCTTGAAATGCTGGTGTTGTCGTGAACGTTTACATGGAACTTTCCGTTAGGCTCAAGATTTTTCTCAGTTCGCGTAACCAGCTGTCGATCAGATCACCAATATGGGTGAGCACGGAACCAGCGTAGATCACGGTCTGGCGCTCGGCAGTATGGGCAAGTCTTTGCTGGCTATTGCGATAAAGCCACGATATGAAAATACGCGGATGAACTGCACGCTCCTCGACGAGTGCTTCCGCGTGGCCCGCCGGACCACCTGGGTACCTCGAGCCAGCGGAGATTCAACATCAAGCAGAAAAGGAATTGACAACTCTCGCGGTCCTGCGATATGGCTCCGGCCATAGAAAAGGTCGTTTAAAAATCCTATCCATAGTCCCAGTAGCCCGGCACGCGTCCGTTGTTTCGGAGCACGTAGCTATCCCGGTAGATGGCCTGGGCATTCTGGGCGCAGGTGTCCCAGGAGTTCGCGCCGGTGTAATCGCGGATGTTGTAGAAGACGCGCCGGCTGTCATAGAAGGTGGCGCCGAGTTTCGCGTCGGTTGTCAGGGCCGGGTTCGAGAGCTGGGCGCAGAAGGTCTGGCCGTAGGTGGTCATGTTCGACTGCCAGAGCGCCAGCTGGGGGACGCTGCTCGCCGCCGCGTAGGGCTGCTGCGCCAAGGGGCTCGGCGGCGCGGTCACGGTGATTGGGAAGCTCGCGCTGCGGGTGAGGGTGCCCGCGGTGACGCTGACCGTAAGGGTCGCCGATCCCACTGGCGTCGTTGCCAGCGTGTTGATCTGGATCGTCGTCGAGGTCGGCAGAGAATAAATCTGATTGGCCCCGCAGCAGCTCTGGGCGATGTCGGGGAACGCGACGGTCGCCCCGGCGGGTAACCCGGCAACGGTGATTGGGATCAAGGTTGGCGAGGTGCCGCTCACCGGCGTCGCGGTCACGACGAAGTAGAGCGGGCGGCCCTGCACCACATTCTGCGGGCCGCTCGTGGTGACGGTGAAGTCGAACTGGGCGGATGCGACGGAGGGCGAGATCAGGGCTGCAAGTGCGACGGTGGCGGTGACCAGTGCGGCCCCCAGGGTGAGCCTCGGGCGTCGTGCGACGAGCTCGCCGGGAAAGCTGGCGCTGGATTGATGTACGTTGAGACTCGACCAAAAAGCCAACCATCTCTGCATCGCGTACCTCCTGAGCATCGCAAGTCTCCCTTCAGAGTTCTGACTCATTTCTTCCCGCCTTTGCTGAAGCTCGCGGTCACGGTCATCGTCCCGTTGAGCGTCACGGTACACGTGCCGGTGCCACTACACCCCCACCGCTCCAACCGTCGAATCTCGCGCCGCGCCCGGGCACCGGCGTTGCGTCTCGTCAAGACTGGCCACTTGCCATGAGTGAGCCTCCGGTTGGTGTGACATTGCGCCTATGCTGAGGCTGCAGATGGCTAGGGCACGGCCGCGAGCTTCTCGACGGGTGTACGGCCCTGCAGAGCGAGGAGCATTCGTGGTTGTACGCATGCTCCCACTGGCGGAGGGCGTCTGCAGCGCGAGCGAAGTCGCCGAAGTCATGCCGGCTCCAGAATTCCTCGTGATCGATCCGATAGCTGCGCTCAACTTTCCAGTTCTGCTGGGGCCGCGTGGTTGGATGTAGCGATGGCGAATGCCCGCGGCCTCGACCACGCCCGCGAGGCCAAGCGGAATTCTTTGCCGTACGTGGGTCCGGCAAAGGCTCGAGTCTCTTGACAGCGATACATGCGTAGTGGTGTATTGCCAGGCGTGATCAGCGTGATCATCTGCGCCCGCAACGAGGCCGGCGGGATCGGCCGTCTCATCGCGTCCATCAAACCATACTACGAAGAGATTGTCGTCGTCGACGGTCATTCCAAGGATGAAACCGCAGCACTGGCGGAGCAAGCTGGAGCTCGTGTTGTCCTGGACAACGGCCGCGGCAAGGGTGATGCGTATCAAGTGGGAATCCGGGAAACCACCGGCGAGATCCAGGTGTTCATGGATGCCGACGGTTCGCATGATCCCGCAGAGATCCCCGACATCATACGTCCCATCGAACAAGATCTCGCCGATCTCGTAATCGGCTCCCGGCACCGTGGCGGCAGCGACGAGTGGCAAGGTGATCTTACCACGTGGTTGCGCGCTATGGGAAGCGGGTTTCTGAGCGTTGTGATCAATGCGCGCTGGAAATCGAATCTGACGGACGTGCTCAATGGCTTCCGCGCCGCTCGAAGAAGCGCTGCCGTGAAGGTCCCGCTGCACGCCGTGGATTTCGACGTTGAGCAGCACATGATCGTGCAATTCCTCAAGTGTGGATACCGCGTGACGGAAGTCCGGAGCCACGAATACTGCCGCAAATGGGGCGAGTCGAAGCTTCCGACGTACCGCAAGGCTTACTTGTTTTTCTGGCGGTTATTTTTGGATCTCGTAAGCGGCGCCCGGGCGCGATGAGAATGGAACCAGATGAGATCGATTCTGCAGCAGATGAACACGGCGACTTCGACTCATACTATCGCGGATTTCTGGGTGGCTGGCTTTTCCGTTGGCTGAGGAGCCGAAAACCGCTTGCCAACGCAAGCCGACGGTGCCCGCTCGCTCTGAGTTCGAGCAAGCGGTGCGATCTTGAACACTTCGCGCCCCTCCCGGCCGGTCTCCG
>Ga0307471_100002467_pt1 | contig 10650 bp, 12 predicted proteins | sample atmos_gasesAM3C__2_FD_204566 | JGI IMG/M metagenome (GOLD analysis project Ga0307471, IMG submission 204566) | Hardwood forest soil microbial communities from Morgan-Monroe State Forest, Indiana, United States - atmos_gasesAM3C_515 | ecosystem: Environmental > Terrestrial > Soil > Temperate... | reverse complement strand
CTCCCGCAGCGGCCGTTGGCGCGGTTCGCGGCTGTCTGGCGGCAACGCCTCTCCCGTCCCCGCCCCGGGGCGACGCGTCCGCCGGATCGTGCCACGGAGAGCCCGCTGTCGCCAGAAAGTGCCGCAGAAGTGCCACACAGTCGCGGCGGCCATTGTGGAAATGTCACACCTCAGGCGGCGGATATTCGGTGCACTGCACGACAGAAAGTGCCAACTTCGCCATTTGGAGATTCTTCGTTGCACCATTGAGCCGCGTGTGCCATGAATGGCGTTGGACGGAGGTGGTGAGGGCGTCATGACCGACCGGGTGCTCCCGCTGGCGGAGGCCGACCTTGGTTGGCGATTTGCCTTCTGCCGGGAGCAGGAGCGGATCGCTCGTGACCTCCATGACACCGTCATCGAACGGCTCTTTGCCGTGAGTTGCGCGCTCCACGGAGTGGCCAGTCTCGGCGGCTCGCCGGAGCAGCGGGAGCGGATCGGGCGGGCCATCGCCGACCTCGACCAGGCGATGGCCGACACCCGCACCATCATCTTCGACCTCGAATCCGCCGATGCCGCCGGCCTCGGCACCCGGGTGCTCGACGTGGTGGCCGACGTCGTCCCGGCGCTCGGCTTCGAGCCGGCGTTCCGGTTCGAGGGTGACCTCGACGACGTCGACGGCGCCGTCTCCGGCCATCTCCTTTCGACGCTGCGGGAGGCGCTGTCCAACGTCGCCCGGCACGCCCGGGCGTCCGGGGTGGAGATCACGCTCCGGGTCGGTGACCGTGTCGTTCTGGAGGTCCGCGACGATGGCGTCGGGGCCCGGTCGCTCGCCGGCGGCCTGGGCATCCGCAACATGGTCAGACGGGCCGCCCTGCTGGGCGGCCACGCCGACGTGTCGGCCCCGGCGACCGGCGGGACGGTCCTGACCTGGGACGTCCCCCTCAGCTGCCGTCGGGCCGCAGCCCGGAGCCGGCTGGGCGCCTGAGCCGGGCCGGCGCGATCCTGGCGGTTCGTGGAACCGTCGGCGGCTTCGGGATCCGGCGCCCGGATGCGGGCGTGGGTGGTGGCGGCGCCCGGCCCGATCGACACCGGGCCGCTGGTGCCCGTCGAACGGCCCGTCCCCGAACCGGGGCGGGGCGAGATCCGGGTGAAGGTGGCGGCCTGCGGGGTGTGCCGCACCGACCTCCACCTCGCCGAGGGCGACCTCCCGCCCCGCCGTCCCGGGGTGATCCCGGGCCACGAGGTGGTCGGCGTCGTCGACCGGCTGGGGGAGGGCTGCAGCCGTTTCGGGGTCGGGGACCGGGCCGGGATCGCCTGGCTGCGCCGCACCTGCGGGCGGTGCCGCTGGTGCCGGCGTGGTGCCGAGAACCTGTGCCTGGAGCCCCGTTTCACCGGCTGGGACGCCGACGGCGGCTACGCCGAATGGGCCGTGGTCGACGAGGCCTACGCCTACCGCCTCCCGGTGGGGTTCGACGACGTGTCGGCGGCGCCGCTGCTGTGTGCCGGAATCATCGGCTATCGGGCGCTGCGCCGGGCGGAGTTGCCGCCTGGCGGGCGGCTCGGCATCTACGGTTTCGGAGCCTCCGCCCACCTGGCCGCCCAGGTGGCGCTGGCCCAGGGCGCCACGGTCCACGTCTTCACCCGGTCGGCCGACGCCCGCCGCCACGCCCTCGACCTCGGCGTTGCGTCGGCCGGCCCGGCGGATGCCGCCCCACCGGAGCCGCTCGACGCCGCGATCCTCTTCGCCCCCGCCGGTGAGCTGGTGCCGGTGGCCCTGGCCGCCCTCGACCGGGCCGGGACCCTGGCCGTGGCCGGCATCCACCTGAGCGACGTCCCGCCGCTCGACTACCAGCGCCACCTGTTCCAGGAGCGTCAGCTCCGCAGCGTCACGGCCAACACCCGCAACGACGGCGAGGAGTTCCTGACGCTGGCCGCCCGCCTCGGCCTGCGGGTGACGACCCGGCCCTACCCGCTCGGCGAGGCCGGCCGGGCGCTGGCCGACCTGGCCCACGACCGGGTCACCGGCGCCGCCGTCCTGGTCGTGTGAGCGCCGCCCGCCCGGGGGTCTCTCGCCGTCGGGGAACGGGCCGTTCGGCCCTAGCCCCTGACCGGGTAGGAAGCAGACGATCAGCCGTGACAAAGGGGGAAGTGGTGGTGATGTCCGATCGCAGGTTGTCCGGCGCGATCCGGTTCGAAAGGGTGCCGGTGGAACGGCGCCGCGGCGTCGACCGCCGCAGCGGCCGCGACCGGCGGGCCGTCGACCTGTGGCGGGAGACCGGCCGGCCGGGGTTCGATCTCCGGACGGGCGGCGAACGCCGATCCGGGCAGGATCGGCGAACGGGCGCGCCTCGCCGCCGGGTCGAGGTCGTCGAGGCCCGTCCGGCGCCGGAGATCGTCACGCCGTGGCAGCTCGCCGAGCCCCGGCCGGTTAGGGCCGAAAGACCCTTGAGGCCCGGTGGCGCCGGTCGTGACAATCGCCCAGCCTGGTGACCGCGACCGGGAGGTGCCCATGGACCAGGAGAGTGCCCCGCCCAGGCCGGAGCAGTGGGTCGCCGACGAGATGGCCCAGTGCCTGGAGCGGTTCCTGGCCGCCAGCGTCGATGAGCGGACACTCGCCCGGGCCCAGCAGGCCCTCGAGCTCTGGCACCAGCGGACGGACCGCTACGCCGTCACGCTGACGCGCTGAGCCCGGCGGGCCGCTACACCGGCAGCGGGCCGGCGTGGCCCGCCACCGCCGTGCGGAACAGCTCGCGCAGGTCGGCGAGGCCCTCGTCGACGAGGAGCTGCTCCCGCAGGGCCATGTCGACGGCCCGGGCTGTCGGCAGGTCGAGTGACAGGCGGTCGGCCAGCCCGAGGGCGGCGGTGGTGTTGGCGATGCCTTCGACGGTGCTGCCGATGGCGCGGAGGGCCCGGTCGGGGGACTGCCCGGCGCCGAGGAGCCGCCCGAAACGGCCGTTGCGGCCCCCGAGGCTGGTGACGAAGAGGTCGCCGGCGCCGGCCAGTCCGAGAACCGTCGCCGTCCGGCCGCCCCGGGCCTCCGCCAGGTGGGCCATGTCGACCAGCCCCTGGGCGAAGACGGCGGCCCGGGCATTGGCGAAGCCGTGGATGAGGGCGCTCTGGCCGAAGCGGTCGGTGAGGCCTTCGCAGATGCCGACGGCGATGGCCACGACGTTCTTGTAGGCCGAGGCGGCCTCCGTCCCGGCCACGTCGTCGGTGATGGCCACGCCGAGCATGGTCGATCGCAACGAGGTCGCCACCTGCTCGGCCAGCGCCAGATCGGCGGCGGCGGCCACCACCGCCGTGGGAGCTCCGACGACGATCTCGGCGGCCAGCGCCGGCCCCCCGAGGGAGACGACCCGGCCGGCGTCGCCGAGGACGGCGGCCGCCACTTCCGACGGCGACTCCAGCGTGTCGGGATCCCAGCCCTTGGTGGCGAGGACCCAGTGGGCGTCGGGCCGGGCCAGGGGAGCGGCGGCGGCCAGCGTGGGCCGCAGACCGGGGGTCGAGACGCAGACCGCCACCCGGTCGGCCTCGGCCAGCACCTTGGGCCAGCCCTCCGGCGGCAGGCAGGCCACCTCCCGGGGCATGGGGATCCCGAGCGCCGGGTGCGGATGATGGCCGCGCCAGGCGGCCAGGGCGGCGTCGTCGTGCGCGGTGGCCAGCAGCACGACGTCGGCGTGCTGCCTCGCCCACTGGACGGCAAGGGCGGAGCCCATGGCCCCGGCCCCGAGGATGGCGATCATGCCCCGATTGTCAGCCCTGCCGGAGGGGTCGGGCCAGGGCCGAAGGGCCCCGCAGCGCGGGTCATCGGTACCGACCGGCCCGTCGACGAGGGACGTTCGGCCCTGGGCGGCGTCCCGCGGACGGGGTTGGCTGGAAGCAGGAACGCACAAGGGAGGGATCCCATGAAGGTCGCAGAGGTGATGACCACGTCAGTGGTGACGGTCGGGCCGGAAGCCAGCTGGAAGCTCGTGGTCGAACGGATGCTCGACGCCAGAGTGAGCGGGCTACCGGTCGTCGACGAGGACGGCCATCTGCTCGGCATGGTCACCGAAGCCGATCTCGTGAGCCGGCCGGCCTTCGGCGACCGGCCGCACCGGTCGCTGGTGGCCCTCGTCGACCTCCTCACCGGCGAGGCCCACTGGGCCCACAAGGCCGACGCCCACACCGCCGCCGAGCTGATGACGACCGGGGTGATCACCGCCTCGCCCCGGGAGCACCTCCGGGTGGTGGCGCAGCGCATGCTCGACCGGCGGGTCAAACGACTCCCGGTCGTCGAGGGCGGCCGGCTGGTGGGCATCATCTCCCGGCGGGACCTGCTGCGTAGCTTCCACCGGACCGACACCGAGATCGCCGCCGAGATCACCGAACGGCTGGGCACCGTCCGGTACGCCCCCGAGGACCATGACGTCACGGCGTCGGTCCACGACGGGGTCGTCGTCCTCGACGGATCGGTCGAGCTGGAGGGCGAGGTCCCGGTGGTGGAAGGGCTGGCCCGAGACGTCCCCGGGGTGGTCCAGGTCATCAGCCGGGTGACGTACCGGGAGCCCAACCCGCCGTTGCCGTAGGGCCTCCCTCGCCCATCCTGGGCGGAGGCGGGGGAGCGCAGCAGTGCCGAAAGTCCCGAACCTTCAGCCCTACCGGCCGACGCCGCGATGGTCCATCGTCGGGGGTGAGGAGGTGCGGTGATGCGAGCGGTCGTCGTGTACGAATCGATGTTCGGCAACACCCACGCCGTCGCCGAAGCGATCGGCGAAGGTCTGCGGGGAGCCTGTGACGTCACGGTGGTGCCGGTGGGGCAAGCCGGTCCCGATGTCCTCCACGACGCCGGGCTGGTGGTGGTGGGCGGGCCGACCCACGTCCACGGGATGACCCGGCGCCGGAGCCGGGCGGCGGCGGCGGAGGCGGCCCGCCGCCCGGGGAGCACGGTGGCGCTCGAAGAGGGCGCCGAGGGGCCCGGCGTGCGGGAATGGCTGGCGTCGCTGGATTACGTGAACGTCCTGGCGGCGGCCTTCGACACCAGGATGAAGGGGCCGGCGCTGTTCACCGGCCGGGCGTCGAAGAAGATCGGCCTCGAACTCGAGCGTCACGGTGCCTACCTGCTGGCCCCTCCGGAGAGCTTCTTCGTGAGCAGGGACAATTCGCTGGAGGCCGGCGAGGAGGCGCGGGCCCGCCGCTGGGGCGAACAGGTCGCCGCCGTGATCCCGGCCGCTCAGCGTGGGCCGGCCTGAGCGGAGGGATGCCGCAGGGCGCTCAGGATCCTGAACAGGAGCGCGCTGTTTCCGAACCGCCGGTCGTGGTGCTCGAAGAGGCTCAGCTCGATCGGGACCAGCACCGCCCGTTGCAGGTGCGACACGGTGACACCGCGCTCGGCGGCATGCCGGAACAGCGACTCGACGACCGAGCGGCGCAGCCCATCCCATTCGGTCGGCGTGAGCTGCGGCCCCGGACGGCGTCGGACCGCCCCGCCGAGGACCGCCTCGGGGGCATGGGCGACGCGGTTGAGCCACGCCCACGGCGGCACCGGCAAGCCCTGGGCGAGGCAGAACTCGGCCCAGTCGCCGGCGAGGTAGGCGTCGCACTCGTCGCCCGGGCCAGTTGTTGAGGCGACTCCATCGCCGTCCCGCCGCTTCCACATGGCCCAACCCCCTCGTGATGACGCCTTACGGCCCTACCGGCCGCCTCCGGAACGGCGTTTCCGGGGGCGGTGGCGACTGGCGCCGGTCGGCCCCGGAACGCCAGTCCATCGTCTGGCGCCGGGCCGACGCTCCCGACGGCGAGGGCCGCCGCCTCTCCCCACCGCTGCGCTGTTCCGGGCCACAGGACCTGTCTTGCGGCGCGTCCGCCACCGGAACCACCTCCTCCGCTGAGGCACAGTCAGGCGCTCGCCGCGCCGGTCCGGGTCGAGCTTGGCACGGCCGGCGCCGGGGGCCGTAGGGCCAAAGGGCCATTTCTCCTGTCCGAAGGTTCAGCGGGCGCTCGGCCGGGAAGGGGCGCCCGGCGTGCCGTCCTCCTGACGGGTGACCGCCGGGCTAGCTGCTGAGCAGCGCCAGGAGCAAAGCCGGGATGTCGTCGACCGGAACGACGTAGTCCACGGCGTCATCGCGCTGGATGGCGGCCTGGGGCATGTCGAACCAGGCCGAGGTGTCGTGGTCGGAGGCGATGACGATCCCGCCGGCTCCGTGGATGGCGGCGGCGCCGACGGCGCCGTCGTGGCCCGACCCGGAGAGGATCACGCCGACCGTCCGATCGCCGGCGGTCAGGGCCAGCGACGTGAGGAGCAGATCGGCCGAGGGCCGGTAGGGGGGCGTGCCGTCGGAGGGGATGAGGACGATGGTGTTCACCGTTGTGACGACGGCATGCTGCCCGGCCGGCACGACGTAGACGGTGCCGGCCAGCAACCCTTCGCCGTGATGGGCGGTACGGACGGGAAAGCGGCAGTTCCGGGCCAGGATCTCGCGCAGGTGGCTGGACTGTTCGGGGGCCTGGTGCTGCAAGACGATCAGCGCGGCGGGGAAGGCCGCCGGCAGCGGGCGCAGAACGCGTTGCACGGCGTCGAGCCCGCCGGCCGAGCAGACGAGCGCCACCACTGGCGGCGGCGCCGTTCGGCCGGGGTTCCGCCCTGGTGCTGTGTCGAGAAGCTCTGATTCGACCATGACCACTCCTTGTGGGGCGGAGCCTTGGCAACCAGCTTCAACGTACGGGGCGGCGGGCGCCGGGCTTAGAGGCGAAGGTCCCGAAAAACGTCCTGGGCGGGGCCCCGGGCGAAAGGGTCCGAAGGCCTGTCCGAATCAAGCCCTCGGCCTCTGCTCCCGGCCGTCGCCGGCGGCCCAGACTGTGACCAGGCCGACCCGGTCGGGAGGTGGACGTGGGAGCGGGTGAGCGGGGGAGTCGTTCCGGCGGATGCGAGGAGACGACCCGCCGCGTTCCCGAGAGCTGGCGGACGGTCCTCGACGCCGTGCCGGCGGCGGTCCTCATCGTGGCGCCCGACGGGACGATCTCTTTCGCCAACGCCGCCTTGGAGCAACTCACCGGGTACGAACGGGGCGAGCTCTCGGGCTGCACCGTTGAGGTGCTCGTGCCCGACGGGCGGCGCCAGGCGCACGTCGGGGCCCGGGCGGTCTACGGGATGACGCCCCGCCGCCGGTCCATGGGAAGCGGGCTGGACATCACCTGCCGGCGGGCCGACGGGTCGCTGTTCCCGGCCGACATCAGCCTCTCGCCCCTCGACGTGAGCGGGGAGACGTTCGTCGTGGCCACCGTCAGCGACGAGACCGAACGCCGCCGCAGCGCCGACGAGCTGTTCCACCGGGCCGTCCACGACCCCCTCACCGGTCTGGCCAACCGAGTCCTGCTCGTCGACCGGCTGGACCACGCCCTGGCCGGCGCCGACCGCAAGGCGCGGTGGCTGGCCGTCCTCTACGTGGATCTCGACGGGTTCAAGGCGGTCAACGACACCTGGCACCACGCGGCCGGCGACGAGGTGCTCCAGATCGTCGCCGAGCGGCTGAGTGGGGCGGTTCGGCCCGACGACACGGTCGCCCGCTTCGGCGGCGACGAGTTCGTCGTGCTGTGCGAGGACCTCGCCGATGCAGCCGACATCGTCCGGGTCGCCGAGCGCATCCTGGAAGAGCTGACCCGTCCCATCCAGCACCGGGACGGCACCTGCCGGCTGGCGGCCAGCATCGGCGTCGTCCTGGCCGGCGGCCCGACGAGCAGTGCCGCGCTCATCGAGGCCGCCGACCGGGCCATGTACCGGGCCAAGCGCCGGGGGGGCGCCTCGGTCGAGCTGGACAGCCGGTTCTCCCCCCTCAGATCACCGGCTTGGCCGTCCGGCGGATGAACTCGAGGATGGCCATGTGCTTCTTCGTGTCCAATTCCATGAGCTCGACCAGGAGGGAGAACAGCGTCGTGTCGCGGACCGGCCGGAGCTCCTTCGCGAGGTGCCGCAGCGACTTCTCGTCTTCCCGCTCGAAGGCCAGGAACCGTTCGGTCGCCTCGGCCAGGGCCTTGCTGTCCGACGCATTCCGGGCCAGATAGGGCACCTTCGGCTCGTAGTCGCGGAAGTCGATGTCGGACCGGAGGCGGTTGACGAGCTCCTGGAAGGTCTGGTGATGGCGAGCCTCGTCGCTCAGGATCATGTCGACCAGGTAGCGGACGTACTCCGGCCCCTGGTCCCGCAGCTCCATATAGGCCTCGAGGAGACCGAGCTCGCCCTCGACGTGCTCGTCGAAGTGGGCCAGCAGCTGCTCGTCCCACGGTGACCCGGACAGTTCCGTCAGCCGGTGGGAGTGGGTGGAAGTCATGGCCGTTGCTCCTTTCTGATTGTTGTGGTCACAGGGGAATGACGAGGACCGGCGCGGGGGACCCGTGGGCGACGGCGGCGGCGGAGCTGCCGAGGATCAGACGGCGCAGCCCGTGCGGGGCCCGAGTCCCCATCACGACGAGATCGGGCGGGTCGGCCACGAGCGCGCCGACGAGGGCGCCGTCCACGTCGACCGGGTCGTAGATGGCCCGGCCGCTGACGGGAACGTCGCCGTTCCAGGCGGCAGCGACGCCGGCCACGTAGGCGTCGGCGTCACCGTGGGGCCCGTGCAGGCGGGGGTAGGAGCCGGGGTGCAGGACGGATTCCGGCACCGGTTCGGCCACGGTCAGCACCGTGACGTCGAGGTGGAGGGCGCGGGCCCAGGGCACCGCCGCGGCCATGATCCGGTCCGACTCCGGGCCGCCGTCGACGCAGACGTCGAGCTTGCGCCTCGGGGGCGCGGTGGCCGGCACGGCCGGTCCGACGAGGATCACAGGGTCCTCGGACGCCGCCAGGACGGCCGCCGACACCGAGTGCGCCAAGGCGGCGCTGCGGTCCCGGCCGTGGGTCGCCAGGCACACCAGCCGGTGGCCAGTGGTGTCGCCGGTGGCCATCATGGCCTCGACGGGCCGATCGGTGACGACGACGTCCCACCAGGCGCCGATAGCCTCGGCCAGACTCCTGATCCGAGCCCGGCGGGAATCGGCCTCGGCCGGTGTGGCCGCCGCGCTCCACAGGTGCAGCGGGACGCCCAGCCCGGCGGCCAGTCGCCCCGCCGGGGCCACCGCCCGCTCGGCGAAGACGGAGCCGTCCAGGGCCACCAGCAGCGAACTGACCGTAAGGCCCGTCTCCTGGGGGCTCAGTCGCGTGCTGCTCATCGTTCATGACCTCGCTTTCGTTGTCGGGCCGAGCATGCGTCGGGCCCGCCACGACGGGGAAGGGTCGAAGGTCCCGGTTCGGGGCGACGGGTGGCCCTCGATCCCCCGAGGCGCCGGTGGCCATCATCAGATGGGGCGGGACCGACACGACGGGGGTGAGCGCGGATGTGGCGCAGGCGCAAGCAGGAACCCGAACCGGAGCGCGACGGCGACGATCTCGACACCGGCCTGGGCGACGAGTGCGAGGCCTACCTCGCCGGTCGGCTGGCGGCCTACCTCGAGGAGGTCGGTCGGCCGGTCACCCCCGCCGCCTGGCTGAACCGGGTCGTGCACGCGTCGCCCCGGGAGCTGTCCGTTCTGGCCATCACCGGAACGACGTACACGCTCCAACCGTCGAGGTGGCACCAGGCCGTCGGCTACCTGGCCCGCAGCCTGCTCGAACGGGCCCAGGAGACGGGCCAACCGATCGACCACCTGCAGCGGGAGCTGCTGGTCCCGCTGGAACTCGAGCTCATCGGCCGGCCGGATTGCGTGCTGCTCGACCCGGCCGACGTCATCCGGATCGCCCTGGCCCGGCTCTACGAGCTCCCGGGGCTGTCGGCCTGATTCGTCGAAAGCCGCAATTGGGACAAATGTGCGCGCCGTGGCCGACCCCGGTTGGGGCGGGGGAGCCCACCATCGCTACCGTCGACGGCGGGCGTCGGTCGCGAGAAGGGATGTTGTGGCTGGTCCCGGTTCGGGAAGGAAGACAACGGACGCCAACGAGGACCTCCTGCGGCTGTACCTCGAGGACATCGGGCGCTACGCCCTGCTCACCAAGGAGGATGAGGTCCGGCTGGCCCGCCTCATCGAGGCGGGCCGCGAAGCACGCGCCGCGCTGGGAGCAGGCGGCCTCCGCGCCCGGCGCCGCCGTGAACTGGAGCAGGCGGCCTGCGACGGCGAGCAAGCCAGCCGGGCCTTCGTCAATGCCAACCTCCGCCTCGTGGTCTCCATCGCCAAGCGCTATCAGGTGTCAGGTGTCCCGCTGCTCGACCTGATCCAGGAGGGGAACCTCGGCCTGATCCACGCCGTCGAGAAGTTCGACTGGCGCAAGGGCTTCAAGTTCTCGACCTACGCCACCTGGTGGATCCGGCAGGCGATGCAGCGGGGCATCGCCAACACCAGCCGCACCATCCGCCTTCCGGTCCACGCCAGCGACCGTCTCGCCCGCGTCCTTCGGGAGCGGGAAGAGCTCGAGGCGGAACTCGGGCGGGCGCCCCGCCTGGCCGAGATCGCCTCGTCGCTCGACATGACTGAGGCCGAGGTGGTGGAGATCCTGCGCACCGGAGCCGGCACCCGGAGCCTGTCGGAGCCCGCCCGGGCCGACTCCGAGACCGAGCTCGGCGAGCTGCTGGCGGACTTCGGCGCCACCGAGCCGTTCGACGCCGCGGCCGCGGCCGTGCTCGACGCCGACCTCCAGCGGGCGCTCGCCCCTCTGGAGGTGGA
>Ga0307471_100002465_pt1 | contig 10653 bp, 11 predicted proteins | sample atmos_gasesAM3C__2_FD_204566 | JGI IMG/M metagenome (GOLD analysis project Ga0307471, IMG submission 204566) | Hardwood forest soil microbial communities from Morgan-Monroe State Forest, Indiana, United States - atmos_gasesAM3C_515 | ecosystem: Environmental > Terrestrial > Soil > Temperate... | reverse complement strand
CAAATCTTGCACTTGGCCATTAGTTGATGTTTGATCACACGGTGTTAATGCCGCGGATGCGACAAGATTTATGGTGACGATTGCCACGTTCAATGATCCGGCCAAGGCGAGGCAACTAAAACGGCGTTTCCACGATGCAGGATTACGGGCCGATGTCCACAACGAGGCGCCCTTGCAGCAGGTTGGCTTCATGTCGCGCCCGCTGGCGAATGCAAAAGTAATGGTGGAAGACACCGATTTCGAGAAGGCTCAAAACCTGATGGTCGAATGGGAGGCGACTGATCCAGATGTCTCGGCGGCCCTTGTCCGTTGCCCGCAATGCAGCTCTTCGAATATCGAATATCCACAGATGACTCGAAAATTCATGACTCCTGCGCTGGTTGGTGTGCTTTGCGCGCTCAAAATCATTCCCAAGGAGTTTTATTGCCAGGATTGCCATTTTACCTGGAGCAACCGGGAAGAGCGCACGATTGGACGCCTCTGGCATCGCTTCTTTCCAGGGAGCGAATCTGAGACTGGCGCATCGTAGGCAAAATCGATTTCAGTTGGCGGCGATTGATTCCTCGCACACGGTTCTTCCTGTGATGAATCCTGGGTTGCCTTGGCGTCTTCTGGTTAGGCCCGACTCTCGGATTTCGCTCGAAATCTCGATCACATTTTACCAGCCATGAAGTGGCTTTTCGTCTTGCTGCTTGCGTTGGTCATCTTCGGCGGCGCTGCCTGGTTTGGTTACAACACCTTTGTAAAGGAAGAAATCGCAGTAAAAAAAGAGCAGCGCGGGGAAGTTACGCCAGCGCCTGTGCCGGACATTAGTCTTCCGGAATTTCAGGCGGCGGCCCAGCTGCGACAGGAAGGAAAACTGACTGAAGCTCGTGATGCGCTTATCGGACTTATCCAAAAATATCCCACCGGGAAACATCTCGAAGAAGCGAAGGATCTACTCGGGGAAACAAATGTTGCCATTCTTCTATCGCGTTATCCGTCTCCGGAAAAAACGGAATACGTTGTAAAATCCGGGGACGTGCTGGCCAAGATTGCACGGAAGTTGAAGACCACTCCGGAGTTGATCATGCGTATGAACAACATGAGCGGCACCATGCTGCGCATTGGAGATCATGTGCTCATCTCACACCCCGATTTCTCGATGGTTATTCAACGGAAGGCGAACTCGGTTGTGCTCCTGAATCACGGCGCATTTTTTAAGCAATATCATGTTCGTGAAGCAAAGTTACCAGGCAAACAGCCGGCTAAAATCTCGGCAAAAGTTGCCGAAACCATGGCTTGGAAGGACGGAAAACGCGTTGGCGTCGGCAGCAAGGAGTACCTCAGCAGCACGCGATGGATCCGACTGGCCGGCGCGGCAGGGTATACTTTGTATTCGGTACCGGATTCTGCACATCCCAATCTCGATCAGCCGCCGCCGCCAGTGGGTCTCGGCCTCGCGGCTTCAGACCTTGAGGAACTCAGCAGCCTTGTGAACAACCGCATCGCTGTCACGATTACGGATTGAGTTAAAGTTAAACCGAATGGGAACGAACACGATCGCGCGAGTTGCTTGATCTTGTAACCTTTCTAACCTTTCACCTTTTAACTTTCCCATGGACTGGCAACCGCTCGATTTTGAAAAACCGATCTTTGAGCTGGAACGGCGCTTAGAGGACTTAAAGAATCACTCCGACGCGCATGATGTCGATCTTGATTCGGCTGTTAAGGCCGTTGAGGAAAAACTTCGTGAAACGCGACGGGAAATTTATGGCAAACTCACTGCGTGGCAGCGGGTGCAAATCGCGCGGCATACGCAGCGACCGTTCGCCATGGACTACATCGAACGGTGCTTTACAAATTGGATTGAGTTGCATGGGGATCGCCGCTTTGCAGACGATCGAGCCATGCCTTGCGGTCTGGCCACACTTGGTACGCAGCGCTGCGTCGTCATCACTCACCAAAAGGGTCGCAACACAAAAGAAAATGTGATGCGCAATTTCGGTTGCGCCCATCCTGAAGGCTATCGCAAGGCGCTGCGATTGATGCGACTGGCCGAAAAATTTCGCGTGCCGGTCATTTCATTGATCGATACGCCAGGCGCTTTTCCCGGGATCGGATCGGAGGAACGTCATATTTCAGAAGCAATTGCCGTAAATCTCTTCGAAATGATGAGGCTTCGCGTGCCGATCATTGCCGCGGTCATTGGCGAGGGCGGCTCAGGGGGCGCGCTTGGGATTGGCGTGGCGGACCACGTACTGATCTTGGAAAACGCGTATTATTCCGTAATCAGCCCGGAAGCATGTTCCGCGATTTTGTGGAGGGACCGCCGGCACGCCGCTGAAGCCGCCGAGGCGCTCAAATTGACCGCACAGGATTTATTGAAGCTGGACGTAGTGGACCAAATCATTTCTGAACCGGAAGGCGGCGCGCATCGAGACTATGATTCTGTTGCTGCCAATCTTGGCGCAGCACTGCGCCGGGCGCTGGAGGGGATTTCTAAGATGCCAGCCGACGATCTATTGGAAAAACGATATCGAAAGTTTCGCCGGCTGGGTACCTTCTCCGAGAGCAAAACTGCCACCGCCCCGGCTCGTTCTTGATCTGATGTTTGGGACTTGGGGTAAATTGGCGGGTGTCTGGTGGCTCAGCGCAGTCGTTGTGATCAGTGGGGCGCCTGCCAACGCCGCCGAGCCGGAGTTTCGTTTCGATCGCGACACATTCGCGTTCGCAAATCAAACCGTGTTTGAATATCACGAAGGACACGCATCTTTACGGAAACCGTCGGCAGTCAGGCGAGACGCGTATAATCGCCACTGTTTCGTACTATGCCGCACGGCGCTGCAATTTAGAAAATTCGCGCGCTTCGACCCTCACGGCGATCCGTTAGATGATGCATCATTGGCTACTCGCGTTCGCGCTGTGACACACCGGGCAGCTTGGGCAGAGCCATTGCCGGAGGATCAACGAATTGTTTTTCCAGGATACAAGGATCTGCGAGAAATGAGCAAGGCACACCGCGAACTTCTACAACGAACCATCGGCCATGGCTGGCCCAGTTACTTCCGAATCAGCAACGCGCGCATGATGTTTCAGGCGGGCGCCGGGTATCAGGAGAAGACTCACGCTCGTTTAGATGCAGCCTTGGCGCGCGGTCAGGTGTTCGTTGGTTTCCTTACTACCTATCCTAGCCTCAGCATCAATCACTCCGTTTTAATTTATAAACAAAAGCCTTTTTCTCCGAACCCTGGAGTTGAGCGCTATTTGGTCTACGATCCTAACCACCCGGAATTGCCACGCGAGCTTATCTGGTCTCCGAGCACTCGGAGTTTTTCGTACCAGAAAGACTGGGATTTTGTCGGCGGCTTCGTTCGCGTTTATCAAGTTTACAGCAAGTGGTTGCAGTAGTTTGTCGTTCCGAGCGAGGCTGAAGGAACCTCTCAATATTTATGTCTGCGAAAACACCGTAGATAGCAGCAAGAGATGTCTCGATTTCACTCGACATGACACGAAAGCGAACCAATGCCGGATCAACCATCACCACCCAAACCGAGTCCACCAACGCCCACCCCTCCTCCTGAACCATTGCCGCCGAATCCGCCGCCGATTCCACCCGTGGGAAGGTGAGATTCTATTTTGCTCGCGGAAACAAAAACCGCAGCGCCGGTTCAACCCGCGCTGCCCAAGCGGCTTCGCTGTGATTGGCGGATTGAGCTTCCATGTATTGAAGATCCTTGGGAAGTTTCCAGCCTTTCTCAACGAGACGTTTGAGTAACTCGCGTGCTTGTTCCCAACCCGGTTCGTCTGTGCCGGTATCGAGCCAGATTTTCAATGGTGGCTTCTGCTCGATAGAATCGACGAGTCGATAAATCGCGAAATTGTCCCACCAGATTGAGGGCGACATCACCATTAGGCGACTGAAGGCATGCGGATACAAAATTCCAATTGCAAGCGTAACGAGACCGCCCAGGGAGGAACCGCCTAATCCGGTAAATTCCGCATCCGGGTTGGTTCGATATTTTCGGTCGATGTAAGGTTTGAGTTCGTCGATTAAGAAATGCCCGTACTTTCGGGCCAGACCTTTGCTGCGTTTCTTGCGTTTCGCCTTGGCATCGATCACTCCCCGCGTGGGAGCGTATTCGTGGATACGTTCCTCACCCGTGTTCGCAACTGCCACGATGATGAGCGGTTCGATAAGGCTCTCTTTAATCAAGCGTTCGGCGGTTTCGTCCACGCTCCATTCCACGCCTGAAAAGGAGGTCGCCGCATCGAAAACGTTTTGGCCGTCGTGCAAATAGAGCACTGGGTAACGCCGCCGGGAGAGCGGCCGGTAGCGACGCGGCAAATAAACCAGGACATCCCGTCGGTTTCCGAGAATCTTCGACGGAAATCCGGGGTGCCGGTTAATGTTTCCAGTAAGCGTATGCTTGGGCATCGAAAAACGAGACGCTTCGCCGAAGATCAAACGTAACGCAAGCCCCTCAACTCCACCGGTAGGGGATTCGTCTTTGGCGAGCTTGCGATTTGGCCGTCCCGCAACCAAGATGGACGGGCTATTTCAATGAACGAACGTTACATTAAATGGTACACGTCGTGGTTGAACCGCGAATTTGAAATGCTTGTATTCGGAAATGGAGGCGGTCTGCCACTGATCCTCTTCCCGACCTCATTCGGCAGTTATTATCAAAACAAGGACTTTGGCTTGGTTGGTTCCGTGAGCGGCTATGTCGATGCGGGCAGAGTGACGGTCTACTGCCCGGACGCCATCGATTTGGAAAGTTTTTACAATAAATCGATTCATCCAGCCGATCGGATGCGCACACATAACGCGTATGAAAATGTAATCGTGCGCGACGTGTTCGATCTCGCGCGCCGCGAATGCGACTGCCATCGTGTCGCAGTCTGTGGAGCCAGTCTTGGTGCCTATCACGCCGCGAATATTGCTTTTCGTCATCCGGACGCCGTCAGTCACCTCATCAGCTTGAGCGGCTCATTCGATATCAGCTCATTTTTCGACGGCTATCATGACGACAACATTTATTTCAACAGTCCCTTCGAATACCTGCCGAACATGCCCGACCCATGGAAATACAACCACATGGGCATCATCCTGGGCACTGGCGAATGGGATAACACACGCCACGAATCCTATCGCTTGTCTGAAATTTTGAATTCAAAAGGCGTCAAGCACTGGCTGGATGAGGGCAAATGGCGCGGCCACGACTGGAATTATTGGCGCGACATGCTGCCGTATTATCTGTCGGTCTTATGATCTCTTTGTTTCAATGAAACTTGTGATTGCCGCGACTGGGGCCAGCGGAACGATCTATCTGCAGAGGTTGCTGGCACAGATCGATTGTTCTGCTCACGAGGTTCATCTGGTCATGAGCGCGTCCGCGAGTGACGTTGCGAAGCAGGAGCTCGATGACTTCAAGGCTCCTTCAAATGTTTCGCAGCATTCTGAAAATGACATGAACGTTCCATTTGTAAGCGGCTCCGCGCGTTTTGACGCGATGGTGATTGTCCCATGTTCGATGGCAACGCTGGGTCGAATCGCTTCGGGTTCCAGCGACAGCGCGCTGTTGCGGGCAGCCGACGTTTTTTTAAAGGAGCAGCGGAAACTAATCCTCGTTCCGAGGGAGACACCTTGGAATTTGATTCACGCGCGCAATGTGGTGACGCTGCTCGAAGCCGGCGCGATTGTACTGCCGGCGATTCCCTCGTTCTACAGCCGTCCCGATTCCATAGCCGCAGTCGTGGACACGGTTGTTTGGCGTATTCTCGACCAAATTGGGCTGCCGAACCCCCACACATATCGTTGGGGACAAGAAAGCGCGTCGGCAAAACGCAAGAAACATTGAAAATCGAAGGGTGGCTGGCGCGATGGTTGATCGCGTTTGGATTTTATTTGCTCCAGGTTTGGGCGCGCACGTTGCGTTACGAAGTCGATGACCGGGCGGGCGTTGTCGGCAGACCGGTGACCGAAAATTATGTCGGAGCGCTTTGGCACAATCGCTTGCTCATCTTTCCATTCGTTTTGCGGCGCTTTTTTTCCAACCGCCCTGGCGCGGCTCTCATTAGCGCCAGCCGAGACGGAGATCTACTTGCCGATGCAATTCAACGGTTTGGCTACGATGTAGTGCGCGGCTCAAGCTCGCGGCTGGGGGCGAGCGCTCTTCGTCAGCTTAATGAGGTGCTGGCAGCTGGTCGCGACGTGGTGATCACTCCGGATGGTCCGCGTGGTCCTGCTTACGAACTTGGCCCTGGAATTATTTTTCTTGCGCAAAAAACGGGCGCTGCGGTGTTGCCGATGAATCTGGAATTCTCGCATTGCTGGCGACTGGGAAGTTGGGACCGGTTCATCGTGCCGCGACCATTTGCTAAAGTACGCGTTCTTGTTGGCCAGCCGCACCGGGTCGGAACGACTAGTACGTCGGAGGAATTTGAAAGGGAGCGTCTTGCCTTGCAGAACACCATAATGGGGCTGGTTGAAATGCGCTGATGCCGCCGCTACAGCAATGCACTTGCACGCCGGACAGTCGCAGGCAGGATTGCCTCCATCACTATGGCGAAATTGATCGATGGACGCGTGATCGCGGAGAAAGTTTATGTCGATCTTCGTCGTGAGATCGCGGAACTAAAAGCAAAGAACGTCACGCCGGGCCTCGCGGTGGTTCTTGTAGGCGACGACCCGGCATCGCGCGCTTATGTGCGCTCGAAAGACAAAATGTGTCGCGACCTGCGACTGCACTCATTGAAATTGGAATTACCGGCGTCGACCACTCAGACTGAGCTTCTCAACCGCGTCGAAGAATTGAACGCCGACTCCAGCATTCATGGAATCCTTGTTCAATCACCACCGCCCGCGCACATCGACGAAGCGGCAATCGTTCGGGCCCTTGATCCACGCAAAGACGTGGACGGATTTCATCCGGAAAACGTCGCAAAGCTCGTGCTCGACGATCCCAGCGGCTTTGTCCCGTGCACGCCGCTGGGCGTCCAGTGTCTGCTAATAGAAAGCAAGATCAACATTAATGGCGCGCACGTTGTGATTCTTGGCCGTAGCATGATCGTGGGGAAGCCGCTGGCCCTCCTTCTCATGCAGAAAAACGAGAAGGGTAACGCCACAGTTACTGTCGTGCATTCACGCAGCCGCAATCTCGCGGAGATTACACGCTCGGCCGACATCATCATTGCGGCAATTGGTCGCGCTGGATTTGTCAAAGCCGATCACGTGCGCGAAGGCGCCGTCGTTGTCGATGTTGGTATTAATCGCGTCGAAGACTCAGCAAGTGAGCGTGGATATCGCCTGGTGGGTGACGTCGCATTTGACGAAGTATCGGAAAAGACGGCGGCGATTACTCCGGTGCCTGGCGGCGTGGGGCCGATGACGATCGCAATGCTGATGTCCAACACGGTCAAAGCAGCTCGGCAATCGCTGGGCAAGCCGACGTGATTCGATCAACCTACCGGTGAAGAGCGAACAATTCTCGTGGTGAGCAATTTCAAGGTTGAGGGATTGATTCGCGCTGCACGGACAAAAAGCGAACCGATGCGAGGAGATAAAACCGCAGCGCGCGCCAGGCGATTGATCCAGAGTCTTCCCCGATACATTTCGGCGGAGGCACGAACGAATTCGCGAAGTGCGAATTGTCGATTTTTACCACTGATGATTTTCGCAATCACACCTGCAGCGAGCTCTCCTGAGCGAAGTGCGTAATAAATTCCTTCACCGGTAAACGGCTCCACGACGCGGGCAGCGTCGCCGATAAAAAGAAGATTTTCGTTGGCGCAGGGAACAGGCGCGCGGGTGATCGGTGTGATGGTGCGCCAGGGTTGATCAGCGGGGATTTCGAAGTGTCGTTGTGCCCATTGCCGCAGTCTGGAAATAGTGGGTGCGCTGCCGACGAGGCAAAGATTGAGCTCGGTTTCGTTTACTGGAGCCTGACCCGAGTAACCTTCTCGAAGAAATTGTAGCACAATGCGTTTACCGAAATTTCGCGGAAGTGGAATGTGTGCCTGCAATGCGACGCGTTCGCGTGCTGGGCGCGGCAGCAAATTGCGCAGCCTCGCCACGGTGGAATTTCGTCCATCTGCGCCGACTAACACCCTCGCGAGAAAACTTTCTCCGCTGTTCGTCTCAATTTTCCACCCAGGCTGAAACACGTTGTAGCCACTCTCCTGTGGAGCGCAGAGGACCGGACGGGCCACAGGCCCGTGGCTGCAGGTTTTCTCGGAGTTGCTGTGCTTCAATGCGGTAACGGTTGTTTCCTCGCGAACGTGCACGCCAAGATCGCAAGCGCGCTTCAGCAGGAGGTCATCGAAAAGGCTGCGTTTTATCGACAACTCGCAATCCTCTGCGGTTGGAAAATCGACAATGATTTTGTGACCGTCGATGGCGATGAACTCGACCGAGGTGAGTTTTGAATGCGTCAAATCCCAAACGCGCTGCGTGAGGCCGAGGCGCTCCAATACAGGCCAGCACGATGGGTTCAAGCAATCGCCACAGACTTTTTCCCGCGGAAATCTTTCCCGCTCGAGAACGAGCGTGCGCAAACCAGCTAGGGCGCAAAACGCTGCACAGCTCGATCCGGCCGGGCCGCCGCCCACGATCGCCACGTCAAATGTTTCCATCGTATGTTTAATTTCGTTTGTCATGTCGAGCGCAGTCGAGACATCTCTGATTTTCCAGACCAAATCCAGAGATTCCTCGACTTCGCTCGGAATGACAGGAGGACGGCTGCAACCGCGAATCTGGTCTGGCGCGCGATTCAATAGCGGGGCAAATTGACTTAGATGAGCTGGTCTCTCCCAATTTTTCGCATAGCGGGCATTCAATTGCGGATTCACATTACGTTCTTACTGCTGATTGCCTGGCTGGCTTTCGGCTATTACGCGCAAGGCGGTTCCGCGGTGGCGGCGAGCCGCGTGATATTTGTTTTGCTTCTTTTCCTTTGCGTGGTGTTGCACGAATTCGGCCACGCATTCGCTGCGAAGGCGTTCGGGATCAATACGCCCGACATCACATTGCTGCCGATCGGCGGAGTGGCGCGGCTTGAACGAATGCCGGAGGAACCGGTGCAGGAATTGATCATCGCAGTGGCGGGGCCGTCGGTGAATGTGGTGATCGCGCTCGGTTTGTTCGTGGCAGGCGGATTCCAGGCGTTGCTCAATCCCTCGAACGTTGAAGGCGGCGGTCTCGTTGCGCAGTTGCTGACGATTAACGTCATGCTGGTCCTTTTTAATTTGTTGCCAGCATTTCCAATGGATGGTGGGCGCGTGTTGCGCGCCCTGCTTGCCACACGACTAAGTTATGCACGCGCTACACAGGTCGCTGCCAACGTCGGCCAGGGTTTTGCGTTCGTTTTTGGATTCATCGGGTTGCTCTGGAATCCATTTCTACTCTTCATCGCGCTTTTCGTTTATATCGGTGCGTCTCAAGAGGCGGCCCTGGCGCAGATGAAAGATGTCTCGCGCAGGTTTCCGGTCTCCAGCGCGATGGTGCGCGAGTTTCGTACTCTCTCGGAAGATGCCAGTCTGCAGGAAGCCGTGGATGCGTTGCTTGCGACTTCGCAACACGATTTCCCAGTCGTTGATGATACCGGCAACTTCGCCGGTTTGCTGACGCGTCAAGATCTGATCGCTGCGTTGCGTAAGAATGATCCCGCGCTTCGCGTGGGTGACGTGATGCGCCGAGATATTCCCACGGTGACCACCGGAACGCGTTTCGAAGAAGCGTTCCGCATCATGCAGGAGTGCAACTGCCCGGCAGTGCCGGTGCTGGATCGGATGAAGCGCCTGGTCGGTTTACTCACTCCGGAGAACGTGACCGAATTGATGATGGTGCAATCGGCCATGCCGCAACGGCGGGTTTTGTGAGCTGAAGCGAATCATGTTTGTCACCGGCCTGTGGCCGGTCCGCGTCAGACTTGTTTTCACACGGGCAAACGGCCGTGGCTACAATGGCTGAACGTGACTTAACTCGCTCCAGCCTACGAACTGATGCGCATCGGCATCAGGACATAGAGAAATGGCGTCTGAATTTTCAAAACGCCTGGGCTCATTTCGTCGATGAGATCGAGAAAGACTTCGTCTTCGGTCAACGCGCGCAGGGGCGCCATGAGAAATTCCGGATTAAACGCGATGGAAAAATCGCGACCCTTGTAAGCGACGGCGAGTGATTCTTTCGCTTCTCCCACCTCCGGCGTGGTGGCAGTAATGTCGATATTGTTCTTGCTAAAGTTCAGCTTAATCGAGTGCGATTTATCGCTGGCGAGAAGGGAAACTCGCCGAAGCGAATTTAGAAATGTCTCGCGCTCGAGTTTTATCCGCTCTTTTGCCTCTGATGGAATGACCTGGCGATAGTTTGGGTAATTGCCTTCGATCAATTTCGAGACGAGCAGCGTTTTATTGAGATCAAATGCGATCTGCCCGCTGCCCATGCTAACCTTGATTTCGCCCTCATCGGTAAGCAGGCGTTGCAATTCTGTCACCGCTTTCGTCGGGATAATTAAGTCAGTTTCATGGCTGCGCGGGAATTCCAGCTCGATTTCGACCATTGCGAGCCGACGCCCATCCGTCGCCACCAGCGTCAGCTTGTTGTCCTTAAAACTGAAAAGAACGCCGTTGAGGACGTAGCGAGTTTCGTCCGTCGAGATTGCATACGACGTC
>Ga0307471_100002463_pt1 | contig 10658 bp, 9 predicted proteins | sample atmos_gasesAM3C__2_FD_204566 | JGI IMG/M metagenome (GOLD analysis project Ga0307471, IMG submission 204566) | Hardwood forest soil microbial communities from Morgan-Monroe State Forest, Indiana, United States - atmos_gasesAM3C_515 | ecosystem: Environmental > Terrestrial > Soil > Temperate... | reverse complement strand
GCCGGATGCGGACGTGTTGCGGCACAAGGAATTGCTGGATCGCATCGACCGGCTGAAGGATGAGCTGGCGCTGCTGAGAAGCAATCGCCCTCCTTCGGTTGCGTAAGGGTCGCGATGTGGAAGAAGTTCAGTGGACCAAAAAGCCGCTGATGCCGACAAAGAATCCGACGACGCCGATCACCATCCCCGAATACCAGAAGCCTTTTCTTCTCGTGAGCAATGTGAGCGAGCAGATGATCAGGGCGATGTCGAGGATCACTTCCCCGGCGTCGAACCGGTCTTCCCGCCGGGAGGCTACCGCAAGCTCGTTTTCAAATTCTTTAGCTTTTTCGCTGATTTGGTCCTTATCCTTTTCGTAGCGCTCGATTTCCTTCTGGTATTTCTCGCGCAGTGCCGCCGCTTTTTCTTTGTCAGCGATCGACAGGACTCCGAGCAAATCCGCATCGAGTTGCATGCCATGGAGGCGGTTATTTTTGGCCTGGTAGTACGCCCACTGATCGGTGGCTTGGGTCAGGTGTAAACCCATATCGATGCTGGAGCGGTGGCCCATCAGCGTGGCCATGGCTACCAGTACGGCGAGGATGGAGATGGTGATGGCGACGGGCAGCGTCCATGGCTCTTCTTCATTATGGTGCGCATGCTCTTCGAGCACTTCGTGCATTGGGGTTCCCTCGTTGTGGTGAATTTAGGCCGACGGCTAGGCCGCGAAGGATTTTAGCACTTCCTGCGCGGTCGCAATGGTGCGGTCGATGTCAGCGGCGGTGTGGGATGCGGAAACGAAGGCGGCTTCGAATTGGGAAGGCGCCAGGAAGATGCCGCGATTGAGCATTTCGCGGAAATAGCGGGCGTAGAGTTTTGTGTCGCAGCGTTTGGCGCCGTCGTAATTGGTGACTGGGTCGGGTGCGAAGAAAATGGTGGAGAGCGAGCCGATGCTATTGACCTGGGCGGGGATTCCTGCGCCGGCAAGGGCGTTGCGGAGGCCGTGGACGAGTTTCTTGGCGAGGGCGTTGATGCCGTCGTAGACGCCGGGCTTGGCGAGTTCATTGAGAGTGGCGATGCCCGCGCTCATTGCGAGGGGATTGCCGGCGAGCGTCCCGGCTTGATAGACAGGGCCTAGTGGGGCGACGTTGTTCATAAGTTCGGCGCTGCCGCCGTATGCAGCGACTGGAACGCCGCCACCGATGATTTTGCCCATGGTGGTCAGGTCGCTCTCGACGCCAAGCAGAGTCTGCGCGGAGCCATTGTGCAGGCGGAAGCCGGTGATGACTTCATCGATGATGAGGAGGGCGCCGTTTTTGCGGGTGAGGTCGCGGAGGCCTTGGAGGAAACCTTCCCTGGGCAGGACGACGCCCATGTTTGCGGCAATGGGCTCGACGATGATCGCGGCGATTTTGTCCTTGTGCTCGGCGAAAACTTTCTCCACAGCCTGCAGGTCGTTGTAAGGGACGTTTAGCGTGAGCGCGGCGAGAGCCTGAGGGACGCCGGGGCATTCGGCGATGCCGAGCGTGGCGAGGCCGGAACCAGCTTGCGACAGAAAACTGTCGGCGTGGCCGTGGTAGCAGCCTTCGAACTTGATGATGAAATCGCGCTTGGTGACGCCACGGGCGAGGCGGACGGCGCTCATCGTGGCTTCGGTGCCGCTGGAAACGAAACGTATTTTCTCGATGAACGGAATGGCTTTGGTGATGAGCGTGGCGAGTTGCAATTCCAGCTCGGTGGTGACGCCGAAGCTGGTTCCGCGGCGCGCCTGTTCGGCGATGGCCGCGCTGACCGCCGGATGTGCGTGGCCGAGAAGCATCGCGCCCCAGGAGCAGACATAGTCGAGGAGTTGGTTGCCATCCGCGTCGTAAAGATATTGGCCGCTTCCCCTTTCGATGATCAGCGGGTCGCCGCCGACGGAGCGAAAGGCGCGCACGGGGCTGTTTACGCCACCGACGAGAACTTTTTCGGCCTTTTCGAAAATTTCCTTGGAACGGCGGCGTTCGGGTTTTGCCTGGGCTTGTGTCGCACTCATCGGGGCACCTTTTATCTCGAACTTAGGATTTCAGCCAGCGAGCCACGTCTTTGGCGTGGTAGGTCAGAATAATGTCGGCACCGGCGCGCTGGATGCCGGTGAGAATTTCGAGCACCACGCGCTTTTCTTCGATCCAGCCTTTTTGCGCGGCGGCTTTGACCATGGCGTATTCGCCGCTGACGTTGTACGCGCCGACCGGCACGTCGAAGCGATCGCGGACGGCGCGGATAATGTCGAGATAGGCGAGCGCGGGCTTGACCATCACGATGTCGGCGCCTTCTTCGAGGTCGAGCGCGACTTCTTTCAAGGCTTCGCGGGCGTTGGCCGGATCCATCTGGTAGCTGCGGCGGTCACCGGACTTCGGCGCAGAGTCGGCAGCTTCACGGAAGGGGCCATAAAAGCCGGAACAGTATTTCGCGGCGTAGGCGAGGATGGGAATATTTTCAAATTTGTGGCCGTCGAGAAGAGTGCGGATCGCGGCAACGCGGCCGTCCATCATATCGGAGGGGGCGACAATGTCGGCGCCGGCGCGGGCGTGTGAAAGCGCCTGCTGCGCGAGGATTTCCAGCGTGGGATCGTTGAGGATTTCGTCGTGTTCAACCACGCCGCAGTGGCCGTGGTCGGTGTACTCGCACAGGCAGACGTCGGTAATTACCACGAGATTGAGTTTCGCTTTCTTTATGGCCTCGATGGCCTGTTGCACTACGCCCGTTTTCGCGAGCGAGATGGAGCCGCGAGCGTCTTTGCTCTCGGGAAGGCCGAATAGAATGACGGCGGGTATGCCTAGAGATTCGACTTCGCGGCACTCTTCGACGATTTGATCGACGGATTGCTGGTAGACGCCGGGCATGGAGCTGACTTCCTTCCGAACTTTTGTGCCGGGGCAGACAAACATCGGGTAGACGAAGCCAGCGGTAGTAAGGCGCGTTTCGCGGACCATACCGCGCAAAGATTCCGTGCGGCGAATGCGGCGGGGTCGGTGAATGGGGAAACTCATCCTCGTTTTGCTCCTGCAGGCTGATGGTGGCCTGTCTTTGCGAAATATTCTGACAGAATAGCGACCGCTGCGAAGACTGTGGAATCGGCGGCCAGAAGAATCCGGCTGACGCCTTCGGCTTTCAAGGCGTTTTCACTGACGGGGCCGATCGCGACGAAAATGGATTGATGACTGAGATCGCGGAAACGTTGCAGCCCGAGAAGGTCGCGGAGATGGTGGACGGCCGATGGACTGAAGAAAAGGATAGCGTCGGCATTACCGCGAAGAAGGGATTCCAGAGCACCAGACGAATCGGAATTTGGCGATAAAGTTTTGTATGCCACCACCGGCGTGACTTGCCAGCCGTGGAGATTCAGGACTTTAATCAGATCGGGATTGGCGCGATCGCTGCGCGGAAGGAAGACACGTTTGTTTTGTGTTTGGGCGGAAAGTTCTTCGGCGAGGGCAACGCCGGTGTGAATTCTAGAAATGAAATTCACGGTCAGGCCCGCGGCGGCTGCCGCTTCCGCGGTGGACGTGCCAACAGCGGCGATTTTCAGGTCTTTGAAACTTTTTGAGAGAGAGAGTTCCAACGCAACGCAGCGCTGCTGCACCGCGCGCAGTGCGTTTTGACTAGTGAAAAAGACCCAGTCGAATCGCCCGGAATTCTTGAGGCAGGCATCGAGTTCGGCGAGATTGTCCGCGGGGGCGAACGCAACCATCGGGAGCAAGACGGGTTCAGCGCCGGCATCGCGCAGGGCGTCGATGAGAGATTGGCTCTGCTCGAGCGCGCGCGTGACGACGACGCGCTTCCCTGCCAGCGGTTTGCGATTCTTTTCACCCACGGGCGCGCTGCACCTCTTCGAGAATCGTTCGCGCTCCGCCTTCGGCGAGGACGCGCGCAAGATGTTCGCCAAGCTGCGCGGCCTGATCCGGCGAAGCGGTGGCCTTCTCGCGAACGTATTGGGCGCCGTCGACGGAGCAGACGACAGCTTCCATCACGAGTTCGCTGCGCTCCATGCGGGCCCAGGCGCCAAGGGGCACTTGGCAGCCGCCTTGAAGCGCGGCGAGCAACGCGCGTTCGGCGATAATCGCGGTGCGCGTTTCCATGTCATCCAGCTTGGACAGAAATTCGTCGGCGTCGCGATCGCTCACACGCGATTGGATGGCGATGGCGCCTTGCCCGACGGCGGGCAAAGAAATGTCGGTAGAAATCGGCTCGGTGATTTTCTGGCTCCATCCGAGGCGGTCGAGGCCGGCTTTCGAAAGGACGATGGCATCGTATTCGCCGCTTTCCACCTTGCGGAGGCGGGTGTCCACGTTGCCACGGAGGTCGCGGAAGTCGAGGTCGGGGCGATAGTGACGCAACTGGGCTTGGCGGCGCAGGCTGCCGGTGCCGACTCGGGCGCCTTGCTTCAGATTCGCGAGGATCGTGCCGGTATGAGAAACCAGGCAATCGCGGACGTCGTCGCGGCGGCAAACCGCGGGAAAGTGCAACCGGCCGGGCGTTTCGGTGGGAATGTCCTTCACGCTGTGCACCGCGAGATCGACAGCTTCTTCGAGCAGCGCTTCTTCCAGTTCCTTGATGAAGATTCCCTTTCCGCCGATCTGCGTCAGCGGAGCCTGTTGCATTTTGTCGCCGGAGGTCTTGATGATGATGATCTCGGCTTCGACGCCGGTGAGTTGGAAAAGCTGCTTGCGCACAGATTCGGCCTGCCAGCGGGCCAGGATGCTGCCTCTTGAACCGATGCGAAGGGGCTTCACGGTTTCTCCCGGTCGGATAAGTACAAATCTCGGATGGCTTCGACGTTCTGAATTTTGCGGCGCAGTTCTTTTTCTGTGCGTAGGCGTTCGGCGGGATGCAGCAGCAGATGCTCGATCAATTCGTCCATCAGCAAGCCGATGCGCTCGCGGTCTTCTCCACTGAAGTGGTTCACGCCAGCCAGGCGCTCCTGAAGGAAATTGGCGCGGCGCTGTTTTAGGCTGTCGCGGAGCGTTTCGAGCACACCGGTCAGCTCAACGCTGGCCTGCCAGGAAATAAACTTCGCCACGTGATCTTCCACCAGCGATTCTGCTTTGGGCACTTCGCTTTGCCGCGCGTCGCGATTCTGGTTCACAATTTCCGTCAAATCTTCCATCGAGTACAGATAGACGTTATAGATGTCGGCCACCGCTGGGTCAACGTTGCGGGGCATGCCGAGGTCCATCAAAAACAAGGCGCGATTTCCGCGCGAGGCCATGGCCCGCTCAACCATCGGCCGGGTCACCACAAAGCCCTGCACCCCCAACGCAGACACGATGATGTCGGGGAATTTCAGCGAAGTGTCCCACTCTCCCCATTCGAGGACTTTACCGCCGTAGTGCTTGGCAAACTCCTCTGCCTTTTCGCGGGAACGGTTCATCAAGTAGAGGCTTTTGATCTTGCGGTCGCGCAACTGGGAAACAACCTGCTCGCTGATCGTGCCCGCGCCGAGTACGAGCGCGCTGCGATCTTGTAATTTTCCGAAAATTCGCTCGGCGAGTTTCATTCCGGCGGAGGCGACGCCCATCGGGCGAGTGCCGAGATCGGTTTCGGCGCGAACCCGCTTGCCGATTTCGAGCGCGCCCTGAAAGAGACGATTCAGCACCGGGCCGGTGACGTGGCCTTCATGCGCGCGCAAGTAGGCTTCGCGGACTTGCCCAAGAATTTCGGCTTCGCCGAGAAGCATCGATTCGAGGCCGGCTGAAACGCGGAACAGGTGGCGCACCGCGTCGTGGTCGTAGTGGTGATAGAGAGAGGGATTCAGCTGGTCGGGAAGCAATTCGTGAAACGTGCTCAGAAAAGAGGAGAGAGCGCTGGCCGATTCGTGATTGGCGATGGAATGCACGCCATAGACTTCGCTGCGATTGCAGGTGGAAAGCACCAGCGTTTCCTCGAGGATGCCGCGGGAGCGCAACTCTTCCGCGGCCCGTTGCGCCTGCTCGTCGGAGAACGACACCTTTTCTCGCACCTCAACGGGCGCCGTGCGGAAGTTCAGGCCAACGAGGACGATCTCCATGCTGCGCGAAGCGCGCTCCTAAAAATACCGGTGATGCGATGAAAAATAGAGGTTCACGACCGTAAAGCTGAGCACCACGAGAATAAAATTAAACACGCACAATTTGGAGGCACGCGCGCCTCTCCAGGCCGTGGTGCGCGCCAATTGAAAATAGGCCGCATACAGGAGCAGCACGACCAGCGTAACGATATATTTGGGATCGAAATACCAATGCTGCCCGGCCTGGCGATCCACCGCTATAAATCCCAGAGCTGTGCCCACGGCGATCGTGATAAGGCCTACGAGGACGCTGGTGTGGCTCATGCGCTCAAGGAGTTCGAGCGATGGCAAGCGCCAGACGATGTCGCCCAGTTTGCGCCTCCGCAGCAGCCGCTCTTCCCCGAGAAACATCAGGCTGAGGACGCAGGAAAGTGCGAACCCGGCGTAGGCCAGGATGCTCAGTGTGACGTGCAGTGCGAAGACTACGCCATGCGCCTCGGTCGGCGGGGCGGGATGCTCGGGCGCGAAGGTGGCGGCGAGGAAGAAGGCGAGGATGATCGGAACCACGAAGGCGCCGACGGTGCGCTGGCGGTGATAGATTTCGAGGCAAAGATAAGTGACTGCCAGGAGCCAGCCGAAGAGGGACATCGAGCCCTGAAGGTCGTGGTAAGGGACGGAATGCATGGCCCGGGCGCGGCCCAAGAGGGCCAGGTAGTGGCACGCTAAGCCCGTAAACATCAACACGGTAGCGAGACGCCCGGTAACCTCTTTGCCGGTGTAGAGAAAGCTCATGTACAGGGCCATGCTCAGGAGATACGCCAGCACGGTTAACATCACGAACATGTGGTTCATCGGCTTGGGTCCTTGCCGAGTCGAGGCGCGGAGGGAGCGTGCTCATCCCCTGGCCTGTACGACATCTCAGATAGGCTCAGTATAGCGTAGTCGCAGGTATGTTCCATTGGCTCTGCATTCACAACTGTTGAGGAATTTTGCGTTTAGCCGCACACAGACGCTGTGACGTATAACCTTTCTCCCGAAGCGGGAAGCTGGCAGATTTGTTATTCTGTGACCGCAGGACTTATGACGAACGAAGCCACTGCATTGACCCGCAAGGAGCTGTTTCTTCGCGCTGCACGGTGCGAACCGGTTCCACGGCTGCCCGTCTGGATGATGCGGCAGGCGGGGCGCTACCTGCCCGAATACCGCGAAATCCGCGCGAAACATTCGTTTCTGGAGGTTTGCAAGACGCCCGACCTGGCCGTGGAAGTTTCCATGCAGCCATTTCGGCGGCTGGGCGTGGATGCGATCATTATTTTCTCCGACATTCTGATCCCGGCGGAAGCGATGGGGCTGCCGCTGGAGCTTGAAGACAAAGGGCCCAATCTGCCGGAGCCTGTGCGAACGGAAGCCGACGTTCGCAAACTGCATATTTTCGATCCGGAAGTGGAGACCGGCTTCCTGATGGAAGCGCTGCGGCGTACCGTGAAGCAGGCAGGGCCGGACGTCCCCGTCCTGGGATTTGCCGCTTCGCCGTGGACGCTGGCGTGTTACATGGTGGAAGGGCGCACCAAAGAGGGCTTCGCGACGGTGAAGAATTTTCTTTACAGCGAGCCGAAGGTTTTTCGTGAGCTGCTGCACAAAATCGCGCACGCAACGATTCTTTACCTGAAGGCGCAGATTGCCGCGGGGGTTTCCGCCGTGCAGCTTTTTGATACCTGGTGCGGCGAACTGGATTTGCAGGATTACACGGAGTTCGTGCTGCCGGCCGTGCAGGAAGTCATTTCCGGCCTCGGGAACAGAGTGCCGGTCATCTACTACACCAAGGCTTCGCATCATTTACTGTCCTCGGTGGTGCGCGCCGGAGCCAACGTGCTGAGCGTAGATTGGCGGATTCCGCTGGCGGAGGTTCGCAAACTGGCCGGGCCGCGCGTGGCGCTGCAGGGAAATCTCGATCCCGCCATCCTATTTGCGCCCGCGGAGAAAATCCGCCAGGCGACGCTGGACATCGCCGCAGAACTTTCCGGCCACGGACACATTCTGAATCTTGGCCACGGGATTTTGCAGCACACCCCCGTGGAAAACGCGCAGTTGTTCATTCACACCGGCCAACAAGCCGCGCTTCAGCAAGCTCAGCCGGCGGTGCAAACGCACCGGTAAGCGCAGGAGGGAGGCACCGTGTCGAGCATGAATCCATCGTTGCGGGAGATGCAGGAAGAACTCTCCGTGGGTGAGGAGTTCGTAACCCGCTACAATCGCCCGGGGCCCCGCTACACCAGCTATCCCACGGCTCCGGTGTGGAACGACACTTACGGCCCGAACGATTTCGAAGCGGCGATGCAGACCGCCGAAAAGAAACGCAGCCCTGTTTCGCTGTACATGCATCTTCCCTTTTGCGAGAGCCTGTGCCTGTTCTGCGCATGCAACGTCATCATTCGCAAGGATAAGAGCGTCGCGCCGCCTTATTTGGGCGTCCTGAAAAAAGAGATCGATCACATCGCCAGCCGGGTATCGCGCGATCGGCAGGTTTCGCAATTCCACTGGGGCGGCGGAACACCGACGTATCTTTCACCGGAACAGATAGAAGATTTGTTCGTCTACACGCGGGAGCGCTTCAACTTTGCACCCGACGCGGAAATCGGCATCGAGGTCGATCCGCGCGTGACTTCGCGCGCCCACATGGAAATCGTGCGTAAGATGGGCTTCAACCGCCTGAGCATGGGGGTTCAGGATTTCAAGGAAGACGTGCAGAAGGCCATCCACCGAATCCAGCCGTACGAACAGACCCGAGACCTGATTGCCACTGCGCGCGAACTTGGATTCGACAGCATCAACGTGGATTTGATTTATGGTTTGCCATACCAAACCGCGGATAGCTTTGCGCACACTGTCGAGCAGATTGTCGGCCTCTCGCCCGACCGAGTTGCGATGTTCAGCTATGCGCACGTGCCGTGGCTGAAAAAGCAGCAGGGCTCGTTTGTGGCGCATCTTCCCGAGGGCATGAAGAAGTTCGACATTTTCAGGAGCGGCCTGCTGAAATTTCTGGAAGCCGGGTATCTCTACATCGGGATGGACCACTTCGCTAAGGAAAACGACGAGTTGGCTGTTTCACAACGCAACCGCACGTTGCACCGCAATTTTCAGGGTTACACCACGAAAGCGGGTGCGGACCTTTACGGCATGGGCATCACGGCCATCAGCGGGATTCAGGAGACCTACGCGCAAAACCACCGCGACCTGCCGTCGTGGGAAAAGAGCGTGCAGGAACGCGGCGTCGCGACCATGCGTGGCTACCGGCTTTCGAACGACGACGTCATTCGCCGCGAAGTGATCAGCAGGTTGCTGTGCCACACCGTGATCGTGAAGGACGAAATTTCGAAACAGTTCGGAATCAAATTTGACGAATATTTCGCTCCCGAACTCGAACACCTGAAAATGCCGCAGGAGGATGGCCTGGTCGTAATCAACGACAAGGAAATCCGCACGGCCTGGCTGGGGCGCATCTTCATCCGTAACCTGGCGATGGTGTTTGATCCGTATCTGGAGAAGCAGCAGCTGGCCGCGCGGCCGCTCTTTTCCAAGACCCTCTAGCCTCAACAGGGGCCATACACATGTCGGAAAGAGTCGAAGCTCTGGTAGTGGGCGCGGGGATATCCGGGCTCGCGACGGCGTATGCTTTGCAGAAGGCGGGGATCGCCACCCGGGTGGTGGAAGCGGCGCCTCGCCCCGGCGGCGTGATTCAGTCGGTGAAACGCGACGGGTATCTAGTCGAGTGCGGCCCGCAAAGCTTCAGCGGCAACTGTGCCATTTCCGCGATGTGCCGCGACCTGGGGATTCTGGAAGAACGAGTGCTTGCCGATCCCAAAGCGCCACGCTATGTCCTGATTGACGGAAAACTCCAGAACGTGCCGATGGGTCCGGGCTTGCTGACCTCTACTTTTCTGAGCGGGGGCACGCGCACCGCGATTCTTCGCGATTTTTTCGGCAAGAGTGAATCGCCTGAACCCGACGAATCCGTTGCTTGCTTTATCCGGCGCAAATTTTCGGAAACTCTTCTCGATCGCCTGGTCGGCCCATTTGTTTCGGGCATCTACGCGGGCGATCCGGAAAAATTAAGCCTGCGCGCGGCTTTCCCCATTTTGTATGAAGCGGAAAAGGCGGCAGGAAGCATAACGCGCGGCGTCTTCAAGGTGATCAAGCAGCGCAAAGGTGCGAACGGCACACAGCCGCAAGCGCCGAAGGAAAAGGCTACGTTGCAGACGTTTCGCGATGGCAACGAAACGCTGATTCGCGCCATCGCGCGGCGATTAGGGGAAAGATTGTCCTGTGGCATGGAGGTTACTCGAATCGATGCGCTCGACCCTGGTCAGGAACCCAAGGCGGCGCGCTTTCGCTTGGGACTGCGCGGGCCGAGGGGCGAAGAAACCGTTGAAACCGAGAGACTGATTCTGTCGGTGCCGACGGAAACCGCCGGAAGGCTGCTGGAGCGGCTTGATCTGGGGTTCGCGGCGCAGCTCGGTGCGATTGCGTACTCGGGCGTGGCCGTGGTTTCACTTGGCTATCGCAGGGGTGATATTGGCGACAGCCTGACTGGATTTGGATTTCTGGTGCCGCGTTCTTCGGGACTCAGCATCCTCGGCACAGTGTGGAACTC
>Ga0307471_100002462_pt1 | contig 10662 bp, 8 predicted proteins | sample atmos_gasesAM3C__2_FD_204566 | JGI IMG/M metagenome (GOLD analysis project Ga0307471, IMG submission 204566) | Hardwood forest soil microbial communities from Morgan-Monroe State Forest, Indiana, United States - atmos_gasesAM3C_515 | ecosystem: Environmental > Terrestrial > Soil > Temperate... | reverse complement strand
AGCACGGAGCGGGGAGTTTTCGCCCAAGTCGCAAACGGCCAGAACTGTAGGGGTAAGCCCCTGTGCTTACCCAGGCAGGGAAGGGGCAACGGCGGACGGAGAGCAGCGAGCGCGGAACTGGGAGCAGGGAATGTAGGGGCGACCGGCCCTTCGACTGCGCTCAGGACAGGCCGGTCGCCCCTTGTCCAAAGATGAGATGAAGCTGGCACTACGAACCCGCTTTTCTTTTCCAGTAATTCTTTTTCTTGTCGTTCAACTATTCTGCAACGATCCCGCCTTTGCCGCGGCGTCGCTGCCGGTGATCCGCATGGGCTATCCGCAGCCGAGCGGCGCGATGCTGCCGATTTGGTTGATGCCTGACGCCAAACTGGACCAGAAATATGGCGTTGATATTCAAAACATCTACATATCTGGGGGTGCGAGACTTACACAGACGCTGGTGTCCGGCGATGTCGACATGGCCACAACGGGTGGGGCAGTCGTCAACGCCGTTCTAAGTGGCGCTGAACTGGTTTGTATTGCCATCGGTGTTCCTACCTACGGTTTTTCCCTTTATGTGCGCCCGGACGTGAAAGATGTTTCGTCCTTAAAAGGGAAAGTGGTCGGCGTGATGACAAAGGGCGCCTCCTCGGATCACGGATTAACCGCTCTGTTGCGCCAGAATAAGTTACAGCCTGGCCAAGACGTCAAAGTGCTTTATCTCGGCGGGGTCCGAGAGGCATTGGCCGCGCTTGAGCGCGGCATCGTTTCGGCGTCGGTTCTATCTGCGCCGACGACTTTGGTGGCTCGCCGGCTCGGTTACAAAGAGCTGGTCAACATCGCGAGCTTGAAGCTGCCCTACGTTCATAGCGGCGTGGTAACGCGGCGCTCGCTGGCGCGCCAGCAGCCTGAGCGGGTCAAGAGTTTTCTCAGGGCCTACATTGCGGCGATTAAAATCGCGAATGAAGAGCCGGAAGTCAGTAAGCGAACACTGGCTCATTTCCTGGCGACCAATGATAGCGGTATCATCGATGAAGCCTATCAAACATTTCGCGGGATCTTTCCCCGAATACCGTACATGACCGAGGACTATATTAAATCCGTGCTCTCTGTCACAGATCATCCCAAGGCCGCCACGGCGGATCCCAAGGAGTTCTTTGACAATCACTTCCTTAAAGAGTTAGAAGATAGTGGGTTCGTCGTGGAGCTTTACGGGCGGCGATAAGAGGGTGAACGCGAGGAGTCCAGAATTTATGGGAAACCGTTTGCTTTGGCTGGTCTTGACGGTCATTGCCTACGTACCTCTGTCTGCTGCGGCAGCCGAGAAATTCGTTACGATTCATTCTTCGCGCGTCATGTCTCAGTCGATGCCCTGGATCGCACAAGAGGCGGGCCTCTTCAAGAAATACAATATCGACCACCAGCTGGTATTTGTTTCATCTTCCAGCATTGTGACCGCAGCCCTTTTGGGCGGCGATTCGGATATGACCCTTACCGGCGGAATCGGCAACGTCATTGCCTACGTGCGCGGCTCCACCGACGTAGTGTTTATCGGCGGCGTCAAAAATGTCATGACCCAGACGATCGTGGCCGGAGGCAACATCAAGAGGCCGGAAGATCTCAAAGGCAAACGCATTGGCGTGAGCCGCATCGGTGGCAACTCTCACTATTTCACTATTCAGGCGCTGCGCCGCTACAATATGGAGCCGAATCGTGATTTCAGTTTTCTTCAAACCGGCGGCGATCCGGAGACCCTCGCGGCGCTCATGACCGGCGCGATTGAAGTCGCGAACTTGACGCCGCCGACCGACTCTCAAGCGATTGCCCGTGGGTATCACTATGTCATCTACGGTCCCGATCTAAAAATACCGTACACGGCGACGGCTTTCGTGACGAAGCGCTCACTAATGGCCAAGCGCGGAGCCACAATGGGACAATATATGCGGGCGATGGCGGAAACCGCCAAGCTCATGCATACCGATAGGGAATTCGTATACAAAGTGTTGGGTAAGTATCTTCGTATTACCGACCGTAGCGTTTTGGACTCCGCATACAACGCCGAGATCAAAGTGCTGGAGCCGAGGCTGATTGTCAAAAACGAAGCGCTGCAAGCGATTCTTGACGAAGTAGCGGCAACGGATCCGCGGGCAAAGAAGGTTAAACCGCAGGAACTCTTAGACAGTCGTTATTTAGATGAAATGGAGAAGAGCGGATTTTTCGATCAACTGTGGGCTAAGAAATAGCCTGAAGAAAGGAGAAATCATGGAAGAACAGATAATCTCGGCCGACTCGCACGTGATTGAAGTTCCCGATCTCTGGGAGAAGGGGATGCCGCCGGCGCACAGGGACCGCGCACCCAAGGCCTATTTCGACGAAAAAAGAGACGCGTGGATGTTTGGCTCGCCGGATGTTCCGGTTCAGGCGGTCGGAGGTCTTTTCATGGCCGGACAGCGGCCGGAGCAGATAGAAAGTTTTCGCAGGGCCGGTTTTTCTGTGGCACGTCCGGGCGGTTGGGATCCAATCGTGCGCATAAAGGATATGCAACAAGACGGCGTTTGCGCCGAAGTCCTTTATCCTAGTTTGGGACTCGGATTGTTCTGCATCAAAGATGCGGCCTTCCAGGAAGCGCTGTTCCGTACTTATAACGATTGGATCATCGATTACTGCAGTAAGGTTCCGGATCGCCTGTACGGTATTGGACTGATTTCGATGTATGACGTTGATCACGCGATTGCCGAGATGGAGCGCTGCAAAAAAGCCGGCATGGTGGGTACGATGATTTGGCAAGTCCCGGACCCGGCGTTGCCGTTCACTTCGGATCATTATGAGCGTTTTTGGGCGGCGTCGGAGGCGAATCAAATGCCGATTCACCTGCATATTCTCACCGGTTTCGGTGACAGCATGAACCGCCAAACCAGCCACGGGATCGCCCGCTATCGCATCGGCGTGAGGCAAACAAGGGAAATTGAAGATGCACTGTTCGACATTATCTTTTCAGGTGTGCTGGAACGTTATCCGAATCTCAAAATCGTCTCCGTCGAAAACGAAGTCGGCTGGATTCCGTTCTGGATCGGGCAATGCGACAAAGGTTTTAAGCGCCATCGCCATGCCGAGAAAGTGCCCATGAACAAGCTGCCGAGTGAATATTTCTATGGCCAAGTGTATTCGACGTTCTTTAACGATCATGTCGGCGGGAAGTTGTTCTCCTGGTGGGGAGCCGATAACTGCATGTGGTCCAACGACTACCCGCACCAGAATTCGACCTGGCCGAACTCACATGCGGTGATCGAGCGAGATATGGCGAATGTCGCGCCGACGGATAGAAAAAAGTTGCTCTACACCAACGTCGAGAAGCTCTATAACTTGAGGGTGCCGCAGGCAGCAGCGGCTTAGGGTTATAGTTTCCAGTCTCGTGTTGCGAGTTTATATAGCTTGCGACGCATGCAGCTCAATCGGCTTCGCTTAGCCTTCCACGCGAGGCAGGAGAGGAGAGTCAGTTAGTATCAGAGTTGCGTTTTTCTCGACCATTTAAAGCGGAGGAGGAACTATGGAATTACGTGATGCCATAAAAGTTTTGGATTCCGATGCGCATGCGCGGGATCTCGATATGGAGATTAAGCCGTACCTGCCGGAGCCTTATCGAAGCCAGAAAGCGGCCCTTATTCCCGGAGAGCATTATGATCGCAATCTGGGCGGAACGTTGGGCAAGTCGGGCGCGAAGGTTGATGAGCGCTTGGCCGCCATGGATACACAGCAAATCGACACGGCGGTTATGTTCCCAACCAGCGGGCTCGGCATTGGCCGTGTGCGCGATCCGCAGTTAAATGCCGCCTTATGTAGAGCTTATAACGACTTCATCGCAGATTATTGCAAGGCATCGCCGCGCTTAAAAGCGGTCGCCAACTTACCGGTCAACAATCCCGGGGAATGCGCCAAGGAGCTTAATCGCGCCGTCACAAAGCTAGGGCTTTGTGGTGGCATGCTGGCGGCGCAGGCCCACCGTAAGAATCTAGGTGGCCCGGAGTTCTATCCGCTGTACGAAGAAGCGCAGAGTTTGAATACCCCGATCTCGATCCACGCGTTTGGTGGCGATGAGCCCGGCAGCGAAGTCTTCGATCAGTTCATCTGCTTACATACGACGGGACATCCGTTCCCGGTATTGCGGCAGCTTACCGCCATGGTTTTTGGCGGAATTCCGGAGAAGTTTCCCAAACTGAAAGTCGGTTATCTCGAAGTCGGCTGCGGGTGGCTGCCTTACTGGGCGGAACGGATGGATGAGGAATGGGAAAAGCGCGGCAAAGCTGAAGCGCCGCTGTGTAAGAAAAAACCCAGTGAATATCTGTTCAGTGAAAATAGTTATTACGGTTGTGAACCGGAAGAGAAAATGATCAGTTACGTAGTCGGGGAAATCGGCTCGAAGACGCTCATGTATGCGTCGGATTATCCTCACTGGGACATGAGCTGGCCTGAATCGGCGACCATCCTCTGGGCGCGCGAAGACCTTTCGCTGGACGCTAAGAAGGATTTGCTGCTGAACAACGCGAGGCGGTTCTACAATCTGTCTTAGCCATCAGCGATCAGCAATTAGCGATTTGCTCGAAAGGAAGGAACATGATTCAAACCAAAGGATTGACGGGAGCGCAGACTATGCTGCGCGTGCTGGGTAAGATGGGCGTCGAGCGCATTTTTGCTTCGCCGGGTTCAGAGTGGTCACCCTTGTGGGAAGCGTTGGCGGAGCCCGGTGTCGAGGGCATGCCGGTCTACATGAGCACGCGGCATGAAGAAGTCGCGATTGGCATGGCAAGCGGCTATGCCAAGGCCACCGGCAAACTACCTGCCGTGGTCATTCACACTACCGTAGGCGCGCTCCATGCCACCATGGGTATGCGTGGCGCAGTGCGCGAGCAGGTGCCTATGGTCGTCTTTGCCGGTGAATCGATAGGCTTCGGTGAAGACGAGGGCCAAGACCCCGGCGGACAGTGGCTCGGCCATCTCTCCAACATGGGCGGACCCGCCAAGCTCGTGGATGAAACCGTCAAGTGGAGTTTCGGTCTCAACACCAAGTCGATCATGCCCTCGACGATTCAACGGGCCTGCCGGCTCGCCATGGGCGCGCCCAGGGGTCCGGTTTTCGTGTCCGTACCCATGGAATATCTCTTCGAAACAATGACCAAAGATGTTCCCTCGGATCTCGGTTTCTCGCCCATGGCCACCGCCGATCCTAAAGGCATCGAGGAATTGGCGAATATGCTTGCCGGCGCCAAGAATCCCGTGATCATCGCGGAGGATTCGGGTCGGGCGGAAAAATCGGTCCATGCTTTAATCGAAATCGCCGAGCTGCTCGGCTGCGCGGTTGTGGAAACGCGCAGCACCGGAGCGTTAAATTTTCCCCGCACGCATCCGCTCCACAGCGGCTATGATCCCAGAGAAGCTTTGCAAGGCGCCGATGTGATTTTTCTTTTGGCGGTCATCGCGCCGTGGCATCCCGCTTCCATCACGCCCGCCCCAGGAGCCAAGGTTGCCATGCTCGACGAAAATCCGATGCGCATCGAAATGCCGTATTACGGCTATCAAGTCGATCTCTGTCTGACCGGTGAGATCGAAAGTTCGTTGGAACAGTTGCTCGCCGCGCTCAAAAAGAAAGTTTCCGCCAATGACGGAACGCGAAAGGAGCGCGCCGAAGCATTGGCGCAGAAGAACAACGCGAGAAGGAAAAAATGGCGCGAGGATGCCGAGGGGTTGGCCAGTCAAAAGCCGATGGACACTCGTTGGGTCGCCCATGAGATAAGTCAGGTGCTGCCGGCAGACGTGGCGGTGGTTGAAGAGACCATTACCCATCGGCTGGCCATCCATCGCTATCTTGACAATCTAAAGCCCAATTCCTTCTTTGCTGGTTGCGTCGGCGGTTTAGGAACGGGGCTTTCAACGGCGCTAGGCGTCAAGGCAGCCAATCCGAAACGTCCGGTGGTATGTCTCATCGGCGACGGCTCGTTCAACTATGATCCGGCGCCTGCGGCGTTTGGCGCGGCGCAGGAACATAATTTGCCGTTTCTCACCATCATGTTTAACAACCAGGGCTACTTGTCGCAGAAATCGGGTATTCCAAAGTATTATCCCGATGGCTGGGCGGTGAAGTCCAAGAATTTCTCTGGCCTGCACATCTCTCCTTGTCCCGAATACGCCGCGATGGCCAAAGTCTTCGATGGGTATGGCGAGAAGGTTGAAGAGCCCGGCGAAGTGCGAAAAGCCGTCGAGCGCGGACTCAGGGCGGTGGCCGGCGGACAGCTTGCGATCATTGATGTTCGTTTAAAACCAGTCGAACAGATCGTCGAGCGCGGCGAAGGATAGCCAATAGGTTCAACGTTCAAAGTGCGCGCCTCGCGCATCCTGAGCTTCGAAGGATCTACATAAGATCCTTCACTTCGTTCAGGACAGGCCTTGAACATGGAACATTGAACCCCCGAGCAATTATGGGAGGCAGTTTTCACGACCAATTGGTCGCCACCCGCGATAAGAAGCACAGCAAGGATCATCCGTTCTTCGAGCTGTGGGCGCTGGGCAAACTAACTAAAGAGCAGACCGCGCTCTACTGCACGCAGCACTATCACTACGTCGGTGAATATTTGAACTGGCTCGCCTACGAGGCGTCTCAGATTCCGCCGCGCGACGTGAAAACTTATCTGTTCGAAAACCTGGGAGATGAAGAGAATCCCGATGATCGTCACCTGGACATGCTGAAAGATTACGTTGCGGTGAGTGGCTTCGCACGCGATAGTGTCGAGAATTCTCCTGTGCTTGCGGGAACGGAGGAACTACAAAATTGGGGTTGGCGGATGGTGTATCAGAAACCGTGGCAGGCCGCGGTAGCCGGTATGTTCGTCGGTCTGGAGTCTCAGTTCCTAGACATCTGCAAGAAAATCGTTCCGGCGTTGCACCAGCATTATGGCCACAAGCCAGGGGCGCGGGAAATCCGATTTTTCGAAGAACACATCCACGCCGACGAAATTCATGGCTCAAAGGGATTCGCCATCGTAGAGAAATATTGCAGTACCGCGGAACTCCAGGCCCTGGCCATTAAAACAGTCGAGGAAGCGACAATTCACCGTTGGCGTTACATGAACAGCATTTACTGGTACGCGCTGCACGGCAAAGTTGACGATACGCCAGCAACCACATGAGCCTGTCTTTCGGGAGTGGTGAAAGCCGATGCGCATCAGATCTTACCCCCTCTTTGATTCTCCCCCGAAGCGGGGGCGAAGATAACAGCGATTTAAAGAGCACAAAGAGCAATTAACGGATGGTAGGGACGCAGCAGTTCCATTTCCTTCCCCCGTTCGACGGGGGAAGGTCAGGATGGGGGACCTGTCGCGACTCTTCGGCCCGCGAATAGATCGAGGCACAGCACTTATGAGAATTCGCATCGACGGCGGTGTCGTGGTGGGCTGGTCCGGCACGAGCCATGAATTGATACCGGATGGCTCATTACTTGTCGAAGGCAATTCGATCAAAGCCGTCGGAACCGACAAGTCTCAGGCCGCCGACAAAGTCATCGACGCTTCTGGCAAAATTGTTTGCCCGGGATTTATTAATCTGCACGTCCACTCACAGCTCAACATCGGCGACTATCTGCTTGCTGACGTCACCAAAAAAGATTACCTGGCGGCGAACTGGTTTGTCTTCGGTGCCCCGCTTAAAGAGAAAATTGAAGCGCCCCCGGCGCCTGCGGTAGCCATCGGACGAAAGTATGCGCTTTACAGCGCGTTAAAAAATGGCTCGACTACCGTGCTTGATCCGGGTGGCGGTCCCGGAGCCTTGGATGATTATGTTGCGATTGTTGGACAACTAGGCGGGCGGGTTTATTTTAGCCCGCCCTATCGCAGCCACGATATTTTTACCGACGCGCAAGGGCATCACTATTATGAAGCACGCCCGGACAAAGGACGGCCTGGGTTGAAGAGCGCGGTGGAATTCATCAAAAAACATCAAGGCGCGCACAACGGCCGTGTGCAAGGGATTCTCAATCCGGCCCAGGCCGAAACGTGTGAACCGTCGTTGCTAAAGGAAACCGTCGCGGTGGCCAAAGAACTGGACGTGCCGATTCATATTCACGCGGGTGGCAATCTGCGCGAGTTTCTCCAGGTACTCGATACGCACGGAAAGCCGGTGGTCGAATATCTCGCTGAAACCGGCATCCTGGGTCCGCGCACCACCCTCGGACATATGGTTTTCATGGGCGGGCACTCGCGCGTGGATTATCCGGCGGGCGAGATGCGGCTGCTCGCAGAAACTGGAGTCACCGTGGGTCACTGCCCGCACAAGTGCGCCAAAATGGCGTTCGCCATGGAGTCCTTCGACCGGTATTTAGAGGCGGGGGTGAAGATCGGATTGGGCACGGACACGTATCCCCTGGATATCGTCTCCGAGATGCGCTACGCCTCTCTGATCTCACGCATGGTGGATAAGAACGCTTCCGGCGCTCGTCCTGCCGCAGTTTTCAATGCCGCCACCATTGGCGGTGCAGATGCGCTGGGTAGAAAGGATTTGGGAAGGCTTTGCGCAGGAGCGAAAGCCGACATTGTGATTATAAACCTGCGCCATACACGCTACGGTCCGGTGCGGGATCCTATCAATGCGCTGGTGGAGTACGGCAGCGGGGCGGATATTGAAACAGTTATCGTCGACGGCGAAATTGTAATTGACAACGGTCGTTCCACCCATATCGACGAGGCGGAGTTGTTTGCGCAGGCCGAGGTTGGCGCGAAACGCGCATGGGACAATTGGGCGGGACGGGATTGGAACAGCAGGAGCGTCGAACAGATTATCCCCCCGGCCTTCCCAACCAGAAAGTTGCCTTGAAATTTGCCAACACTTTGGGCGGCACAGTAGTCTTGACGGGCCTGACCTTCGCCCTTTTAACCGGGCGCAACCAGACAGCTGAAGCATCCCTCCTGGCAATTCTATTAAACACTGGGTAATCGCCTTTTTCCTTGAACAATCTACTCAGACATTACAAAATACCGGCAGCACGCGTCACCCCGCGCAGTGGGACAATGTGAGATCATGGGCGAACACGGTGTAAGCGAGCGTTGATGTATAAGCCAAGATGAACGGCAAAATCAGGTTCTGGCTTCCTTCCATCGCCGACATTTTTTTTCTTTGTCCGTTCTTGCTTCTTTCACTAGACAGCGGGAATAAACTCCTGAATGATGCGGGGACTGGGTTTCACATCCGCTCAGGTCAGTACATCATTGCCAATCACGCGGTGCCGCAATACGACGTCTTCTCGCACATTGCCCCGCCTCTGCCGTGGATCGCGCACGAGTGGCTGTCTGAAGTGATAATGGCTTTAATACATCAACGTTTCGGCCTGACCGGCGTCGTACTCTTTTTTTCCTGCCTCATTTCTCTTATCTATTTTCTTTTATTCAAGTTCATCCGTAACAATGGCGGTAACATAGTTTCCTCTTCTTTGATTGTTTTCCTTGCGTTGTTATCTTCGACCTTACACTGGCTAGCCAGGCCGCACGTTTTTACGCTTGCGTTGACACTGCTGTGGTATTACGTGCTCGAGAGCTACTACCGTAAGGATAAAAACTATCTGCTTCTCCTCCCCCTGACGATGCTACTGTGGGTCAATTTACACGGAGGGTTCGTTATCGGGTTTGTCCTACTAGCAATTTACGTTTGCGGACAGAGTGCGGAAGCATTGGCTGCATCGGTGTCGGAAGTTAACTTGTCCGCACATAAATTTCGCATCCTGGTGTATACCGCTTTTAGTTGTCTGCTCATTTCCCTTGCTAATCCCGACGGCTATCATGTCTTACTGTTTCCGATTAAATTGGTGTTTAATCAATCCCTCGTAGACACCATCATGGAGTACCGATCACCAGATTTTCACGAATCGCTCCCGTTCAAGTATCTTTTATTGTTGACAATAGCGATTCTCGCACTATCGCGCGGCAAAATACGTCTTGTTGAGTTATTTCTTTTGCTCATATTCACCTATATGGCGCTCTATTCCGTGCGGCATATCCCTCTGTTTGCGATCATTATCGCTCCCATCTTGGTTCGGCGAATCGATCGAATGATCGAGCAAAGCGACGGGAAATTCGTCGTTGCGCTGGGAAAAAGGTCTCGTAATCTCGCTTCTATAGATGGGCGGCTGCTGGGTCATTTTTGGCCACTCACTGCCCTGTTGTTAGTCTGCATTCTTGCTGGAACAGGCATCATTCGGTTTGGGTTCGATAGCGCACGGATGCCGATCGCCGCGGTAGAATTTTTGCAACGTCAGAAAATCAACGGAAACATGTACAATCCGGAACAATTCGGAGATTACGTCATCTACACCGCCTGGCCACAGTATAAAGTATTTTTAGATGGACGCATCGATATGTACGGAGCTGAAAGAATGAAAGAATATATGAAGGTTGCGATGGTTCAGCCCGGTTGGAAAGACGTCCTGGCAAAATACGATATCAACTTCGTTTTCTACAATGCGAACTCACCCATTTCAGTACTATTAGCGCAACGAGAGGATTGGCGACTCGTCTATACTGATAGTGTCGCAAACATCTTTGTGAGAGATTCTGTTGAAAACAAGGGGCTCATTAGAAAATATCATGATGTCAGGCCGCCGTTGAATTATTAGTTTTGGCGACGGCAACAAGTCAACGCAACGCAACA
>Ga0307471_100002460_pt1 | contig 10667 bp, 8 predicted proteins | sample atmos_gasesAM3C__2_FD_204566 | JGI IMG/M metagenome (GOLD analysis project Ga0307471, IMG submission 204566) | Hardwood forest soil microbial communities from Morgan-Monroe State Forest, Indiana, United States - atmos_gasesAM3C_515 | ecosystem: Environmental > Terrestrial > Soil > Temperate... | reverse complement strand
CCCTAGGCAGTAACCATAGTCCTCCACCATCTCGGCATCGAGCTCGGCGTCCGCGACATCGTTCGAGTCCTCTGTCGATGCGTGATTGAGCGCGTTGCAGCGCTTCAGTACAACGAGACCCGTGGGAAAGCCGTCCCCACCCTGTGCAGCAGCGACGCATGCAAACAGGGCTAGAGCGGCGCCCAGCGCTAATCGACGTAACCAGCCCATGCGCGGCATGATACGCTGCCGTTCCGTGCTGCGCCTCCGCGCGAATCAGGGCGTGTCAGTCCGCCGTGCCGGTACCGGGCGCGAGCTGCTGTTCGAGGCGCCGCGCGAACACCTGCATCTCGCGCTCGGCCTGCTTATCGCCTTTGCGCTGAGCCGCCTCGATGCCCTGCCGATAGGTCTCCAGCGCCTGCACCGGTCGGCCCGATTCCGTGTACGCGCGACCGAGCTGTTTCCATGCCGCCGAATAGTCGGGGTCGAACGCGACCGCGCGCTGCAGATGCTCGATTGCAGCCTCAGGCTGCTGCAGCTTGAGGTATTGGCTGCCCAGGCTGAAGCGCAGCAAAGCGCCGTCCTTGCCGGCTTGCAGCAGTCGCTCCAGATTTTCCGTCAGCGTGCTCATGGGCGGCTCAAAGCTCGATGCGCGTGCCAAGCTCTACCACGCGATTGGTGGGAATTTTGAAAAAGACCGTGGCGCTCGCCGCGTTGCGCGACATTGCGGCGAACAACTTCTCACGCCACAATGCCATGCCGGGGGCTTGCGTTGGCACCAATGTTTGACGACTGAGGAAGAACGACGTTTCCATCATATTGAATTCCAGCCCCTTGCTCGAGCCGAGCTCCAGCGCGCGCGGCAGATCCGGCTCGTCCTTGAAGCCGTAGTGAACGGTGATCCGGTAGAACTCGTGGCCCAGCGGGTCGACGTCGACACGCTGGCTGTCGGGTACGTGCGGAATGTCCTCCGCGCGTACGGTCAGCAGCACAACCCGCTCGTGCAGCACCTTGTTGTGGTTCAGATTGTGCAGCAGCGCGTGCGGCACGCCCTCCCGCGTTGCGGTGAGGAACACAGCCGTGCCGGGTACGCGCAGCGGCGGATGGTCGGTGATGCTGCGAATAAAGGGCTCCAGCGCGATGGCGCCGGGTCGCAGCCGTTCGAACAGGACTTCCCGCCCTCGCTTCCAGGTGGACAGCAGCGTGTATACGAAGACGCCCACCACCACCGGGAACCAGCCCCCGACGAAAACTTTGGCCAGGTTCGCGGTGAAATAGCACAGGTCGAGGCTCAGGAAGAACGCGGCGATAGCGGCGCACAACGCGACAGGCCAATGCCATAGATTTCGCATCACCACGAAAATCAGCATCGAATCGATGGCCATGGTGCCGGTTACCGCAATGCCGTACGCGCCGGCCAGGTTGCTGGAGGAACCGAACCCGAGCACCAGTCCCACGACTGCCAGGTACAGGCTCCAGTTGACCCACGGCAGATACACCTGCCCGATCTCCCGCTCGGAGGTGTGTTCGATCATCAACCGCGGGCAATAGCCGAGCTGAATGGCTTGACGCGTAAGCGAATAAGCGCCCGAGATCACCGCCTGGGACGCGATGACCGCTGCCAGCGTCGAGAGCGCGACCATGGGATACAGCGCCCACGCTGGCCCGAGGTAGAAGAAGGGATTCTGCGCCGCTGCGGGCTGATTCAAGATCAGCGCACCCTGCCCGAAGTAGTTCAGCACCAGCGCAGGGAAGACGAAGCTCAGCCAAGCCAGGCGAATGGGCTTGCGGCCGAAGTGTCCCATATCCGCATACAGTGCCTCCGCGCCGGTCACGGCCAATACGACGGCACCAAGCGCGAGGAAGCCCGTCCAGCCGTTGTTCTGGAAGAAGCGCAATGCATAGTGAGGGCTGAAGGCCGTGAGCACGCTGGGCTGGTGCACGATGTTGATGATGCCCAGCAGGGCAAGCACCGAGAACCACACGCTCATCACTGGACCGAAAAACCTACCCACATGACCCGTGCCGACCTGCTGGAATAGAAATAGAGCGGTGATCACTGCCAGCGTGACCGGGACGACGTACGGGCGCAGCAGCGGCGTCGCGACCTCCAGACCTTCTACCGCCGACAGCACGGAAATCGCTGGGGTGATCATGCCGTCGCCATAGAACAGCGCAGCCCCGAACATGCCCAGCGTCATCAGCACCCAGCTGCCGCGGCCGTGCAGCGGAAGGCTGCGCCGCACCAGCGCCATCAATGCCATGATGCCGCCCTCACCCCGGTTGTCGGCGCGCATCATGAAGATCACATATTTGATCGTCACGATCAGGAACAGCGACCAGACCATGAGCGACAGCACGCCCAGCACATTGTCATGGGTGAGAGGAACACGGTGCGCAATGCTGAAGGCTTCCCGGAAGGCATAGAGCGGGCTGGTCCCGATGTCGCCGTAGACCACGCCCACCGCGCCAATAGCGAGACCCAGCACTCCCTTGCGGGCGTCGATATCGCCGTCGTTCCCGTTGTCCGTCTTGGGGGCAGCGCTGGGCGCCGCGGAAGCTGGATTGGGTTGCACTGGTCTCGTGACGAATGCGGCGGCGCATCTTACCACGGCTCCACACGCACCCAGCGGCAGTGGCGGGCGGCGCTGTTTGCGCATACCATTGGGTATGGGCGCGCAGGCGCGGACTCTTTGCCGTGCACGCCACTTCTCCATGACCAGGCAAGCCATCCACACCAGCGACGCTCCGCCGGCGATCGGAACGTATTCGCAGGCTGTGCGCGTCGGCAATTCCGTCTACTTGTCAGGCCAGATCGGCTTGCAGCCGGCGACGATGGCGCTGGCCGAGGGCGTGGACGCCCAGATCCACCAGGTGCTGCGTAATCTGCGCGCTGTGGCTGCCGCCGCGGGGGCTACGCTCGACGACGCGGTCAAGGTGACGGTGTTCCTCACCGACATGGGCCACTTCGCGCGCGTCAACGAAGCGATGGCGCAGTATTTTGCACAACCCTACCCGGCACGCGCGGCCGTCGGGGTGGCCGCGCTGCCGCGCGGTGCTCTGGTGGAGATCGAGGCCGTACTCGTTGTCGGTGAAAGCCGCGCTTGACGCAGCGCCGGTGCCGGCAATTGCCGGCATGTCGACGGCCGCCCGACAGAAGCTGGACCGGCTCGGCGTGAGGCGCGAGCTCGATCTCGTCTTTCATCTGCCGCTGCGCTACGAGGACGAAACCAAGGTCGTGCGCTTGCGCGATGCGCCCTCCGGCGAGACGGTGCAGATCGAAGGCGAGGTGGAGGAGGCCCTGATCCAGTATCGGCCCAAGCGCACGCTTCTGTGCCGCGTGCGCGACGGCGAGGATTTGGTACAGCTGCGCTTCTTCAATTTCTACCCAAGTTACCTCAAGCAGCTCACCCCGGGCGCACGGCTGCGGCTGCTCGGCGAGCTGCGCAAGGGCTTCTTCGGGGCCGAAATGATCCATCCCCGCCTGCGTGTGCTGCGCGTGGACGAGCCACTGCCCCAATCGCTGACGCCGGTTTACCCCACGACCGCCGGGCTGTCGCAACTGGTTCTGCGCGGTCTGGTGCAGCGCGCGCTCAATGCGGCGGATCTCGCCGACACGCTTCCGCCGGAGATCGTCGCGCCCCTGCGGCTGCCGTCGGTAAAGCAAAGCGTCGCGTACCTGCACAACCCGCCGCCCGATGCGCGCCTCGACGCGCTGGAGGAGCGCACGCATCCCGCCTGGCGGCGGGTCAAGTTCGACGAGCTGCTGGCGCAGCAGCTGTCCATGCGCCTGCACTACCGCAAGCGTCAGACCGTCGCCGCGCCGCGGCTCACCCGGCACGCACGGTTGTCTGCGCAGCTGCTGGCGCGACTGCCGTTCAAGCTCACCCGGGCCCAGCAGCGTGCGCTCGCCGAGATTCGCTCCGACCTCGCCCGGCCTCATCCGATGCAGAGACTGCTGCAGGGCGACGTGGGCAGTGGCAAGACCATCGTCGCCGCGCTGGCGGCACTGCAGGCAGTGGAGAGCGGCTACCAGGTTGCGGTCATGGCGCCCACCGAGATCCTGGCCGAGCAGCACTATGCGAAATTCTCTCAGTGGCTGTCGCCCCTCGGCCTGGACGTGGCGAGACTCGCTGGAGGCCTTCGACGCGGCAACAAGCGCACGCAGCTCGAGAGCATGGCGAGTGGTGAAGCCAAAATCGTGGTGGGTACCCACGCCCTGTTCCAGGACGAGGTGAGCTTCAAACGCCTGGGTCTCGCCATCGTCGACGAGCAACACCGCTTCGGCGTGCGGCAACGCCTCGCGCTGCGGCGCAAGGGCGCGCTCGATGCCGCGCAGCCGCACCAGCTGATGATGAGCGCCACGCCGATTCCGCGCACGCTGGCGATGAGCTTCTACGCGGACCTCGACGTGTCGGTCATCGATGAGCTGCCGCCGGGGCGCACCCCGGTGGTCACCAAGCTGGTGTCGGACGCTCGGCGCGACGAAGTAGTCGCGCGCGTGCGCGATGCGTGTTCGGAGGGACGGCAGGCCTACTGGGTGTGCCCCCTCATCGAGGAGGGCGAGGAGGCAACGCCCGCTGTGGATCTAGCCGGGGTCAAACGGTGCCGGCCTGGCCGCAGACAGTCAGAGGCCTTGCAGTTGCAGACCGCACTCGACACTTTCGAGCGGATCAAGCGCACTTTCCCCGACTTGGCGGTGGGCCTCGTGCACGGGCGGCTCGGCAGCGCGGACAAGGCCGCCGTGATGCAAGCCTTCCAATCCGGTGCCGTGCAGCTGCTGGTGGCTACGACAGTGATCGAAGTCGGTGTGGACGTGCCGAACGCCTCGCTGATGGTGATTGAGAACGCCGAGCGCATGGGTCTCGCCCAGCTCCACCAGCTGCGCGGGCGGGTGGGCCGCGGCGCGGACAGCAGTGCGTGCATCCTGCTTTACCAGAGCCCCTTGTCGGACACGGCGCGGGAAAGGCTGCGCATCATCTACGAGAGCGCGGACGGCTTCGAGGTGGCGCGCCACGATCTGCGCATGCGCGGTCCCGGCGAGCTGCTCGGCGCGCGCCAGAGCGGTCTGCCGATGCTGCGCTTCGCCGATCTCGAGCGCGACCTGGATCTGCTCGAGGCGGCGCGCAACGCCGCGGACCTGATGCTGCGCAGATGGCCAGAGCGCGCGCAGCTGCACGTGCAGCGCTGGCTGGGCGGGCGGCAAGAATATCTCCGTGTCTAGAACTCACCGGCAAGACGTGTAGGCGCGCGCGGCTTGTTTTCTTTTGATCTCGTCCTCGCCGTACCGCTGTTCTGGATCGCGGTCGGCCTGCTCGGGCTTGCCTCCAGGGCGAGCCGGCGTGAGCACGCTCGTTTTTTTTTCCCGCTCGGCGCGCTCGGCGGGCTGGCGCTCGCCGCTGCGGCCTGCACGACCCTCGGAGCCGAACCACGATCCCTGATCCTGCCGCTCGGCCTCCCGGACCTGCCGTTTCATGTGCGGCTCGACTCGCTGTCGGCTTTCTTCCTGATGCTGCTGGGTGCGGTGAGTACCGGAGTGTCGTTGTACTGCGCGGGCTACTTCGAGAAGAGCGGCGATGGAGACATACGGTTGATCGGTCTGCAGTACCACGTCTTCCTCGCCAGCATGGCGCTGGTGCTATTGGCCGACGACGCGTATCTGTTCATGGTCGCTTGGGAAACGATGGCCGTGGCGTCCTATTTCCTGGTCACGACCGATCACCGGGTCGAGCAGATCCGCAGTGCCGGATTGCTCTACCTGATCGTCGCGCACGTCGGCGCGCTGTCGATCCTGCTGTGCTTCGGGACCCTGCAGCTCGGTCAGTGGAGCTACGCCTTCGACGCGATGCGCGGCAACACTTTATCGCTGCCGTGGGCGTCGATCGCATTTGCGCTGGCGCTGTTCGGCTTCGGCGCCAAGGCCGGGTTTCTGCCGGTCCACGTCTGGCTGCCCGAGGCGCACCCCGCAGCTCCATCTCCGGTGTCCGGACTGCTGAGCGGTGTGATGCTAAAGACAGCTGTCTACGGCCTGCTGCGGGTGAGCTTCGACCTGCTGCACATGCGCGTCTCATGGTGGGGTGTCGCAGCGCTCACACTGGGGCTCGCGACGGCGCTGTTCGGCGCGCTGTTCGCGGCCGTGCAGACCGACATGAAGCGCCTGCTCGCCTATTCGTCGATCGAAAACCTCGGCGTCATCTTGGCTGGCTTCGGGCTGACGATCCTGTTCCACAGCTATGACATGAACGTGCTGGCGGCGCTGGCGCTCGCCGCCACGCTGTATCACTGCCTCAACCACGCGCTGTTCAAGAGCCTGCTGTTCCTGGTCACCGGCTCGGTCATGCATGCCACCAGCCAGCGCAGCCTGGGCAAGCTCGGTGGCTTGATCCGGCGCATGCCGTGGGTCGCCGCCGCGGGGTTGATCGGCGCGCTCGCCAGCGCCGGGCTGCCGCCGCTCAATGGCTTCGCTTCTGAGTGGATGCTGTTCCAGGCGTTCCTGTTCTCGCCCAGCCTGCCGAGCAGCTACCTCAGCATGCTGGTTCCCGTTGCAACTGCTGCGCTGGCGCTGGCGGTGGCGATGGCCGGTTACGTCATGGTCAAGTTCTACGGCGTGGTGTTTCTCGGACTGCCGCGCGAGGAGGTGGCGCATTCGCACGACGCCGACCACTGGGAGCGCGCCGGCCTGATCTGGCTGGCAGGCTGGTGCGTCGCGCTGGGCTTGTTGCCCGTGCTCGTGCTCGCAGCGGTGGACCCGATTGCGCGCACACTGGTCGGGGCCACGCTGCACGACGCCACGCAGGAGTCGAACTGGCTATTCCTGACGGCTTTGCAGCCGGAGCGCGCGAGCTACAGCGCGCCGTTGTTCCTGCTCGGCATCGTATTGACCGTGCTCGCCACGTTCTTGCTCGTGCGGCGCCTCTACCACGGGAGGGTGCGGCGTTCCGCTCCGTGGGATTGCGGCTTCGGGCCGCTCGAGCCGCGCATGCAGGACTCGGCGGAGGGCTTCAGCCAGCCCGTCAAGCAGATCTTCGAGTCATTCTTCAAGGTCGAGCGCCTGCAGCCGAGTCCGTTCGACGCGCAACCCTTGTACCGGTCGAGGATCGAGGACCGGTTCTGGTACTGGATCTATGTCCCGGTCACCAGGGTAGCGGAACTGCTGTCTTCGCTGGTCGCCGTCCTGCACCACGGGCGCATTCACCTGTATCTGATCTACAGCTTCGCCACGCTGCTGGTGCTGTTGCTCCTGATCCAATGAACCTGGGCTATCTCGCTTCCCAGCTGTTCCAGACGCTGCTCGCGGTGCTGTTGGCGCCGCTCGTGCTGGGCTGGGTCAATCAGTGCCGCGCGTGGCTGCAGAACAGGTCGGGGCCGGGCTTGGTGCAACCCTACCGGGTGATCGCGAAGCTGTTTCGCAAGGACGCGGTGGTGGCGCACAACGCTTCCTGGCTGTTTCGCTTCACGCCCTATGCGGTGTTCGGCTGCATGGTGCTGGCGGTGAGCATCGTTCCGCTACTGGCGACCGATCTCCCGTTCTCGCCCGCCGCGGACGTGATTGCACTGGTGGGTCTGCTGGCGCTGGCGCGGGTGTGGATGGCGCTGGCGGCCATGGACGTGGGCACCGCGTTCGGCTCGCTCGGTGCGCGCCGGGAAATGTTCGTGGCGAGCCTCGCCGAGCCGGCGCTGCTGATGGTGTTCTTCACGCCGGCGCTGATCAGCCAGTCGACCGCGCTCACCACCATCGTCGAGACGCTGGCCCATCGCGAGCTCACGCTCTACCCTAGCCTCGCCTTTGCCGCAGTCGCCTTCGTCATGCTCCTCCTGGCGGAAAACGCGCGCATCCCGGTGGACAATCCGGCAACGCATCTCGAACTCACCATGATCCACGAAGCACTGATCCTGGAGTATTCGGCCCGGCATCTCGCCCTGCTCGAGTGGGCGCACGCCCTCAAGCTGATGACCTATGCCGGCATCGGGATCGCGCTATTTCTCCCCTGGGGCATCGCCGCCGCTGGACAATGGGGCGCGATGCCGCTGGCGGTCGTGGTGCTGCTCGCCAAGCTGCTGGTGGGCGGCGCAGCGCTGGCCGTGCTGGAGACGATATCGGCCAAGATGCGCATCTTCCGCGTGCCCGAGTTCCTGGGTATGGCCTTCCTGCTCGCGGTGCTGGGGATGCTCACGCGGCTGCTGTTGGGGAGCGCGGGATGACGCTGCCCGTGACCCATCAGCTCATCAATCTGATGGCGTGCCTGCTGCTGCTGATCGCATTTGCGATGGTGTCGCAGCGGCGCATTCTGCGGCTGATCTACCTGTTCGCGCTGCAGGGCTTGGTGCTCTCGGTCAACACCGCCGTGGTGGCGTTCGCCACCCACCAGCCTCACCTGTACTTTTCGGCGGCGCTGACGCTCGGCCTCAAGGTGGTCGCGTTGCCGTGGCTGCTGCACCGGCTGATCGACCGGCTGAACATCCGCTGGGACGTGGAGACGCTGATCAACATCCCGACCACCATGCTGGTTGGCATCCTCCTGGTCATCGTGGCTTTCAATCTGGCCCTGCCGATCTCGCAACTCGCTGGAACCATCACGCGCAGCTCGCTCGGCATGGCGATGGCCAGCGTGCTGCTGTCGTTCCTGATGATGATCACGCGGCGCAAAGCCGTGCCGCAGGTGATCGGCTTCCTCGCCATGGAGAACGGTCTGTTCTTCGCCGCCACCAGCGCCACCTACGGCATGCCGATGGTGGTCGAGTTGGGCATCGCGTTGGACGTGCTGGTTGGCGCTTTCATCTTCGGCATCTTCTTCTTCCAGATCCGCGAAACCTTCGACAGCCTGGACATTCATCACCTCGAGAAGCTGAAGGAAAAGACGTGACGGAGATCGCGCTGCTGTTGGGGTTGCCGCTCACCGGAGCGCTGCTGCTGGCGCTTTGGGGGCATCGGGCGTGGGCCGCGGACCTGAACGCCTCGGTGAGCCTGCTGACTCTGCTCGCCGCCCTCGCGCTCACGGCGCGCATCGTCTCGATGGGTCCGATGTCCGCCGGGCGCGAGCTGTTCTTCGTCGATGCCTTCAATGTCTTCCTGGTGGCGCTTACCGCCTTCGTCGGCTTTACCACGGCGCTGTTCGGCCGCGTCTATATGCGCGTGGAGCAGGACCGGGGCAAGCTCACACCGGGCCGGCTGCGCCTGTACCACAGCATGTACCAGATGTTCATGTTCACCATGCTCCTGGCGCTCACCACCAACAACGTGGGGATCCTGTGGGTGGCAATGGAGGCCGCCACTCTCACGACTGTCCTTCTGGTGAGCTTGTACCGAACCGCGGCAGGTATCGAGGCGGCGTGGAAGTATTTCATCCTGTGCGGCGTGGGCATCGCGCAGGCGCTGTTCGGCACCATCCTGCTGTACCTGGCGGCCGAGAAAGTACTGGGTGCGGGCGGCAGCGCGCTGCTGTGGACCCAGCTGCTGGCGGTGCGCGACCAGCTCGAGCCGAACGTGCTGTCCATCGCCTTCGTATTCCTGCTGGTCGGCTATGGGACGAAGGTGGGCCTGGTGCCGCTGCACAACTGGCTGCCGGACGCGCACGCCGAGGGTCCGACCCCGATCTCAACAATGCTGTCGGAACTGCTGTTGAACGTGGCGCTGTATGCGGTGGTGCGCAACAAGGTGCTGGTGGACGGCGCGCTCGCCTCGCACCTTGCCGGCAACCTCATGATGGGTTTCGGGCTGCTGTCCGCTCTGGTCGCGGCCTTCTTCCTGTCGCGCCAGACCGACGTGAAGCGGCTGTTCGCCTACTCGTCGATCGAGCACATGGGGATCATCACCTTTGCTTTCGGCATGGGCGGACCGGTCGCGTCGTTCGCCGGTCTGCTGCACATGACCGCGCACTCGCTGACCAAGTCGGCCATCTTCTTCGCCGTCGGGCACGCGGCGCAGAAAACCGGTACGCAGGTCATCGCGCAAATCCGCGGGCTGATCCAGACCAGCCCGGCGGTCGGCTGGGGGCTCATGCTCGGCAGCATCGCCATCCTCGGCATTCCGCCGTTCGGCGTGTTCGCCAGCGAATTCCTGATCCTTACCACCGCCATGCGCGAGCAGCCTTGGGCCACGCCGCTGCTGCTGGCGGCGCTCGGTGTTGGCTTCGCGGCCATCTTCAGCAAAGTGCAGGCGATGGTATTCGGCGACACCACGGCTCAGCGGCTGGCACATCCGCCGGCGCTGCTGCCAGTGTTCGTGCACCTCTTGCTGGTATTGATGCTCGGGCTGTACATCCCGCCCTACCTCGCGCAGTGGTATCGGGCCGCGGCGCGGATGATCGGCTGACGCCGGCGACATGCAGATCGAAGACTTTCCCGTCGAGCTGAGGCCAGTGCCTGGCGCCATGCCGGTCTGGCGCGGCACCGTCGATGCCGCCCAATGGCGCTCGCTGGCCGAACAGGTGCGCGGCAAGGGCGGACGGCTGGTCGCACTGTGGGGCTCGGAGATCGTAAGCAGTACTGGCTTCGAGGTGCACATCGCGCTCACCGTGCGCTCGGGGCTCGTGTGGCTGACCCTGCCCGTTTCCGCGCAGCAGCCCGAGTTCCCCGACATCGCCGACGTCTTTCCGGCGGCGAACCGGATGCAGCGCGCAGCGCTCGACCTGCTGGGCGTGCGCGCGGGCGGCGGCGATGCGCGGCAATGGCTGCGGCACGGGGCGTGG
>Ga0307471_100002459_pt1 | contig 10671 bp, 7 predicted proteins | sample atmos_gasesAM3C__2_FD_204566 | JGI IMG/M metagenome (GOLD analysis project Ga0307471, IMG submission 204566) | Hardwood forest soil microbial communities from Morgan-Monroe State Forest, Indiana, United States - atmos_gasesAM3C_515 | ecosystem: Environmental > Terrestrial > Soil > Temperate... | reverse complement strand
GTAACCCTTCACGATTTCAGAGCGCTCGACGTTACGGTTGCAAACGGGGCAAAACAAGGGCTGCTTGAGCCGCGAATGACACACATTGTGGAGCTGGTTGAAGCTGATACGCTCGCCGCGCGCGGCAGCGGACATTCGCATGGGAATGGAAATTAGGCCAAAGGTCAGGTGGCCTTTCCAGACGGTCGTGGCCATGTGGGCGCTCCTTCGACAGCAAGCTGGGACGGTGGACGAGCTTTTTAAGATTAGCCGCCAGCCTGACAAGAAGCAAGATGCTTCAAGGCCTGTCAATGCTCATTTTGCAAAGAGAGTCACGTCCGCGGTGCTCTACTTCTCCAGAGTGCCGTGCACGTCTTTGATGACAATTCCGCTCCTCACGAAGCGCTCGTTGGCTCTAGCCGCCAGCCGGTTCCTCTCACGTTCGGAAATCACCAAATCCAATGCGCGCTCGATAGCTTCTGTTGCGGTATCGGCGCCCAGCACCTTCTGTGCGCGCTCGATTTTTATCGGATCCAATCGAAAGTGCTTGCGTGACCGGGTTCTGTGAGTCGCCATTCGATTATTCCTTTTCCCGGTCTACCGCGAGGGCGTAGACAGAGCCATGATTTGTATACATCGAGCCAGTTCTGTTCCTCCCGCCGACACAGACCCTATAAGTTGATGTGCGTCGCTACAAACCGTTAGAGCGCAATGTCATATCCCAGCAACCTGAGGACCTGCAGAACTAGTTCGTATTTGGACTGGGTACTATTGTTCGTAACAACCCAATAGCCAGAATCCCAGATGTTCTTAGGATGGACGCTAGTTTCGGATTGTTCGAGATCGGATTCGCTCTTCGCGAAATACTTCCTACTACGGCTGCTAATGCTTTGTACAATTCAGCGAGCCATCGGACGCCATGGGGTAGAATCCGTCCATGGCCAAGCTTGAAGAATATCGGCGGAAACGGAGGTTCGACCGGACGCCGGAGCCGTCCGGCGAGCCCGAACCGGCCGCGGGTAAAGTTCAAGAGAAGGCTTCGCCGGTCGCCGGACCTGTCGCGGAAGGCAGCCCCGCCGCGGCGGGCAAGCGCACACGGCTGCCGAAGCCGAAGCTGCCACAGTTGGAAGTTCGTCCCGGGGCCGAGCATGGCGACACGTTCGTGGTTCAGAAGCACCGAGCAACGCGGCTGCACTACGATTTCCGGCTGGCGATCGATGGGACGCTGAAGTCATGGGCGGTGCCCAAAGGACCCTCCCAAAGCCACGCCGACAGGCGGCTGGCGGTGATGACCGAAGACCATCCACTGGACTACGCCAACTTCGAAGGGCAAATTCCCGTGGGCAATTATGGCGCGGGAACAGTAATGGTATGGGACCGCGGAACTTTTCATTTGGAGGGCAATCTCGACGCGCTGAAGCAATTGGAAAAGGGAGAAATCAAGTTCAGCTTGAACGGCGAGAAATTACGCGGCAGCTTTGTTTTGGTGAAGCTGAAACAGAGCGAAAAAGGCAATGAATGGCTGATGATCAAACACAAAGACGCCGCCGAAGATTCCTCCTGGAACATCGACGAGCGTGACGGTTCCGCGATTACGGGACGCACGATGGAAGAGATTAAGGAGGAGCTGCCACCCAAACGCCAGGCAATTCCCATTCAACCAACTGAAGTGCAAGGCGCGCGCGAGAGCGCCATGCCGTCTCGCGTGGAGCCCATGCTGGCAACCCTCGCCGACCACGCCTTTTCCGATCCCAACTGGCTCTTTGAGATCAAGTGGGACGGTGTGCGCGCACTAGCGCGAATCGAGAATGGCGCTTTGGCGCTACGCTCTCGGAACGGCACTGATATCTCCCAGCGCTACCCTGAGTTGGCATCTCTTCCCAGCGCTTTGGCCGCTCGCCAGGCCATCATTGACGGAGAGATCGTCGCCCTGGACGCGCAAGGTCGCGGCGACTTCGAGCGCTTGCAGGAGCGGATGCACGTGCGCGCCCCGAGCGGGCACCTGGCCGCGCAGATTCCCGTTGTGTACTTTGCGTTTGACCTGCTTTATTGCGACGGATACGACCTTCGCCGGAGCCCGCTCCTCGAGCGCAAACAGCTCCTGCATCGTTTGCTGTACACGTCGGACCGGTTTCGTTATGCCGACCATGTGGAGGAGCACGGGAAAGAGTTGTTCGCGCTGGCGGAACAAAATGGTTTGGAAGGGATCGTCGCGAAGCGGGCCGACAGCCCGTACGTTTCCGATCGAAGCCCGCACTGGGTGAAGCTGAAGATTACCAAGACGGTGGACGCGGTCGTTGGCGGCTGGACCGAAGCTCGCAGCGCTGCTCTTCCCTTTGGCTCGATGCTGCTGGGCTTGTACCAAGGCAAGAAACTTCGATTTATTGGCCACGTCGGCAGCGGATTTGACGCGAAGAAGCTGGAGGAATTGAGTAGCAGGTTGAAAGAACTGGCGGCTTCCGCTTGCCCGTTCGACGCCGTGCCCGAAACCAACGAAAAGCCATCGTGGGTCTCTCCCGCTCTGGTCGCGCGCGTCAAATTCAGTGGATGGACGCAGGAGCATGCTCTGCGTCACCCTGTTTTCCTCGCCCTACGCGGAGATGTGCGTCCCACAGATTGCCAATGGGAAAACGAAGTTGCAGACGCCGCGCCAGCCGCGGCTCCGGCCGTAGTTCGCGCGCCCGAGGTCGTCGGCCGCGTGCTCAAAACAAAAGCCGAGATCGAATCCGAGTTGTTCAAGGGCCGCGCTGAAACTGTAACCATCGAACTGGACGGCAAACGGCTGCGGTTTAGCAACTTGAACAAAGTCTATTTTCCCGAGTCCGGCTATACAAAGCGGAATCTACTGGCTTACTACTACCGCATGGCGGATTTCATTTTGCCCTTTCTGCGCGATCGGGCTTTGGTTTTGCGACGCTACCCCGACGGAATCAAGGGACAGGCTTTTTTTCAGAAAGATATGCGCGAGGGACTGCCGGATTGGTTCAAGACCGTGCCGATTGATTCGGAAAAAAAGGGAGAGCCTATCCACTACGCGACCGCCAACGACCGCGCTTCCCTGCTCTTTTTGACCGGCCTGGGCTGCATCGATCACAACGCGTGGTCCAATCGTTATGAGGATTTCGATCATCCTGATTACTTCTTTTTCGATTTGGATCCCTCGGATGGCACGGAATTTTCTGTCGTTGTCACCATCGCTCGGGCGCTGCACGAGAAGCTGGAGGAATTGCGCCTTGCGCACTTTGTGAAAACTTCGGGCGCGACGGGGATGCACATCTTCATTCCGGTCGAGCCGGTTTACACTTACGAACAGTTGCGCACCTTCGGCGAGATCATCGCGCGCACGGTGACTGCCGAGCACCCGAATCTGGTCACCAACGAGCGTACTGTTGCCAAACGTCCGGCAGGCCGCGTGTTGATCGATGTGCAGCAAAATGCGCACGGGCGTCCTCTGGCCGCCGCGTATTCCGTGCGGGCCTTCCGGCAAGCGCCGGTTTCCACTCCCCTGTTGCCACGTGAGTTGCGTCCCAGCTTGAGGCCCGAAACGTTGAATATGAAGACGGTCTTTGCGCGCCTGAAGGAAAAGGGCGACTTGTGGGCCGATTTCTGGAAGCGGCGCCAACGATTAGAACAAGCCATCGAGCTCCTCAGCGAGCGTATGCCGCCGAGAAAGTCGGGGAAATGATATGACAATCGCCCCTGGATGGGCTAATTTTAAGCTATGGAAATTGTGCGCGTAGAATTGCCTTCGGAGCTTCTGAAAGCGGCAAATCTGGAGGAGAGGAACCTATCCCAGGAAGCCGCTCGACTGCGGGCGCTCGAGCTTTATCGCGAAGATAAGGTCTCATTGGGACGCGCCGCTGAACTATGCCAGACGCCGCTGGCGGCTTTCATGGATTTCGCCGCGAAGCATGGCGTCCCCCCGCTGCGATACAGCGACAAGGATCTGGAAGAAGAACGCCAGTCCGTTACTCGCTCCAAAGGATGACCTTCTCGAATTGTGACGGTCGTTTCGGATTCATCCACTCTGGTCATCCTGACGAAGGTTGACTGCTTCGATCTCCTCAACCGACTCTTCCCACACCTATACATCTCCGCGGAGGTTCACCACGAAGTGGTCGTCTCCGGTGCTGGTCTGGCCGGAGCTTTAGAGGTTGCGAAAGCGGAATGGATCGAGGTAAAGAAACTTCAGAATCAAAAGGATTTGTCGGCCGCTCGAGAAAATATGCTTGGGGTGTTGGAGAGCTGAGCACGATTCTCCTGGCTCTGAGGTTCGACGCGCGAGATGAATCGAAACGAAGTCGTTTTCCGAGCGCGGTGGGTGTGATTAAATGCCAGGGCACGGAGGTGCGCCATTCCTAGCGCAGGCCGGCTTCTTGTTGGTACTTCTGGATACTCCTATAAACAGTGGAAGGGCAATTTCTATCCCGAGAAGCTTCCGGACAAGGAGATGCTAAGCTTTTACGCCAAGCATTTCCCGACCGTCGAAATCAATCACAGTTTCTATCGCATGCCAACGGAGAACGTGCTCCTGCAGTGGGCGAAAAGTGTTCCAGAAGGCTTTCGCTTCGCCCTGAAGGCCAACCAGCAAATCACTCACATTCAAAGGCTCCGCAACTGCGAGAGCACTCTGAAGCGTTTCCTGGAAGTCGCGAGTGTTCTAAACGACGGCGACCACCTTGGCCCGGTGCTCGTGCAGCTGGCTCCAACGTTCAAGTTCGACCGTCCCCTGCTGGAAGACTTCCTTGCTCTGCGCCCGCAGGCGTTCCATTTTGCATTTGAAGTGCGTCACCCATCCTGGTACACCGACGACACGTACGCTGTTCTTCGCCAGCACGAGACGGCGTTGTGCCTGTCCGAAACCGACAAGCAAACTCCCCCAGACGTGCTCACTGCCAATTTTACTTACGCGCGACTGCGCCTGGAGGATTACTCTGCGAACCAAATCATGGCTTGGAGGAAACGCTTCGACGCCTGGCTTGGCCAAGGCGTGGATGTGTACGTCTATTTCAAGCATGAAGACGCCGGCAAAGCGCCAGCCTACGCTCGCCAGCTCATTGGAAAGGCAAACTGACCGCGCATCCTCGCGTGCAATCAATCTTGCCCTAGGGTTTTGAGGGTGATGCAGTTATCGGCCCGTGGGAGCTAGTCGCGTTCGCCAAAGAACCTGGCGCCTCCAGGAGTACCAGCTCCCGAACCGCCCTCAGCAGCATCCCAGGCTTTGCGATCGATGGGCTGAATTGGCGCCAGCTTTTTCTGCGAAAGTGATTTGTTCACTGTGGGAAGTTCCTTCGCAACGAAGGCATCGAATTCGCCGGCCACGTCATCCAGTTCCTTCTTCAGCGAATCGATGCGCGCCAACTGATAGTCACCTGGGCGCCCTTCATAGTTCAAAATGGCGCCATAGAGTTGTGTTGTCTTCTCGCGGATGCGTTCCTCGCCGGTGATCGCGCCTCCCTCCGTCGTGGCCACGATCTTCTTGCGCATGGCTTCCACTTTGCCGGCAAGTTCCTGCAGCCGCTTGCTGAGAGCCGCGTCGGATTTCAGCCTTGCACCGCGATCCATGAGCGCGTCATGGACACCGTTGATGCGGTCAACATCAAAGCTCATCTCTCCCAGCAACCGATGGAGACGCATCGCCGCATCGAATTCCATTTTGCGGTCTTCCAACGTGAACTTTGCTCGCGGATCGAGTTCCAAGACAATCTGCGTGCTGTAAGTCTCTTTGCCGCGTGTCATTTTCACCGTGTAAGTACCGGGCAAGACTCGGGGGCCTTGCGCCGCTTCAAATGCGGCCGTGGCCGCGGGCGGAACGTGCGGCGCCTTCAACCGCATCGGCCATTCCACTCTGCTGATGCCGCGGCGGCTATTCGGAGGGAGCGTGTCCAACAGCTTCCCCTGTGAATCGAAAATTTCCAGTTTCATTTTTCCAAAAATGTGACGCTTGCTCTGGTAGTAAGTAATCAAAGCCGCGTCCGGAGGATTGGGCCCGGTGTACACCGCGCTTCCTTCCACCCAGCCACCCTGCGCGGGCAGCCGCTGCTGCGCAGGTTTAGCCTGCAGGAATACCGCTTCTTGCGCCATGACTTCGGGAGTCAGCTTACGCAGCTGCGTGATGTCATCAACGATCCAGATGCCGCGTCCATGCGTGGCGACGACTACGTCTGACTCGCGCGGGTGCACCACGATGTCCCGCACAGCTACCATCGGGAACTGGTGGCCTTTGTATTGCGCCCAGCGTTTTCCGCCATCCGGCGAGACCCAGAGACCGAATTCGGTTCCCAGAAAGAGCAGATTGGGCAACACAGTGTCTTCCTTGATGACATGCGCGTAGCCGCGCACCCCGCTCTCCCCCGCAACGATCGGCGCCCAGGTCTTGCCATAGTCCGTCGTCTTGAAGACGTGCGGATCCATGTCTCCAAACGTGTGGCGATCGAACGTTGCGTAGGCCGTGCCAGCGTCATATAGACTGGCTTCCACCCACGAGACCCACGACGCTTTCGGCAGATTCGGGACGTTGCCGACGACGTTCGTCCACGTCTTCGCGCCGTCGCGCGTCACTTGGAGATTTCCGTCATCGGTGCCCACCCAGATGGTCTTGCCGTCGCGCGGCGATTCGCTGATGGAATAAATCGTTGTGTGCGTCTCGGCATACGAATTGTCGACGGTCACGCCGCCCGATTCCTCCTGCTTCTGTTTCTCCGGATCATTCGTCGTGAGGTCCGGAGAGATGCGGTCCCAGGATTGTCCGCGGTCGCGCGATCGAAAAAGGAATTGGGCACCGATATAAATCGTGCCCTTCTCATTCGGGCTCATGTGAATCGGGGTATTCCAGTTGAAGCGCAGCTTTCCCTCTCCATAGTTCGGCTCCGGCTTGATCAACTTGGCTTCCAGCGTGAATCGATTCACTCGCCCAATAAAGCCACCCTGCGATTCGGCGTAAACGTAGTTCGCATCGGCCGGATCGGGAAATACCCAGAACCCATCTCCTCCAAAAAGATTTTCCCAGCGCCCGTTGGTGATCCCGCCCGGATACTGTGAGTCGCCAATCCACACGCTGTTGTCCTGCAGCCCGCCGAACACGTGATAAGGATCGGCATTGTCCGCGCTGACGTGATAGAACTGCGAGATTGGAAGATTATTGCCCTTCCACCAGGTATTGCCACCGTCGTAGGAATACCAAACGCCTCCGTCATCGCCGGCGATGAGATGATCGGTATTATCAGGATTCACCCAGACGTCATGGAAATCCCCGTGCGCGCCGTTCCCAATTCCGCTGAAGCTCCTGCCGCCATCCTCACTCATGATCAACGTGAGGTCCGGTTTGTAAACTTTGTTCTCGTTTTTCGGGTCGACGATCAGGTTGGCAAAGTAAAAAGGACGCCACACCATCCAGTTGCTGCGGTCCCGCTCGTCCCATGTTTTGCCGCCGTCATCCGAGCGGAAAAGCGCGCTGCGCGTCGACTCGATCATGGCGTAAACAACATTTGGTTTAGACGGCGCGATGGAGACGGCGATGCGGCCCCACGGTTTCGCCGGAAGTCCCTTGGCGCTCTTGTCATCCAATTCTTTCCAGGTGGCTCCGCCGTCCGTGGTCTGGAAAAAGCTGCTGCCGCTTGGCGCGGTGGCATTCTCGCCACCCGAGCGGAAAGTCCAGCCTTTCCGCCGGAAGTCCCACATGCCCGCGAGAAGAACGTGCGGATCTTGCGAGCTCATGGAAATCATCGAGCAGCCCGTCGAGAGATTCGAGCCCTTGAGAATCTTGTTCCAGCTCTTGCCGCCGTCGGTGGTTTTGTAAACCCCACGGTCTTCGCTGTCGCTCCACAGCCTTCCCGGGACGCAGACGTAAACCGTGTTGCCGTTCTTCGGATCAACAATGATTTTCGCGATGCGCTCGGAATTCGGCAGCCCCATGTTGGTCCAACTGTCGCCGCCGTCCGTCGACTTGTAGACGCCGTTGCCGATGGACACGCTGTTGCGCGTCCACGCTTCGCCCGTCCCTACCCAAATGGTCTTCGGCGCCTGCGGATCAATGGCCACGGCGCCGATCGACTGCGCGGTCTCCTTGTCGAAAACCGGCTTGAACGTTGTGCCGCCGTTCGAGGATTTCCACACTCCCCCGCTGGCCGCTCCAATGTAGACAGTGAGCCGGCCGTCTTCTTTGACGGCTGTGACTGCGGCCACGCGCCCGCTCATGGCGGCCGAACCGATGTTGCGGGCACCGAGGCCGGAGATCGTATCCGAGTCGAATTTGGCGTCTTGCGCGGAGGCAGGCCCGGCAAAAATCAAGGTTGCGAGAATCACCATCACAACGGCGGCAAAGCGGCGGATTGTCTTGCTCATATCGGCGGATTCCTCAAACACTAGAGTAGAAGCACCGTCCTTGGACATAAATTCCCATCATGCAGCTTCGGGAGCAGGTCGGACGTTTATTCCCGTCCTCGCTTCAGAGATCACTTCCCCGCCTGTGGCGGTTTCATCTCTGGTTTGGACGCCGGCATGGAGAAGTGCGCGTCTTCCAGCAGTATGTTTTGCTCGATTTTTTCGACGGAGAATTGCGCCCGCGAAGAACTGCCTTTTTGCGCCTGCTCGACGGCGAACGGGTAATAAATCCCGTTCACCTGCTCGTAGTCGCCGTAATACAACTCGGATTCCTGCAGCGCGCCGCGGATCGTGGTTTGAATTTCCAGCTTCAGTTCGAGGTACGAGTCCGTATCGAGGTAGTAGTAGCGCACATCGCCGTTCTTCATGCTCAGCTTGATTTTGAAGCAGTCTGTTCCTTCCATCGAATCGTGTCCCACGAGTTCGGCTTTGTGCCCCTTCGCTTTGTAATCCACCAGCGGCCCGTCGATATCCGCGTCGACCACCAAGCTTTTCAAATCGTCCTGGGAAAGGAGCTCTGGATCTTTGCGCCCGCCGAAAGGCGAAATCTGCCACCCGGTCTTGCCGTCGTAGGCTTGCACCTGCGCCAGTCCCTGGATGATGAATTCTTCCCGAACCTTGTCGGCGCGCTTGTTTTCCTGGCGAAATTCGGCGCGGAAGGATCCCTGGCTGAACTTTGCCGTGGTGCGGATGGTGCGCACGGATTTCAGCCTGTCAGCTCCGCCCTTCGCTTGAATATTCTTGGCGATGATCTCGTCAACGGTTTGCGCGCTCGCAGCAAATGAAAAGCATGCGATGGCCGCCAACACAGGCAGGAAAAAAAGAAAGGTCCTGGCGAACTCCGTAAACGGACTCCGCCGCAAGTTTGCTTTCATGGACTCCCCCAGGCCTACGGTATGTGACAACACCCCAAACGGAAGGGACCGAATCCGAACCTTGGTTATTCCGACGAATTCTGCAGCCCTTAGTTAGCAGACTTTTGCTTTGCTGCCAAGAAGTTTCGGCGTAAGCGGCCTAGAACTCCACATGAAGGCGAAGCGTCGGCACGATCACCGGCCCACGGTCCCGGTTGTACCCGGGATTATTGATGTGCTGCACTCCGGGCGCCACATAGATTCCGCGCCAAACATGGGCCGTGTAGTACGACTCCAAGATATTCTCCCGCCCATAGTTGAGCCGACCATCGCCAAGCAGAAAACCGAGCCCGCCGTCCGCCAAATACTGCTGGTGATCCTTCTTGATTCCGTTCGATACGAAGGCCACGCCGGCACGGTCTTGCTTGCGGTGCCATCGCGAGCCACTTAGACGCACTCCCTCAGCAAAGGTCGAATCAACTTCGGTGTATGCAAATGACTCTGTCTTTCCGTCATCCCATCCCCAACGCGCAAACGCCGTGAGGCCCCGCATCAGATTCTGTTCCACGTTGACCCCAAACCCATACTTGCGGGTGATGTGCCAAGGATGATTGGTGATATCCGGCACGGGAACCAGCCCTTCTTGAAACGGCGCGATCGCACTTCGGTAAACGCCCATATTAGCGTGGTTGGTGTATGCCAGCAGGCGGATCACGCCACCTTTCTTCGGCACCAAGCCGTGACGCAGTTCGAATTCCCAATTTTCCGCGTGCGCCTGCCAAGGTTTCCACACCAGGTCAATCCCGTTCGCCACTTTCGGCATGAGCCCTTCGGCGAATCGAAAACCCCAGTCGCGCTCCTCGTAGTCGGCCACGAATCCCACGGTGTAGCCGCGTGTATCGGCGGCATAATCCCAGGCGCCGTTGTTGTCTATCGTCCAGTTGGCGAATTGAAAATGTGTGTCGGAGCCAACCAAATTCTGATCAAGGAAATCCGGCATGCTGAACTTGCCGAAGCGAATTTCCAGCCGCCGGCGCGGCAGTTCGTCGAACAGCGACAGGAAACTCCGCTGGTTCTCAATCTTATCCTTGCTCAACGCGAACACTTTGTGGATCATGCCGCGCGCGAGGTACGGCGCTTTGCTCAACAGCGGATTGCGGACGATGTCCAAGTCCGTATTTCCAGCCAGACCAAGGCCCGTACTGAGCGCCGCGCCGCCGGCTTCTTCGATGTCAACGAGAATCTCGGTCGAATTGTTAAGGCGCACGGCGGTGTAGAGAGTCATCACGCGCGACGTGGCTTTCTCATAGTGCGGGCTGAGGCTATTCTTCCCGCTGTAGGCCGCGTGAAAGTCTGGGTGCGTTTGGAAGATGAAGTTCGTCTGCCCGGAGAGCCAGAACCGCGTGTCCTTAAGGTGGGGAACCATCGATTCGGGATCGCCATCCGCGGGCGGACT
>Ga0307471_100002458_pt1 | contig 10671 bp, 10 predicted proteins | sample atmos_gasesAM3C__2_FD_204566 | JGI IMG/M metagenome (GOLD analysis project Ga0307471, IMG submission 204566) | Hardwood forest soil microbial communities from Morgan-Monroe State Forest, Indiana, United States - atmos_gasesAM3C_515 | ecosystem: Environmental > Terrestrial > Soil > Temperate... | reverse complement strand
TTCCTCGCGTCAGCACCGGATAACTCTGCGTTGTGGTGAAAATCAGTCGGTCACCCTCAGTGATGCGAGCCCGAACAGAATAGGAATGGTGCTTCACCAGTTGCCAGGACGTGCCGCCGAGATCGCCGGCGGTGTTCCGTGGCGGAGCCTGCGCGCGGCCAGCGCAGGTGAGGACTAGCAGGAGCGCTCCCAACCACCCTGACCATCTTGATATGTTCCTTATGTGAGCCTCCTTTCGCGTAGAAGAATTCTAACTCTCCTATCCATCTCGACCAGCGCTTCCCCATACATCCATTTACGCAGAGGTATTTCCCAGGCGGACAAACGTGCGGCGCTAGAGGATCGTGATTTTCTTGAGGATTCGACAGGACTGCGTCACACCGGCGTCACAATAGCATCGGGGATTTTGCGAAGCGGCTAAAAGCAAATAAGCTTGTTGGCAGCCGGACCTGTAAGCCGAATTCTTCCGGGCCAAGACCCGCAAATTATAGTCCTCCTGCGAGTTACGCGTAAGTTCTTACAGGGCACCGAGCTGGTCCCAGTCTCCAAAGTCTCGTCAGTTTTCCAAAGTCTCGCTCGAACCTGACAGTCTGGCCACTAAATGGACACTAAGATTTGATTCCAGTTCGGACGGTTATTGAGCCGAGAGATTTTGATCTGCGGCTTCAGCCCATAGTTGTTCCACCCTCTCGATGCGGTAGCTGGGTGGGAGGTAGAGGAGATCATCGCGCAGTCGGAGAAGCGGCGCGGCGTGGCAAATGCGACCGCGCTTTCGCAGGTCTGGGGCAACCAGATCGAGAACAGTCGCGAGAGTGCCGAAGTGGTCGTTTCGCCTCCATATGAAATTTGAGGCCCTCCTCGTCCATACTGCAATTATTGCCCGCCGGGGTTAAGAGAATTCCAAAGAAAAGTTAAAGGCGAGATAAACTCAACTGCTTTCCGCCCGTAGTAGCGTGCGACGCTTTTGAGCGTGGGTGCGCATAGAATGGCACTTCCGGGCGAGGTAGGGCAGGGAGAGCGACGTGGCCAGCCTGACACCGTTCCGCTTCGGCTGGGCCCAGGACAGAGGCAAACGGTGAAAACTCTGTACCGTCCTCACCCCACCCACAATTAACGAGCATATTCCCGTATTGCGTCCGGGTGCAATGCCAAGGAAGCGAGGACTGCGCCATGTCAAGTCCACCGTATCGTGCGCTGCAGGTTGTGCTGGGGTTCCTTTCGCTCTTCATGGCCATCGGGGGCGTGATACTCATCATTGCGAGCAAGTCCATTATCCTCCGCCTATTCCTGCATCCTCCCGAGGCGGAAGTCTCGACCCTGTTTCTTTTCGCGTTGAAAGAGACGGGTGGTTTTGCGCTCATGCTGGCTGTCATGGTCTACTTCGCCGCGCGCGACCCGGTGCGCAATGTGGCGATCATCGACGCGCTCACGGCGGGACTATGCATACTCGCCTTCACGCCTCTCGTGTCTCGTTGGATGCTCGACATCCAAAGCATCTACCCTGGACATCTTATCTGGGCGCGGTCGGTGATACGACTGGCGCTGGCGGGTTTGCTGTATTACCTGCGACCGCGAGAGACGCAATGGGAGCCCGCGGGCGATTTCTGAAAACCGCGATGACCCACGAAAGAGAAAAAGAGAGCCAACGGAGTTCGCTGGCTTTTTTGTTTGGAAAGGAACTAGCCGGTCCCTCCGTTGCAGTCTACCGATGCGACAATTTCCGCGGCCTGATCTGGGCTGTGGGAAGTAACAGCCCGTCAAGACTGCGGATTTGATAGAGCGGCCAGGGCAGGACTCTGTTGCAGGAGCCGCACCAAGCATCCACGTCGCATCTGTGGTTCACACTCGCGTGGTCTTTCTCATCGTGGTCAATGTGGAGGTTGCGCCGCGTGGACGTAGGTTGAATTGTCCTCCCGGAGCGAGATCGTCTCCTGGGTCAACGAGATGAAGTCCATCTCGGCGAAACATTTCGTTTTTGTCTTCACCTCGGCAAGTTGCCCGTCCACATCGAGATCGAATGTGCCACCTAGCCTTTTGACTTCGTGACCGGTTCTGCGAAGCTGCTCGATGAGCAAATTGATTCCAACTTCTTCGGTGTTGTGAGGCATAGCTACTCCGAAGGTTTCGGGGATGTAGACGCTCCAAAGCGGGATCATGGCTTTATATTTTGCGTCGAGTTGTGGGTAGTACTTGTAGACGAGCTCAACGAGCTCGTCGCCATCAATCCGCTTGAGATTGCGCTTTGCGAACGCGAAATCTCGGGCTCGCTTGTTGAAGCCAGCGGCTGGTACTACGAACAGCCGTTGCCTGAAGGGCGGAAAAACTAAACGAAAACCGCCCCATCCAATTCGAGGAGTTACATCTCTCCTCGATAGACACGACGTTGTCGGGAGTCGTCTTGCCGAAACCCTCGAAATAGAGTTGTCGATGAGCCGCGGAAGTGGCAATTTCCCGGGGCTCCTGCTGGTGGTTATCGCTCTTGCTCACTTTCGCCGGCTCCACCGATACTCTCTCGGCGGCGCTGCAGGCTCTGGCTCGAGCATACTTTAACGATCGAGGCCTACTGAAATCCTCCCGCTTGCAGAATTTCGGAAAGCTCATGGACGGACTCCGTAAAGCTGACGATCAAGCCGTTATTTACGATGATGTCCTGAACCACGTCGACAGGGCAAATGAAATTGCCGAAGGGCGGGAGACAGAGAAGAAGCCGCTAGCGCAACACGGCGCGGCCGGGTCGAAGGGGTGCAAAGAGAAGCGAGACGTGCCGCGCAGCGGCAGCGTGCAATGGACAGCACATGAAGCACGATGCGCGACGTCCGCCATGCTATGGCGCCGCCTCCTGAGATGCTGACAGTGCCACTACAGGGCAGGTGACGGGAGGCGAAGTTCTCTACTGACATCCGGTGGATGGAACAGGATCTGTCCCCTCCGGAGCAGTGGCGACTGAGTCAGAGTAGGGCTCTGGGGCGGGGGCCACGCCTCTATCCAATCGAACCCTTCAGGCAGGTTTCAATTTCTCCTCGACATAGAGTGAGAGCTCAATCATGCGCTCCATCAATTGTTCGGCTGGCAGTCCCCTAAAGTTTTTGAGCACCAACTCCTTGACATAGAGCCGCACAAGATACCGCAACTGGAGGGCGCGGCTGCGAGTGGCGAAGACAAAATCCCGATGCCCGTTATTCACCACGATCAAGTTCCGCTCGGCATCAAATCGCGAGCGCCACAGTTCCCCTGCGGCTCGTTCAAAGGTGTAGCCTGGCAAGCCGCGTGCATTGACGACTGAAGAGCCCACTGCCGCATCAAGGCTATCGGTGACCGTGATCAGTGCCTCCGCAATGCAGCACACATCGCGCTGTGAAACGGTGACGGACAAACGCACCAGACCGGGCGACGACGACGCCTGGAAGCTAACTTCTTGATCGGAGGCGGACGAGAGCATGCCACTTCCTTCGCCGATCTCCCAGCTAAATAGCAAATCCTGCTCGACTCGCCGGCGGGAGCGATCCCGGGGCAGCGCCCGAAAGCGCCGACTTTGGTTCACGGTCAATGTGCTCGCAGCGGGCGAAATCACTACAGTGCGTAAAGGCCCAGCATAGTCGAAGAATTGACGCTGGGCGGATTCGCTTCCGCTCGGTCCCGGAACAACCGGCACAGGCCCCTCTTCCTCTCCGGGCGCCTCCCCGCGCTCCGGCAGTTCGTCGCCACCCGCCGCTTGAGGCGAGCGTGACTGGATTTCAAACCAATCGTATTCCTCGGCCGGCAAGACCAGCATGGCCTCGCGAAACGCACGCTGGATGGCACGCAGGGACTCCCGGTTCGCCTGTTCTTCCTCGGCGCGCCGCTGCGCGTCGATAAGGCCGTTGAGGTGTACCTCGAGTGGTAGGAGAGCTTCCGCAAATGCCCCATAGCATTCATCGTGAACTACCCCGGAACGGGTGCTGGGTGTGAGATTCAAGTAGGGCACGTCGATCAGACCCTGCAAGTAACCAGAGCTCCAGGGCCCGCGCTCCAAACCGGGCAGTGTACCGATATCCTCGATCACCCGCGTGCCACCTCGGGTAAGGGCGACCTTGCCGTTGTTGGCCGGTTCGGTGAGATACAGTTCGGCATACGCCTCGCCGAATGGGGATCGAACCGCCGGCAGTTGGTGGAGCAAGCGCCCTTCGAACTGCCGCGGCTCGACCTGGTATTGCTTGCGCGCAAGCTTGTCGATCACAGTTACGCGAACCTGGGTAGCACGGATCCGGTCGCGCAGCTCCGACGCCAGATACCACTGGATCTTCTCGCCGCTCAAGCTACGGATGCCGTCGAGCAAGGGGCTGATCTTCAGCTCGGTGCCTGGGTCGGCAAAGAGCACGCGTCGCGGGTTTACGGTGTAGCGCGGATCCCCTTTGTTCATAGCCATCTGATAGAGGCGCTGATCGGCACCGCCAGAAGTCATCGTGAGCCTTTCGCCCACCGTCCAAAAGCTCAACAGTCCTATGCCAAATTCTCCTTGTAATCCGCCTCCAGAGCCGTCTGCCTTCAAACGTTGCTTGATCGAGTCGCAGATATGAGTGGCGACGTACTTGAAGTCAGGCAGGCCCTGCGGATCGCGGGGGACGCCGTCGCCATCGTCTTTCACCATTAGATAGTGCTCTCCGTGCTCGCGGCCACGCGTGATGGCAATGGTCTTCGCGTGCGCATCGATGGAGTTCTCGACGAACTCCGCGATGGCCTTGAGCGGATTGCTTTGCGAAAGAGCGATGATACGGATAGCATTCCAATCATCGCCAATCCGCAATTTGCCGCTCTCTGAATCCGTCGACTTAGTTGTGCCCATCTTCGCCACGGTGACAAGGAATTCGATGCGTTCGTGCAACAGAGGGACGACGGTCTCTCCATCAGCCACTCACTATACCGACGGCCTTACTGGGCGGGCAAGGCGTGCACGGTCAGAATCCGATACATGCAAGATGCTTCCGACGAGCGCCAAAAGTGAGTCTGGCAAAAACTCGCTTACCAACTTCAGCCTCCATCGAAGCGCTGGAGACAGTAGGTCTTTGCCTCCTCGCCTTTTGCGCCGCCGCGCATTGGACTATAGAGCGGGGCAGAATGAAGTTAATGCCGTACAGGGGCCTTGGTATCACAAGCCAGTGCTTGTCGTAAACTTAACGCGATATGGCTACCACTCAGCTGAAGGCGATATAGACGTACGCCATGCGAAAACTTTAAACCAAGTCTAGGCTGTGGAGAGTGCCTATGAGGTGATCTCAAAAGGCGTTGTGGCGGGTTGTACACCCTCACTCGAGGGGGGTATTCAAGAAACGACATTCCCAGTCGGGCAAGGTGGCCATATCCTCTCACGAAAGAGTGATGGTCTAGTAGTTTCAGCCATAAGGATCGGTATGGGACATTACTGCAGGATCTGCGGACGTGAGCGGGCGAACGAGCAGTTTTCGGGCAAGGGTCATAAGACTCATGTGTGCAAGCGCTGCCAGGCCAAGCCCAAGACCGAGCGCCGAGCCATCGAGGATCAGGACGATATCTTCGGATTTCTCAAACAGTCGCATATCTCCGAAAAGAATGTTACTCGCCTGGGACAGATGGCGAAATCGGACAATCCGCAGGTCGCCAGTCTCGCCGCGATTGTCCTGGAAGTGGCCCGGATAAAGCCCTACAAAACCAGGAGACTCAAATTTCTTGCGCAGAAGCATCCGGAACTGCTGCGCAAGTTGCAGGACACGGGCCTGGTTCTTGCCCATACCTGGGACCGGGAGACCGAAGTCTTCGCCCAAGCCAATTTGGAAGAGACAGAGGTCATTGCCACAGCCGACTCGGGGGCAACAGATTTGTCTGCGCAAGAAGACTGGGAGACACCGTTTTGACTGACCTACTTTAGCTCAGACCTCGGCAATTCTTGCCCCGACACTGGGGTGAGGCCATCGGATGAATTTGACGGAACTGGATGCGCCCGAGACGATGCTGGCTGGTAGGCGTAATCGAGTAGTTACACCGGCGTCACAATATGCCGATTGCTGTCCGAGGAAGGTCTGCAGGCGACTCTTCACTGGATTCCGACCTGAGGACAGCGCCGGGTCTCGCGGCACAGGAAGCAGGAGAAATTTGCTGCGTGCTGTCCAGTGCAAGAGCCAAATGGGCCATGGTGCCTTTCCCAAGTCGTTCCGCTCGAAGGCCATTCTCTAGCAAACGAAGACCGAGCTTCCGTTCGATATAGGGCTCAACCGCCTCACACCGGCGTCACAATTGCAATCTGGGGCTCTGCAAATAAGCTGAAGACAAAAACTTGTGGCAGCCGGACCTGTAAGCCGAATTCTTCTGGAAAGTACCTTCCAACCGATTGCAAAAACAAGAGTTAGCCTATAATCCCCTGTTTAACTGCGAAATGGCGTCAGTCTGTAAAGTCTTTCAAGTAGCTCGTAGTCTTCCTTGAACCCTACGGGCAGGACACCAAATGGACACCAAGATCAAACGGAAGGACCGAAGAGTTGCCGCTTCGCTCTAAAACCAGTGCTCATCCTGGCGGGGCCCGAATCCCCACCTAGCATGATGAGTTAACCGCGACCTGCCTGCTGGGTCGCTCACATGTCTCGCCACGACTTGTACCTTCGTATAATGCAACGCCATGCGCTGGTCTCCTGTCTCTGCCCTTGGTTGGCTCTTTGCTGAAAGCCGAGGAGTTGCAGACCGCGCGTTGCCAAGATGGCTTTTTCTACGCGCGCTAGGCGCGATTTACTCTTCAGCATTTTTCTCGCTTGTCTTCCAAATCCGCGGGCTAATCGGTCCGGGTGGCATCTCCCCCGCTGGCGATTACCTCAAGGCGGTCACACATACCCTGGGACTTTGGCGGGGATTGTGGTATGCGCCCACGCTCTTGTGGTGGTCGAGCGGATCCGTGATGTTGATGGCCCTGTGTTGGGCAGGGGTGGTCGCTTCCGTTCTGCTTTTGCTAAACGTTTGGCCCCGAGCGATGCTGGTGGTCTGCTTTGTCTGCTTTCTTTCCTTTGTAAGTGCGGCGCAGGACTTTTCAGGATATCAATCGGACGGCATGCTGTTGGAAGCGGGATTCCTTTCATTCTTTCTTGCTCCGCCGGGACTGCGCCCTGGCTTGGCGGGAACGCATCCGACATCGCGGGCCAGCTTGTTCCTGCTGCAGTGGGAATGGTTTCGCATTTACTTTCAGTCGGGCGTGGTGAAACTGCTGAGCGGGGATCCCCAGTGGCGGAACTTCACCGCCATGGATGAGTATTACCAGAACGGCCCCTTGCCCACGTGGATTGGATGGTATGTGCAGCACCTGCCGCATTCGTTTCACGCGGCGACCGTCTACGCAACGCTGGCGATGGAACTTGGGTTAGTGTGGATGCTGTTTCTTCCCCGCCGGTGGAGGATTGCATGCTTCTTTCTAGTAACTCCTTGGCAAATCGGGGTCATCCTGACTGCGAACTACACGTTCTTGAACTATCTTGTGCTTGCGATGGGCGTGCTGTTGCTGGATGACACGTTCATCATGAACATTACGCCGAGCCGATGGTCGAACCGACTACGTAGCGCGTTGGTTTCAAAGGAGACTAGAGAGAGGGACCTAGAATCCTTTGGAGCTTCCGTTGGATGGCGGGGCCTTGTGAAGCTCGCTTTGAGCTCCCTCCTTCTGGGTGGAGTTGCATACGCGACTACGGCGCAACTGGTCTGGATGTTCACGAAAGTGCCGCTGCCGAGGGCTCCCATGATCGCCCTGGAGCCGTTTAGGATCGCGAACAGTTACGGGCTCTTCGCGGTGATGACGCGTGGACGGTTTGAGATTGAATTCCAAGGGTCGAACGATGGGCAGATCTGGGTTTCATATCCGTTTCGCTATAAGCCACAGGAGTTGAATCGGCCACCCGGAATCTACGCGCCTTATCAGCCACGATTCGATTGGAATTTGTGGTTTGCCTCGCTCGGATCTTGGCGCGATTACCCGATCGTGGCGAACACCGAAGTGAGGTTGCTCGCAAATGACAAGGACGTACTCGCACTTTTTGCCGGAAATCCTTTTGGTCAGGAACCGCCACAACAGATTCGTGCCTTGCTGTGGCAGTACTGGTTCACGACGATGGCGGAGAAACGCTCAACCGGAATGTGGTGGCGACGGCAATTGGTGGGACGCTACGCTCCTACACTAGAGCGAAGCTCGGGCGGCGAGTTCAAAGTTGTGGAATGGTCGACAATCGAATCGAGGCGACAAATGGAGTAATTAGGAAATGCAGCAATTGGAACATTTGTTATTTGATAGTCGGGCATTTTATGGGTGGCAGAGAATGTCGCGGAGTTTTCAATTCTCCCGGACCAATTCTCCCAATTAATGATTTACAAAGATTCAGTCTAGATGCCTGATGACGGAAAAGCTTGCGTGGTGGGCTCGGGGCCGAACGGGCTTGCAGCGGCAATTGTGCTGGCGCAGGCTGGGCTGCAGGTCGAGGTGTTTGAGGCGGAAGCCACGGCGGGTGGGGCGGTACGCACGATGGAGTTGACGCTTCCGGGTTTCCGGCACGATTTTGGATCAGCAGTGTATCCGCTGGGTGCTGGGTCGCCTTTCTTTTCTTCCCTGTCTCTGCGGGATTACGGACTGGAATGGATTCATTCTTCGGTTCCCCTGGCGCATCCGTTGGACGACGGGACGGCAGTCGTGCTGGAACGCGGCCTCGATGATGCGGCGAAATCGCTTGGGCCAGATGGCAGGGCCTGGCGGAAGTTGTTGGAGCTGTTCGTCGAGCATTGGGACGAGTTTGCTTCGGAGGTGCTGCGCCCGATTCCCATGATTCCGCAGCACCCGCTCCTGATGGCGCGCTTCGGAATGACGGCATTTTTCTCCGCGAAGGCTATTGCCAGTCGATTTCGAAGTGAACGCACGCGGGCGCTGTTCTCAGGTCTGGCCGCACATTCATTTCTGGCTCTTGACGAGTCGCTAAGTGGCGCGTTTGGGTTGTTAATGGCCATTGCCGGGCATGCAGCTGGATGGCCGATTCCGCGCGGAGGGGCTCAGTCCATAACAGACGCTCTGTGGTCTTATCTTGCCACGTTCGGAGCCACGGTTCGGACTTCATCCCGCGTGGACTCTCTTGCAGCGCTGACGGATTACGAGTTGATCCTTTGTGACGTCACGCCGCGCCAACTTCTCAAAGTCGCCTCGCAACGCCTCTCGCAAAGATACGTTCGCAAGTTGGAGCGATTCCGCTATGGACCCGGTGCGTTCAAGGTGGACTATGCCTTGAGCGCGCCAATTCCGTGGAGGGCTTCCGACTGCTTGCGTGCTGCGACCGTGCACTTGGGCGGTAGCTTCGAAGAGGTTGCAGCATCGGAGAAGGCGGTACGAACCGGGCAGCATGCCGATCGTCCCTTCGTTCTCTTGGCTCAGCCGAGCCTTTTCGACAATTCGCGCGCTCCTGCTGGGAAGCATACAGCATGGGCTTATTGCCACGTTCCGAATGGATCGCAGGTGGACATGCTGCAAAGGATCGAGAACCAGATTGTGCGCTTTGCTCCCGGATTTCAGGAAATCGTTCTGGCGCGACGTACTTTTTCTCCTGCAAACCTGGAAAGCATGGATGCGAACTTGGTGGGAGGCGACATCGGAGGCGGAGTTATGGATCTTCGCCAATTTGTGTTTCGCCCCACTCCGCAACACTACGCAACCTCGGCCAGGGATGTATACATCTGCTCGTCATCCACTCCGCCGGGAGGCGGCGTGCATGGAATGTGCGGATATCACGCTGCGCAGATGGCGCTCAGTAGGGTCGTTGGTAGACGAACCGCTCGCCGGACCATTTGGATGGATTGATTGTTGGTGAAATGTTTACATAGCTCAGGTGACACTGATTCCCGAATGTCGGATCACTGTTCGATCCACGCCAATGCTGCCAGTTGAGACGCAGAATTGGACTGGTTCGCAGCGGTGATAGCGAAGAGTCTTCGCGAGAGCACAGAACACGGCAACGGGTACGTTTACAGTTCCGGCTTGGTGGACTTCAGTGGACAGCTCCTCGGAAGAGTTTACGGTCTCGATCGTCAGCCGCTGGAGTGCCACTCGAAAGATCACGAACCTCTCGTCGATCGCGGACTCATCACCCAGGCGCATGGTCCGACGACGAACAGCGCGTTTCAGATCGACCAGGTTTACGGTGAACTGAACTGTCACCGCCATCAACCTCGGTCCAACTCTAAAGCAATCGTTGCCCTTCCAGGCCTAAAAAGGGTCGAATTCGGGAAAAATCGCCCCGAAGACCCCGTTAATTTATTATTTGCATATAGTTATACGGCAATTCGCGCACAATCGGATATAGGCGGTTTTCGAGGCACCCCACATCACCCCCCTACGAATGAGGGGCAAGAGGAATCTAGGGACGCCATCAAAGCCGAAAGCTAATACACTGTGGACAAGCTAGGTAGTCGCCCCAGGCTGTCAAGGACGTGCGCCTGCGGAAGAAGACCAATGTCGAAGTGTCGTTCGGCGAGACAGGAAGCCGATTCATGGGATCACGTCGCAACGAGGCGCGCTCCTTCAATTTTTTTTTGCAAGATTTACCTGGTTCCGAGGCTTCTGCTCAAGATCGGTTTCTCGGGGACTGGCCGCCTTGTCCTCCAGTGAGTCAGGAACACTGCAAGCAAGCACAGGCACAGCGCGATCAGGAC
>Ga0307471_100002457_pt1 | contig 10672 bp, 10 predicted proteins | sample atmos_gasesAM3C__2_FD_204566 | JGI IMG/M metagenome (GOLD analysis project Ga0307471, IMG submission 204566) | Hardwood forest soil microbial communities from Morgan-Monroe State Forest, Indiana, United States - atmos_gasesAM3C_515 | ecosystem: Environmental > Terrestrial > Soil > Temperate... | reverse complement strand
CGCAAGACTCAGGTGACGACGTAGCGCGCTGAACAACAAGCTTTCCCCCGCCGTCGAGAATCGTAAACGTGAACTGGTGCTCGGGATCTTTTTTATCGGTGGCCCTGTCCGAGTCCTGCCTCTTCAGTTCCTCCCGCGCATCCTTCTGAGTTGGTGACGCCGTGTAAATCACGAACGTACAAGCCTTGCCCTGTCGCACAGCAAACTTGGCCTGGCGGAACTTGTGATTCATATCTTCAGAAATGACGACCTCGTAATTAGATCTGAGGGCTAGATCAAAGGTCGTGATCGGAGGCTGCAGCTGCTTTGCTTGAAGCTTCGGACTGAACGGAGAGAACAGATCATTGAATGTGTCCAAAAACGCGGGGTGCGGGTGATCCTGAGAGTTAAAGGTCTTCTCGTCACTCTGGGGATCAGGATGATCTGGCGGCGATAGTGGCATTAACTGCTTTGCATTCGTCCCATGGCCCCAAACCAGAATCACGACGAACACAACCACAATCAGTATCAACACAATGATCAAAACTTTTGTTGAAGTCATCTCTCTCCCTCATGGAGTTCTCCGCAAACGTCGCGGTCGAATCCGTGCTTCTGCCGCTAGGCTCCGCGGGGCGTTGACGGCCGCGACAACAAAGAACCGAGCGCTATGGCGGATCACTTTCGAACGGGTTGCATCCGCCAAGCAACCTACTGCGGTGGAGTTTTGCGCTGCTGCAACTCTCGGGTGGCAGCTGCATGCTCCATCCCGAGTCTTTGGGCGATAATGCCTGTGTAAACACAATTAAACCCTCCACAGTAAATGAAGGGAAATTCAAGCGTCACGGGGCTGCCCACCGGAACCGATGTGCCTGGAGGAGGGTTTTGCGCGATAACCGTTTTGGTGTTATCCCCGGTGAAGGATGTCACCGTCAACCCTCTGAGAGAGAGAATGGCACTCCCCAGCGTCTGACCAATGACATTTTGCACGATTACCATCTGCGGCGTCACATGCACATTGATGGCGGTACCGCTTTTCACCACCTGCTGCGCAGCTGGGCTTTGGTCAAACACAACCCCACCTGCGAAGTTTTGGTTTTGGGCGGTTTCGATTTGCCCGACAGTTAGCTTTTTCTCGTTGAGAGTACCCGACACTTCTTGGAATGTGTGACCAATCAACTGGGGGACAGTGACCATCTGCGCCCCCACCGTCACTTGTATTGCTTGCCCCTTTGCAGCCGTTTGCCCTGCTTTGGGTGTTTGGTCAATGATTTTGCCGGAGTCCTCAGGTTTGCTCTCAACAGTTTGCACGTTCGAATCTAATGTCAGTCCTGCAGTTTTGAGAGCCGTGTCGGCCTCAGTGATGGTTTGCCCCTTGAGGTCTGGGACAGTGGGTCCATGGGGCTTCAGGAGTAGCCAGGTCCCAACGCCTAGTCCAATTAAGACGACCAGCAGGACGGGTATTATCCAGAACGGAAAGGTCTTGCCGTTTGGCGCGGGCACCGCGAAGGCAACAGCACCTCCGAGGTCACCTTCATCCGGTTTCTCGACCCAGACAGTATCTAATCGAAATGTGTACTTGCCGGGAGGACTCTTTGGAGGCACCGAAATCCTAACAGTAAAGGTTTCTTCTTTATTGACATCAAAGTGTCTGTCTGCATTGCCGTCAATCTTCACCCAACCGTTTTCGACGACTCCGCTCGGTGGTTTGGTCTGGGGAAGGGAGATCAGGACTGCACGCCCATCAAGCGCGCGTGCACTCACGTTTTTTGCTGTGTACGGTATGGTTGCGCGCAGCTGGCTATCCAGTTTCACGCTGGACACGCCTTCGGGTAAAGTCACTTGAAATAGCTTAGCCATGGTTGTTCTTCTCCTCGACTCTATGGCTGCATCTTTCGGCTCGCAGCTTGAGCGTTGTCCACGGCTGCCTGAGTGCGCGTCTGGCCCATCACGCAGACGTGATCGTTGGGAAACGCATCTCGCCATACATAGCCTTGGAGGCAGGTGTCGGGACCGTAGGGACCGCCGACTGGACTCCGCCGCATTGGCGCTAGCCTGTTATCTTCTGCAGTTTGGGCTCGGATGGTTGGAATAACGCACACGTGATCATTAGGATTCGCCTCCCGCCACACATATCCTTGTTTGCAGGTATCAGGACCGTACGGCAAAGGGTTAGACTTTCCTGGTCCCGAGCCTTGTCCTTGCGGTTGTGATTGCGTCGGAGGCGTTTGAGTCGCTGTTTTGCTCGGCTTTCTAACGATCAGCCATGTGGTGACGACGCCGACGACAAGCACGAGCATGATCACAAGAGCAATCAATATCCCCTTGAAACCACCGCCCTCGGGAACGGTGGCCGCCGCAACGTTAAATGCCACTGCCGCGCTTTCATCGCCCTCATCTGGACGAGGCACAGAAACTACATCCAACCTGAAGCTGTAGGTTCCCGCGTTGCTTTTCGGCGGAACCGCGACCCTGATCGCAAACGTCTCTTCTCGATCCTTATCGAAGTGTCTTTCCTGCGGCCCATCGATCTTGACCCAGTTGTTCTCCACTGCGCCGCTAGGAGGCGTCGTCCGCGGTAGCGATACCAGAACTCCTCGGCCGTCAATGGCGGCAGCGCTGACATTCTTGACTGTGAATTGGACAAGCGCACGTCTCTGGCTGTCCAGCTTTACGCTGGACATGCCCTGCGGCAACGTTATTTGAAATAGTTTGGCCATGGAAGGTCTCCAGTTTGACAGCGTTCATGTCTAGTCAATCGTTCTCTAATCTTCGGCCCGCGTGCGGTCAAGCTTTCCTCGCTCCACAAATTACTCACGGCGATCCAAAGTCCAGTTCATAGGTGACATAGGCCGGCTTCTCTAGCTCGATAATCCGCTCAATGAGCTTGCGATGTTGAACAAGCCCTTTCGGCGCCGTAACTCGCAGATGAAAAGGTTTAACCTTTCCATCTTTCCCGCGCACTTGCTCGTCCACTTTGAAACCGGCGGCCCCCGTGGCGGTCTCTAAAAACCGGCAGAGTCCCTTATGCGTCCCACGCCAATGCGACAACGTGGCAGCGCCCACCACCAATTCCCGCAACCGGCCCAGCCCAGTCGATAAAGATGGGGTTGACGACGGACCTTCCGAATGGGGAACGTCCAATAGCACTTCAAGATCAACCCAACTTGCCAAATAGGGCACGAAACCATCTGGAGCTCGGTTGGGGTTGAAGGTCACATCAAGGTGATCCAGGGCAGACTCCGACGGCGCGTGCATCGTTTCCATGACGTCCAGGATCGCGTACAAAGGATTCCCGCGCTGCACCGCACGTTGAAACACCGACGGCAAAAGCCGCTTAATCTGTCCCTTTTTCACTTTCGGTCACCACTTCGATGTCGTGCTCGCCTGAACAGAACAACCAATTCGCTGGAAGCGTTACTTTGTCCATAAAGATTTTCCGCGAGCAGGACCGATAGTGCTGTCCGCCATCGCGGCTTGCGTACACCCCTGCGTTCCCGCCAATCAGGACGACGCTGCGCTGAAGATCGGCCGCCAGGGCATCCACGCGCTGAAATGGATGTTCCCGGCTGGCTTGGGGTAGACCGCACCCTATATCCGGCGCGTGCCACGATTCTTGATCGCTTCGCTTTTCCAGCCACAGCACTCCTGCATCATACGTAGCTGCAAGAATCTTTGCCCCCTGGAAGGCAAAGGCCACGCAGCTTCCTCCGAGCCAATTCTTGTTGAAAGTTTGCCAGCCCTCAGGCGGATCCTCCGGACCAAGAAGTTGCCAGCAAAAACATCCCTTTCCTGGGTCGCCGATGACTGGAGTCGCGAGACCTGCCCATAAGAACGATTGCGTTCCCTCGTACTGCACCGCAAGCACGCGAACATCTTCGCCCGCCATTCCTATGTTACGGAATGTATTACCTGCTCCCCCCTCGCTCGAGAGAAAGACTCCGCCTTTATTCCGAGATGCCACCGCGACGCTCACTCCGGTCTTGGAGCTGGATGCCGCCACGGCGTAGTAGCCGATCAGCGCATCGTCCGGACGAACGAACATTTGTACGGGCGCCGCATCCGGTTGCATCGAGAGTTCGAACAACCCCACCGAAGTAGCTAAGAACAGCCAAGGCGCTCCCGCACGAAAAACCCAGGCCATATCCTCCACGCTGAATGCGGTCACGGCCTTCTCTTGCCAGCTCTCACCACAATCCCAAGACACATGAATTCGCGATCCCTCCGCACCTCCGGCATCGTGCGTGGTGACGGCGATCAGGCCAGGCACTGCAGGGTGTGCCCGCACCGAGTACACCAACTGTCCTGAAAACTGGCCAGCTGCCGCCCATCCCTGGCCATCATCCATTGAGCGGTACAACACGGAGAGGCTACCCGCATACCAGGTCTCCGACTGGAAAGCATCGGCTGCCAAGCACTGGACCTCACTCTCTGGTACTTCTTCGACGATGAACTGCGCATTGTCAACATAACTCACACCAGGTTCGGCTAGAGCGGCGTCGTAAAGATTGGACGTTCTGAGCGCCTGCCCGAATCGCCAGCCTTCGTGAGTTGTGGTCGGTAGAGGATTAATCGCCTCGTAGAGACGGTCCAGTACTCGCTTTTTGAGCGCGACTGCATCTTCCTCAGCGTGGGCCACGATTCGCGCATGCACCTTCACGGTTTTGTACCGCGCCCAATTGACGACGCAAGCTGTCCCAAGCGGGCGCCGTTCATCCAAAGCATTCTGAATTCGTTCCCGCGACTCTTTGGTTTGCAATGTTTGGAGGTAAGCTGCGGTGATGGCCCCCGGCTGCTCCTCCTTTCCAACAGACGGAACAAGAACTACCTCTACAGTTCCCGGCGTAGCGTACGACCACAAAGCAGCCTTGGTGAAGGCCCGGGCACGACTCACAGCCCCGGATCGTTTAGCTACTAACTCAAAATCGCGGGCGGTAACCGCACGCTGCAAAGAATGCAGTTCCAGTGGGCCACGCAGTAGTGCGTTCTCGACTGTCTCCCCGGATCGCCCCCCCACCGCTGCGCCCGGGTTGTTCACGGAGACGCCGGGGATTACATCCTTCATTACCGTCAACATGTTCGGCGCCACGTTGCCGTTTGCGCCTCCGCCGCGCCCGTACCACACGCGAATCTCCTTCCCAGGTTTGGGGATTGCCGCCAACGCCTCCGGGGCCTCCTTCAAAGATCCGCTTTCTCCTCGCATTCGTACCGAGGGCGCAAACGTAATGGTGCCGGTGGCGCGATCCACCGTGTAAACGTAGGGGTCGGGACCAAGTTGCGTAAAGTTCTCCACCTCCCGCCAGATTCGGTACGACTTGCCGCCGAACTCGCGAGCCGCAACACGGTCCTCCAGTTCCTCCGGATCTGACTGGACCCCGACCACAAGGTCCAGTTCGTCTTCCGTTGGCGCTACGATGGGCGGACGCTTTACGTTAATGGAAAGGCCGCCGGTTCCTGTGCCCTTCCCCGCCAGTTCCCCTTCGACGAGTTCGCAGTGATGCGCCAGGGCTTCGATTTCTGCCTTTCCAGGCGCTATCACGACGGAGCGGCTGACAACGAACACCGGTGGCTCACCGCCGCTGTCCGCGCGAGACGAACTTACCCGCGTGCCCCGGGGAATCTCGGTGGGCTTGTCAGTGGCCTTAACCAGCTTGAAAACCAACGTGACGCCCGCAGTCTCCGGGGGCAACAAGCTCACGCCAAGCAGCCGGAGAAATTCGATGTAGGCTTTTTCCGGCACGCGATTCAGACGGTAAAGGAGCATCTCCGTGATAAAAGCGAATACTTCGACGAGCACTATCCCCGGATCGCTGACGGAGAGATCACTCCACTCCGGACACGTCGCAATGATCCGCTGGCGTGCCGCTTCAACCAGTTGGGCAAAAGTTCGATCATCCAAGTTGGGGATTGGAAGCGCCATCAGGTGCGTTCTCCCGTCAACTCGAAAGCGTACGCAAGCCGGTCCGTTTCCAATGTGGCGCGGACCTGGTAGTCCAGAGTAATTTCCAGCAGACCGGGTTCTCTTTCCGACCTGACGGCGTCCAGATGAATCACATCTACGCGTGGCTCCCAGCGCTGGATGGCTTGGCGCACGTAGTGAATGGCTATGCCGGCGGTGGTGTCATCGTTCGGAGAAAAAACCAGGCGATGCAAGTGGCAGCCATAAGTGGGGCGCATAACTCGTTCTCCCGGACGGGTCGCCAGCAGCATCAGGATCGCCTGTCGCACGGAGGATCCTCCTTCTACCATGTCGATACTGCCGCGGTTCGAGACGTTCAACCCCGCGCTTTTCCCCGGGACATCAAATTCGGGATTTGTGAATAGCCAAGCCCGATAGTGTGGTCCGTTCATGGCATCTCCGAAACAAACTCTTGTCCTGCAGACCTCACTATGTACATGACCACCCCCGGCGGGGTTCCGTCCGTAAAGCCTGCGACGGTGTCCAGACAAAGCCTGCGATCTTCGACACGAATGAACTCGGAATATCCTTTTTGCACCACCAGCGTTGTCGTACAAGGCTTGAAAGGCACGACATTTGGACAAAGCGAAATCGACCGCCCTTCCGGGTCTCGTTCCACCAGCACCTTTCGTCCCTCGACCATGACGAGCTCCTGCGTCGCCTGGATCGAGACCTTACCGCCGTGTTTGCAATACAATCCCGCGTCTTCGGTGAGTACCAGCATCAGGCCTGCCTAAAATCGATCGTCTTTCCCTTAATGACCACTTCCCGCCCCGGTGCTTCGATTTCCAGGTCGACCACGCTATGCAGGCACGCCTTCTCCGGCGAGAACTCAAAGAAACTGCCTCCTTTGTTTTCCAAGCGAATCGATTCCGCGGTGTCGTCGATTTTTAATTTCTGTCCCCCCGGAGTCACGAGTGTGAAGCGCCGGATGGATGCACCCTCCACGCCATAATCGCCTGGACCGTTCGTACCGTACAATCCGCCAAGAACGATGCCGTGGGTAACTTCTCCGCCGATAAAGAGCACGAGCACTTGGTCGCTCACGTCAGGCAGAAAAACAAGCCCCTTGCCTTTGCCTGCGCCTGGGGCCATCACTTCCATCCAGTCGCTTTCTACCTTGCCGAGCGCAGGCAATGAAACGCGAACCCGGCCCAAGTTGTCCGGATCATCCACACTGGTCACAATTCCCAACCCTGCGGTGAGCATCCCCTGGGACCTCTCGAACGCCGGAGGTGCCGTGGAAATCTCGGAAACGAATCCGGTACGCCGGACATACCGGCCTGCCAGTTTGCTTGCGACGCCCGAAACCTCCACTGGCGTGCCCGGCAGAAGATTGGGGTCCCCTTCCGCCACTCCCCACAACGTGACTTCGCGGGCGCTGCGCAAATCCAGTTCCGCTTGTGCAACCGCCGAGGCATGACGATCGTCCGGGAGCACTTCGTCGGCCAGCGTGCGCTCTCCGCTGGCCCCGAACCGATCCGGGGGCGCGTCCGCGTCGACTTCCCGTCCGATACTTGCGCTATCTGCACGGCTTTCATGTGATTCCACTCGCGAAGCGTTCCAACCCTTCGCCAGCACCGAGCGGCAAGCTGGCTCCGCGTTAACTTCCACCCGGGCTTCCAACAAACTCTTCCCGAGTTCGAGCGCAACGCTCTCGCCTTTTCCTTTCAAACCGATCAAGTGCAGTACGTCGTCCCGGAGCGTCAGATAGAGGCCGAATCGCTGCGACACCCCCACCAGCAATTCCAGATCCGATTGCCGCTTTTGAATGAGGCTTTGGATCAAGGGACCGTCATCGTCAGCGTCCACCGTCAGTCCCAAATCCGCGACCAATTCCCGGGCCAAATCAGCGGCTGCGACCTGTACGTGTACGCGGACGGGCTGCCGTTTCCGAAGGCGATGCAGTTTGTCATAGCAACGAACCCGGAGCGTCCGTCCATGAGACGCCTCGTAGTTGTATTCCATCAAAGTGATTTCGCCCTGGAACAAGCAGGCGGAATTCGACGGCAAGGTCAGCCGCACACTGCAACCGGGCCTAAGGTTTTGCAGAGCCGGAATAGGATCGCGGGTGAAAAAGAAGGTGAGTTCACACGCGCTCGGCTGCGACAGCCGGTGCTGGACTCGAATCTCCTCCAAAGTGCCAGCAGCAGATTCAGCGAGTGGCTCGCCGTCGAATTCGACGTCCAGGTGTGGAAGGCTAGCGACTACAGTCATGCATTGCCTCCCACGGAGGAATCCGGTGGAATCATCAGAAGATGGCCAGGGGGAACCTCCCAAGGGTTGTCTATCTTATTGAAGGCCGCGATCAGTCTCCACCACGCAGGATTCCCGTAGTGAGTTGTGGCAATCTCATCGAGCCTCTCTGAACTGCTCCCGTCTTCGTCGTCCTTGCCCGCTCCTTTCACTTGATGGAAACGAAGCTCGTCAGCCGGAACATCGACCTCTTCCGGCAAGTCCGTCAACGGCAGATCCGCTCCGGAAGGCTCTCCAGCCTCCCCCTCAGCATCACCAGTTCGCAAGAACCGCATGCGCAACCACGATCGCCGCGGCGTACCGCTAGGAGTGAAATTTTCCAGTCGCTCGGCGACCGCCGCCACGACGCCGAGCACATTCCACGCCTTTCCCCAAACGAAACGGACTAGTGGAACCTGTCCATAGCCATCATCCCCGGCGCTCCCTTCCGCCAAAGCGGTCAGAGGCCGAGTCAGATCGCGGACGTCCTCGGTCGTAAGCGTGGAGCCAGCAAGCGTGACATCGAACAGAAGGTCGAGCAAAATCTCCGTCATACCCCCTCCTGTGTACAGAACTGGATCGTCCTTCAAGAGGGCGCCCGTCAAAGGGCCGGTTCCCGATTGCCGCGGCTGGACACCTGCCAATCGGCGAACAACAACGCTTGCAGGGTTCAATAAGCACGGGAGCTGCACGCCGGTCTTATCAAGCAAGAAAGCGACTCGATCCACTAACGGCCTCCCTTTTGCTCAAGGTCAAGCGCGCGGAGCCGCTCCGAGCTGCGCAGGAGCTCCATTGATCTCGTGTTATTCATCGGCCGATCTTCGGGCAGTTCCGGCCAGCGGTCATCCCGCTCCGGCTTTGGCGAAGGCCGCCAGTTGAGTATTCCTGAATCAGGAGTAGATGGTGCTGCCGGGAACACGTCCTTGCGGGATTTGCCGTCATTAGTTCCGGCACGGCGCTTCTCCGGTGGTAAAGCTCCGGGATTGCGTGCAGTGCCCAAAACTGGCCACTGCTCCGAATCGCTTATCGAGGCTCGAACTTTTTTTTCAGGTTGACGCCCGGCAGCTCCGTCACATGCTTGCTCGGACTTCCGAAACCTCACGGCCACCTCAGACGAATTCCCATATACTTCACTGCCGGACTGCAAAGCTTCTGCTTGGCAAGTAGCACCACTTGAATGAGCAACCTGCCAGCGGATTTGAGGAACGCTCGGGGGCTGAAGTCCCTTTCTTGGGGCGCTGGGGAGAGTAGACCTGAAAGAGAGTGGAGCCGGAGCTTCTGCCAGTACGGGTTGTCCTGATTTCACGTTTTCAGCCACACGCGCCTTCGACGAAGATTCGCTTGCCGCCCCTGCGGGCAAGATGTCTTGAGGTCTCTGCTTAACCCGTTCGCCCCGGTCTGGGCTCAGGCCCGCATGAGCTGGCTGCGGGCGCAACTTCTCCTTGGTTTTGGAACTGAAGACTCGCGTCGCGAACCATTCTTTGATCGATTGACGCCAAGTCATCTTCGTGGCTGTAGAGTTTGCGCGCTCGCGCCGCGTTTTTTCCGGAACTTTCTCAAACTGCAAAGGCTGCGCCCCTGAAACTGGGAGAGGCGCTTTCGGCGCTTGGAATTCTTCTTCCACCGGCTCGCGTTCGTTCAGGTTCTCCGATGTTGCCCGGTACCAGGGCGTTCCGCCTTCTTCCACTGGGAGAAGCAGTTCGGGAGCTCCTTCTCGTACTAACGCCAACCACTCTTCGGGCGGGACCGCTTGTGCGTCTGGCCACCATGCAGGCGGTTTGGTTTGTTCCACCAAGCCAGGATTTGGTGCTGGACCTTGATCTTGTGCGTCTGGGGGTGATGAAGCAGGTTGCGACGACACTCCTTCAGGCCCGTAACTCTCATCACCTTTTAAGTGGCCGGGCTCCAGCAGGAAACCATTCAGCCAGTCCCGCAGCCTACGTGCGAGGACGTTCAACCAAGTGTCGCGTGCCCGCGCAGGCGGTTCACTGCTGATCCACGGTTTCATAGACCAATTCCAGCGAGTGTATAGCCACCCCGCTGCTCATGGAATTCAGCGCTGCTCCACGCCACTGGCGGGGCCACGCATTGTAGAGTGTCCAGCGCACTTTCTCGGTGATCCCGTCCACATCCAATACGATGACTTGGACGTTCTTGCGCTGCACCGGTTGTTTCACCGCGCTCATCATCCAGTCAAACAACTCTCGCGATGGAGTGAAACCGTACTGCAGGGTGACCGGTTCGTGGTGTGCCTGACCGGGAATCTGATGCTCTACGGGACTCCCTCCCTCCACATACGAGATGGAGTCGACGCTCACCCCCAAGCCGCTGCACTGTGTGAAGTGCGCTTCGGTGATGCCCAATATCACCAGCTTAAAAAGGAAGGTACGGAAAGGATCGACGAACACCCCCGGTGCGGCTGCCGGCTGGCCCTTCCCTGCTTTCCCAGCTGCTTCTGCCATGGACGCCTCCTCACTTTCTCAATTTAGAGAGTTTTGACTT
>Ga0307471_100002456_pt1 | contig 10676 bp, 9 predicted proteins | sample atmos_gasesAM3C__2_FD_204566 | JGI IMG/M metagenome (GOLD analysis project Ga0307471, IMG submission 204566) | Hardwood forest soil microbial communities from Morgan-Monroe State Forest, Indiana, United States - atmos_gasesAM3C_515 | ecosystem: Environmental > Terrestrial > Soil > Temperate... | reverse complement strand
TACGCCATCGGAGAAAATCCTCCCGACGGCGCGGCGCTTTACTACTATTTGAAGGAAGAACCCAAAGAGCACATCAAGCTGGAATTGCTGGACCCACAAGGAAAAGTGATACGTGCATTCACCAGCGAAGAAAAGAAAAAAGACGGCGCTCCCGACGAATGGGAAAGAGACGATCCCGAGGAGCACATCCCCGCGAAAGCCGGATTGAATGAATTCACCTGGGATCTGCGCTACGAGCCGCCGAAGAAAATCCCTGCCGCCATCTATGACGAAGGTGAGCCGAGCGGCCCGCTCGTTCTTCCCGGCAACTATCAGGTGCGGCTGACGGTTGGAGCAAAGGGTTTGAGCGCTCCTCTGGAAGTGGTCATGGATCCTCGCGTAAAAGCTTCGGCGGAGGACTTGCGCAAGCAGTTCGACCTGATGCTCAGGATGCGCGACCGCCAGGACGAAATGAACAAAGCCATTCTGGCGATCCGCGATGTTCGCGGCCAGTTGCAAGCGCTGGAAAAGCGCCTCGGTTCGAATGAACCGACAACGCCAGTGGTCACTTCTGCCGCCGATTTGCGTAAGAAAATCAGCGCGATCGAGGAAGAACTCATCCAGGTGAATTCCAAAGCGAGCGAAGACGAACTCAACTATCCGACCAAGCTCAACAGCAAACTTGGCTACCTGCAAAACGCAGTCGACAGCGCCGACGCGCCGCCCACGGAAGGCGAACTCGGAGTCTACGCCGAGCTCGACCTGCAACTCGAATCGCAACTCGCGAAGTGGCGCGAAGTCTTGTCGAAAGACGTCCCAGCGCTCAACGACGCCATGCAGAAAAACAATGTTCCGCTCATTTCTCCAACTGCGGCCAAGGCCAACTAATTTCAGCTAGCGATTTTGCATCGTGCCGCTAGGGGCGCCCGCCGCGGCGGGCTGCGCCACACTCGGCACAATCTCAACCGCCGGTGGCTCCGATCGCTTTTCGCGAGGGGAATTTGTCTTCATTTCAGTTTACTTTTCGGAACGCGGCCGCGATCGGTCCAGCCCAATGCGATAGGTGATTCAGCGATTCGGTGTGCGTGGGATCCAGGTGCAGCGGCGTGATGGAAACGGCGCCGGAAAAGATGGCCGCGTAATCGGTGTCCGGCTCGACGTTTTTATCGAGTTTTTGTTCGTACAGCCAGAAGTAGCTGCGCCCGCGCGGATCTTTTCCTTCCGTCAACTGGTTGCGGGTGATTTTTTGCGATTGCCGCGTGAATTTCACTTCGCCGTTCCATGGCTCCGGCACATTCACGTTGAGCAAGACCTGGTCCGGCAATCCTTCCTTCAAGATCATTTCCGCGGCGGCCCGCGCCACGCGCGCGGAATTCTCAAATTTCACTTTTTCTTTTTTCGAGCACAGCGACATCGCCACCGACGGAATGTGATGCAGGGCTCCTTCGCGAGCCGCGCCCACCGTCCCCGAGTAATAGACATTTTCACCTAGATTCGCGCCGTGATTGATTCCGGAAATCACCATATCCGGTTTTTCCGGCAAGAGTTTGTGCAGCGCCACAATCACGCAATCCGCCGGCGTTCCGTCAATGGCCCATTCGCGCTCCGCAATTTTGTTGCAGACGATTGGCTGCCGCAGCGTCAGCGACTGCGCCGTCCCGCTTTGCTCCCGGCTCGGCGCCACAATGCTCACAGTGGCAAATCCCTCCAGGGCCGCCGCCAGCGCCCGCAGCCCTTCGGCTTGATATCCATCGTCGTTAGTTAGAAGAATATGTGGCATGTGTGAATTTTCTTGATGCCTTGCTTTCTCAAAGCAATCAGAGTCGCGATTAATGCAGCGGGAGCGCTGGCTGCTATTCGGTGTCCGAGGAAGAAGTGGTCGGGACGACTGGATTTGAACCAGCGACCTCACGCACCCCAAGCGTGCGCGCTACCAGGCTGCGCTACGTCCCGACCGGTAAGCTGACCGCGACAGGCCAACGAAATCACGAGGCCAATCGGGAGGGAATCAGCACCTCCAAGGTATCATCGCCGTTCGAGCAGCGTCAAGAAAGCGCGCAGAGTATCGCGCAAATCGAGCAGCATTTTGCGGCTCAGAAGCTGAGCCGAGCCTTCTCCCGCATGGCTCGCCCCCGCGCTCTCCGCCTCGAAATTTCCTTCATGCTCGCGCAAAAACCGCCGCGCGCCCGCGATCGTGAATCCTTCGTCGTAGAGCAGACGCTTGATGCGGAAGACCATGTCCACATCATCCTGGCGATAGAGGCGATGGCCGCTGGAGCTTTTGACCGGCTGCAGCATAGGGAACTCGGTTTCCCAGTAACGCAGAACGAAAGGCTTTAGATCCGCGAGGCGGCTGACCTCGCCGATACGATAGAGTTTTTTCTCTGTGGCGACTTGCGCAGCTGTGCCGTTGTTTGGCATCGGAATGCCCTGCCTGGGGACGCCGCTATCGTAGCAGTTTGCGCACAATTCATGTAGAGGGAGCATTCATTCGTCACCGCCGGAGGAGTTGCGGTCGCGTTTGCGAAGGCGTTGGATAAAGCGGACGGGGGTGCCGACAAAATCGAATTTGGCGCGAAGCTGGTTTTCCAGGAAGCGCTGATAGCTGAAGTGCAGCGGCGCCTTTTGATTGGTGAAGAGAAGGAACGTCGGCGGCGCGGTTTTTGCCTGGGTGATGTAGTAAATGCGCACGGGGCGCGCCTTCGGCGTGGTGCCGCGCTGAAGGTCGACTTCATCCTTGAGCCAATTGTTGAGGACCGGCGTGGCGATGCGGCGGCGCCGCGCTTCCCAGCATTGATTGATGAGCGAGAAGAGTTTGTCTGCGCGCTCGCCGGTTTTCGCGGAGAGAAAAACGATTGGCGCGTAGCTCAGGAATTTCAATTTGGCGCGTATCATTTTCTCGTAGTCGAACATCAGCCGCCCAGCATCAAAGTTTTCCGGTTTGTGTTGTTCGCCGGGAGCGCGCTTGGATCTGCCTTTCGCGGTGGCGGCGTCGCGTGAAGCGGCTTCGCGCGCGGCAACGACGGCAAGATCCCACTTATTAATGACGATGACCACGGACCGGCTGGACTCTTCGGCATAGCTGGCGATTTGCGCATCGCCCTGGGTAACGCCCTGCTCGCCGTCAACGACGAGGAGCGCGACATCGCAGCGCTCCAGGCCGCGGCGTGCCATCACTACGCTGAGTTTTTCCGCAACAAGTGTGGTTTTGCCCTTGCGGCGAATTCCCGCGGTGTCCACGAAGCGATAGGTGCGGTCGTCGCGCGTGATTTCCAAATCCACGTTGTCCATGGTGGTCCCCGGAATGGGCGAGACGATGGAGCGCTCTTCCCCGACCATGCGGTTGAGCAGCGTGGATTTGCCGACGTTGGGCCGGCCGATGATGGCGACCTCGATGGTGTCGGGTTGTTCTTCATCCTCGCCTGATGCGATAACGCTGACTTGCTCCAGTGCGGCATCGAGAAGATCGTCCACGCCGGTTCCGTGCTCGGCGGCGATAGGGAAGACCGGGACGCCAAGGCGATGGAAAACTCCGGCGTTCACTTCCTGCGACATGGAGTCCACTTTGTTCACCGCGATGAAAAACGGTTTGCCGGTGGTGCGCAGGAGCCGCGCCAGTTCTTCGTCGAGCGGCGTGAGCCCCGCCTGGCTGTCCACAACCAAAACGAGCAGCGCTGCTTTCTTGATCGCTACTTGCGCCTGGCGGAGGATTTCCTGCGGGATCAAGGCTTTGTCGTCCGGCACAATACCGCCAGTATCAACGACTTCCAGCGCCCGGCCGCGCCATTCGGCTTTGCCGTAGATGCGGTCGCGGGTGATGCCCGGCTCGTCGGTGACGATGGCGCGGCGCGTGCCGGTCAAACGGTTGAAGAGCGTGGACTTGCCCACGTTGGGGCGTCCGACGATAACGAGCGATGGGAGAGAATCAGCCATAAGTTCCTGTGCCGGAAGCGCTACAGATGCTGCGGCGCGTTGAGCAATCTTCCAATGTAGCGCAATCCACTTTGCTCGGGTAGAGGCGGTACCCCCCCGGCATTTCGTATCGATATCAAAGGAAAGGACTTACAAATCCGCATTTCATAAATACTTGATTTTAAAGGAGATGTTCTTGGCGAAGCATTAGCCGAACCGCCAGCCTCAAAAAAAAAGCGGGAGCAAGCTCCCGCACTCGAAACGTAGTTATCTACACCACAAAGTGTAGCACCGATTAGAGAAAATTCAAGTGTAAACTTGGGGTTGACCGCCATCCATATTTCTGCAAATATGGAAATATGGAAAGCGTTGCAAACAAGAAGCGGGAAGAGCGCGTGGCGAAGTATGCGGACATGTTCTCGGCGATGGGGACGGAGCCGCGCCTGCGCATCATGCAGTTGCTCTTGTCGGCGCATCCGCAGGGCTTGGTGGTTGGGGACATTCAGGGGGAACTCGAGATTCCGAATTCGACGCTGTCGCATCATCTGGACAAATTGAAGAATGAGGGGCTCGTGCTTGTGCAACGCGAGAGCACGTTCTTGCGTTATACGGCGAATACGGATGCGCTACAGGAATTGCTGCAGTTTCTTTATTCGGAGTGCTGCACGCGGAACAAGGCGCTGAAGCCGGAAGATATCGTGGAAGTTTGCGGGTAGCGCGACTCGGAAAAACGAAAATAGAAAATGGAAATTCGAAATTCTTAAATTCGAAGAACGTAAGTTGAAAGTTGCAAGATACTCGGAGGGTGTGATGGACAGGACGAACATCAAGGAAATTGTTAAGGAAAAATACGGGCAGGCGGCGCTCAGGGGGAAGAGCGGGAGCTGCTGCGGGACAGCGGACGCGAGCGGGGCGAGTTGCGACCCGATTACCTCCAATCTTTATGATGCGGCGCAGATGGAACAGATTCCTGGAGAGGCGCTGCAAGCTTCGCTCGGATGTGGAAACCCGACTGCCCTGGCCAAGTTGAATCCAGGCGAGGTTGTCCTTGATCTGGGCTCGGGCGGCGGAATCGATGTGTTGCTTTCGGCGAAGCGCGTCGGGCCGACAGGCAAGGCGTACGGGCTGGACATGACGGATGAAATGCTGGCGCTGGCGAACGAGAACAAGCGCAAAGCAGGGGCGGAGAACGTCGAGTTTTTGCGCGGTGAGATCGAGAATATTCCGCTGCCGGATAATTCGGTGGACGTGATCATCTCGAATTGCGTGATCAATCTGTCTGCCGACAAAGACCGCGTGCTTCGGGAAGCTTTTCGCGTGCTCAAGCCCGGTGGCAGGCTGGCCGTTTCCGACGTGGTGACGCGCGGGGAAGTGGATGCACAAATCCGCCAGAACATCCTTCTGTGGGTAGGCTGCGTGGCGGGAGCGCTCGAAGAAAACGAATATCGCGACAAGCTGGTGTCCGCGGGATTCGAGCAGGTGGAGATTGAGCCGACGCGTATTTACCGGGTTGAGGATGCGCGCGAGTTTCTCACTGAAAAAGGCCTGGATGTGGATGCCCTTGCGCCGCAAGTGGACGGCAAGTTCATGAGCGCGTTCGTGCGGGCCACAAAGGCAAAGGCAGCAAAGACGACAGAAGCCTGCTGCGCTCCAACTTGCTGCAACTGAGGGCAGACCTTCGATCGTTCATGTGGTTCAAGCTGAAGGACGAAGACTATGCAAGGGTGCTACAACGTTCTTTTCCTGTGCACAGGAAACTCCGCGCGGTCGATCATGGCCGAAGCCATACTTAACGGCAAGGGCAAGCCTGTCTTCACAGCTTACAGCGCGGGAAGCCACCCTTCGGGAGTTGTGCGTCCGAAAGCGCTCAAGCTGATTAAAATGGCGCACTTGCCGACCGAAGCTTTGCGCAGCAAGAGCTGGGAAGAGTTCGCCAAGCATGGGGCGCCGAAGATGGATTTTGTTTTCACCGTTTGCGACAATGCGGCGCGGGAAACGTGCCCCATCTGGCCGGGGCAGCCGATGACGGCGCACTGGGGCGTGCCCGATCCCGTGGCAGCCAAAGGTACGCCAGAGCAAATCGAACATGCCTTTCGCGATGTCTACCTGCTGCTTGAACGACGGATCAGCCTGTTCTTGAGCCTGCCGCTTGCGAGTCTGGATAAACTGGCCATGCAAAAGGAAATCGATCGCATCGGCCTTCACTGAGATCGAGACCGCCCTTGCGGGGGGCCATTAGTGGCCACGATCTCGTTTCTACCGCGGCATCGCCCTCGTGCATAACACAACAATTTTGCCGTAGGATGCGCCGGGAAAGGCCTGGCCGGAGTTTTGGGAGGCATGCCTTGTCTGATAGAGTGCTGGCACGTAGCTCGGGCAGACCTCGCAGCAATATTGCTGGAATGGGCCACATCGGCAAGGTTTTTGCCCTAGGGGCCACGAGTGGAGAGCCTAAGAACTGGATTACAAATGGCTTAGGAATGCGGGTGGTGGCCGGAGGGGATTTGCTATGTGTAATATTTGCAAGCCTCCGCGCGTACTAGTCTATGGAAACGCCGAGACCAGGCCGGATGAACGCGCCGGGAATAAAGGAACCGACGGAGGCGATTGCCCGTGCCAGGGCGGGTGACGCCGAGGCTTGGGGCGAACTTTACCGGGAGCACGCGCCGGCGATCTTCCGGTTCTGCCGGCGTGCCTTGCCGACGCGGGAAGATGCCGAAGACGCCACCATGGAAATTTTCATGAAATTGAAGGACAAGCTGGTGCAGTACGATGCGACGCGGTCCTTCTCCGCCTGGCTTTACAAGGTGGCGGCGAACCACTGCTGGGATATGCTGCGGCGGCGGAAGATTCGCCAGGACAAGGAAACGGGCGATGTGGAAAATGTGCCGCTGGAGCATCCGGACCCCAGCCAGTTGGATCAATTGATTGAGCAGCGCACCAGCGAAGAAGTGCGCAAGGCGCTGGATAAGCTGGGGGGCAGGGCGCGCATGGCGCTGGTGATGCGCTATTACTCGGATATGAGCTACGACGAAATTGCGGATGCGCTGGGAGTGCGGCGGGCCTTTGTGGGTGTGGTGCTGCTGCGCGCACGGCACGAACTGCGGCAAGCGCTGGCAGGCAACGCGGTGCTGGCGGCGGGAGGAGCTTCATGAGCGAAGAGCAGAAAGAGAATATGAAGCATCTGGACGAAATGACGCTCCTGCTGTACATCGAGCGGCAACTGGACCGCGCGCGGGGCCTCGAAGTTTCCGCGCACACGCAGGAATGCGACACCTGCCGCACGCTGCTGCGGGCGCTGGAGCGCGAATCGCGGCTGCTGACGCGCGCGATGCTGGAGGAAGACGAACCTTTGCCCTCGCGGCTGGCGCAGTTCCAGGAACGGGCCCGCAAATCCATGCAATGGATTTGGGGATTGGTGTTCGGACTGGCGGCGACGGGAGTTTACGCACTCTATACGCAATATGTCCAACCCTGGCAGCAGCAATTGGAGAACGCAGGATTCGGCGGCTCGAACCTGCTGGGGCTGCTGATTTTTCAGGGCACCATGTGGAAAGGATGGCAATCCATGATGACACTCCTCGAGGTGCTGGCGATGGTAACGCTGGCGGGACTGGGAGCGATGTTCTTCCGCCGACGGATCCGGCGCGGTTCGGCGCTGGCGCTGGTCTTCGCGGGGTTGTGCACGGTGCTGGCGATGCCGACGGGCGCGTGGGCGACCGAGCGTCGGACGGGGCAAAACCCCACAGTCGCCAAAGGAGAAACCATCAAGGGCGATATTTACCTTTCGGGAGAACGAGTGAGGGTGGAAGGCACGGTGGAGGGCGACGTATTCGCGGCGGGCAAGGATATTGATATTGACGGGCACGTCAAAGGAGACGTCATTAGCGCGGGGCGGTACCTGCAGATACGCGGGACGGTGGACGGCAACGTGCGCTCGGCTGGGAATACCGCCGTCATAACAGGAACCGTAAGCAGGAACATAATGTGGTTCGGCGACGCGGTAACGGTAGACGCGGCGGGGAAAGTGGGCGGCGGCATAACGATGTTTGGAGATACGCTGGCGATTGACGGGCGCATCGGACGGGACATTCTGTTTTACGGTGGGGAAATCAACCTCAATGGCGATTGTGGCGGCGGCGTGAGGGAAAAAGGGAACATGCTGATCATCGGGTCCGGCGCGCGTGTGGACGGGCCGATTCATTATGAGGGAAATAAGCCCGCGGATGTGGCTGCCGGAGCCAAGCTGGCTTCGCCGGTGGAGTTCAAGCAGATGGAGAAGAAGGAGCCTTACAGGGAAGGCCGCTACTACGTTTGGCAGGTCATTTGGGGTGCGGCGTATATTTTGTTTGGGCTGGTGCTGTTCGCCTTGATGCCAAAGTTTTCGCAGGAGGTGGTGAAATCCGCGGAACAATATGGCGCGTCGGCGGGATTGGGTATCCTGGTAGGTTTTGGAGTGCCGATCGCGGCGTGCATTGCGTGCGTTACGGTGGTGGGATTGTTTGTGGGGTTGGCGACGCTATCTCTTTGGTATGGCGCTTTATATTACGGGGCGGTGATCATCGGAGCGGTGATTGGGCAGTGGCTGATGGGCCGGACGAGCGAGCTTTGGCCGCTGATCGGGCGAATGACCGTGGGGACGGTGATTTTGCGGCTGTGCACGATCATTCCGCACGTGGGTCCCTGGGTGAAATATGGCGCAGCATTCTGGGGCATTGGCGCGATTTCGCTGGTGGTCTACAGGCGGCTCCAGCCGATGATTGCTCCGAATATGCCATCAGCGCCCTACACGCCGCCGATGCCGCCGAACACGACAGTAGGCGGACCGCTGCCGGCCTGAGGGATAAATTGTAGGTCCCTAGCTTTTGCCTGCGCGACAGCTTAATAGCTAGAGCTTTGGGAAGCTAAAGTTTCGTGATGGAGAAAAAATGTGGGCCGGTCTGAAATTCTCAGGCCGGCCCGTTGCCTTTTGCGGAGGCGGAGAAAGGCTTAATGTTGGCGAACCTTTGCGGCGAAGAAGGCAGGATTGGCAGAACCCCCTGCGTTCTCAAGGAACAGCGCGCGAAGGGCGACAGGGTGGTTGGCTGCAAGATTCAGACCGGTACTGTCGGTGATTCCATCGAAATTGGTGACCCCCGGAGTGCCGGGCGTGCCGGGAGTCGTTTGTACTGTAATGTTGGTGCCCTGGGCAATGGCGAAATAGGATGGGGGATTTACGATACTGAAGGCTGGAGAAGCCGCTGTTTGCGGCGTGGCGGTGAAACGGGACCAGCGGAGAGTAACGGTGTCGGTTGTGGCGGAAGCGATGGTAGTTCCGGCGGCAGCCGTGAAGGGTGCGATGACGTGAACTGCGATGGCTTGGCCGAGATGGATTGCCGTGGTACTTGTTTGGCCGAAGAAATTCTGGAAAATACTGCCGAATTGGCTCTGGACCGGGAGGCCCTTGGTGTCAACTAAAAACGGATTGAGGGAACCGGAAAGGTTTACTGTCAGGCCGTCGCCAATGTGGAGCGAGCCGATCAGCGAATTTGTGGCTAAGGGAACCAAGTCGGTGACAATCATAGTGAACTGCGTTTGATTGGCCGGATTGATGGATACAACGATGCCCTCGACGGTGTCTTGCACTGTTGCCAATAGTGGCTCGATTTCCTGAATGGCGAGCGTGCCATCGGACTTTAGAATGACGTCCATGCTGGCGAATTGATTGTTTGCCACGCAGCTGCTCAACGTGTTCGTTCCCGCTTGGCAGAGGTTGTTAGACGGATCATGGTCAAAGATTGTGCCGGAAACGGCCAAAGCCGTAAGGGAGCCACGGCCGGTGGCCGAGGCCGAAGCGAGAGTCGCGGATTGACTGTTGATGGTGACGACCCCGGTGAAGTCTTCGATGAGGTCAAGCTGGCCAGACGCGAGATTGGAATTCGCGCGGGGCAGAGTGAAACCGCTAAGGACGTTATTGTTACTGAAGTTGACGACAAGACTGCCGCTGGAGATGGAGACAGCGTTGGCAAAATTGAGGTCAATGCCTATGCCGGTCAAGAGGTTTTGAGCAACCGAATAGGAAACGGTGGCGACTGGGTTGCTGGAGGCGGCGACGCTCAGTGGGCAGACGTTGTTGCTGGCACAACCAGACAGGGTTGCGCCGGTGTCGTTCAGGAAAGTGATATTGGCATTGCCGGAGAGAACCAGAGTCACGCTGGTGTATTGGGCGACGGGCATGCTCCCGAAGGTTCCGAGAAAAACGGTGTCTGATTGAAGGCGCATGAGGTCGACGGAGAGCGCTGGGTTCAGGTTGACGGTCGTTGAGGTGCCGGAAGACGTAGTGAACTTAATCGAAGCGATGGTCACTCGAAAAGAGAGGAACGAAGGATTGGCAGGCAGCGTATCCGCGACCATGGTCACAGCAACCGAGCCGGTGTTCCCTCCTCCTCCGCCACCGCCGCCACCAGTTTTTCTATGAAGATTGCAGGAGGAAAGAGCGAGAAAAGAGAGGGCCACTACGAAACACAAAGGCTTGTTGCGAGCCATCCAACACCCCACGGTAGGTCGGTCTGCGATTACCTTCTCTACCTTATACCAAGGAGAAGGCGTAGAAATTCCAGGCTGAATTCTACAGTGGAGCAAACGGGAAGGCACTCCAAAAATCAGCAGGGTGTTCGAGTGCTAAATACCTCGAAAGAAAGCGAGATGCACCACGGTATTTCCTGCGGACGCAAGGACGTGCCGAGCGCGGGGAAGGGTATGCTATCGTAACTGGACTCTTCATTTCAGCGGGCGAGAACAAAGGC
>Ga0307471_100002455_pt1 | contig 10676 bp, 9 predicted proteins | sample atmos_gasesAM3C__2_FD_204566 | JGI IMG/M metagenome (GOLD analysis project Ga0307471, IMG submission 204566) | Hardwood forest soil microbial communities from Morgan-Monroe State Forest, Indiana, United States - atmos_gasesAM3C_515 | ecosystem: Environmental > Terrestrial > Soil > Temperate... | reverse complement strand
CAGGCCGGGGCGACCAATGCCGGCGGTGCTTATATCGCGGGATCGGGATGGGTTGCCGGATACACCGTGGTCAATCTGCGCGGCAGCTACACGATCGGGAAACACGCCGAGATCTTCGCCCGGCTCGTCAACCTGTTCGACCGGGAATATTCCACGGCCGGATTCCTCGGCCGCAATGCGTTCACGGCCAGCGGCAGCTTCATTGCAGCCCCGGTGAATTGGACCAACGAGAACGCCCTCTCGCCCGCCGAGCCGCGGGCGCTCTGGGCAGGAGTGCGCATTCGTCTGAAATGATCCGCGATCAGGCCAACGCCACGATACCCGACGCGATCAGAAGAGGCGGGAGGTCGGCCACGCTCTGCACGAATGCATCGGACGGCAGTGAGCGCGGATCAGCGCCCTCGTTATAACCATACGGCACGCATACGACCGCGAGCCCCGCGGCGCGCGCCGCGAGCACGTCGGTCAACGAGTCCCCGACCATGAGCGCTTCAACCGGGGGCACCTGAAGCTCCGCACAGGCCAGCAACAGCGGCTGAGGATGCGGCTTGCGATGCACGACGCTGTCCCCGCCCACCACCGCCTGGATCGGTCGAGCCAGGCCCAGGCGTGCCAGCAAGTCGATTGTGGCCTGGCGCGGCTTATTGGTGACGACCGCGAGCTTCAGTCCCAGTGCGTGCAGCCCCGCGAGCCCCTCGGCCACTCCGGGATAGGCGCGCGTCTGCATTTCCTCGTGTCGATTGATCCACCCGTAATGAAAGGTGAATCGATCGAGCAGCGCTTCGGCGTCGACGGCCGCCGCGCCCGCGCCGAGCCGCGCCACGGTGCGCCCGATCAGCGTGGGCACACCCCCTCCTATGAACACGCGGACCACGGCCGGGGCGAGCTCGGGCAGCCCCTGCTCGGCGAGCGCGCGGTTCAATGCGACGCTGATGTCGGTGGCCGTATCGAGCAGCGTGCCATCGAGGTCGAACAGCACCGCGCGCACGGACCGCACGCGCAAGGAAGCCGCGGCAAGCGTATTCACCGGGACCGCGTGCCACGCACCAGAGCGCGCGCGCGCTCACACAGCGCCTCGCGCGTAAGGCCGAGCGCTGCCGCCACCTGCGCCGCCGGAGCCGACTCGCCGAAGCGATCAATGCCGAGCACATCGCCGTCGAAGCCCGTGTAGGCGCGCCAAAAGCCGCTCACGCCCGCCTCGATCGCCAGCACCGGCGGCGCGCGGGGCAGCACCGCCCCGCGATACTCGGGAGTCTGTCGGTCGAACTCGGCGCAGTTGGGCATGGACACCACACGCGCGGCGATGCCTTCCGCGGCCAGCATCTCGCGGGCGCGCATGGCGAGGTCGACCTCGGAGCCGGTCGCGAGCAGCGTGATCGCGGCCGGCCCATCGCTGCCGGCGAGAACATACCCGCCGCGACGGATATCGTCGAGCTGCTGCGCGCTGCGCACGAAGTGCGGCAGGTTCTGGCGCGAAAGCAGCAGGCAGGTGGGCCCGTCGCGGCGCTCGATCGCGGCCTGCCAGGCGCACACGGTCTCGACGGCATCGCATGGGCGCCAGACGGCGTTGTTCGGAATCAGGCGCAGACTCGCCGCGTGCTCCACCGGTTGGTGCGTCGGGCCGTCCTCGCCGAGGCCGATGCTGTCGTGCGTGAACACGTAGATCACGCGCTGGCGCATGAGGGCCGACATGCGCACGGCGTTGCGGCTGTAGTCCGAGAAGGTGAGGAAGGTACCGCCGTAGGGCAGGTAGCCGCCGTGCAGCGCGATGCCGTTCATGAGCGCGCTCATGCCGAACTCGCGCACGCCGTAGTTGATGTGGTTGCCCCGGCGGCCGCGGCGCACGGCGACGCTGCCGCGCGTGGCCGTCAGATTAGAGCCCGTGAGGTCGGCGGAGCCGCCGAGCAGCTCGGGCAGCACCGGCTGCAGCGCCTCGATCACGTTCTGTGACGCCTTGCGCGAGGCGATCGCCGCCGCCTGGGAAACCGCAGCCGCCAACACTCTTCCGACGCTGTCCTGCCAGTGCGCCGGCAGCTCGCGCCGGCACACGCGGCGCTCGAACTCGGCCGCGAGCTCGGGATGGGCCGCGGCGTAGGCGGCAAAGCGGCGCCGCCAGTCGGCGTGGCGCGCCGCACCCTGAGTGGTCGCGTCCCAGGCAGCGCGGATCTCCGGGGGGATCTCGAACGGCACGGCTGTCCAGCCGAGATGGGCGCGTGTTGCCGCGACTTCCGCCGCGCCGAGGGCCGCGCCGTGCACCTCGTGCGTGTCCGCCTTGTGCGGACTGCCGTGGCCGATCACGGTCTTGCAGCACACGAGCGTCGGCCGGTCGCTTTCCTTGCACGCGAGGCCGAGCGCCGCCTCGATGGCCGCGCTGTCGTGGCCGGGCACGTCGCGGATGACGCGCCAGCCGTAGGCCTCGAATCGGGCCGGGGTGTCGTCCGTAAACCAGTGCTCGACGTGGCCGTCGATGCTGATGCCGTTGTCGTCGTAGATCGCCACCAGCTTCGACAGCCCGAGCGTTCCGGCGAGCGAGCAGGCCTCATGGCTGATGCCCTCCATCAGGCAGCCGTCGCCCACGAACACCCAGGTACGGTGATCGACGATCGCGTGGCCCGGGCGGTTGAATTCCGCCGCCAGCAGGCTCTCGGCAAGCGCCATGCCGACGGCGTTGGCGAGCCCCTGGCCCAGGGGGCCGGTGGTGGTCTCGACGCCGGGCGTGACGCCGAACTCCGGGTGGCCGGGGGTCTTGCTGTGCAGCTGACGGAAGCGCTTGAGCTCCTCGAGCGGCAGGTCGTAGCCGGTCAGGTGCAGCAGCGCGTACAGCAGCATCGAGCCGTGCCCGTTCGAGAGTACGAAGCGGTCGCGGTCGACCCAGTGCGGATCGGCCGGGTCGTGCTTCAGGTACCCGCGCCACAGCGCCTCGGCAATCTCGGCCATGCCCATCGGCATGCCGGGGTGACCGCTGTTGGCGCGCTCCACGGCATCAATCGCGAGGAAGCGCAGGGCATTGCACAACAGGCGGCGCCCGGCGAACTGCGGTCTCAACTGGGCATTCATGCGGGAAGCCTCCTCCTGGCTCAGGCGCGCCGCCTGAGATCCATCAGGCGCAGGATCATGGGCGTGAAAATGAACTGCATGGCCAGTCCCATGAGTCCGCCGGGCACCACGATGTTGTTCGGCCGGCTCATCCACGAGTGCTGCAGCATGGAGATGAGATAGGGAAAGTCGATGCCTCTCGGGTTGGCGAAGCGGATCACCACCATCGACTCCTCGGCGCTCGGAATGTCGCGGGCAATGAAGGGGTTGCTCGTGTCCACGGTCGGCACGCGCTGGAAGTTGACGTGCGTGCGGCTGAACTGCGGGCAGATGTGGTTCACGTAGTCGGGCATGCGGCGCAGGATGGTGTCGACCACGGCCTCAGGGATGTAGCCGCGATGATTCTGGTCGCGATGGATCTTCTGGATCCACTCGAGATTGACGATCGGCACGACGCCGATCAGCAGGTCGACGTGACGCGCCACGTCCACGCCCCCGCCGACGTAAGCCCCGTGCAGGCCCTCGTAGAACAGCAGGTCGCTGTCGGCACGCATCGGCTGCCAGTCGGTGAAGGTGCCGGGCTCGCAGCCGAGCTCCCTCGACTCCGCGGCATCGTGCACGTAGCGGCGCACCTTGCCGCGGCCGGAGGCGCCGTACTCGGCGAAGGTATCTTGCAGCTCGCGCAGCAGGTTGCCCTCGGGCCCGAAATGGCTGAGCGGCGGACCGCTGCCGCGCTCAGCGGCCTGCACCCGCTCGCGCATCTCGACGCGGCTGTAGCGGTGAAAGGAATCGCCCTCGATGACCTGCGCCTTGATGCCTTCGCGCCGGAAGATGTGCGCGAAGCTCTGCATGACCGTGGTGGTGCCCGCGCCGGAGGAGCCGGTGACGGCGATGACCGGATGCTTTACGGACATGTCGGGCTTCCTGCAGCTGCCTCCCGGCCGCGCCGGCGCACGTGGCTCACGTCAGCGCCTCGGGCCGGAACAGCGAACGCTCGTTGAAGAGCGGCGAGACGTACGGCCGGTCCGTGCCGTTCAGGTACTCGGCGTGGTAGCGCTCGATGCGCTCGACCTCGTTGCGCGAGCCGAGGATTAGCGGCACGCGCTGATGGAGCGAGAGCGGGTCCACCTCCATGAGGCGCTGGCTGCCGGTCGTCGCGCGACCCCCGGCCTGCTCCACCAGCAGGCTGATGGGATTGGCCTCGTACAGCAGCCGCAGCCGGCCCGGCCGGCTGGCATCGCCGGTGTCCTTCGGATACATGAACACGCCGCCGCGCACCAGGATGCGGTGCACCTCGGCGACCAGCGAGGCGATCCAGCGCATGTTGAAGTCACGGCAGCGGATGCCGGACTTGCCCGCCTGACACTCGCTCACGTAGCGGTGCACCGGCGGCTCCCAGAAGCGCGCGTTGCTGGTGTTGATCGCGAACTCGCTCGAATCGGGAGGAATCTGCAGGTCCGGATGCGTCAGGATGAAGTTGCCGATCTCCCGATCGAGCGTGAAGCCGTGCGTGCCCTTGCCGACCGTGATCACCAGCATGGTCGCGGGACCGTAGATCGCGTAGCCGGCCGCGACCTGCCGGCAGCCCGGTTGCAGGTAGTCCGCGACGCCGGGCGGGGCGAGGCTGTCGTGTCGCAGCACCGAAAAGATGGTGCCGACCGCGACGTTGACGTCGATGTTGGATGAGCCATCGAGCGGGTCGAAGGCCAGCAGGTAGCGCCCGCGCACGTACTCGTCTGGCACCGCGCAGGGATCCTCGAGCTCCTCGGACACCATGCCCGCGAGCAGTCCGCCCCACTCGCAGCTGCGGATCATGACCTCGTGCGCCAGCACGTCGAGCTTCTGCTGCGTCTCGCCCTGGGCGTTCTTGCCGCCCTGCTCCCCGAGATAGCCGCCGAGCGCGCCCTTGGCGGTCATTGCCGAGATCGCCTTGATGGCCGCCGCGACGTCGATGAGCAGCGCGCCGAGATCGCTCGCGCCCGAGATGCCGGTCAGCTGCTGGATCAGGAACTTCGAGAGCGTGGTGCGCCCGAGATACATGGTCGCGACTCCTCAGGTCTTCAGCATTGGCGCCGCGGACGCGGCCTGGAACACGCGGCTGGCGCGTATGTCGGACGGCGCGATGGAGGTGAGCTCGTCGGCCGTGAAGGGCCGCTCGCGATCGGAGAACAGCCGGCTCGCCTGGCGCAGCCGCGCCCGGTCGAGCGCGTTGCGCACGCTGCGCGCGTTGGCAAAGTTCGGCTGCCCAGTGCGGTGCGCCAGGTACTCGGCAAACGCCTCGCGCGCGCCGGCGGCGAAGCGGTAGTTCTGCTGCGCCAGGAGCCTCTCGGCGATCAGCAGCAGCTCTGCCGGCGCGTAATCCGGGAACTCGAGGTGATGCGCGATGCGCGAGCTCATCCCGGGGTTGGAGCGGAAGAAGGTGTCCATGCGGTCCTTGTAGCCGGCGAGGATGACGACCAGGTCGTCGCGCTCTCTCTCCATCACCTGCAGGAGGATCTCGATCGCTTCCTGCCCGTAGTCGCGCTCGTTCTCGGGCCGATAGAGGTAGTACGCCTCATCGATGAACAGCACGCCCCCCATCGCGCGCTTCAGAACCTCGCGAGTCTTCGGCGCGGTATGACCGATGTACTGGCCCACGAGGTCATCGCGCGTCACGGCCACGAGGTGCCCTTTGCGCACGTACCCGAGGCGAAACAGGATCTGCGCCATGCGCAGCGCCACGGTGGTCTTGCCCGTGCCGGGGTTGCCGGTGAAGCTCATGTGCAGGCTCGGCGCCCGGGCCTCGAGCCCGAGATTCATGCGCAGCCTGTCGATCACGAGCAACGCCGCGATGTCGCGGATGCGCGCCTTGACGGGCGCGAGCCCCACGAGGTCGCGATCGAGCTCGTCGATCACTGCATCCGCCCGGCTCTGCGCGAGCACCTCGCTCACGGTGTGCGCTCGGTCCGTGGGCAGGACGCGAGCCGCCGCGGCGCCCGTCGCGGCGGCTGACCCTGCACCCGGCGGGCCCTCGGGGGCGGGCGCGGCCGTGCCGGGGATCGAATACATGGGCGAGCCCATCAGGCCACCTTGCTCGCCGGGGCGACGCAGCGCAGCTCGTAGCGCATCGCCTCGATTACGGCCTGGTAGTCCGCGCAGCCGAAGATGGCGCTGCCGGCGACGAAGGTGTCGGCCCCGGCAGCCGCCGCGCGCTGGATGTTGCGCACCTTGATACCGCCGTCGACCTCGAGGCGGATCTCGCGGCCGGAGGCGTCGATCAGCCGCCGCGCACGCTCGAGCTTCACGATCGCCGAGTCGAGGAAGCTCTGGCCGGCGAAGCCCGGGTTGACGCTCATGATGAGCACCAGGTCGACCTTGTCGAGCACGTACTCGAGCACCTCGAGGGGCGTCGCAGGATTGAACGCGAGGCCGGCCTTGCAGCCGGCGGAGCGGATCAGCTGCAGCGTGCGGTCGACGTGCACCGAGGCCTCGGGATGGAAGCTGATGAGATCGGCGCCCGCGGCCGCGAAGGACTCCACCAGTGCGTCCACCGGCTGCACCATCAGGTGCACGTCGAGGATCGCGCGCCCGCCCTGTGGCCGGCCGAGGTAGGGCTTGAGTGCCGCCGCGACCGCCGGCCCGATGGTGAGGTTCGGCACGAAGTGGTTGTCCATGACGTCGAAGTGAATCCAGTCGGCGCCTGCGGCGAGGACGCGCGTCACTTCCTCACCCAGGCGGGCGAAGTCGGCGGAGAGAATCGATGGGGCGATCAGGTGCATGACTCAAGCCTTCCGCGAGTTGTGCTTCCGTGCTTGCCAGCGCTCATCGACAGTTGGCCGTCGCGGCTGCGCTTCAGTCGCCGCGCTCGCCCTCGGGACGGTCGGTGACGTAGCCGTGCAGCGTGTAGCGGATGTTGCGGCCCTGGCCCTCCTGCCGGATAAGGCCGAAGCCGGGCTCGCTCGAGGGGCGGTTGACGATGAAGCTCATGACGATCGACTCCACGCCGCGCGTGGCGTCGAACGCCACCAGGCGGATGTAGTGTTGCGGAAAGGTCCTGCGGCAGCTCTGCAGCTCGAGCAGCACGCCGGCGGCGTCCTTCAGGTCGAACATCGGCATGCCGAACATCTCCCAGTAGGTGTTGCGCGGGTGTGGGTCGTCGGTGTACTCGATGCTCCAGGCGTAGCCGCGCGCGAGGCCGTACTCGATCTGCAGCGAGATCTCGGCATCGGTGAGCTCGGGGAGGAAGCTGAACTGGCCCTGCGTGATGCGGTGCACGGGGTTGGTCATCATGACGGCGTGTTCTCCTGGCGGCGCCCCTCAGTGCGCCACCGCGGCGGTGGGCGTGAAATCCGAGGTATCGGTCGGGGTGTAGTTGAAGGTGATGTCGCCCCAGGTATCGAGCGCCTGTTGCAGCGGGCGACAGAAGCGTGCCGCCTGGCGCAGGATCTCCTCGCCTTCGGCGCGGATGTTGCGGCCCTCGTTGCGCGCCTTGACCATCGCCTCGAGCGCCACGCGGTTGGCGACCGCGCCGGCCTGAATGCCGGCCGGATGGCCGATCGTGCCGCCGCCGAACTGCAGCACCACGTCGTCCCCGAACAGATCGAGCAGCTGGTGCATCTGACCGGCGTGGATGCCCCCGGAGGCGACCGGCATCACCTTGCGGAGGTCGCACCAGTCCTGGTCGAAGAAGATCCCGCGCGGCAGGTCCTGGCGCGTGAAGCTGTCGCGGCACACGTTGTAGTAGCCCTGCACGGTGAGCGGGTCACCCTCGAGCTTGCCGACCGCGGTGCCGGCGTGCAGGTGGTCGACTCCCGCGAGCCGCAGCCACTTGGCGATGACGCGGAAGCTGATGCCGTGAGTCTTCTGGCGCGTGTAGGTGCCGTGCCCGGCGCGGTGCATGTGCAGGATCATGTCGTTGCGGCGAGCCCAGCGGGACATGCTCTGGATCGCGGTCCACCCGACCACTAGGTCGATCATGACGACGACCGAGCCGAGCTCGCGGGCGAACTCCGCTCGCTCGTACATGTCCTCGATGGTTCCGGCCGTGACGTTGAGATAGGAGCCCTTGACCTCACCGGTCGCCGCGCTCGCCTTGTTGACCGCATCCATCACGTAGAGAAAGCGGTCGCGCCAGTGCATGAAGGGCTGCGAGTTGATGTTCTCGTCGTCCTTCATGAAATCGAGCCCCCCCTTCAAGCCCTCGTAGATCACGCGGCCGTAGTTGCGCCCCGAGAGGCCGAGCTTCGGCTTGGTGGTCGCCCCGAGCAGCGGGCGACCGAACTTGTCGAGCCGCTCGCGCTCGACGATCAGCCCGGTCGGCGGACCGTCGAAGGTCTTGACGTAGGCGACCGGGATCCGGATGTCCTCGAGGCGCAGCGCCTTGAGCGGCTTGAAGCCGAACACGTTGCCGATGAGGCTCGCCGTCATGTTGGCGATCGAGCCCGCCTCGAACAGGATGATGTCGTAGGCGATCCAGGCAAAGACCTGCCCGGGATTGTTGGGGACCGGCTCGACCTTGAAGGCCTTGGCGCGGTAGCTGTCGCACGCGGTGAGCCGATCGGTCCACACCACCGTCCAGGTGGCCGTGCTCGACTCCCCCGCCACCGCCGCCGCCGCCTCGATCGGATCGACCCCGTCTTGCGGCGTGATGCGGAACAGGCAGACCGTGTCGGTGGGCTTGGGCACGTAGCCTGGGTCCCAGTAGCCCATCTGCCGGTACTGGATGACCCCGGCGCGATAGCGGCGCTTGGCGTCCGTGATCGCCGTGGGCCCATCGTTGCGGGCTTGCGCCCCCTCGCTCCCGGCTTCTGCGCTGAATGTCATCGCTTCCGTCCTCATCGTTGGGTTGAGAGGACTCTAGAGTTGGCCTATCATTCAGGTAAAGTCACTTTAAATTAAGAACAAATTAATAATTCCTTAATGAAGAACGCCACACTCAGGCAGCTGCGAGTTTTCTCGTCCGTGGCGAGGCACCTGAGCTTTGCCCGGGCGGCTGAGGAGCTCCGTCTCACGGCGCCCGCGGTGTCCATGCAAATCAAGGAACTGGAGACGGAAGTCGGGCTGCCGCTCTTCGACAGAACGAGCCGCAAGGTCTCCCTCACCATGGTGGGCGAGTACGTGCTCGCCTACACCCAGCGCGTTCTGGGCGCGATGCGCGACGCCGAGGACATGGTGGCGCGCTTCCGGGGTCTGCGGACCGGGATGCTCGATGTCGCCATGGTGAGCACGGCGAAGTACTTCCTGCCGCGCCTGCTGGCGCGTTTCCGCGATGAGCATCCGGGCGTAGAGATCCGGCTGCACGTCGGCAACAACCGCGAGGAGGTGGTCGCGCTGATGCGCGAGGGCACGGTTGAGCTTTCCATCATGGGGCGGCCGCCGCGCAACTGGCCCTCGCGCGCGGAGCCCTTCGCCATGCACCCGCACGTACTGGTCACCTCAGTGGAGCATCCCTTCGCGCGCGCCGAGAAGGTTCCAGCGAGCGCTCTGCTCGGCGAGGACTTCATCGTGCGCGAGCCGGGGTCGGGGACGCGCGCGGCGCTCGATGAGTTCATGGACGCCTACCAGATGACCCCCAGGGTCATCATGCAGATGTCGAGCAACGAGGCCATCAAGCAGGCGGTCATGGCCGGCATGGGGATCTCGCTCCTCTCGCTGCACACGATCGGGCTCGAGCTCGATCTGCGGCTGATCGCCGCGCCGGAGACGGAAGGGTTGCCCGTGATGCGCCGGTGGCACGTGGTGCACACGCAGGCGAAGACACTCTCCCCGCCTGCCGAGGCGTTCCGCTACTTCATGCTCGAGAACGGCGAAGCCTACCTCGCGCAGCATTTCAGGCAGGGGAACGATCTGGTTGCGGCAAACGCCGCGGCGCAGGAGTAGCATGCATCTTCCACCTGCTGGCGCCGCGGACACGGTGCGCTGCGCGCCAAGGCGACTGGCCTATGAAGCCCGATACCCTGAACCCGTACGGCGCTTTGACCTTCCCCCGCACGAAGCGGGTCGCACTCATCGGCGCCCTGCTCGGTTGCGCTGCCCTCATTCCGTCCCGGGCGGATACGCCGGCGGCCGCGGCCGAGTTCGGTGGGCAGTGCATGGAAGGCCTGTCCCAGGGCCGGCACATCATGACTAAGTGCGCTGTCACCTGGGCGGACAAGGACGGCAAGACCTACTGCTTCAGCAGCGAGGACTCCAAGAAATCCTTCCTGGAAAACCCGGGCGCGAATCTGCAGAAAGCGCGCGATTTCATCGCCGCCAGCAGCGCCGACTCCACCGAGAAGGCGATGCAGGACTTCGACAGCGGCGATGCCGAGACGTTGGTCAAGGGGCTCATCGAAGAGCGCGCCAAGGCCAACGGCGGCCTCTTCCCGCTGGGGGACCCGGCCGACGGGACCCAGCTGAAGCTGGCGTTCGACGGCATCGACTTCACGCGCACCATCGACGGCTATGGCTTCTTCCCGGACGTGAAGTTTCACGACCCGGCCGATGCTAGTAAGCGCTACCTCATCGATTTCTGGGTGGCGCCCACCGACGGGCTGCTCAAGGTGCAGGAGATCCGCATCTACAAGGAGCCGATCAAGGCCGAGGGCTCGTGGACGTTGACGGCACGCTCACCGGTGCCCTGGTGGTGGATCCCGGCCTCCGAGCATCCCGGCCACATGGCC